>Ga0070665_100002482_pt1 | contig 20314 bp, 19 predicted proteins | sample KBSS13metaG_FD_65862 | JGI IMG/M metagenome (GOLD analysis project Ga0070665, IMG submission 65862) | Switchgrass rhizosphere microbial communities from Kellogg Biological Station, Michigan, USA - KBS S1-3 metaG | ecosystem: Host-associated > Plants > Roots > Rhizosphere > Soil ...
GCCGTCTTCTTCATCCCGATGTTCTACTACGTGATCGAATCGCTGTCGGAGCGCTTCGGCGGCAAACCGGACGTGGTACCGCCGCAGGGCACTGCACCTGCGGCGGGTGGTGTCGTCGCGATGCCGGCTGCGCAGGAGGGCGACTGATGCGCGGTGCGATCGTCGCGCTCGCAGCACTGCTGTCCTCGTGCACGGTCGGGCCCGACTATCGGCGGCCGCCGGTCGAGACGCCGCCCGCGTATCGCTTCAGCCAGGCGACAGCGCAGGCGGTTGCCGACACCGGCTGGTGGCAGGGCTTCCACGATCCGGTGCTCTCGTCGCTGGTCGACGAGGCGCTGCGCAACAACCTCGACGTACAGATCGCCGCAGCGCGCGTCGACGCATTCCTCGGTGCGTACGTCACGACGCGAAGCGCACTGTTTCCGCAGGTCGCGATCTCTCCCGCGTTTCCCGTCCAGGCGGCACGACAGCGCGGCTCGCGGATCAGCACGCCCCAGGTGGTCCCCGGCAGCGTAAGCACCGAGTATTCGACGTACCAGGCCGGACTGACGGCGTCGTGGGAAATCGACCTGTGGGGCAAGGTGCGCAGGCGGACCGAGGCCGCGCGCGCCGACGTCTGGGCGAACGAGGAAGCGCGCCGCGGCATCGTACTGTCGGTGGCGGCGAATGCGGCAGCCGGGTACGTGGCGCTGCGCGATCTCGATCGCCGGCTGCAGATCGCGCACGAGACCGAGCGTTCGCGCTTCGATTCGCTCGAGCTGTTCCGCAAGCGCTTCGCCGGCGGCGTCATCTCGCAACTCGAGCTCGCACAAGTGACATCGGAGTACGAGGCGGCCGTCGCCGCCATCCCGAATTACGAAGCGCAGATCGCGAGGCAGGAGACCGCGCTGTCGCTGCTGCTCGGCCGTAATCCGGGTGCGATCGCGCGCGGCAAGGCCATCGACGAGCTGACCCCGATCCCCATTCCTGCGGGTTTGCCGAGCGAGCTGCTCGATCGCCGTCCTGACGTGCGCGAAGCCGAACAGCAGCTCATCTCCGCGAATGCACAGATCGGTGCCGCGAAGGCACTGTATTTTCCGTCGATATCGCTGACGGGCGCGTTCGGGGCCGTGTCGACGGCGCTCGGTGATCTGTTCACGGGGCCCGCAAGAACGTGGTCGTTCGCCGCGGGATTGACCGCGCCCATCTTCAATGCGGGGGCGATCGCGGGGCAGGTGCAGCAGGCGGAAGCGGGCCAGCGACTCGCGCTCGCCAATTACGACAAGACGGTGCAGGCCGCGTTCGGCGACGTCGAGGACGCGCTGATCGTGACGCAAAAATCGCGCGAGATCCTCGCTGCGCAGCAACGCCAGGTCACCGCGCTGGCCGATTACCGCCGCCTCGCCCGCCTGCGCTACGACAACGGTTACACGAGCTACATCGAGGTGCTCGACGCCGAGCGAAGCCTGTTCGAGGCGCAGATCGCGTACACCCAGCAGCAGGACGTCGTGCTGACGTCGCTGATCGGAATCTACAAGGCGATGGGTGGTGGTTGGGTCGACGCCGCGGCGGCGCTGTCGCGCGTGCAGCCGATGCAGGCCACGGAATGACGGCGGTCGCCGACACCCGGCACGGTGACCGGTGACCGGGTCGACCCGTCACGATGTGCACCGAAAAGATCGTCGCGTCGGTCAACCGTCTCGAGGCCGGATTCGCAATCTTGCCGACGTCGCGCGGTTGCGCCTTCGATTCGTCAACCGCGAACGGGGCTCGGGTACGCGGTTACTGTTCGACGCATTGCTCGCCAGCCAGCGCCTCAAACCGTCGGAAATCGTCGGCTACGACCGCGAAGAGTTCACTCACATGGCGACGGCGGCGACCGTGCGGGCAGGGATGGCCGACGTCGCGTTCGGCATCGAAGCTGCGGCGCGGGCGCACCAGCTGGCATTCGTCGGGCTGGTCACCGAGCGCTATTACCTCGCGTGCCGCCGCAGTGCGCCGGCGCGCATCGCCGTTGATACGATGGTGGCAACGGCGCGCGGTGATGCCTTCCGCCGCGCGATCGCGCGCGTGGGCGGATACGATTGCGATGCCTCGGGAGACCGGGTGCACCTCGCCGACCTTTTCGGCGGACGGCAGCAGGACTGAAGCGCGACCGTTGCCGCGTACGGCGGGCGCACTCGACTATTACGCGCCGCAGAACTTCAAGTACCAGATGACTGCGCGCGAACTGAAGGCTTGAGCCGCATGTGCCAAGCGTAGACTTGTCCGCCCGGCGCCGCGCTGAGACAGTGACGCTTGCAGCGGCGCCAAACGAACGGGAGATCGCATGAACAAGACCATTGCATTAGCCGCTGGGATGGCTGTCGCTGGCGTATTGGCAGCCACCGCGGTGCAGGCTCAGGAAGTCGTCAAGATCGGTTTCGCATCGCCGTTGACCGGTGGGCAGGCGAGCTACGGCAAGGACAATCAAAACGGCGCCGAGCTTGCGATACGCGAGCTCAACGCGCAGCCATTCAAGATCGGGGACAAGACGGTCAAGTTCCAACTCATCGCCGAAGACGATCAGGCCGAGCCGAAACTCGGACCGGTGATCGCCCAGAAGCTCGTCGATGCCAAGGTCGCCGGCGTGGTCGGGCATTTCAACTCGGGCGTGACGATTCCCGCGTCGAAGGTGTACAGCGATGCCGGGATTCCAGAGCTTTCCGTGTCGACGAACGTCAAGTACACGCAGCAGGGATTCAAGACGGCGTTCCGCTTGATGGCCGACGATGGCAAGCAGGGCAAGGCGCTCGGCGAATACGCAGTGAAGGTGTTGAAGTTGAAGCGGCTGGCGGTGATCGACGACTCGACCGCCTACGGCCAGGGATTGGCGGACGAGTTCGAGCGCGCGGTCAAGGCGTCCGGCGGCGAAGTCGTCGCGCACGAGCACACCAACGACAAGGCCGTCGATTTCGCGTCGTTACTGACGTCGATCAAAGGCAAGCAGGCCGATGCGATCTTCTTCGGCGGCTATGATCAGCAAGCGGGACCGATGGCGCGTCAGTTGCAGACGCTCGGCATGAAGATGACGCTGATGGGCGGCGAAACGATGAACTCGGCCAAGTTCATCACGCTCGCAGGCCCGGCTGCCGAAGGCCAGATAGCGTCGACGCCCGGTGCAATCCTGGAATCGCGCCCCAACGGCAAGGCCTTCGCGGACAAGTACAAGGCACAGTTCGGCCAGGATATCGGCCTGTATGCGCCGTACTTCTACGATGGCGTCATGCTGATCGCCGCGGCGATGAAGGCCGCCAATTCGACGGAACCCGCGAAGTACCTGCCCGCACTCCAGAAAATTCACTATCCCGGCATTACGGCGGACATCGCGTTCGACGCCAACGGCGAGTTGACGCACGGGCTGATGACGATCTCGCAGGTGAAGAACGGCAAGTGGGAAGTCATCTCGAAGCAGTGATCGCGACGGGTGGGCGCCAATAGTGGTGTCGCTGCCACCGGCCGTTGATCCAATGGTGGTGCGTTACTGCGCGACTTCCTGGATCGCCGCGGACCTTGTGCACGTATTTCGGCAGGTATAACCTGACACGACTGCGCGCAAGCGGACCGCGCAGACTACGGGAGCGCGCCTCCCGTGTGTTGATCTCCGCCAAGGAGTCGCGATGAATAGAATCGTTGCGTACCTTCTCTGGCCCGTGATCGCCATCGCGGGCGCGTTCTCGTTCGCGGCACTCGCGCTCGGTCGGGGCGAGAGCGTCAACGCCGTATGGCTCGTGACGGCGGCGGTGACCGTCTATCTGATCGCGTATCGGTTCTATAGCAAATACATCGCGGAACGGGTGCTGCAGCTCGATGACGATCGGATAACGCCCGCGGTGCGCCACAACGACGGCATGGACTATGTGCCGACGAACAAGTGGGTGCTCTACGGTCACCATTTCGCGGCGATCGCCGGCGCCGGTCCGCTCGTCGGCCCCGTGCTTGCGGCGCAGATGGGATTTCTGCCGGGCACGCTATGGATTCTCGTGGGCGTCGTCATTGCCGGTGCGGTGCAGGACTTCATCGTTCTGTTCGTATCGGTCCGCCGCGACGGAAAATCGCTCGGCGAAATGATCAAGATGGAGCTCGGTCCTGTTGCAGGCTCCCTAGCGCTGGTCGGGGTGCTTGTCATCATGATCATCATCCTGGCCGTCCTGAGTCTGGTGGTCGTCAAGGCCCTTACGTCGAGTCCATGGGGCCTGTTCACGATCGCGGCAACGATTCCAATCGCGCTGCTCATGGGCGTCTACATGCGGATCATTCGTCCCGGCCGCGTTGGAGAAGCATCGGCGTTCGGCGTGGTGCTGCTCCTTGCCTCGCTGTACTTCGGACGCGCCGTCGCCGCGGATCCGACTTGGTCACCCCTGTTCACGCTGACCGGCACGCAACTCGCGTGGGCGCTGATCCTGTACGGTGCCATTGCAGCAAGCCTGCCGGTATGGCTAATGCTCGCACCGCGCGACTACCTGAGCACGTTCCTGAAGATCGGCACCGTCGTGGCGCTGGCGGTTGGCATTTATGTCGTCGCCCCGCCGCTTGCGATGCCAGCCGTCACTCGCTTCATCGACGGTACGGGGCCGGTCTTCTCCGGCTCGATTTTCCCGTTCCTCTTCATCACGATCGCGTGCGGGGCCGTCTCGGGATTCCATTCGCTCATCTCGTCCGGAACGACACCGAAGATGATCGAACGCGAGTCGCACATGCGGTTCATTGGCTTTGGCGGGATGCTTGCCGAATCGTTTGTTGCGATCATGGCGTTGACAGCGGCCTGCGTGCTCGACCCGGGCATCTACTTCGCAATGAACGCCCCATCGGCGGTGATCGGCACGACGGCAGCGGAGGCCGCACGCGTAATCTCGAGCTGGGGATTCACGATCACGCCCGACATGATCAATCAGACGGCGGTTGACATCGGCGAAACGAGCATCCTGTCCCGAGCGGGCGGTGCGCCCACACTCGCGGTAGGGATGGCCCAGATCCTCGGACAGGCCTTAGGCGGCAAGGCGATGGAAGCGTTCTGGTATCACTTCGCCATCCTGTTCGAGGCACTGTTCATCCTCACGGCCGTCGACGCCGGAACCCGCGTCGGACGGTTCATGATCCAGGACATGCTCGGCCACCTGTACAAGCCGCTTGGCGATACGGAGTTCCTGCCAGCGAACGTCGCAGGTACCGTGCTGTGCGTCGGAGCGTGGGGATACTTCCTCTATCAGGGCGTCGTAGATCCACTGGGCGGAATCAATACGCTGTGGCAGCTTTTCGGTGTCGGCAACCAGATGCTCGCGGCCATCGCGCTGCTGTTATGCACGAGTGTGCTGGTGAAGATGAAACGGGAGCGGTTCGTGTGGGTGACGCTGGTGCCGACGGTATGGCTGCTCGTGACCACGCTAACCGCGGGGGTCCAGAAAATCTTCCACACCGATCCGCGCATCGGTTTCGTCGCGCTGGCGAACAAGTTCAGCGACGCCGCGGCGAAGGGCACGTTGCTCGCACCGGCGAAGTCGATCGAGGAGATGCGACGGGTCGCCTTCAACAATTATCTGGATGCGGTCGTATGCGGATTGTTCGTCCTGCTGGTCATCGCGATGTGCATCGCCACCGTCCGCGTTTGCATGCGCGCGCTGAAGCAGGTACGACCGACTGCGCAGGAAATACCGCCGGTCGCGGGCGTCGAAGGAGCGATGGCGTGAGTCCGATCGTCACGAAGCCCCGAGCAACGGATTCGTTGGACATCGCCGACGCGCCGGTGTGCGCGAAAACGCGCCCGATGGGCTTGCGCGATCGTACGCAGACGATTTTAGCCGGGTTACGTCAGGTGTTCGGAATTCCGGACTACGAGCGGTATCTCGCGCACATGGCGGCGCATCATTCGGACGACCCCGTTCTGACGCGCCGCGACTTCTTCGCTCGCTCGATCGACCGCAAGTACAGTCGCAGCGGACCGAGGTGCTGCTAGCGGCGTAGCTGCGTCGTAGTCCGTCGACGGAAATCTGCGCAGCGCCGCCGCTGCGTATATCTCGTTGCAACGCTCCACGTTGCGCCAATTGCCATCGGCATGTTCACGTGCCGGCCGCCCCCCAGCCGCCTGATCCCCTTGACCACCAAGGTCCGTTGATGCAACATGCATTGCATCCAAGGACGTAGATGCAATGACAGTTACACGCAAGGGCGCGCAACCTCAGGACGAATCCATCGAGCGAGTGCTGCAGACGATGCGCGCACGCTTCAAGGACATGAGTGAGTCGCAGCGCCTGCTCGCCGACTACATGCTCGAGAATCCTTACGACATCGCGTTCACGTCGGCGGCCAAGGTCGGGAGGGAACTTGGGCTCAGCACGGCGACCGTCGTCCGCTTCGCCGAGTTTCTCGGGCTGGACGGTTACCCCGACTTGCAGGAGCTTGCCCGGAAAGCGGTCGCTCGCCAGGTAAGCGAGGTCGCGCAGTTCAAGAGCATGACCGGTGTCCTCACGGGCGCGTCAGTGCTCCACAAGGGATTGCGGGCCGATATCGAGAGCATCCAGCGCACCGGCGAGCTCCTGTCGGAAGCGACTTTCGAGAAGGCCGTACGCCTGGTCGCCGGGGCACAGGTGGTGCACGTGGCGGGATTCCGGAGTAACTATGCCCTCGCGCACCAGTTCGTGCTCAATCTCAATTTGATCGGGCGGCGCGCCAGGGTGCTCTCTCCCGGCGTGGGCGACCTCCCCGAGCAACTGCTGCAGATGCGCGCGGGTGACGTGTGTGTGGTCATCAGCTTCAGACGCTATACCGCGCAGATCCGCGACGTGTTGGCGCACGCCAAGCGCGCAAGGGTGCCCGTGGTCGCTCTCTCCAATTCCGAAGTCTCGTTCGTTGCGGAAGGTGCCGACGTGCTGCTCCCCGTTGCCATGAAGTACCCGTCGCTTCTGGAGTCGCGCGTGGCCGCACTGAGCGTCATGACCTCGCTCATGACGGGTATAGCGCTGGTGCATCCGAAGGCAACCGCAGAATCGATGAGCAGGCACGAGGTGATGTGGGCGCGCATGGGAACTTATCTCGACGATCTGGGCGTTCCGATCACGGCGGTGCGTTCCGGCCGCGGCGGCGCCAGGCCAACCGCCATCACGCGACACAAGCCAAGTGGCCGCTCGGAAGAAGCCTGAGCATGCCGCAGCCCGCCGCCACAAGCGACAAACCCGAATACCCCGAGAACCCTGGAGGAATGCCGTGGATTTCCGCCTGACCCCCGAACAAGAGAAGCTGCGGGACAAGACGCGCGAGTTTGCCCAGAATGAACTGAAGCCAATGGCAGCGCACTGGGACGAGACCGAAACCTTCCCTGCGTCCATGGTCGATCGCGCGGCCGAGCTTGGGTACCTCGGACTGCTGATACCGAAGAAGTACGGTGGCCAGGAGCTCGGCCCGATAGAAGCGATCATTGTCATCGAGGAGATGGCGAAAACCTGCGCGAACACTGCGGAAGTTCTCTTCGATTGCATCATCGGCCCGATCCAGGTGATCCAGCATTTCGGCACGGACGAACAGCGCGAACGCTACCTGCGACGCGCAGCGACCGGGGAAATTCTGATGGGGATCGCAATCTCCGAGCCCCATGCAGGCTCGGGCGCGACCGACATGCTGAGCCGAGCCAAGGTCGACGGTGATTCGGTGGTGCTGAACGGGCGAAAAGCCTACGTCGAGGACGTCAGCACGCAGAACGCGTTTCTTGTCTACATGAAGTTCGACGACCGGCCTGGCGCCAAGTCCATTGGCGGCGTTCTGGTCGAGAAGGGGACGCCCGGGTTTACGGTGGGCACGCCCAGGAAGAAGATGGGGTTGCGCGGGTGCGCTCAGGCCGATCTGATCTTCGAGAACTGCCGCGTGCCGAAGGAGAACGTGGTCATCCAGCCCGGCAACTTCGTCAAACTGATGGAGGCCTTCAACCTCGAGCGCTGCGGGAACGCAACGATGGCTGTCGGAATCGCCGCTGGCGCACTCGACGAAGCGATCGCCTACGCCAAGAAGCGCACGCAATTCGGCCGCTTGCTATGCGAATTCCAAGGCATGCAGTGGAAGTTCGCGAAGATGGCGATGGAAATCGACGCCGCCCGATTGCTTGTCTACCGGGCCGTGAGCAATGGGGCGCAAGGCCTGCCATCGATGCTGGAGGCGTCGATGGCCAAGGCGTACGCCAATGAGATGGCAATCCGCGTCACCAACGACGCTCTGCAAGTGTTCGGAGGCTTGGGCTATCTGCGCGAATGTCCGCTCGAGCGCATGGTCCGAGACGCACGCGCGTGGGCAATTGCGGGCGGAACGGTCGAACTGCAACTTACCAACATAGCTTCGGGACTGTTTGGACGGCGATTCAACCAGCGGCCCTCGCCGGCGGCCGCAGCGGAGCCGGTAGCGTCCGGCATCCAAAGTTAGCAGGAGGGCGCCACATGAATTCGATCACTACAAGGTTGTCCGGAACCATCGTTGTCGCGGTCTTCGCCGCCGGTGCACTCGTCGGGAATGCGCTTGCCCAGGAGACTCTTTCGATAGGCGGACTATCGGGAGGTATCTACGCCGAGACGTTCAGGGCTGCTCTCATCACGCCATTTGGCCAGCAGAACAAGGTCACGATGAAGAGCGAGGAAGGCATATCGGCGGTTGTGCTGGCAAAGCTTCGCCAGCAGAAGGGAAACCCGCAGTTCGACGTCGTGTTCATGGACCGCGGGGTTTCGGACCTTGCTATCCGGGAGGGTCTCGTCGAGCCGGTGTCGGCGTCGGTGCAGGCGAGTGCGCCCGACGTCATCCCCGAGGCATTCGTGAAGAACGCGAAGGGAGAGATCACCGCAGTCGCCCTCACGTACTGGGGCGCAGGCCTCGCGTACAACGAGAAGACGGTCAAGACGCCACCGACCTCCTGGCTTGACCTCAAGAAACCCGAGTACAAAGGCAAGCTTGCCGTCTACAGCCCCGAGAACTCGATTGCCATTCCGATGCTGGTCGTTCTTTCCGAAATCCAGGGCGGTAGCGCGACCAACATAGATCCCGCGCTCGGCATGATGAAGGCACTCGCGCAGGAAGGCACCGTGTTCTTCGCCGGTTCGCCGTCAGGCGCGAATCTTCTGGCGAACGGCGAGGCCCAGGTTGCGACGCTCGCGTCCTCGAATGCTTGGGAGCTGGCGGGCAAAGGCTTGCCCATCAAATTCGTGGTGCCGAAGGAGGGCGTGATCGGTCAGGACATCCGCATGCATATCGTCGCCGGTACGAAGAACAAGGCCCTCGCGGAGAAATTCATCACTTTCGCACTCACCAAGACGGCGCAGGAGGATATGGTCAAGCGACTTCTGACCTCGCCGGTCAACACGAAGACGGAACTGCCGCCCGACGTGGACGCCAAGCTGCCGTGGGGACCGAAAGGCTCCATCAAGAACTTGCGACTCGTGGACGGTAACGTGATCCTCGACAACCGGGAAGCGTGGATCGCGCGCTGGAACAGGGAAGTGACGAAGTAATCAGGGAGCCAACCCCCGCTCCAAAGGATCGACGCATGAGCGAAATCGGGGTCGTCTGCGTGCAGCAGGTTTCAAAGCGCTTCGGCGACGTCCCCGCGGTGAACGACGTGTCCTTCGTCGTCGAGAAGGGCGAATTCGTTTCCTTGCTCGGCCCGAGCGGCTGCGGCAAGAGCACGCTGCTGCGCATGATCGCCGGCTTCGAGACCGCAGATTCCGGGTCGATCCTGTTCGAGGGGCGGGACTATACCAACGTCCCGGCCCATTTGCGGCCGGTGAACATGGTGTTCCAGAGTTACGCGCTCTTTCCGCACCTGTCCATTTTCGACAATGTCGCGTTCGGCCTGCGGCGCAAGAAGGTGCCGGACAAGGAGGTCACGCGTCTGGTTCTCCAGTTTCTTGACCTTGTCAACCTGAATGACCTGAGCGCGCGATTCCCGTCGCAGTTGAGCGGCGGACAACAGCAGCGGGTCGCGCTCGCGCGAGCACTGGTCAATCGCCCCAGCGTCTTGTTGCTCGACGAGCCGCTCGCAGCGCTCGACCTGAAGCTCCGCAAGAAGATGCAGGTGGAGCTTAAGGTCCTGCAACGCGAGCTTGGAATCTCCTTCATCTACGTGACTCACGACCAGGAGGAGGCGCTCGCCCTCTCCGACAAGATCGGGGTGGTCAGCGACGGGCGGATGCTCCAGTACGGTCCGGCGCTTGAAGTCTACGATCGTCCCCGCTCGGAGTTCGTCGCCAAGTTCCTCGGCGAGGCCAACATCATCCAATGCACGGTTCGCGCTTCAGGTGATTGGTTGGAGTTGGTGGCAGCGGGCAACACCGTACGAATGAGGGCATTGGCTGAATCACCGCCCGTGGGCGCAAAGGTGCTGCTGGCGATTCGTCCTGAAGATATCGTTCTCAGCGCCACCGCAGTCGAGGAGGACAACGTCTATCCCTGCGTGGTCGAGAACAAGGCATTTTCGGGCACTGCACCGATCGTGTGGGTCAACGTAGACGGGAAGACGCTGTCTGTGCGCAGCGCAGATCGCCGCACCTTCGATGCAATGGAGGTCGGCATGCCGGCGTTCGTGGGCTGGCGCTCGACACAGGGGGTGTTGATTCCTGAGGATCACCGGTGACGCCTGAGGATGCATCCGTCGCCGCCAAGGCGAGCACGAAGGCAGAGTTCATGGTCGGACGCCTGTGGCTGCTGCTCCCGGCGACGATCGTAGTAGCAATCTTCTTTGTACTGCCTGTCGCGCTAACCGTTCCCAAAAGCGTCTTTCGCGACGGCAGTGTCAATTTCGATGCATATGCCGCCGTGCTCGGCGACGGGTATTACGGCCTTGTCCTGTGGCGCTCACTCTGGTTGTCGTTCGTGAGCACCGTCGTGTGCGTTCTGCTCGGATATCCGATCGCCTATTACGCGACGCGGCTTTCCGCCCGACGCTACAAGCGCTACATCTACATGATCATTCTTGCACCGCTCTTTACGACCGCCGTCACGCGTGTCATCGCGTGGACGATGATTCTCGGCAACCAAGGCATCATCAACACGCTGCTGATGCAGTTGGGGTGGACAGAGGCGCCGGTGCGGATGCTCTACACCGACACGGCCATCATGACCGGGCTGGTGTACACGATGGTCCCGTTTTCGGTACTGACCATCGCTTCGGTCCTCGAGAATCTCGACGGCAAGCTCGAGGAGGGTGCACGGGACCTGGGAGCCACGCCGTGGCAAGCATTTCTGCGCGTCACGCTTCCATTGAGTGCGCCTGGTGTGAGCGCCGGCGCAATTCTGGTGTTCGCGCTGTGTCTCAGCGCTTACGTCACGCCGGCGCTGCTGGGTGGCGGACGCATCAAGGTGATGGCGTCGCTCGTGTTCGAGCAGTTCATGCGCACCGCTAACTGGCCGCTGGGTTCCGCGATCGCTTGCGTGCTACTGGTCGTGACGGGCTTCGTGATCTTTGCCTACGGGCGCGTGCTCGAGCGGCGCGTGACGCTCGGAGAGGACCGCGGGCGCCCATGACCGCCTCCGTGGCCATTCCGACGCGTAAGCGGCGATCCCAGAGCGACACGTCGGGCATTGGACCGACTGGGCGGATGGTGCTCGGGAGCATCTCGGGATTGCTTCTGATGCTCCTGATCGCACCGATGCTAGTGCTGCTGTTGATGTCCTTCTCCAACGCCGACTTCGTGGTGTTCCCACCCACCGCGTTCAGTCTCAAGTGGTATTACAAGTTTTTCGCGATGGGCGACTTCCTGTCGGCCCTGTTGACGAGTTTCGAGGTGGCCGTTGCCGCGTCTCTGATCGCGACGCTGATCGGATTGCCGGCGGCGTACGTCCTCGTGAGGCGCCGGTTCCCGGGTCGGCGCGCACTCGCGGCAGTGTTCCTGTCGCCGCTCATGGTTCCCCAGATAATCGTCGGTGTCGGCCTTCTGCAGCTCTACACCGCGCTGGGAGGCGCGAACAGCCTCACGGGTCTAGTCATGGCCCACGTCGTGGCAGTGCTGCCCTACGTCATCAGGACCGTCGGCGCGGCATTGTCGACGACCAACGTCAGTATCGAGGAGGCCGCGGCCGACCTGGGCGCCAACCAGCTCGAGGTCCTCGCCTTTGTCGTCGTACCGATGATCAAGGGAGGTGTTCTTGCCGCGGCACTTTTCGCGCTGATCATGTCCTGGATCAATGTGGAGATCAGCATCTTTCTCACCACGACCGGGAGCTACACATTGCCCGTTCTGCTCTACAACTACATGGAGTACTCGCTGACGCCGGTCGTCGTCGTAGCCGGCTCGGTTTCGATCGTGGTGGCGGTTGCATTGGTGGCGGTTATCGACCGTTTCATCGGACTCAGCAGCGCAATGCGTCTGTAGGGCCTGCGTCAACACACATTCGAGGGTGCATGCTTCTGCTCGAGCACGAAGGAAAGGAAGTTCTCCGTCAGTACGGCATCCGTGTTCCGCGCGGAACGCTGATTGACAAGGTGACCCTCGCGAGCGTGCCGACTTCGTCACTGCCTTTCCCGGCGATGGTCAAGGCGCAGGTTCCCGCGGGCGGCCGCGGGAAGGCGGGTGGAATCCGACCCGTGTCGTCGGCGGAGGACTTCGAAGCTGTCGTGACCGGACTGTTCTCGGCCGAACTGAAGGGATTTCAGGTAGCCAGCGTCCTCGTCGAAGAGCGCAAGGCCACGCTGCACGAGTACTACATGTCGATCATATTCGTCGGCGAAGACATGCTTCTCCTTGTCGGCGCTCGAGGTGGCGTGGACGTGGAATCATTCTTTGGGACCGCGCGCGACGAGTTCGCCACCGTGACGCTCGATCCGGTCTACGGCCTGCCCGAGTACCGGCTGCGCGACGCCCTTGCCGAGCTCAAGATCCGTCCGGCGCTCTGGGGAAAGTTCATGGACGTCGCGTACCGCCTCGCGCGATTGTTCCACGACTGCGATGCGACGATTGCCGAGATCAACCCACTCGCGGAAGTCGACGCCGACGCGCTGATGGCGCTCGACGCGCGCATCGTCATCGACGACGGCGCGTTGTTCCGCCAACCTAGATTCGCTGTGCGCCGCGAGACGGAGAGTGGTGACGCACTCGGGCGGCGCATGCGCGAGTTGCAGATCCAATGGGTGCCATTGGGCGGTCCGGTGGGATTGATCGGTTCGGGGGCCGGATGCGGCGTGACGATCATGGACTGGATCGCGCGCGAAGGTAGCGGCCTTGCCGCCTTCGTCGATCTCGACTATGCGGTCCTCTCAGGACAGACCGAGGCGGGGCTGCGCTTGCTTGTGGATCACTACCTTGACGAGCCCGGCATACGCTCGATCATCGTCAATTTCACGGCATGCGGCGTGCGCGTCGACCTGATCGCGGAGTCGCTCGCCAAGGTTTTGCAGGAGGTCAATCCAGCGCGACTGAAGCCCATTTATCTGCACTTCGAAGGCAACCGTCGAGATGCTGCGAGGGAGACATTGCGTCGCGTCGGTTTCACGCCGTGCGAGACGCTGGGCGAAGCGGTGCGCGCAGCGGCCGCCGCGGCCCGGGAGGCCTGAGCCATGGCAATTCTGGTCGACCGGCACACGCGAGTCTGCATCCAGGGGATCACCGGCCCGATGGGGCAATTTCAGGCGCAGGAAATGCTGTCCTATGGCACCAACGTCGTTGCGGGAACGAGTCCCGGTCGCAGCGGCGCCAGGGTGGGCCCGGTGCCCGTCTTCGGCACGATGGCCGAGGCCGTTGCGAAAACCGGTGCCGACCTATCGCTGATCTACGTTGCGGCGCCACGGGTCAAGGACGCAGTCTTCGAGGCGATCGATGCCGGCATTCGGACAATCGTCTGTGTGGCGGAGTGGGTACCTGTGCATGACATGGTGATGATCATGCGGCGGGTCCGCGAGGCCGGGACGCGGCTCGTTGGTCCGAACTGCAGCGGCATCATTTCCCCGCGCCGCGCCAAGATCGGCTTCTACTGCGACGAAGTTTGCGCGCCGGGGCGAATCGGCGTGATGGCGAAGAGTGGAACGCTGAGCTATGCGGTTCTGGCGGAAATGAAGCGCGCCGGAATGGGCGCGAGCACTGTGGTCGGTGTCGGCGGTGACGAGATCCGGGGAACCGGCTTCCGGGATTGCCTCGAGCTCTTCGAGGCCGACGCTGATACTGATGCCATGTTGCTGGTCGGCGAGGTTGGAGGAACCGAAGAGGAGCGCGCGGCCGAGTACGTCATGCACCATTGCCGCAAGCCCGTTGTCGCATTCGTTGCGGGACGCACGATTCCGCACGGGCGCAACATCGGTCACGCAGGAGCGATGGTGCTCGGCGATCGCGGGTCTTATATAACCAAGGTCGCGGCACTGAAGGCAGCCGGCGTCCGAGTCGCCGAGGTGATCGAAGATGTTCCGGGTCTGCTGCAGGCTTGAATGCCTGCGCAGCGGCGGCAACGGCTGTCGGGTGAGGCCGTGGTGACGCTTCCTTATCCGCTGCCCGAGCTTGACCTGGCGGCACCGTTCGATCGCTACCGGAGCCGCGTGCTACCGGAGTGGATCGACGCGAACGCCCACATGAACATGGCTTACTACATGGTCGTGTTCGACCATGCGAGCGAGCTCCTGCTCGCGCAAGCGGGACTCTCGAGCGACTGCTATACGCGGTACGCGCTGGGGATGCTGTTCGTCGTCGAAGCGCACATCGAATACCAGCGTGAGCTGGCCGAGAACGCTCCCATTGCGGTGTCGTCGCAGATCCTCGATCTCGACCGCAAGCTGTTGCATCTGCTCATGCGCATGAGGCACGAAACGGAGGGCTACGCTGTAGCGTCCTGCCAGCTGCTGTTCCTGCACGCCGACTTCAAGACGAGGCGCAGTGCGCCGTGGCCGAACGTTTGCATGGAGCGGCTTGAGGCGCTCGCTGTTGCGCATCGCGCGTTGCCGCCCCCCGATCGGTCGAACTGTCGGATGGGCATTGACCGATCGCGCCGGGCCGCACGGCCCTGATCAGAGAGCACCCGACATGGATCTCGAGACAATCACTTCCCGCCAGGCAATTGATGCAGCGCGCATGCTCCATCCTTACGCCGACGCCCGCCTGAACGAGAAGCTGGGGCCGCTCGTCGTCGTACGCGGGCGGGGCGCGTGCGTTTACGACGAAGCCGGAACCGAGTACATCGAGGGACTTGCGGGACTATGGTGCGTCGCGCTGGGCTTCAGCGAGCAGCGCCTCATCGATGCCGCCGCTCGCCAGCTTGCCGAGTTGCCGTTTTATCACCTGTTTGGCAACAAGTCGCACCGACCGGCAATCGAGCTTGCCGAAAAGCTGGTCGAACTCGCACCGGGGCGGCTGGAGCGAGTGTTCTACACGAACTCCGGCTCCGAGGCGAACGATACGGTCGTCAAGTTTCTGCACTACTACAACAACGCACGCGGCCGCACGGCGAAGAAGAAGATCATCTCGCGCCAGCGCGCCTACCACGGCGTGACGACAGTCTCGGCGAGCCTGGGCGGCTTGCCCATCAACCATCGCGACTTCGACATCCCGATTCCCGGAGTGCTTCACGTCGCGTGTCCGCACTACTGGAAGTTCGGACGGCCTGGCGAATCGGAGGAAGCATTCGCCAATCGGCTGGCGCAGGAACTCGAAGATCTGATTGCGAAAGAAGGTGCCGACACCATCGCGGCTTTCATCGGCGAGCCGATCAATGGTGCCGGTGGCGTGATCACGCCCCCGGCGGGCTACTGGCCTGCTGTCGAGGCCGTCTGCCGCAGGCACGACATCCTGCTCGTCATCGACGAAGTCATCACGGGATTCGGCCGTACCGGACGGATGTTCGCGAGCGAACTCTATGGCATCGAGCCCGACGTCCTGGTGCTGTCGAAGCAGCTGACGTCGGCCTATCAGCCGCTTGCTGCCGTGCTGATGACCGACGAGCTGTATCAAGGCATCGCAGGCAACACCGCAAAGATCGGAGCGCTGGGCCACGGTTTCACGTCGGGTGGCAATCCGGTGTCGACGGCGGTTGCACTGGAAAACATCAGGATCATCGAGGAGCGTGGAGTGGTGGCGCGCGTCGCCGAAATCGCGCCGTTGCTGCAGGAGGGACTGCGCCGATTCGCCGACCATCCGCTAGTCGGAGAAGTCCGCGGGATCGGCCTGATCGCCGGCGCCGAGCTCGTGGCAGACCGCGCGTCGCGGCAGCCCTTCGATCCTGTTGGACGCGTGGGCGCCCACGTGGCGCAGCGCTGTCAGGCGCATGGTCTGATCCTCCGCGCCATCGGCGACACGATCGCCATCTGTCCGCCATTGATCGTGGATGAAAAGCAAATCAGCACCATCGTCGACACCCTGGGGCGCGCACTGGACGAGATTCAAGCGGCGCTTTCGCGCGACGCGAATTGAACACGGGCCATGGCCGCAATCGCGGTGACGGCCCTTGACCGCGTCGACGTCGATGCGTGACGAACCAATGGAGGAGAAAGCAACGCCATGAAGATCGAAATCGGAGACACGCCGGGCTTTACCGATGCGACGCTGACCCTCGAAGGTCCTGTTGCCGTGCTGACGCTCAATCGCCCGGCCAAGCTCAACGCGCTGACGCTTGCGATGCACCGTGCGTTGCTGCGCGCGATTCGATCCGTCCGCGAGGACGATCACCTCAAGGTGCTCGTCATGACCGGCACGGGAAGGGCGTTCTGCGCCGGCGACGACATGAAGGAGAGCGACCCGCGCGACGGCATCGCTCCGCCCGAGGCTGAGACCGAACTTGCGTGGCACAATATCGTGCGCGAGATGCGCGCAATGCCCAAGCCGGTGATCGCTGCGGTGAATGGCATCGCCTGCGGTGCCGGCGGCGGACTGGCGTTGGCTGCCGATCTGCGGTTTGCGTCCGACGATGCGCAGTTCGCCGATATTTTCACCAAACGCGGCATCGCAGGGGGCGCGTACCTGCTGACTCAGCTTGTCGGTACCGCGAAGGCGCTCGAGTTGATCTTCACCGCCGACTTCGTACCCGCCGCGGAGGCGTTGCGGATCGGATTGTTCAACCGGGTCATGCCTAAAGCGCAGCTCATGCCGGAGACGCTGGCATTTGCTGCGCGCCTCGCCGCAGGTCCAACCCAGGCGTTTGGCCTGTCGAAGTGGGCGGTCTATCAGGCAGCGCACTTGCACCTGAACGAGGGTCTGCGCACCGAAGAGCTGGCCAAGCTGTGCTCCCTGCGTGGTTCAGAGGTGCGCGAGGGCATCGCGGCGTTCAACGATCGACGCAAGAGCGCGGCGGCGTCGACACCGGGGCACTGACATGAAGCACGTGCGCGTTGATCGGCGCGGCAGCACGCTCCAGGTCACGATCGATCGTCCGCCCGCGAATGCGATCACGCCCGAAGTTGGCGAAGAGCTGCATGAGGCGTACTCGATGTTGCGGGACGACGCCGGGCTCAGGGTCGGTATCGTCACAGGCGCGGGCGGTCGCATCTTCTGCGCCGGTTGGGATCTCAAGGAAGTGGCCTTGGCGACGGATCCCGCCGTGATCAACGACGCGGTGATGAACAAGCCTGGAGGCTTCGCCGGCGTCACCGAATTCTGGGATCTCCAGAAGCCGGTAATCGCGGCCGTCAACGGCGCCGCAGTCGGGGGTGGCTTCGAGATCGCGTTGGCTGCGGATCTCATCATCGCGGCGGAGCACGCGCATTTTTCGCTTCCCGAAATGGCTCGAGGCCTCGTTCCCGACGCCGGCGCGCTGCAGCGGTTGCCTCGACGAATTCCCTATAACGTTGCAATGGAGCTCTTGCTCACCGGGCGCCGCATGAGTGCGACCGAGGCTGCGCATTGGGGCCTCGTCAATGCAGTGGTGCCAGCGGCGCAGCTCCTGGATGAGGCATACCGGCTCGCGGAAAGTATCGCGGAGGGTGCGCCGCTCGCTGTGCGCGCCTTGCTCGAAACGCTTCCAGCAATCGACCGGCTGCCGCTCGTCGAATCGTTCGCCAAGATGAAGCGAGGACACAGTGGATTGCCCGCGTACGAGCGAATGATGATCTCCGAGGATTTCCTCGAAGGTCCGCGCGCCTTTGCGCAGAAACGCAAGCCCATGTGGAAGGGGCGCTGAGATGCCGACTGTCTATCCCGGGCGCGTCGAATCGGTTGCCGTGGTCGGGTTAGGGACGATCGGCATGAGCTGGACTGCCTATTTCCTCGCCCGCGGCATCTCGGTGAGAGGGACCGACATCGATCCTCACGCCGAGGCGCGGGCACGCGACTACATCGGCCGGGCGACGCCCGAACTCGAGCGCCTTGGGCTCGTCGTTCCCGCGGGTCTTGCTCGTTTCAGCTTCCACGTCACGGTCGAGGACGCCGTCGATGGCGTCTCGTTCGTGCAGGAGAACGGACCGGAGAATGAAGACGGGAAGATCGAGTTGCTGGCGCGCATCGATCGCGCGCTGCCGGCCGAGATTCCGGTTGCGTCGAGCACGTCGGCGTTGATGATGTCGACGCTGCAGCAGCGCTGTCGCCATCCGGAGCGCTGCTTCGTCGGCCACCCGTTCAACCCGCCTCATCTGATCCCTCTGGTCGAGATCGTGGGTGGCAATGGCACCGATGCGCGGGTGCTCGACTGGGCGGAGGCTTTCTATCGAGGGATCGGCCGCGAGCCGATCCGCTTGAAGCGAGAGGTCTACGGACACGTGGCCAATCGATTGCAGTATGTGCTGTTCAACGAGGCGGCCCGCTTGGTTTTCGAAGGCGTCGCCACGGTGCGGGACATTGACGCTGCGGTTGCGTGGGGACCCGGGATGCGCTGGGCCCTGTTCGGTCCGTTCATGACGATGCACCTTGCCGGCGGCGCCGACGGCATGGCGGGATCATTCCGGAAGTTCGCCGACCGAGATGCGGCATGCACGGATCGCGCCGCGCGGATGCCTCTTTCCGCTGAACAACGGCGCACTTTGGTCGAGGGCGTCGAGGTCGTAGCCGAAGGCCGCACCGTGTCCGCGCTCGAGGCCCGCCGCGACGAACTGCTGCGCGAGCTCTATCGGCTCAAGATCGCCGCCCCAACCGATTCCTGAGAGGGAACTGCATCATGTATGAAGACCTGGCGCTGTACATCGACGGCGAGTTTCTGAAGGATGGCGACCGGCGCGAGCAACCGGTTTGTGATCCGGCCACGGGTGGCCAAATCGCAACGCTGCCGCACGCGACGCGAGACGATCTCGACCGGGCCCTTGCGGCCGCACAACGCGCATTCGAGTCGTGGAAGCTGGTTTCACCGATGGAGAAGAGCGGCATCCTGCGCAAGGTGGGCGAGCTCTCGCGCAGCCGGGCCGAAGCCATCGGCCGAAACATGACGCTCGATCAGGGCAAGCCGCTGGCCGAAGCGGTCGGCGAGGTGACGCGTTGCGCGGACCACTGCGACTGGCACGCCGAGGAGTGCCGCCGAGTCTATGGCCGGGTGATACCACCGCGTCTGCCGAACGTGCGGCAGTTCGTGCTGCGCGAACCGGTCGGTGTGTGCGTTGCGTTCACACCGTGGAACTTTCCTTTCAACCAGGCCATTCGCAAGATTGCTGCGGCCATCGGGGCCGGCTGCACGATCATCATCAAGGGCCCTGAGGACACGCCGAGCGCCGTGGTCGCCATCGCCCGGATGTTCCAGGAGGCGGGATTGCCGCCGGGCGTCCTCAACGTCGTGTGGGGCGTGCCAGGCGAGGTGTCGGAGCATCTGATCAAGTCTTCGATCGTGCGCAAGGTTTCCTTCACAGGAAGCGTTCCAGTCGGCAAGCAACTCGCAGCGCTCGCGGGTGCGCACATGAAGCGCATCACCATGGAACTGGGCGGCCATTCACCCGCGATTGTCTGCGATGACGCGGACATCGACCGCGCCGCCGACATGCTGGCAACGCTGAAATTCTCGAATGCGGGTCAGGTGTGCGTTTCGCCGAGCCGATTTTTCGTTCAGAGGCCGGCCTACGAGCGGTTCCTTGCGCGGTTCATCGACCGCACCAAGTCAATCAAAGTGGGGCCCGGCCTCGAGCCGGCAACGAAGATGGGTCCGCTTGCCCATGAGCGGCGGCTCGCGGTGATGGATGCATTCATTGCGGATGCCACGGTGCGCGGGGCGCGGGTCGAGGCAGGCGGGTCACGCATCGGAACTCAGGGCTACTTCTTCGCGCCCACGGTAATCACGGGTGCCGCGCCCGATTCAAGGCTGATGACGGAAGAGCCATTCGGCCCCGTGGCAGCCATCGTCCCCTTCGACGACCTCCCCGATGCAATCAAGCGCGCGAACAGCCTGCCCTACGGTTTGTCGGCCTATGCGTTCACCGCGTCGAGCCGTAGCGCGCTCGCAATCCAGA
>Ga0070665_100002483_pt1 | contig 20309 bp, 21 predicted proteins | sample KBSS13metaG_FD_65862 | JGI IMG/M metagenome (GOLD analysis project Ga0070665, IMG submission 65862) | Switchgrass rhizosphere microbial communities from Kellogg Biological Station, Michigan, USA - KBS S1-3 metaG | ecosystem: Host-associated > Plants > Roots > Rhizosphere > Soil ...
GAAGCCGACCAGCGCCACCATCGCCAGCGGCACGTGGATGTAGAAGATCTTCTGGATGAAGCCCTGGTCGGCATCGAGCGGCGCGTAGAAGAAGACCAGCGAGAGCGACAGCGCGAGCATCGCCACGGTGGCGATCGAGAGGGGTCTCAGTCCTTTGCCGTACATGCCAGAAAGGTGGGGAAGGGCGATTCCCGGTCAGTCCTCGAGGAGGAAATCGAATACCGCGTAGCCGACCAGGCCGAAGATCAGATCGTATAGACCGAGGACCATCAGCCAGGTCCCGAAGCGGTCGTAGGAGGGGCCGCCCAGGGAGAGCAGCGGCTCGGTGGCGCCGGTCGCGGCGATCATCAGCGGCACCGCCAGCGGCAGCAGGACGAGCGGGACCAGCAGGTCGCGGGCGCGCGAGTTGACCGCCATCGAGGAGATCAGGGTGCCGGTCGCGGCGAGGCCGAGGTCGGTCAGCAGCAGAACCGCGACCAGCGGGGCGAGCCCGGCGGCGTCGTCGAGGAAGAAGATCGCGAAGATCGGCACCGCGACCAGCTCCAGCGCCACCAGGTAGACGACGAGCGCCGCCACCTTGGCGGCGAAGAGGACGGTGCGGTCGATCGGGGCGAGGCGGATCGCGTCGAAACCCCCCTCCTCGCGCTCGGCGACGAAGAGGCGGTTGATGCCGAGCACGGCGGCGAAGAGCAGGGTCGCCCAGAGGACCCCGGAGGCGAGGCTGCCGGAGAGGCTGGTGCGGTCGAGGCCGAAGCGGAAGATGACGAAGGTGGTGACGGCGAAGAGCGCCATCGCCGGCAGCGACTGCAGGGTGCGGAGCTCGGAGCGCAGGTCCTTGGCGAGGATCGCCGCGAAGGCGGCGTGCGAGGGGGTCACGAGACCACCGCCCGCTCGCCGATCCCGAGCCGCAGGACCTGGTCGGCCTCGGGGACGTGGCGCTCGGGGTCGTGGGTGACGACGACGCGGGTGCCGGCGCCGGGGCCGATCAGCTCGCGCGCCAGCTCGCGTCCCTCGGCGTCGAGGTTGGAGTCGGGCTCGTCGAGCAGCAGCAGCTCGGGCTGATGCAGGACGCTGCGGCAGATCGAGAGCCGCTGGCGCATCCCGGCCGAGAGCTCGGCGGCCCGCTCGTCGGCCCGCCGCTCCATCCCCACCGCGCGCAGCAGCTCCTCGATCCGCGCCTCGGCCGCGCCGCGCTCGATCCCGTATAGGCGGGCCTGGAAGCGCAGGTTCTCGCGGCCGCTGAGGTCGCGGTAGAGCAGCGGCTCGTGGCCGAGGTAGCCGATCCGGCCGCGCAGCTTCCACGCCTCGCGCGGCAGGGCGCTGCCGAGGACGACGACCTCGCCGCCGCTCGGCCGCAGCAGCGTCGCCAGGATCCGCAGCAGCGTCGTCTTGCCGGCGCCGTTGGGGCCGAGGACGACCAGCGAGGCGCCCGCCGCCAGCTCGAAGCCGACGCCGTCGAGCGCCGGCCGTTCGCCGTAGTCGCGGCGGAGCCCGGCGACGGCAATCGCGGGCCCGGCCTTCTCCTGCGCAGGGGGCATCGAGGGGGATTCTGAACCGTCGCAGGGAGATCGCGGGTTGATCGCGTAGGCTGCCGCGGCAATTTCGCCTGGGGCGCAAGCCCCCCACAAGGAGGATCGATGAGAAGAACCAGTCAGGTGGCCGCGCTCGCGCTCGCCACCGCCGCAGTCCTCGCGCTGGCGGCGAGCGCCATTGCCGCCGCCGGGCCCGGCGAGACCGTGAAGGTCAAATCGACGGTCACGCTCGGCGCGACCGGCTACCAGGGCAAGGTCAAAGCGGCGAACCCGAACTGCGTCGGGGAGCGGGTCGTCGTCCTCAAGCAGAAGGGCAATGGCGTCCTCAGTCGGGTCGAGTCGAAGGCCAACGGCAACTGGAAGGCCGACCTCGAAGACCTGAACGAGAACATCAAGATCCCGGCCAAGGTCTTCGCCGAAGTCAAGCCCTCGACCCAGGCGACCGCCGGCCCGATCTACAAGTGCCTCGCCGCCGTCTCCAAGACGGTCGAAATCGCCGGCGGCTGAGCTACCGGCGCTTCTGCAGGGTGCGGCGGCCGACCTTCAACAGCGGCCCCGCACCTTCGCGCAGCGCTTTCGCGCGGACCTCGCCCTTGCCGTAGAGGATCTTCGCCGAGGCTTTCACCGCTTCGCCGAGGGTCTGGTCGTAGGGGTGCCACCAGAAGTCGCGGGTCATCCCCGGCTCCCAGGCGTTCATCTTGATGTTGACGCACTCGTAGAAGCCGAATTTGGAGTGCGAGCGGCCGAGGCCGGAGTCCTTGACCCCGCCCCAGGCGCACTGGCAGGCGCCGTGGCTGAAGGAGTGGTCGTTGACCCAGACCATCCCCGACTCGATCCGCCGCGCGATGCGGGCGCCGCGCTGGCGGTCCTTGGTCCAGACCGAGGCGCCGAGGCCGAACTCGGAGTCGTTGGCGAGGTCGATCGCCTCCTGCTCGGAGTCGACGACGACGATCGGCAGCACCGGGCCGAAGATCTCCTCGCGCATGATCCGCATCTCGTGGGTGACGCCGGTGAGGACGGTCGGGGCGACGAACTTGCCCGGCAGGCCGGCGACCTCGGTCGGACCGCCGCAGCGCTTGGTCGCGCCGGAGGCGACCGAGTCCTCGATCAGATCGCAGACGATCTCGTACTGGTCCTCGGAGGTCATCGGCCCGATCGCCGTGTCCCAGTCGAGCGGGTTGCCGAGCTCGAGCTTTTCGGCCTCGCGGACGACGCCCTCGACGAAGCGGTCGGCGACGTCGCGCATCACGTAGACGCGCTCGATCCCCGAGCAGGTCTGGCCGGCGTTGGCGAAGCCGCCCCAGACGGCGCCGGAGATCGCGTTGTCGAGGTCGGCGTCGGAGCAGACGATCATCGGGTCCTTGCCGCCGAGCTCGAGCACCGAGCCCTTGAGGTCGGCGGCGCAGACCTCGCCGACCTTGCGGCCGACGTCGACCGAGCCGGTGAAGAAGACCTTGCCGACGCTGGAGCGGCAGAGCGCGTCGCCGATCCGGCCGCCGCCGTGGACGACCCGGATCAGACCCTCGGGCAGCCCGCCCTTCTCGAACACCTGGCGGATGCGCTCGCCGAGCAGCGGCGTCAGGCTGGCCGGCTTGAGGACGACGCCGTTGCCGGCCATCAGCGCGATCGCGACCTCGCCGAAGGGGATCGACCAGGGGTAGTTCCAGGGCGCGATCACGCCGACGACGCCGATCGGCTCATAGGAGAAGCGGCCTTTCTTGGAGAGCGTGAAGGCCTGGGTCATCGGCACCTTCTCGTCAGCGAGGATCTTCGGCCCCGCCTTGGCGCACCAGTGCAGCGCGTCGACGGTCGGCAGCAGCTCCATCGTGTAGGCCTCGGTCAGGGGCTTGCCCTGCTCTTCGCTCAGCAGCTTGGCGACGTCGTCGATGTCGTCGAGCAGGGCGTCGGCGGCGCGCTTCATGTAGCTGGCCCGCGTCTTCGCCGGCAGCTCCGCCCAGGCCGGCTGGATCCGCGCCACGTCGTCGACCACTCCCTGCACTTCCTCGGGCACGATCGTCGGCACCGCGCCGATCAGCTCGCCGGTCGCCGTGTTGAACGACTCCAGGGTCAAGGTGGGCTGGGACGTCGGGACTGCCGTTGCGCTCTCCATACTTGGATTCTACGTTGGCCGATCAACTCTTCGATACGGGTGCGGCCGGGACGCCGGAGCCGCAGGGCCCGCCTCCGGGCGCGCCGCTCGCCGTCCGCATGCGGCCGCGGTCGCTCGACGAGATGATCGGGCAGGAGCACGTGCTCGGCGAGGGGTCGGCGCTGCGCAGCGCGATCGAGAGCGGCAAGCCCCACAGCACGATCCTCTACGGGCCGCCGGGGGCGGGGAAGACGACGCTGGCGCGGATCGCCGCGGCGGGTGCCGACGGGGCCTTCGAGGAGGAGTCGGCGGTCAACGCCGGCAAAGCCGAGATCCGCGCCGTGATCGAGCGGGCGCGGGAGCGGCGGCGGGCCAGCGGGCGGCCGACGATCCTCTTCCTCGACGAGATCCACCGCTTCAACAAGGCCCAGCAGGACGCGCTGCTGCCGGCGGTCGAGGAGGGGCTGCTGACGCTGATCGGGGCGACGACCGAGAACCCCTACTTCGAGGTCAACTCGGCCCTGCTCTCGCGGGCGCAGATCTACGAGCTGCGGCCGCTGGAGCCGGCCCAGGTGGAAGAGCTGCTGCGCCGCGCGCTGGCCGACCCCGAGCGCGGCGTCGCCGACCCGCCAGCGGTCACCCCGGAGGCGCTGGAGATGCTGGCGACGCGGAGCGGCGGCGACGCCCGGGTTGCGCTCTCGGCGCTCGAGCGCGCGGTCGAGCGGGCCAACGGGGAGGTCGGCGTCGCCGCGGTCGAGGACGCGTTGCAGCGCAAGGCGATCGACTACGACCGGCAGGGCGACCGCCACTACGACTTCGTCTCCGCCTGGATCAAGGCGACCCGCGGCTCCGACGTCGACGCCTCGCTCTATTACCTGGCGGTGATGCTGGAGGGCGGCGAGGACCCGCGCTTCATCGCCCGCCGGATGGTGATCCTCGCCTCCGAGGACGTCGGCAATGCCGACCCGCAGGCGCTGCTGGTCGCCGACGCCGCGGCGCGGGCCGTCGACCGCGTCGGCATGCCCGAGTGCGCCCTCAACCTCGCCCAGGCGGCGGTCTACCTCGCCCTGGCGCCGAAGTCGAACGCCTCCCACAAGGCTCTCTCGGCGGCGCGGGCCGAGGTCCGCGCCAACGGCGCCAAGACCCCGCCCGACTACCTGCGCGACGCCCACTATCCGGGCGCCGCCGCGCTCGGGCGCGGCGAGGGCTACCGCTACGCCCACGACGAGCCCGGCGCGGTCAGCGGCCAGCCGCTGATGCCGGAGGAGCTGGGCGGCCGGCGCTTCTACGACCCGACCGATCGAGGCTTTGAGAAGGCCCTTGCGGAGCGCCTCGCCGACTTGAGGAAAAAATTAGACAGCGCGTAAAATCGCCCGCGCAACTTCCCGGTCCGCCCGGGGTTCTAAGGGCGGCTCACCAAGCTAAGCCAGGGAGAGCCGACAATCCGGCCGGAGGCCTGGACTGGGGGGCTCCGGTCGGACTTAATTAGGGGGAACGAGGGCGTCGAGAGGACTGGGCTCGGCGCCCTCCATTTGTTTGACGGCGGCGGCGATCGCCTATCTTGGGCGCGTGGCCTCCGAGCAGTCCCAGAAACTCCGCCTCGGCGGGATGGCGCTCCGCAACGGGCTGCTGATCCAAGGCCCGACGCACTGGGCGGCGGCGGTGCGAGCCAAGGACGGCTCGCTCGAAGTCGCCTCCGAGCGCAAGCCGGAGCTGGCCCCGGGTCTGGTCGCGAAGCTGCCGGGCCTGCGCGGGCCGGTGAAACTGGCCGAGGCGCTGGCCGTGCTGCCCCTCGTCAGGCGGCGGATGCCGGCGGCGCGGCTGCCCTTCGAGGACGCCCGGGTCCTGGCGGCGATCGCCGCGACCCTCGCCAGCACCTCGCTGCTGCGCCGCCGGGTGCGGGCCGGGGCGATGCGGGAGGGGATAGCGCAGGCGATCGGCGCCGTGCCCGCGCTTGTGGCGCTCAGCGACCGCGACCTCGCCGCCTACCACGGCGTCGAGCACAAGGCGATCGCCGCCTACGAGCGCGGCACCGACGACGTCGCCGCGGTGCCGAAGGAGCACGACCGCTGCGGCTCCAACCTGATCGCGCCGATGATGCTGCTCTCGGCCGGCGGCACCCTCCTGCTCGAACGGCTGGTCGAGAGCCCGAGCCCCGCCGCGCGGGCGGGCGTCGGTCTCGGCGGCGCCTCGCTGGCGGTAGAGATGTTCGCCTGGAGCGACCGCCACCATGGCGAGCCGCTCGCCGAGGCGTTTCACACCCCCGGCCGCGAGATCCAGCGCCTGGTCGCGACCAAGGAGCCGACCCCCGAGCAGCTCGAGGTCGGGATCGCCGCCTTGGAGGAGATCCTCCGGGCCGAGGCCGCATAGACTTCGCGCCTTGTTCGGAAGGATCGACCACATCGGAGTCGCCGTCGAGGACATCGACGCCGCGCTCGCCCTCTACCGGGACAGCTTCGAGATGGAGCTCGCCCACCGCGAGACGGTCGAGTCGCAGGGGGTCGAGGCGGTCCTGCTCGACGTCGGCGACGGGCACGTCGAGCTGCTGGCGCCGCTCGGCCCCGACACCCCCGTCGGCAAGTACATGGCGAAGAACGGGGCCGGCCTGCACCACGTCGCCTACGCGGTCGACGACATCGACACCGCCTTGAAGAACATCGCCGCCGCCGGCGTTCAGCTGATCGACTCCGAGCCGCGGGTCGGCATCCGCGACAGCCGCGTCGCCTTCCTTCACCCCCGCTCCACCGGCGGGGTCCTGACCGAGATCGTCGAACCCGCGGGAGGGCACTGATGGCTGAGGCGCAACGAGTCGAGATCGGCTTCGAGGGCGGCCAGGTGGTCTCCACCCGGCTCGCCGAGGCGGACCTGAAGGACCTTCGCGCCCGGCTCGAGCAGGGTGGCTGGCACGACCTTCACACCGAGGAGGGGACGATCGCCCTCTACCTCGGCAAGGTCCAGTTCCTCCGGGTCGAGTCCGGCGAGCACCGGATCGGCTTCGGCCTCGGCTCTTAGGCAAATGCGGCCGCGACATCTACTCGGTGTAGCCGGAGCGGCGACGCTGGCGGCGGCCCTCTGGTGGCGGAAGAACCCCTCCGCCTGCCCCTACGGGCAGCGCTTCTGGGTCGAAGCCCCGCACCCGATCATCACCCGCGAGCGGCTGCGCTCGGTGCTGCGCCCGCAGCCCGGCGAGCGCCTGCTGGAGATCGGCGTCGGCACCGGCTACTACAGCTGCGACCTGGCCGGGTGGGTCGCGCCGGCCGGGACGCTGGAGCTGTTCGACCTGCAGCAGGAGTTCCTCGACCACGTGATGCGCGCCGCCGGCGAGCGCGGGCTCTCGAACCTGACGCCGACCCGGGGCGACGCGACGCAGCTCCCCTACGAGGACGGCTCCGTCGACGGCGTCGTCCTCACCGCGGTGCTGGGCGAGATTCCCGACGCCGCGGCGGCGCTACGGGAGATCCGCCGGGTGCTGAAGCCCGACGGTCGCCTCGTCGTCGGCGAGCTCTTCGGCGATCCGCACTTCACCACCCGCGCCAGCCTGGAGCGGATGGGGGCGGAGGCGGAGCTGGCCCTGAGCGAGCGCTCGGGCAACTGGTTCGGCTACTTCGCCCGGCTAACGCCGCAGTAGCGAGTTCAGCCGCTCGGTCCGCAGCGCGGTCCGCGCCGCGTTGCCGCCGGGGCCGCCGTGGAGGCCGCCGCCGGGATGGGCCGAGGAGGAGGCGAGGTAGAGGCCGCGGACCGGGGTCGTGGGCCGGCCGAGGCCGGGGAAGGGCCGGAAGATCGCCTGCTGGTAGAGCTGGGCGGTGCCGCCGTTGATCGCGCCGCCGACCAGGTTGCGGTTGTGGCGCTCGAGGTAGGCGGGGGTTTGGATGTGGCGCTTGACGATTCGTTGGCGGAAGCCGGGCGCCAGCCGCTCGACCTCCTCCTCCATCCGGTCGGCGAAGCGCTCGCCCTCCTCCTCGCGGCTCCACTCGCCGCTGAGCTCGCCGCCGGCGTCTGCCCGCGGGCACTGCGGCACGTGGGTGTAGGCCCAGGCGGTCTCGGTTCCCTCGGGGGAGCGCGAGGGGTCGACCATCGAGTACTGGCCGAGGACGAGGAAGGGCCGGTCGGGGATTTCGCTCGCCGCCAGCTGGGTCGTCGCCCGGGTCAGCCCGTTCATCCCCTCGGCGACGTGGACGGTGCTGGCGCGGCGGGCGTCGGCGGCGCTCCAGGGGATCGGCTCGCGCAGCGCCCAGTTCACCTTGAAGGTCGAGTTGTCGTACTGGTAGCGGCGGCCGACCGCGTCGCGAATCCGCTCCGGGACCAGCTCCGGCGGCAGCATCTTCAGGAACAGGGCCGGCGCGCCGCAGTCGGCGAGGATGGCGCGCCGCGCTTCGAAGGACCGCCCGTCCGCGGCGATCGCAGCGTGGGCTCGCCGGCCCCGCACCTCTATTCGCTCGATCGGGGTCCCGCAGATCACCTCGCCGCCGCGCTCCTGCAGGCGCCGCACCAGGGCGCGGGTGATTTCCCCGGCGCCGCCCTGCGGTACCGGGTAGCCATGCTGCTGCCCGAGCCCGCAAAGTACCCAGCCGAACATGCCGCCGCCGGAGCTCTCCGGGGTGAGGTCGGCGTGCAGGGCGTTGCCGGCGATCAGCCAGCCGCCGCCCTCGCCGCGGAAGCTCTCCTCGGCCATCCGCCGCGCCGGCAGCAGCGAGAAGCGGGCGAAGTCGGCGAGGCCGCGCGGGCCGAGCGCGTTCAGCATCCCGGCCGCGGGCCGGATCGGCGGCAGCGGCGTCAGCAGCGAGCCGACCAGGTGCGGCCCGGCGCGGCGCCAGAGGTCGAACAGTCGTCGCCAGGCGTCGCCGTCGCCCGGCGCGAACTCGTCGAGCGAGGCGCAGGTCTCCTCCAGGTCCATCGAGAGCAGGGCGCAGCGGCCGTCGGGGTGGGGGTGGGCGACGACGCCATGGGCGCTGAGCCAGTTGACGCCGTAGCGCTCGAGCTCGAGCGGGGCGATGTGGCGGGAGGCGAGGGTGAGCGGATAGAAGGCGCTGTAGAGGTCGTGGACGAAGCCCGGCTCGGTGACTTCGCCGCTGCGGACGGCGCCGCCCGGCTCTGGCTGCTCCTCGCAGACGACGACCTTCCAGCCGCGGTCGGCGAGGTGGTTGGCGGCGATCAGGCCGTTGGGGCCGGCGCCGATCACGACCGCGTCGGCGGCCATCTCAGCCTCGCCCGATGGAGCGCAGCATCCCGTCCCAGGCGCCGAGCGCCTTGACCGCGACGCTGGGGCGGCCGCCGAAGCCGCCGCCGGTCTCTCCGGCGCCCTTGCCGCCCTGCAGACCACCCTTGCCCGCAGGGCGGTCGCCGGCCGTGTGCTCGAGCCGGGCCAGCGCCTGCATCGCCCGCTTGCCGGTGGCGCCGAAGAGCGAGTAGAAGAGAACCTGGGCGCGGGCCAACCCACCGGCGGTCAGCTCGTCGCGGGGATGGCGGATCGTGCTCAGCACCGCTTCGGCGACCGACTCGGCGGAGTAGACGGCGGGATGCGGGGGGTCGGGCGGCAGCAGCCCGGTCGAGCTTTCCAGGGTGTTCCAGAGCGGGGTGTCGACGGCGCCGGGGTTGACCAGCGACAGCGTCACCGAGGAGCCGCTCTCCTCCAGCTCGATGCGGACGGTGTCGAGGAAGCCGACGAGGCCGTGCTTGGAGGTCGTGTAGGCGGCCATCCCCGGCAGCGGCATCCGGCCGGCGATCGAACCGACCGCGACGACCGCGCCGCGCGAGCGCTCGAGGTGGGGCAGCGCCTCGCGGATCGTCGCGATCGTCCCCCCGAGGACGGTCTCGATCGTCGCTTCGAAGTCGGCGGTGTCGGTCTCGGTGAAGCGGCCGAAGGAGAGGCTGGCCGCCGAGGTGACGAGGACGTCGAGCCCGCCCAGCTCCGCCACCGCCTCCTCGATCGCGGCGGCGAGGGCGCCGTGGTCGGTGACGTCGGCGGCGACGGTGACGGCTTCGGCCCCGTGCTCGGCGAGCCTGCGCTTCGCCGCGGCGAGGCCGAGCTCGTTGCGGGCGAGCAGGGCGATCTCCGCACCCTCGGCCGCCAGCGCTTCGGCGACCGCGAGGCCGATGCCGCTGCTGCCGCCGGTGATCAGCACCCGCTGGCCGGCGAGGGGGCGCTCGGTGATCGGCTCCCCCTCGGGGACCCCTTCGACCAGCCGCTTCAGCCGGGCGAGCGCCTCGGCGTTCCGCACCCGCAGGACGGTGTCGGCAACCGGGTTGGCGGCGAGGAGCGAGGTGAGCCGGTCGCCCGGGACCTCCTCCATCGTCAGCTCGGACCCCCCGGCGCTCTCCGCCAGGTCGAGCGCGATCGTCGCCGTCCCCAGCGGCCGCGCCTTCGCCTGCAGCACGATCCGCCGCGGGGGATCGATCTCGGTCACCTCGGTGTGGTCCTTGAGACCAACCGGCCAGGACCCCACCTTGTGGTGGAAGCGGGAGCCGACGGCCGGGAAGCTCTCGTCGAAGTCGCGGACGCCGGCCGCCCCCACCACCCACTTCGGGTAGCTCTCGGGGTCGCTGAGGACCGCGAAGACCTGCTGCGGCGAAGCGTGGATGTGGACCCGGTTACGCGCCATCGCCGTCCTCGGCGAGGGCCATGACGCCGTCCTCGGCGCCGTCGCCGTCGTGGAAGAAGTCCCAAAGCTCGACCCGGTTGCCGGCTGGATCGAAGAAGTAGACCGAGCGGTCGCCGCCGTCGTGCTCGACCGGGCCGTCGACCTCGACCCCGCGCTCGCGCAGCTCCTCGCCCAGCTCGTCGAGGCGGTCGTGGTCGACGGAGAGGGCGAAATGGACGTGGCGGCCGCCGCGGTCGGAGTGCTCCTTCTCGCCCGGGGGCCAGATCCCCAGCCGGCAGCGCTCGCCGGCCGCCAGCCAGGTCCGGTCGCCTTCGGTGGAGATCGGCTCCAGCCCGAGCTCGCGGTAGAAGCGCGCGAGGCCCTCGACGTCGTCGGTCTCCAGCACCAGCTCACATATTCCCGCCAGGGTCACTAGTCGTCTGTCCCCGCTTCTGGCGCGATTCAAGCCTTTGCCGGGTGACGAGAGCTGGGTTCGCGAAGAAGAGAGACAGCGCCCCGGTACTCGAAACCGCGTCAGCCCCTGAAACAGACGGGCTCGCGCGGTCTCGGCGAAACCGTCGGAGTCAAGGTCTTGCGGAAACGCGGTACGGGGGCGTGGGACACCCCTTCCACAGAGGCTCAAGAAGTCACGGTTGCGCCCTGAAATTCATCTCAGCTGCGCGACGGTCTCTGGGGAAGGGGTGTCCCACGCCCCTACCCGACTGGCGCTGGTCTCGCGGTCGTCTAATTGCTGGCGCGGGCGATGTAGACGCCCTTGGTGTGGGCGGCCTCGTCGAGCGGCTGTTTCGGGATCGCGTCGTGGTGGTGTCCGTACACGTCGAGGCACTCTAGCCCGGCCGCTGCCAGGGCGGCCCGCACCTCGCTCTCGGGGAAGTGGCGCTCGCGATGCAGCTCGGGCGGGATCGGCCGCCCGGCCGACTCTTCCAGCGGCTCGGCTTCGAAGCTCGCTTCGGCGATCGACCCCGGCGCGGCGTCGGCGCTGCTCAACCCCTTCCAGATCATCCGTCGCCCGTCGCGCTCCACCTCGACTTCTTCGGCGAAGAAGCTGCGGTAGGCCGCGAGCGTGTTGACGTCGAACATCAGCAGGCCGCCGGGGCCGAGGTTGCGGCGCATCCCGGTCAGAGCCCGCTCGAGTTCCTCGCCGCTGAGCAGGTAGTTGACGGCGTCGTCGAGGCAGAAGACGACGTCGAACTCGCCGAAGACCGGCAGCTCGCGCATGTCGGCCACCGAGAGCTCCGCCCGGTCGCCGACCTTGCCGCGGGCGATCTCGACCATCGCCGGCGAGATGTCGCAGGCGGTCACCTGCCAGCCGCGTTCGAGCATCGGGATGAAGCTCTTGCCCGTCCCGCAGGCGACGTCGAGCAGCCTCATGCCCGGCGGGGTGCCGTGCTTCTCCAGCTTCGGCAGCAGCTGCCCGAGCCAGAGGTCGTAGTCGTGGTGGGCGGTGAAATCGTCGTAGACGGGCGCGATCGCCTCGTAGGCGATCTCGGCCCAGCGCGGCATCTCTCCCCCTCGCTCCCCCCTCACACTGAAAAAGACCTGCGCAAGTTCAGGACAGTTTCCAATTTAGAGGTGGCAAGTTCATGCATCGCTTATGTAGGTTCGTTCAATCAGCACTCCGATAGGGCATCGCCGCGGGAACGACGATGGTTGGGAGTGGGGTGAGGCACAGAGGGTCTGTCTTCGAATGGCGTATCGCTACGCGAGCAATCCGAGCGAGGCCGAAGACATAGCTCAGGATGCCTTGCTCCGGGCCTGGCGTCGGCGCTCGACCCTGCGCGATCCCGCCTCCCGCAACTACTGGCTGGCGACCATCGTCCGCAACGAGGCCTTCCGCCAGCACGCGCGGGTCCGCCCCGACCCGACAGCGATGATCGAGTTCCGCGAGGGGGCCGAGGACGAGGCGGTGCTGGCGGCGGTCGAGCTCGCCGACCTGCACGCCGCGCTCGAGCTGCTCAACGACCGCGACCGGCGGCTGCTGGAGATGAAATACGAGGAGGACCTGACGCAGGCGTCGATCGCCACCCGTCTCGGCATCCCCGAGGGGACCGTGAAGGTGAGGCTGCACCGCGCCCGCAACAAGCTGCGGCTGCTGTACGCCGGGGCGAGCGCGGCAGGCTGAACTTCGGACCGCTGTACAACGACCGCGCGACGCCGCGCGTCGAACATCTCTACATGGAGATGGCAGACCGTCAGATCGTCGCCTTCGGTGGCGGCGGCTTCTCGATGGAGTCGGGCAACCCCCTGCTCGACGACTACGTTCTGGGGCTGACCAAGGCCGAGCGGCCGCGGGTCTGCTTCCTGCCCTCCGCCAGCGGCGACGCCGACCACTACATCGTCCGCTTCTACCGCGCCTTCTCCGCCCATCGCTGCGAGGCCAGCCACATCTCGCTGTTTCGCCGCGAGCAGGGGCCGAGCGACCTGCGCCGCCACCTCCTCTCCCAGGACCTGATCTACGTCGGCGGCGGCAGCGTCGTCAGCCTGCTCGGAGTCTGGCGCGCCCACGGGATCGACTCGATCCTGCGCGAGGCGTGGGAAGCGGGTGTGATCCTCTGCGGCCTCTCGGCCGGCTCGCTCTGCTGGTTCGCCGAAGCGGTCAGCGGCTTCCACGGCGAGCCGCAAAGGCTGCGCGGCCTCGGCCTTCTGCCGTTCAGCAACTGCGTCCACTACGAGCGCGGGTCGAAGCGGGGCGAGGCCTACCACGGCTTCCTGCGCGAAGGGATGTGCGGCGGCTACGCCGCCGAGGACGGCGCCGCGCTCCACTTCCGCGGCGCCGAACTCAGCCGGGTCGTCGCCTCCCGCCCGCAGGCGCGCGGCTACCGCCTCGACACCGCCGGCTCGCGGGTGGTGGAGATGCGGATCGCGACCACCTTCCTCGGCGATCGCGACGCGCCTCCGGCCGCGCCGCTGCCGGAGGCGCTCTCAACCGCCCCCGCCGCCTGATGGCGAGTGAGCGGGTACTGGGGACGGCGACGCCCGTGCGGCGAATTCTCGCCCTGGGCGGGCACGAGTTCAGCTCCCGCCCCCCGGACCGGGCGGTCTGCGAGCTGCTGCTGCGGCTGGCCGGCGAACGGGGCGGCGAGCGACCGCGGATCTGCATCCTGCCGACCGCCAGCGGCGACACCTCGGACCAGATCGCGAGCTTCTACTCGTCCTTCGGCGAGCGGCACTGCGAGCCCTCCGACCTCTCGCTCTTCCGCCTCGGCCGGCGGCCGATGGCGCTCCGCGACCACCTCCTCTCCCAGGACCTGATCTACGTCGGCGGCGGCAGCCTGGTCAACCTGCTCGCGGTCTGGGAGGCGCACGACATCGCGTCGATGCTGAGCCTCGCCTGGCGCCAGGGGATCGTCCTCGCCGGCCAGAGCGCGGGGGCGATGTGCTGGTTCGAGGCCGGGATCACGAAGTCATCCGGGAAGCCGCTGGCAGCGGCGGGCCTGGGGCTGCTGAACGGCAGCCTCTGCGTCCACTACAACAACGAACCCGAGCGCCGGGCCGCCTTCCTCGCCGCGGTCGGTGATGGGATGCCGGCGGGCTACGGCCTCGACGACTACGCCGGCCTCCTCTGGGAGGGGGAAGGCGCTCCCTCGGCGCTGACCGCCCGCCGGGGCGCCCGCGCCTACCGGGTCAGCAGCCGCGAAGGCGAGGTCGCCGAGTCCCCCTTGCCGGCCCGCTTCCTCCCGGCCCCCGCTCCGGCCGCCCTGCGCGAGGACATCGCCGAGTTCCGGCGGATCAAGACGATGCGAAAGCGCGCCGGCTGGCTGGGTTAGAAAAGATTATTCCGTACCAAAAACGAACCGGAAATAGTAAGGTAGACATCGAAGCACGGGTGAGTTCTTGCTCGTGCGAAAAGATGTTGAACTGCAATTTGCAGGGCTTTTTATAAGTCCGATCAGTAAGTAAAGGCTGTGTATATGAGGACGCAAGCAACGGTCCTTGAAGCTCGGGGAGAAGCGGCGAATGATGCCCGTGCAATTTTGTCCACGCTCTCCTCACCGAACCCGCCTCCACCGCAGCGGATCGGAAGCCCGTGAAACGCGCCGGGGCAGTCGCGCTGTCCCTTCTCTCGGCGCCTCTCAACGTCCACCTGCTGCAAGCGCTCGAGGGCGGCCCGCTCCCCCTGATCGACCTGCGCCGCGCGGTCGGCTCGCCGCCGCAGAGCACGATGAGGGTCTACTCGCGGACACTGGTCGACCTCGGCACGCTCGAACGGCAGCGGCAGGCGGCGTTCCCCGGCACGGTCGAGTACGGGAGCACCGAGGCCGGTAAGGCGCTGCTCGGGATCGGCGGGATCCTCGAGACCTGGCTGCACGAAGCGCCGGCCGGGCCGATCGCCCTCGGCAGCACCGCCAGCAAGAGCGCGTCGAAGGCGCTGGTCGAGGGATGGTCGACGAACATCGTCCGCGCCATCGCCGCGAAACCCCTTTCCCTCACCGACCTGAACCGGCTGATCCCACGGATCAGCTACCCCTCACTCGAGCGGCGGCTGGGCGCGCTGCGGCTCGCCGACCTGGTCGAACCGCATCCCGGCGACGGGCGGGGGACCCCCTACCGCGCGACCCGGTGGCTGCGGCGGGCGATCGTTCCCCTCACCGCCGGCGCCTGGTGGGAGCGCCGCTACCTCGCCGATCCGCCGCTGGTCGGCCGGCTCGACGTCGAGGCGGCCTTCCTGCTGGCGATTCCGCTCGTCGAGCTGCCCGACGGGCTGACCGGCAGGTGCCGCCTCGCGGTCGAGATCCAGGGCGGCTCCTCACCGGTCTTCGCCGGGGTCCTGCTCTCCGTTGAGGAAGGCAAGGTCGTCTCCTGCTCCTCGCGGCTCGAGGGAGAGGCGGACGGCTGGGTCTCCGGCAGCGCCGGCAGCTGGATGCGACGGATGAGCGGCCGCGACGGAGACCTCGACGTGGGCGGCGACGCCGAGCTCGTTCGCGAGATCGTCGATTCCATTCGCAAGAGCGCGCTGGTCAGGATCTAGCCGCGACGCCGTAGTTCGGCGCAGCTCCAGAGTTACGCACGCGCTCTCGTGCTCATGCGTGTATGCAGGGAAAAAGAGCGCTTGGACGAAGGTATAGGTACCAGTCAGGTCTTCTACACGCGGTCTTGTTGAGAGACGGGCGAAAGCAGGCGAATCTTCCCGCGGGTACATGGAAGGTGGACGAGAGACCATCTTCCCTCCTTGGAGAAAGGCGTCCACGCCGTGGACGCCTTTCTTTTTTTGGCCTAGCCCTTGTCGGCCGGGGGCGGGGCGGTCGGGTCCGAGCTCTCCTCGCCGAGTTTCTCCCGGGCGATGTAATCCTCGGCCAACAGCAGGTTCTCGCGCGAGCGCTCGACCACGTTGAGGAGGTCGCCCATCAGCGCCACCTCCTCGACCTGCTCCTTGACGAACCACTGCAGGAACTGCTCGGCGCGGTAGTCCTTCAGCTCGCGGGCGAGCTCGAAGAGGGCGAAAATCTCCTCGCTGACCCGGCGCTCCTGCTCGAGCGCCATCCGCACCGGCGCGCTGCCGTCGGCGAAGCTGGTCTGCTGGGCCTTGATGTCCGGGATCCGGACCTCCTCGCCGACGTCGAGCAGGTACCGGATCATGATCATCGCGTGCTCGCGCTCCTCGAGCGCCTGGCGGTAGAAGAAGGCGGCGAGGCGGGGAAGGGTTTCGGCGTCGTAGTAGACGGCCGCGGCGATGTACTGCTGGTGAGCGGCGAACTCGTTGGCGATCTGCTCGTTGAGGGCGTCGGGGAAGGACTGGCTAGGCATCTCGGCTCCTTTTCGGGGACCCGGTCAACCTAGAGCTTCCAGCGGAAGCCGATCTCCTCGATCGCCGGCTCCAGCGGACTGCTGGGCAACCCTGGCTTCGTCGCCTGGGCGGGATCGTTGTAGCCCCCGGGGGCGACGTCGTTGGGGGTGTCGGGGTGGAAGATCGAGGCGAGGTACTGGATCTGGCCGCGGCCCTGGCCGAGCTCGGTCTGACCGCCGCCGTAGGCGCCGATCCCGCGCTCCTCGCAGTAGTCGTAGGCGGCGAAGAGGTTGCGGATCGGGCCGAACCGGGAGGGCTTGACGTTGACCGTCTTCGGCGGCGACCACGGCATCGCCTCGATGTCGGCGATCGAGTGGATCGGCGCGTCCCAGGTGACGCGCTCGGACACCGGGTCGAGCAGCGGTTTGGTCTCCTCGGTGACGTCGGGGTCCTCGAGCCAGGCCTCGGGGAAGGTCTCGATCAGCTTTCCGTACAGCTCGGGGTCGGTCTCGACGTCGACCGGGGTGCCTTTGTAGAAGCCCTTGAGGTCGAGCGAGTCGACCGCGCCGGTCTCGGCCAGGGCCTCGATCAGTTCGTCGTCCCAGTCGTTGGCCGGGTCGAGCTTGAAGCGCAGCGTCGGGTAGACCGCGAGGCGGGCCAGCAGCGGCTCGATCGAGGAGCGCTCGCCCTCTTCGAAGCCGGCGAGCCGCATCGAGTTGACGAAGTTCACCGGCTGCGGCTCGCGGTCGAGCGCGACGGCGAGGTTGGTCCCCGCCTGGCGCAGCGCCAGGTCGAGCGCCGCCGACTCGAAGGCCCAGCGGCGGTAGTCGACCGAGACGTCGCCGCGCTCCGGCGGGCCGGCCGGGAAGAGGTCGATGCCGTCGAGGCGGTCGGAGAACTCGGCGAAGGTCGAGCTGCCGGCCAGGCCATCCGGTGGGCCATGGCTCTGCTGGCCGATGTGGTCGACCGCGTCGTAGACGACGTCCTCACCGATCCCCTCATGACCCCCGCCGCGCAACCTGACGATCGTCGTCAGCCGTTCAAAGGAGCCCATGGCAATTTCGAGCCCCTCGAACTCACACCCATCTATCTGAAGCGGCAGATCCGCGATGGCGTCGAAGCTGGACACCCGACTGAGCCTAGAGGAGTGGGGGTGGGGTCGCCGGGCCCTCCCCGCTGTTGCCCGCCGACCCCACCCCCACTCCTATTAGAGCGCCACCCGAAGGGTCTTCAACTCCCGATCCGATCCACCGCGGACATACCCGCCATGGGCCAGGCTTTCGCGGATGAAGTCCAGGGTCTCGGTCGTCAGCCTCTCGCCGGGGAGGACGTTGGGAATTCCCGGCGGGTACGCGGCGAGCCCCTCGGCGGCGATCCGGCCCGCGGCGGCCTCGAAGGGGATCACTTCCTGCGGCCCGAGGAAGGCCTCCCGCGGGGTCAGCACCAGCTCGCCCCAGGGTGGCGCCGGCGCCAGCTTCTCGTCCGGCGCCCCGGGCGTCTCGACCAGCTCGGCGACGGCCTTGCGCAGCCCGGCGACGAGCCGCTCTCCTGCCGCCTCGGTCGGCTCGCCGACGCCGAAGATCGCGACGACGACGTTGCCCGAGTAGAGCTCGAGGTCGATCTCGGAGACGTGGAAGGCGGCTTTCCAGAGGCGCTGCGCGCTGGAGCCGGTGCCGCGCACGTCGATCCCCAGCCGCATCGGGTCCCAGCCGGATACCCCGGGCCGGCCGACCATCCGCTCGTCGAGCACGTCGAGGCCGGGGATCTCACGGATCTGCTGGCGGATCCCGGCCAGCGCCGCGAGTGAGGCGCCGAGCATCTCCTCGCCGTGGACCGAGACCTGGCGGCGGGCGGCGTCGAGCGAGCCGGAGAGCAGGCCGCTGGGGCTGGTGGTCTCGACCAGGCTGACGCAGCGGTCGACGACGGCGTCGTCGATGCGGCCGCCGCGGCCGACGTGCAGCATCGCCGCCTGGGTGAGGCTGCCGACGATCTTGTGGGTCGAGGAGGTGACGAGGTCGGCGCCGGACTCCAAGGCCGCCTTCGGCAGGTCGGGGTGGAAGTGGAGGTGCGCGCCCCAGGCCTCGTCGACGACCAGCGGCACTCCGCGCGAGTGGGCGACCTCGGCGAGGGCGGCGACGTCGGCGCAGGCGCCGAAGTAGGTCGGCGAGACGACCAGCGCCGCCACCGCCTCCGGGGTTTCGTCGAGCCCCGCCGCCAGCGACTCCGGGGTCAGGCCGTGGGCGATGCCGAGCTCGGGGTCGAGCTCGGGGGCGACGAAGGTCGGCCGCATGCCGCTGAGGACGAGGCCGTCGATCACCGAGGAGTGGACGTTGCGCTGGACGACGACGCGGTCGCCGCCGTGGGCGAGCGCCATCATCGTCGCGTGGTTCCCCTGCGAGGCGCCGTTGATCAGGAACCAGGTGCGAGCCGCGCCCCAGGCCTCGGCTGCGAGCTGCTGCGCTTCCTGGAAGGGCGTCGGTTCGGGCCCGACGTCGACCCCCTCGGTGACCGAGGGGATGTCGTTGCGCAGCCCCACCTCGCCGACCAGCTCGGCCATCGCCGGGTCGGCGCCGAGGCCGCCCTTATGGCCCGGGACCTGGAAGCGACCGGGGTCGAGCTTCGCGTAGGCCAGCAGGGCGTCGACGTAAGGAGTGGAGTCCTGACCATCTCCTGGCATCGAGTCGAGTCTACGGGTCGCGCAAAGGGCGATTGGACAAACCCGATCCCGATCTTTAGACAGAGCCGACGATCGGGTTGCTGGAGAATCCAGGGATGAAGCACACGCGACTCGGCTACTGGATCGAGGAGGCGGGCGAGGTCGAGCCCCGCCCGGCCCTCGGCGACTCCCGCGAAGCGGACGTGCTGGTCGTCGGCGGCGGCTACACCGGGATGTGGGCCGCCTGGTACGCGAAGCAGCTCGAGCCCGAGGCGCGGGTCGTCGTGCTCGAGGCCGAGCCGCTCTGCGGCCACGGTCCCAGCGGCCGCAACGGCGGCTTCTGCAACGCGATGTGGTTCTCGCTCGCCTCGATGCGCGCCCGCTGGGGCGACGCCGCGGCGCTGGCGACCGCCCACGCCGCCGAGCGCGGGGTGGCGCGAATCGGAGCCTTCTGCGAGGAGCATGGGGTCGACGCCTGGTTCCGGCCCGCCGGCTACCTCCAGGTCTCGACGACGCCGGCGCACGACGGCTCCTGGGAGCGGGCGGTGCGCACCTGCGCCGAGCTCGGGGTGCCGGAGATGCTGCAGCCGCTGAGCGCGGAGGAGGTCGCCGCGCGCTGCCAGTCGCCTGCCTTCCGCGCCGGTGTCGTCTCGCCGACCTCGGCGACCGTGCAGCCGGCCCGCCTCGCACTCGGCCTGCGCGGGCAGCTGCTGGCGGCCGGGGTCGAAATCTTCGAGTCCTCGCCGGTGCGCGGGTTCCGCGAGGCCGGCGACGGCGTCGAGGCGAAGACCGCCGCCGGCTCGGTGCGCGCCGGTCGCGGCGTGCTGGCGATCGGCAGCGCCGCCAAGGCGGGGCCGCTGCGTGGCCGGCTCACCGTCGCCTCCTCGCACATCGTCCTCACCGAGCCGGTCCCCGACGTGCTCGAGCGGATCGGCTGGACCGGCGGCGACTGCATCACCGACTCGCGCTCCCTGCTGCACTACTTCCGCACCACCCGCGACGGCCGCGTCGCCTTCGGCTGGGGCGGCGGCCGGATCGCGGCGGGGGCTCGCACCCACGGTCGCTCGGAGGTCGACGCGGCGGTGATCGCCGCGGCCACCAGGCACTTGCACGACTACTTCCCCGCCCTTCGCGACCGGCGGATCACCCACGCCTGGGGCGGCCCGATCGACGCCTCACCGACCCACCTCCCCGCCGTCCACTCCCTGCGGGAGGGCCGCGCCTGGGTCGCCGCCGGCTACACCGGCAACGGCGTCGGCCCCTCGAACATGGTCGGCCGCACCCTCGCATCGCTGGCGCTCGACCGCGACGACGAGGACGCTCAGCTCGCCTTCGTCGACCCTAAGTCCCCCCGCGTCCCGCCCGAGCCCTTCCACTGGCTCGGCGGCGAGGCGATCCGCCTCGGCATCCTCAAGAAAGAGGAAGCCGAGATGGACAACCGCAAACCCTCGAAGCTCGCCTCCGCCGTAGCAAGAGTTCCGGAGCTGATCGGCTTTCACATCGGCCGGTAGGAGGAGTGGGGGTCACTCGAACTGGCGGATACTCAAAAAGCCGAGCTAATTAGCTCGGCTTTTGTCAGGGCGAGTGACCCCCACTCCTCCCCTACGTGGCGGCGGGCGCGCCGACCGGAACGCCGGCGCCACCCTCTTGCTCCGGGCGCACGCTGGCCATCTTTTCCGCCCGGCGCTGCTGCCAGGTGGCGAGGCCC
>Ga0070665_100002484_pt1 | contig 20306 bp, 14 predicted proteins | sample KBSS13metaG_FD_65862 | JGI IMG/M metagenome (GOLD analysis project Ga0070665, IMG submission 65862) | Switchgrass rhizosphere microbial communities from Kellogg Biological Station, Michigan, USA - KBS S1-3 metaG | ecosystem: Host-associated > Plants > Roots > Rhizosphere > Soil ...
CATCTGTTCCCATTTGATCTGACCGAGCACATTGTTCTTGACCACCACGACGGCTACGCGCATCTTGTACTTCACCAGCGTGGCGAGCTCGGCCATCAGCATACTGAGACCGCCGTCGCCCACAACACACACAACCTGGCGGCCGGGAAATGCCGCAGCTGCTCCGATGCTGTAGGGTAAGCCATTCGCCATGGTGGCGAGCGAGCCGGAGAGTGAGAACTGCATCCTGCCTCGCATTTCAATTGCACGCGCAGTCCACGTTGCAATGGTTCCGCTGTCCGCGGTCACGATCGCATCATCTTCAAGGAATTTATTGAGGTTGTACGTTACAACTTGCGGCTTCATCGGCATGTCGCTTCGCGTGCCGCGTTCCTCCATCAACTCATTCCAGGTCTTCATCCGCTCTTGGGATTTCTTAAGAAACTTGCCATTTTTCTGCTTGAGCATGGGCAGCAGATGGCGGAGCACAGCTTTGGCATCGCCTACCAAACCGACGTCTGCTGGATAACGAAGGCCTACGCGCGTCGGGTCCAGTTCTATCTGGACACACTTCGCGTCTCCGGGACGGGGCAGGAAGTCCATGTAGGGGAAGCTGGTCCCGATCATGATCAATGTGTCGCATTCCTCCATCGCATCGACGGATGGAGCGGTACCCAGCAGCCCGATGCCGCCAGTTGTATAAGGGCTGCGATCGGGGAGCACTCCTTTGCCGAGCAGCGCCTTCACTACGGGTCCGCCGACGGTCTCCGCGAGTTGTGCAACTTCATCACGAGCCTTCAGCGCTCCGCGACCGACAAGGATGGCAACGCGGGATCCGTCGTTAATGATTTCCGCGGCTTGACGCAGAAGCGAATCGGCCGGAACTGAAGTTGGCGAACGCTCCCAATCTCCGCTGTGCCCTTTTACATTTGCGGGACTGCGCATCTTCTCGGAGACGGGCCACTCCTGGATGTCCTTGGGGATGCAGATATGCGCGACTCCGCGACGGCCATATGCCGTTCTGACGGCCATGTCGACTACGTTCACAGCGTGCGCCGGGCCCATGACTCGCTGATTGAATTCGGCGACATCGATGAAGAGCTTGTCGAGATCGACGTCTTGCTGATAGTCCATGCCGATCAGATCGTGAAACGTGTGGCCCGTTATGGCGAGTACCGGAACCTGATCGCATTTGGCATCGTAGAGCCCATTGAGCAGGTGAATGCCACCGGGACCCGAGGTCGCTACGCAAACTCCGATGCGCCCCGTGTATTTGGCATAGCCAACAGCGGCAAGGGCCGCGGCTTCTTCGTGCCTGACCTGAATGAAGCGCAGCTTGTCCTGGTGAGTCCGCAGGGACTCGAAGAATCCGTCAACGCCGTCACCGGGCAAGCCGAAGATAGTGTCGACACCCCACTCGATCAGCCGCTCAACGATCAGATCAGAAACCTGCTTGGCCATAGAAACTCCTAAAAGCGTACTCGCGGTTGGATGCTAAGGAGTCGTTGAGCGTGGTTTTGGACCGGGAGTGGACCTCGCAGCAGTGATCGGCATTGTGGATGCCGAAGGTGGGGAGGGGCTACGCCAAAGTACTTGGTCTTCAGCTAAGAAGAGATGTGAGTTGGCTTGCAGACGGGCGAATTCATCGCGCCCGCGGTATCGGCGTTACCGGTCAATCAATCGAGCTCAGAAGTCTATCGCGCTATGGCCATTCCGCCCATGGCTTCGCAACGGTCGCAGTTACCGCATGGGCCGCTCGAGTCATCCCCGAAATAGTGCAGCAGAAATACGCGACGGCAGCTTCGACCCTCTGCGTATAGTTGCATCTGCTGGAGCCGGTGGAGTCGCTGCTCTTTGAGAATCTGCTGCTGCTCGGAAGCAGCTTCAATCATTTGCGCGGGAGTCTGCTTATGTACCAGCTTGATTTCACCCGACGTAAGTTTCTCGGCGGCGCCCACTTCCTCGAGCTTGTGAACAATGCTGATGACTTTGCGCTGAGACAGCCCCGTGTCATGACTCAACTCTCGCGGGCTCGCCGATTTCTCCTTTGAGACCAGGGCATCTGTGATGGCCTGCAGGTCGGCTGAATTTACACGTCCCGTTCCAGTTTTGTAGCGCTGAGCGGAGATGTCGCCCGGACGATAGAAAAGCACTGCTTCAGCAGGTTCGCCATCACGCCCTGCGCGCCCGACTTCCTGGTAGTACCCGTCAACGGAATCGCTCACATCGGCGTGGTACACGAAACGGATGTCGGGCTTGTCAACGCCCATCCCGAAGGCGTTCGTCGCTACGATTACGGGAACCTCTCCCTTCATGAAGCGATCCTGTATTTCGTCGCGTTCCTTCGCTTTGAGGCCGGCGTGATAGAACACCGCGTCTACTCCGCGGTCTTTTATCTCTTTGGCGAGACTCTCAGCGTGTTTGTGAGTGGCGACGTAGACAATGCCGGGCTTCTCCGCGAATTCGACGCGTTTGACCACGGCCTCGAGCTTCTCGTCTTCTTCGCTGAAGAGATCCACTCGCAAGGAGATATTGGGACGATCGAAGCCCTGCACGAAGACACGCGCATCGCGCATGCCGACTCTTTGAATTATTTCCGTGCGCACTTCTTTCGAGACGGTCGCGGTCATCGCCAGTACGACCGGATGATCGAGGGCCTCGATCACGTGAGCAAGCTCGAGATAGTCGGGCCGGAAATCGTGCCCCCAGTGGCTGATGCAGTGCGCCTCATCGATAGCGAAGAGGGAGACGCTCGCACTGCGGAGGCGATCAAGTATTTCGGGATTGCGCAGCTGCTCGGGCGCCAGAAAAATAAACTCGACTTCACCGTCAGCGACATGGTCGAGCGCTTCTAGTTGCTCCGAGGCAGCGAGCGTGGAGCTGAGAACGACGGTTTCATCCAAATTGCTGGCCTGAATCGACTCCGCCTTATCTTTTTGCAGAGCGATGAGAGGCGAGATGATTACGGTTGAGCCAGCCAGAAGGCTGCCTGCGATCTGGTAGACGGCAGATTTGCCAGAGCCGGTGGGCTGAACCAGCAAGGTGTCTCGGCCTTCCAAGAGGCTTTGAATGGCTTCACGCTGGCCGGGCCGAAGAGATTTGAAACCGAGAAGCTTCTTGGCCGCGGCGGAGATATCGATGGGTTTTCTGGTTCGGGGAGGCATAAGGTGACGAAGTGTTGGATGCAGGTGCACATAGAATGATGTCTCTCAATCACGCTGAAAGTCGTGAAAAGTTAGCGGCTGCACTGCCTTGATCCGGCGAGAAGAGCGTCGGCGATAGCGGTGAGCGGTAGTACGTGGTCGACAGCGCCGACCTTGATGGCTTCTTTCGGCATGCCGAAGACCACGCAACTCTCCTCATCCTGAGCTATGGTTCGAGCACCGACCTTTTTTAGTGCGAGCATTCCGTTCACCCCGTCGGAACCCATTCCGGTGAGGATAGCTGCGGTCGCATTTGAACCCGCGATTTCTGCTACCGAATGAAATAGGACATCCACGGCCGGGCGCTGGAAGCACACGAGGGGACCATCCTTGATCTCTACACGGTAGCCCGATGAACCACGACGGAGCAGCATGTGGAAACCGCCAGGTGCGATGAGGGCAACACCCGGCTCGAGCTTGTCGCCATCTCGAGCCTCGCGAACCTGCATGGCGCAGAGCTCATTGAGTCGGTTAGCGAAAGAGTGGGAGAAGACCGCAGGAATATGCTGCGCGATGACTACTCCCGGGGCATTTTCGGGAAGTCCGGCAAGTACGTGGCGGATGGCTTCCGTTCCTCCCGTGGAGGCTCCGATCGCTATGACGGCGGATGACGCAAAAGGCGGCGAAGACTTCAATACGGACGGCCGCGACACCTGAGGAGCGTGTTCGATTTTTCGCAGTCGAGCGGCTCTAGCGGCGCGGATCTTTGCGGCGACTGTGTGGCGAAGTTCGCCTACGGATTGCGGGCCGCCAGGTTTGGCGAGAACGTCGATGGCTCCGGCCTCGAGAGCCTGCAGAGCGGCCTGGCTCGATGCGACGCCAAGAGAGCTAATCACTATCACCGGCATCGGTTGATAGTGCATCACTTTTTTGAGAAAAGTGAGCCCATCCATCCTCGGCATTTCGAGGTCGAGCGTGAGTATGTCGGGCTTGAGGGCGAGAATCTTGTCTCGCGCGACGTACGGATCCGGCGCCGTTCCTACAACTTCAATGTCGGGTTCGCCCGACAATGCGTCGGTGAGGACCTTGCGCACGATCGCCGAATCGTCGACGATGAGGACCCGGATACGGCTTTGCGAAGTCATGCGAACTCGCTCGAAGCCAATGAGACGGTCAGCGTGCCTCGCTCAATTGCAAAACTTCGCTGAATCTCAATGCGCTCGTCTGACTCGTGATGCGGCTGTTCGATCAGCTCTGGAGAAGTGAGATTGAAGCAGCCCTGAGCCGACATCTTGGAGACAATGCAGCCGCACAGCATGTTGGTAAGTTCGCAGACGAGATGCGCAAGCTGAAGGCCGCTCAACGACTCTTCTGATTCGCCCAGGAACGACGCCGTCAGAGAACGGGCGCCGGCTTCGGAGATCTGAACATCAACGGTTCCGGATGAGTTCCCCGTAAAGGCAACATGGGCTTCGAGCGCGGTGCAACTCAAGTCTGGCTGGCCGTCTCCCAGGATCTCAGAGAAGAACATCGTTTCAAGCACTTCTGCGACGGCTGAGGCGATGAGATGATCCAGATTTGGTTTAGACATTCTGAACCCCCAAAACTCTTTCAATCTCGTCCCGCAATGTTTCGGGCAGAAACGGCTTGGAGATATATCCCCGTGCTCCGAGCTTGATCATGCGATCGATGCGATCGCGGCTCGCGTCAGTGGACACTACGACGACGGGTATGTCGCAAAGCATGCGATCCAACCCAAGTTGCCTGACGAGTTCTTCTCCGTTCATCCGGGGCATGTTGATGTCCGTCAGTATGAGATCGACCCACTTCTGGCGGAGGACGTTTAATGCTGCCTCGCCATCTCCGACCTCGCAGCAGTCGCCAACGGGAATGCCCGTCAGTTGCACGACCTTGCGAAGGAAGGTTCGCATTACCGGCGAATCGTCCACGATCATGATGTTCAACGCCATGAGACTTCCTCCCCAGGAAACGCGGATCGCACCTTACGAGCATTCAATTCCCATCGCTTGCCTGCAGGGGATTGAAGCCACACGCGGCCAGTGCCGACCTCCATTCGAACGGTCCTGACTACGGTTCCTCCAATGTCCTCGGCATGAGCGACCAAACCGAACTTCCATAGCGCTTTTCGCAAAGCAAGACAGTTGCGTTTGCCGACGTTGAAGATCGAGTTATCATTCATGATTTGCGCGCCGCCTGCGGCAATAACAACCAGGCGGCTTTTGTCTGCACCCTGCGCCAGCGCTGCACGGAGGAGGAGCGGGATTGCTGTGTCGGCAAATTTGTATGGACGCGCCTCGGAGTCGGCCGGCGATTGAGAAGATTCGGGAAGCATGTAGTGCACCATGCCTGCAACCCTGGCAACCGGGTCATGCAGCATGAGCGCAACGCACGAGCCAAGGGCATATGTTATCAGCATGGCGTCGGCATCGCGGCTTACCCCTCCATCGCCTATGCCGATGACGAACTCTCTCATCGTTTCGCTCCCCGCTTGCGATAGATTGCCGGTTGAACGTGCTGCAATCCGTGTTGAATACCTGTCAAGGTTTCGGAATGTCCGACAAACAGGTAGCCTCCGGGCTGCAGGCATTCTGCGAGGCGATTGACGAGTTGTGTCTGGGTCTGGTGGCTGAAATAGATCATGACGTTTCGGCAGAAGATGACATCGAATCTGCCGATGTCGGGCCAGGACTGGACCAGATTTATTCTTTGAAAGTCGACCATGTCGATGATTTCAGGCCGCATTCGATACCAGCCATCCCAATGGCCTTCGCCCCGCAGGAGATGCTTGCGAAGCCATGGAACCATTGCGTGCTGGAGCCGCTGAGCCGGGTATGCGCCATTGCGAGCCGTTTCAAGAGCGCGTGTGGAGATATCGGAAGCAAGAATATGCGGCAGAGCTTCGCGGCGAGCCCTGAAGTGTTCGCTGGCGATCAGCGCGATGGTGTAAGGTTCCTCGCCGCTGGAGCAAGCTGCGCTCCAGATGCGCATCGGACGACTGCTTGCCCACTGCGAGCAGATAGGGTTCACCAGAAAGTCGAAGTGTGCCTGCTCACGAAAGAAGCTGGTGTGATTGGTGGTGAGGCTGTCAATCAATTGAATGCGGTACTGGCCGGTATGATCGGCCTGCAGATGTTTATAAAAATCGCGGAAATTTGAAAAGCAAAGGTGCCGCATCAGCTTGCCGATCCGCGCCGCTACGAGCTGCTCCTTGCCTGGGCCAAGTTCAATGCCGAACTCAGCGTGCGCCAGCTCGGATATCAGCGCGAACTCTCTGTGCGTGAGCGCGAGGGGACTCAGCGGCGAGTTCTCGTCAGAAGGTGCTTTTGGTTGGAGCGAATGGCTGATCATCTGGCTACGCCCTGGAAGACTCCCTCGAGGTCAAGGATCAGTCCGACCCTGCCGTCACCGAGAATCGCGCCGCCCGCCACGCCCGGGACTTCCCTGATGCTCTGGCCGAGCGACTTGATGACGACTTCCTGTTTACCGATCAGATCGTCGACCATGAGACAGAATGCCCGGCCGGCTACCTCGGCCACGATAAGAAGGCTCTCGTCGGGCAGCTCGGACCGCGGCTGAATTCCGAAGCGCTTGTAGAGGCGGACGACCGGGAGCAGGTTGTTGCGAACCAGAGCCATCTCGCGCATGCCTTCGATGGTGAAGATCATCTCCGCGGTGGGACGGAGCATCTCGCGAACCGAGAAGATCGGAACTATGTAGCGTTCCGATCCGACACCGACCACCAGGCCATCGATGATGGCGAGCGTCAGGGGCAGGCGAAGACAGAAACTTGTTCCGCTTCCGGCACTCGACGAGATTTCGACATGCCCGCGGAGCTTCTGAATCTTCTTCTTCACGACGTCCATTCCCACCCCGCGGCCAGAGACATCGGTGACCTCAACGGCAGTGGAAAAGCCGGGATGAAAGATCAAATCGAAGAGCTCAGCGTCTGCAAGGTTCTTCGTTTCCTCGATGAGGCCCATCTGCCGTGCTTTCTCGAGGATTCGATCGCGATTCAAGCCGCGTCCGTCATCGCCGATTTCGATGACGATGTGGCCGGCCTGATGTCCCGCGCGGAGACGAACGTGCCCAATCGAGCTTTTGCCAGCTGCGACACGCTCTTCTTCGGATTCGAGACCATGATCGACGGCGTTGCGAACCATGTGCATGAGGGGATCGGCGAGTTCCTCCACCACATTGCGATCAAGTTCAGTTTCAGAGCCTACGGTTTCCAGCTCGACCTGCTTGCCAGTCTTGCGAGCAAGGTCCCGTATGAGACGATTCATCTTTTGAAAGAGGCCGCCGATGGGAACCATGCGCATCGACATGGCCGTCTTCTGCAGGTCGCTTGTGATCCTGGCCATTTGCGCAAGACTGTTCAGCAGCGCAGGGCTGTGTAGCTGAGCGAGTTCAGGATGATGGCGGACCATGGATTCCGCGATGACGAGCTCGCCGGCCATATCGACGAGATAGTCGAGCTTGGCGGTGCCGACTTTGACGCAATTGGAATCCGACGCTCGACTCTTGCGGTCGTCGACGTTGCGCCGCTCGGGGGGGGGAGTACATTCGGTGCTGGATACTGCGTCTGCGAGCGGAGAGGCATCAACACTCTCTGGTTCCGAAGGGAAGGATGGGGCAGAACGTTCTTCGGTAATGAAGGATGCAGCGCGGATTCGGTTCACCAGAACGGTCTTGTTCGGGAGAGAGCAAGCCGGAGCGCCGGAAAGGCGCTGTTCCAGGTTCAGGAGTGCTGCCTTCAGGAAGTCTACGGAGGCGAGGACAGTGTCCACAATCGCGGAGGAGATGATCAGCCGATGGTTGCGAGCGAGATCGAGAAGCGTCTCCGTTTCATGTGCGATCTCGCGAATCTGATCCAGGCCGAGAAATCCTGCAAGACCTTTGATTGTGTGGAACGCCCGGAACGTAGTATTGATCGCTTCGGAATCGTGCGGATCCTTCTCCAGAGTGATCATCTGAACTTCGACTTGCCCCAGGTGATCACGCGATTCCATGGCGAAGTCGCCAAGCAATTCTCTATCTTCGCCAAGCGGAGTCTGGGGAAGGTTTTCAAGTGCGGGGACAGATGGTGGCGGGTTGCAGCCTGGTTCGGCGCTGCGACTGCAGAGAAGTTGCTGGACGCGGGTGATGCAATCGGAGATCAGCGAGTCAGCGATGAGGTTATCTGGTGTCTCGTGGGCTGCCTTGATTGTGTCGTTGATGATTTGAGCGATGTCGCCGCGGTTACTGACTTCGGCGGATTCACAGATTCCCCGGAGGAGAGTGACTCTCTCCAGGGTTCCGAGATTTCCCAAAACGACCTGTACGGCGGCGTTTTCTACCTGAGCCGATAGAAATTCAGACATTCCGCTCTCTTTGGCTGCGATCGATTCCGGGCGCGGCATACGGCAGATCCTTGAATGGGTGGTCTCTGGGGAAGGCGCGCTCATAGCAACGGTACGTGTCTCGCGGCTGAAAGCGCGCCCTTGAGTTTGTGGATTTTACGTAGCTCAGGCCATGGCCTTGAAATCTGCATCCATGGGAATCGCGTCTGATTTCACCGCTGCTCTTCCTGCACGGTGGTTGACTCGCTTGAGCGGCATGGGGTGGTCGAGCGATGGAGACTGCCAGGCTTGACGATTGGAGCGACCATGGTCAATTTCCTGCATGCCGCCAACCATCGCGCTCAGCTGATGGACGACTTCCATGAGCGTGGATGCCTGCGCAGTTAACTCCTCGGCGGCCGCAGCGCTTTCTTCTGCGTTGGCTGCTGACTGCTGTGTGACCTGCTCCATCTGGGTGAGCGCCTTGGCGATCTGCTCGATGCCTCGAGTCTGCTCCTGGCTGCCCACACTCACCTCGTCCACCAGCGTCTTCACCTTTGCCGACTCTTCCGTTATGGCGCGAATGGCAACGGCAACCTGCTCCACTTTCGTCTGGCCGTCGTCGGACTTGCTGATCGACTCCTCAATGAGCGCAGCAGTGTCTTTCGCGGCTTGAGCGCAACGCTGCGCGAGATTGCGAACCTCGTCCGCAACGACGGCAAAACCCATTCCGGCCTCACCGGCCCGGGCTGCTTCCACCGCTGCATTGAGCGCCAGAATGTTGGTCTGAAAGGCGATCTCATCGATGACCTTGATGATCTTCGATACTTTGTCACTCGAATTCTTGATATCGGACATGGCTGTCACCATGGTCTCGAGCGAATGGTTCGTCTCATCGACTCGCTGCTGTGACTGCAGGACGAGGGAATGGGCGGTCTGCGAATTCTCAGCGTTTTTGCAAGCCATGGAATTGATTTCTTCACTGGAAGAGGAGGTCTCTTCGAGTGAGGCGGCCTGCTCTGAGGCGCCCTGAGCGAGAGACTGGCTCGACGAGGAGATCTGGCCGGCTGCACTGGCCACCTGTCCCGCACCTTCGGAGAGATCGCTGATGGCCTTGCGAAGAGAGGTATTGATCTGGCGTACCACGAATATGATCAACGCGGCGGCGGTCAACGAGAAGACGAGCATGATTACGGTAACCCAATTGCCGAGCGCGACTTTCTCCGAAGTGTCCTTAAGCGCGGTTGTCATCAATTCAGCAGACAATTGTTTCTCGGTAGCGGCCTGCTTGCTGAGTGAGTCGAGATTGGGGATGATCTTGTCCCTCATGAAAGCGGCCGCCTCGGTGTCCTTTCCCGCGCTCACGAGCTGGAGAAATTCCTGATGAAGGCGAGTCGACGTATCCAGATCGCTCTGAATCGCGGCAAGGACTTTGCGACCTTCTTCGGTCTCGACGAGGGGAGTCATCTCCTGAAGCTCGCTCTTCATCGCAGAAGCCGCGTTTTGATAGTCCTGGTTGTATTGAGCAACGAGAGCCGCGTCCTTCATCATCGACCGGATCAGAATGCCTCGCTCGGCGGCCAGCATGTTCGACTCCGCTCCGTCGATCTCAGCAGCGAGGAACTGTTTGCGAGCGGTGACATGAGCGACCTTGTTTATGCTCGAGCCCAGACTGCTAATCAGCCAAAGTGAAGTGCCTCCCACAGCGAGGCTCAGCGCTACACAAGCGCCGAAGCTGCTGAACAATTTCTTCCCGATTGTCATTTGCGATGCCATCCCATGCTCTCCTTCTTTTCAATTTCTCAATTAGTTCTGCATCAACCCGTCGAGCCCATGCACTTCCTGCGCACTCAGCACTCGATCGATGTCGAGGAGTATTTTGACCTTGCCCTTGATCTTTGCCATTCCGAGGAGGTAGCTCGCAGCGGAGTTGCCTCCATCGCCAAAGTCCGGCGTATCTTCGACGTCGCCCGTCGCAAGGTTCAACACCTCAGAGACCGCATCGACGATGATGCCGGTATGTAGCGTGACGCCAGCGGATTCAACCTGAACGACGATGATGCAAGTGCGCTGGGTGTAATCGATCTCCGGGAGGCAGAATTTAAGGCGGAGATCGACAACCGGAATAACCTTGCCTCGCAGGTTGATCACGCCTTTCACATATGAGGGCGTCTGCGGCACCGCGGTGATGTCCTGAATTCCCATGATCTCGCGCACCTTGAGAACCTGGATCGCAAACTCTTCGCGACCCAGCAGGAACGTGAGGTATTTGCCGGTTCGTTGATCGGCGACGGCTTGCTTGATTTCCCGTTTTCGGAGATTGTCGGGGGATCTTCCCACCTGGGGACCAGCAGCTATATCGTTCCGGATTTGCATTTCGTCGAGGGTTGCAGTCGACATGAATACCTTCTTTCGAGCTCCGTGATGACAGCCAGCCGACCTACCCGGAATACAACTTCAAATGGCAGATCTGAACGTGCTGCGCATGCTGCTATTGCACGATGTCGTTGCTCTAGTGGCTTTATCGGCAGAGCTTCGCGATCGATCAATTTCTGCAATGTCGGGATGCACGACAGCGGATCGAAGACCAAGGCCGGGCCGTGCCCGCACAAACGCAAATAGCGCTCGAGCCTGGCGCTCGAACGCTATTCTTGCTATTGGTTTCGGATTTAGTACTGCGGCCGAATCGGGTGTCGGTTAGGTTGGCGGCTAGGCCAGTGCCAAATTCATATTGCTGATGGCTTCGTCGATTTCCTGGGTGCTCTTGAAGCCGACGGTAGCGCAGTCAACGCCGGCATTCTGGAACGCGAACTTCATGGCTTTGGTGCGATCGTCGTGGCTGTTCTGGAACTGGCCGCCGCCGCACAGCTTCATGCCGATTACACCCAGGCCTTCCTTCTTCAACTGACGAATGTGATCGACAACTTCGCTCACATTGTCAGGGTGGTTCGTATCTTCGTAAGTCGGGCCGTCCATGCGCGAACCGTTGTGGTTGATGCGGATCAGGCCAACGTCGAGCCAGTGAGTGCCCGGCATCTGGCGAAGAGCGGGAAGGCCGTGGACGGAAGCTCCGTGGGTGCGGATGGCTTTTCTTTGCTGCGCCTCGAGGATGCCGTCCTGCCATCGCTTCGTTGTCTCCGGCCAATCGGCGGTATGTTGCCAGTGCAACAGCATGATGTCGAAGTACTCCGTCTGGGAGGTGCGCCGCAGTTCGTCGAATTTGGCCTGCGGGTCGATGCCCTCATGGAAGGTGGTCACTTTGCTCATCAATTGATAGCTGTCGCGGGGCAGGCCTTTGAGCGCTTCACCCAGCATGGCCGGGGTCTGATAGGCTTCGGCGGTTTCGAAAAAGCGGATGCCGTGGTCGTATGCGTAGTGAACCAGGCGGGTGAATTCCTTCTGCCCAAGCCCCGCCTGGACGGCGCCACCGTCTGTTCCTGTTCCGAAAGCGAGACGGGTGACCTGCAATTTGGAGCGGCCGAGCACGACCGTATCGGTTGCGGTGCGCTTAGCGGCGACTGGAAGGTTGCCAACGGTAGCAATGGCACCAGCGGCCAGACCTGTCTTAAGGAAACTACGCCGTGTAGTTGGACTCATTTCGACCTCCGCGGCTCAAGCCGGTAGGCGAGCCGGATGAGTGGATGTTAGCACGCAGAACGTCCAGTTTGACCGGAGGATGACGTCATAGCTCGCGTATGCTGGATTCCGCAGTTCCAGCCTTGACCTTGCAAGGGGTGAACCTAATGAAAAGAGCTGTGATGGCTTTCGTGGTACTGAGCACCTGGCTCGCGGCTTTCGCGTCGTCCGTGATCACTGCGCGTCTTGACGATCCGAAGGCAGTTTACCTGGACGGGCCTGTCATGGTTGGGGACAGTTCCGGCGCACTGCAAGCAGCCATTGACAAGGCTTCGGGCACAGGGCGCGAGGGCATTGTGTTCATTCGCGAGGGACGCTACGACGTCACGCGGACGGTTTATTTATGGCCGGGCGTGCGGTTGATTGGGTATGGCGCCACACGTCCGGTTTTTGTGCTGCCGCCGAATACTCCGGGCTTCCAGAAGGGGATGGGCGTAATGGTGATGTTTACGGGACAGACGCCTCATGAGCGGGAGAGCGCCCGGGATCGTATCGCATTTCCCCCGCCAGGCTCGGTGCCTCCAAACATCAACGTAGCCGATGCCAATCCCAATACGTTCTATTCGGCGATGAGCAACATTGACTTCGAGATCGGAGAGGGCAATCCGGCGGCGGTTGCGGTGCGGTTCCACGTGGCGCAGCATTCGTTTCTTGCGCACATGAATTTTCATCTGGGGGCGGGACTGGCAGGGATCTACCAGGCAGGAAATGAAGCAGAGGATCTGCATTTCTACGGTGGTCGTTACGGAATATTGACAGAAAAGACTTCTCCGGCATGGCAGTTTACGTTGATTGATTCGGAGTTCGAAGGTCAGAGCGAAGCGGCAATTCGTGAACATGAAGCCGGGTTGACGCTGATTCGGGACACGTTTCGAAACGTGCCAAAGGCCATCGACATTGATGAGGGCTATCCCGATCAGCTCTGGGTGAAGGACTCGCGATTTGAGAACATTCGGGGCCCAGTTGTAACGATCAGCCTGGAGAAAAGTCCGCTGACGGAAGTCGGGTTCCAGGATGCTGTTTTAAGCAATGCGCCTGTGTTTGCGAAGCTGCGGGAGAGTGGGAAGACGATCGCCGGCAAGGGTCCGGTTTACAAGGTCAAAAGCTTCACCTACGGATTGATCGTGCCGGGTTTGGGAAGAATGGGGAGGATCGGGGTGCAATTCGATGCCGCGCCACTCGATTCCCTGCCCGCACCACTTCCACATGCAATCGGGCCGTTACCGCCGAGCACTGAGTGGGTGAATGTGCGCACGCTGGGGTTGAAGGGTGATGGCATTAGCGACGACACGGCGGCACTGCAGCAGGCGATCAATACGCATCGTGTGCTCTTTCTTCCCAGCGGACATTACGTAGTGCGTGACACGATCGCGCTGAAGCCCGACACCGTGCTCTTAGGGCTGCATCCGACGCTTACACAGATCGACCTGCTGGATGAGACGCCGGGGTATCAGGGTGTTGGTGCTCCGAAGGCGGTGCTGCTTGCTCCACCAGGAGGGCAGAACATTTTAAGCGGGATCGGAGTGTTTACGGGCGGCATCAATCCACGGTCAGTCGCGGTGCTGTGGAAGGCGGGCGAAAACTCCCTGATGAATGACGTGAGGTTTTTGGGAGGACACGGAAGCGGCAGCAATCCTTATAACAACAACCATACGGCTGATCCCGATCTTCGCAAGCGATGGGACGGTCAGTACCCGAGCCTGTGGGTAGCAGATGGGGGCGGCGGAACGTTTGCGAATATCTGGACGCCAAACACATTTGCGCAGTCGGGATTCCTGGTGTCCAACACAAAGACGCCGGGGCACGTATACGAGCTGTCGACTGAGCATCATGTTCGAAATGAGATTAAGTTCGATCACGTGGAGAACTGGGATATCAACTCGCCACAAACCGAGGAGGAAGCGGGTGAGAGCCCCGAAGCACTCTCACTCGAAATCGATCATTGCAGAAATCTGACGATTGCTAACTATCACGGATATCGTGTGACGCGTTCCCGGGCTCCATTCCCGTCTGCTGTGCGCGTCTATGCTTCTTCGGATATTCACTTCCGCAATGTGCATGTGAATGCAGAGAGCGGTTACGGCATCTGCGACGCTAACGGGTGCGGCACGTTCCTGCGACTCAGCAAGTTTCCTTATGAGAATGCAATCGAGGATGTGACGCATCACCTTGAAGTGCGCGAGCGGGAGTTTGCCTGGCTCGATATCTCTGAGGACTCGCAGCGGCCCGTCGAAGCCGATGCGTCGGCCGTACTGGAAGCGGGCAGTAAAGTTCAGGAACTTGAAAGGGGCTTCTTCTCCATTTCGGGTGCAGCTGCGGATGCGGAAGGCAAGCTGTATTTTGTGGACCACCGCAATCAACGCATATATGGATGGTCGGGGAGGGAGGGTCTTACTGTAGAACGCGACAGTCCTCTCGATCCTGTAAACCTGGCGTTCGATAAGTCAGGCAATCTTCTGGTGGTTTCATCAGCAGGAACGGAAGGCACGGTGTACACGTTTCGTCCTGGCAGCAACGCGCAGGAGCTTGATGTTGTGAAGGCGACGCCATCGCAGGCGCACAAAGATGCGGCCTTCTTGCTGCCCGTGAACTGGTGGAACAACGGCGAGTTTCAAGATCAGTTGAACGTCGAGACGATGCGCTTTACTACCCTGGCAGAGATGTTTGCCACGGATGCTACGGCGCCGAAGAAGCGTGAGTATGTATCGCGGGATGGAAGCGCGGTGATGCCGGCGGGAAGGGTGTTTCAACAGGGGCCGGCCAGCCATACTTCGGGCTGGAGATTCAGCGACAACCTCGATACCTACGGATTGATCGCAGCAGAGCCCGGAAAGAAGGTCTTTGTCAGCAGCGAATCGGAAGACATTACCTACAGCGCCCACGTACAAGCTGACGGGACACTGGCGGAACTGACGCCGTTTGCCCAGCGCGGGGGCGAGAGCGTCGCGGTGGATGACCACGGGAACGTGTACGTTGCGAACGGGCAGATCTTTGTTTACGCAAACGACGGGAGGCAGATCGCGGAGATCGATGTGCCGGAACGCCCGCTGCAGTTGATCTTTGGAGGAGCGGATCACCGCACGCTCTTTATCCTGGCGCACCATGCTCTGTTTTCAGTGCGAGTGCGCTGAAACGGCACTCCATTCGGAATGCGATGATGGATGAATCGGTTGTCCGCATCTGATTTTTCGAATGGGGTGAATCATGTTTCGCGCTATCATGCGTTGCGGTCTTAGTGTTGCAGGATTGTTGGTCTGTTTTGGATCGTTATCAGCAGTTTGTCAGACAAGCAAGCTCTCGAAGAGCGATCCTGCCACACTCGTGAATCCGCTGATAGGCACGACGAATGGCGGAAATGACTATCCAGGCGCAACGTTGCCTTTGGGGATGCTGGCATGGAGTCCGGAAGAGCCAAGAAATCATCCGCGGCAGCCGAGTGAGGGCGTACCGGGCTCAAAGCGGGATGATCGAGGCAGGCCTGCAGCGCCGGGCGGTTACGAATACTCAGCAGACCGGATAAGCGGGTTCTCGCTGACACATTTGATGGGCACCGGATGTGCCGGGGCAAGCGGCGATATTCCCTTCATGCCCTACACGGGAGAGATTGCATCATCACCCGCAGACGACGCAGGCGCGGAGAAATACGGCAGCACCTTTTCGCATGGTGACGAGACTGCCCAGGCTGGTTACTACAAAGTGAAGCTTGAGAGCGGTCTTGTTGCGGAGTTGACGGCAACGCTGCGTACAGGCTCGGGACGATTTACCTATCCGCAGGGAAAGCCGGCGGCGATGCTGATACGCACTGCTTATTCCGAGACAGGCAGCACCGATGCTCATATTCATATTGATTCGAAGACGCGGACGGTTTCAGGATCAGTAACCAGCGGCAACTTCTGCGGCTATATCGGCACGGCCGACCGCCGCAGCTATTACACACTTTACTTCGTGGCCCATTTCGATGCGCCATTCTCGAGTGCGGGCACATGGCAGGACTCGACAGTTAGACCGCAGACTGCGGATGCGAGCGGTGGTACTACGTACGGGGAAAAAGGCTTCGTGCCACCGGACAAAGGCTCGGGTGGCTGGGTCGTACTGGATACCGCGAAATCAAACTCCGTGGGAGTGCGCGTCGGCATCTCCTACGTCAGCGAGCAGAACGCAGAGGCCAACCTGCGAGCCGAAAATCCAGAGGGAACATCGTTCGATTCTGTTCATCGGAAGGCGCACCGAGCCTGGAACGAAGCGCTGAGCCGCATGGATATAGAAGGCGGCACACAGGATGAGCAAGTTGTTTTCTATACCGCTCTGTACCACTCGCTGATGGGAGAGAACCTGTACAGCGATACTGACGGGCGTTATCTGGGAATGGACGGCAAGGTTCATCGGGTGGCTGCGCCGCAAAAGGCGCAGTACGGTACGTTCTCGGGCTGGGATGTCTATCGATCGCAACTGCAGCTCCTGGCGCTACTGGAGCCGGATGCAGCCGGGGACTTTGCCCAGTCGCTGTTGAATCAGGCAAACCAGAATGGAGGCGAGTGGGATCGCTGGACACACAATGCGGGTATAACGCATGTGATGAACGGGGATCCAGCGGCACCCGCTATCGCCGACATTCTGGCTTTCGGCGGGAAGAACTTCGATGTGAAGGCCGCTTATCAGTCCCTAGTGAAAGCCGCGACGGTTCCGACCGCGCATGATTTGAGCAATGATGGATGCGAGGTTGAGTGCGTCGGGCAAAGGCCTTCGCTGGACAAGTGGCTCTCGCTGCATTACATCCCTGTTGGAGCAAATGCATGGGGACCGGCGGCAGACACCCTGGAGGATACCGCCGCGGACTTTGCGATTTCAGAACTTGCGCGGCGGGTGGGTGACGACGCGACTCGTAAGCAATTTCTGGAGCGCGCGCAGTACTGGAAAAACATCTTCAATCCGCAAGCCACTCCAAATGGCGGGTACATCCAGAATCGGAATGCGGATGGCTCCTGGCCGAAGTTCGATCCGGCGTCGGATGACGGATTCGTGGAGGGAAGTGCTGCACAGTATTTGTGGATGGTACCGTTCAATGCGAAAGGGCTGTTCGCAATGATGGGAGGAATGGAGAAGGCAAGCGAGCGTCTGAATGCGTTCTTCTACAATCCTGATGGCAGTCTTGCAGTCACAAAATCAGGCGGACTACACGCTGAGCTGGACAATGAGCCGTCAATAGAAACGCCATGGCTCTTTGATTTCCTAGGCCAGCCCTGGAAGACGCAAGAGGCCGTACGTAAGGTTCTCAATACGATCTGGACCAACTCGCCCAAGGGCATGCCCGGCAATGATGATCTCGGCGAGATGTCTTCCTGGTATGTGTGGTCGGCGATCGGAATGTATCCTGAGATTCCCGGGCGCGCGGAGCTAGTGCTGGGAAGCCCCCTGTTCTCGAAGATCACCATCCATCGCCCCGGGAAAGACATCGTGATCAACGCACGCGGCGCCAGCACGAATGCTCCGTATGTTCGGGCGCTGAAGGTGAATGGAGAGAACTGGACAAAGACGTGGCTGCCTGAGAGCTTTGTCGAACATGGGGGTACGGTCGACTTCGACCTGAGCAGTTCGCCGGAGCGGACGTGGGGAACTGCTCCTGACGATGCGCCTCCGTCGTTCGAGCCTTGAGGCCTGAACGAACGGCTTCCATTCGTGAGTTGAAACAACAGCTTTTCTCAGTGCAGCAGCGCAACGCTCGGCCCGTGAGCGTGCGCTAAGGAAAGATGATTGGAAGTCTCCGCCTTTATTCCCGAGCGGGATTAGATGAGATCAAGTCCAAGGCTGATCGAAAAGACTTAAGTATTTTTATCGACATTATGGATCAAGCTGACGCAACCGGCATGTGAACCGTAAAAGTGCTGCCGACTCCAACGGTGCTCTGAAGAGTGATTCTGCCGCCCATCAGCTTGCAAAGGCGTTCGCTGATGGCAAGCCCCAGCCCCGTCCCGCCGTGTCGGCGAGTCGCTGACGAGTCTACCTGAACGAACGGCTGAAACAATCGCTTGATGTCATCGCCGTTGATCCCGATGCCAGTGTCGTGCACTTCCCACCGAAGGAACTGCTCACTTTCTCGGTCAGCGCGCGAGACTGTAAGTGACACCGTGCCCTGGTTGGTGAACTTGCAGGCATTGCTCAGGAGATTGAGAAGGCTCTGCCGGAACTTCATGACGTCGACACTGATGAAGCCGCTCCCATCAATTTTTAGTTCGAAGCGATTTCCGTTTTTGCGCGCGAGCGGCTCCACGGTTGCGGCTACCTCTCTTGTGATCTCGTCGCTATGCACCTTCTGGAGATGCAGCTGCAGTGCTCCTGCCTCGATCTTGGAAATGTCGAGAACGTCATTCACCAAGTCAAGAAGATGACGCCCCGCGAACAGAAGCCGTTGCAGGTCGGTCTGGGCGGCGGTGTCTCCGGCTGCGCGCGCATCTTCTTCCAGCATTTCTCCGTATCCGAGAATCGCGTTCAGGGGCGTCCGAAGCTCGTGACTCATATTGGCAAGAAAACTGCTTTTCGCGGCATTGGCGGCCTCGGCAGCCAGCTTGGCATTCACCAATGACTGCTCAACGGATTTTCGTTCGGCAATCTCATTCATCAGGCTTTGCGTCCGCTCCTGGACGCGGGTTTCCAGCTCATCCTGCGCGCGCTTGAGACTTGTGTCGCGCTCGTTGATCTTTTCCATCATGTCATTGAATTGATCGATGAGCTGCCCGGTTTCGTCATCGTAGGTTTTGACGGCGCGGAGGGAATAGTGGCCGCTTCCAGACACACGGCCAGCTACGTTCGCAAGATGAAGAATCGGGTCGGAGATCATTCGCTGGAGCTTTGAAGAGAGCGCCATGGCGAATAACGTGGCCATGCACAGCACGAACGCGCTGATCATGCCATACCGCATCCACATAACGTACATCTCAGCCAAGTCGATCTGCAGGAAGACAGCGCCCACGGGATCGTCATTCAGTACGACTGAATGAAAGATCAGCAAATGATGCGCGGTGAGCCGCTTGCTGTTGGATGAACTGAACGTCGGGCACTCACCAGTTTCACTGCCTCGCCGGTAGGTAGCAAGGATCGCGCCTCTGGATCCAAAAAAACACGCGATAGCTACGCGGGGCTCGGCGCGAAGAGTGTTCGCGATTTCAGCAGCAGCGGCACGATCATCGAACGTCAAAGCGGCTACGCTGTTGTCGGCAAGCATTTGAGCGATTGTGGAGGACTCCCGCTCCAGCGTTTGTAAATAGAGAATGGATTCATAGGCCCAGAACGCGAGGCTGGCGAGCAGCAGGGCACTTCCCGCGACAACCGTCGAGAGGACAATCAGCCTTATGCGGATGCGTTGAACGCGGAGCAGCTTGCGCATCATTTTGCGTCGGCCTTCCGTATGACTCGCGCCAGCCCCAGCAGACGGCTGCTTATCACAAGACTGCTCTGCTGAGCCCGGAGCAGGTTGATCTGGATTTCAATTCTGTCCCCAACGACGGGCAGGCCGACAATGCCGCCGGTCATGGCGAAGGCGCGATCGTCGCTAATGGTGAGCGCACCGCTGCGGGCGAGAGCTTCAGCAATCTCTTCGAAGTGCCGCTGTTCCGAAGAAGCTACATAGACAATCTGGAAGTCGTCGGTCTTATCCCCGTGTCCGACCTTCCTGATCTGAAATTGCCTGCCATCGATGGAGTGAGTGCTCAGGTATGTCTCCAAGGCAGCGCTCTGCTGGTCATATCCGAGCAATCCCACGACCAGAGGCGAGTGAGAGTTTCCCTTGGGGGGCGACCAGGTCACGAAGCGCACGAGGTTGACTACGATTGCCGCGCGCACCTGAAACTCATCGGGAATAGCTGCCTGTGCAAGGCAGAACCGGCACAGCGCCGTGCTCAATACGAGCACCCCGATGAGATGCGCCACTGTTCGTTTCAGGCTCATGCCTGCTACCTCACCGAGCCCAAGTCAAACCGAAGTAGATGCCGCGTGGAACGTAGGAACTGAGAGTGTAGTCCTCGGGATAAAACTCCTCGTGGCGCGCGCGAAAGAGGTTCGTCGCACCAATTGCAAACTCGGCTCGCTCGCCGATGCTCCTGGTCAGCCTGAGGTCTGCTCGCGTGTGCCCTGGTACCACGATGACCGGTATAGAAAGGGAGGAAGGCACAGTTGAGTTGCCATTGACGGCGGCACTCATGCCCCAGCCCTGCGA
>Ga0070665_100002487_pt1 | contig 20285 bp, 22 predicted proteins | sample KBSS13metaG_FD_65862 | JGI IMG/M metagenome (GOLD analysis project Ga0070665, IMG submission 65862) | Switchgrass rhizosphere microbial communities from Kellogg Biological Station, Michigan, USA - KBS S1-3 metaG | ecosystem: Host-associated > Plants > Roots > Rhizosphere > Soil ...
CGTCTCAGCCGTCTCAGCCATCGGTGCCGGCGCCACAGCATCTGGCTGAGGCCGCGCGTTCGCTCGCCGGCGTTTCGGACGAGTCGCTGCGTTCAGACACGAAGAAGAACCTCGTGCAGCTCCGCAAGGATTTCGAAACGCTTTCGGCCAATTACAAGAAATCTCCGGAAAATGCCGCCGACTGGCAGCCGGCGCTGTATGACGTCGAGCGCGATCTCGTCCTGCTCGTGGGCGGAGGCGGCCTCGAGCCGACCAGCGAAGCCAAGCCGATCCCCGGGCTCGCCGCCGAGGTTCCCGACTCGCCGGCGCGCACAGCACTGGGGGAGTTCCGCACGCACCTCGAACTTTTTTTCGACGCGACCAGTTCGGTCCATGCCCAGGCGCCGACCCCGAAGGACAGTGTCGCGCCCTGAGGACGGCTCGTGTAACGGCGGCCCTGGTCGTGACACATCCTCCATGCTGACGCCGAAGGCGTCCTGGAGGAGACGACATGATTGCGCAGATCGACCAGATCGCCCCACTCAAGGGCCAACGCACCCCGGAGCAAGTCCTCGAATCGATCGTTGACGGGATCAACACGGGCAATCTCGACTCGCTGATGCCCCTCTACGAGCCGGGGGCCGCGTTCGCGGCTCGGCCCGGGACGCTTGCCCACGGCTTGCCGGGCGTCCGTGGATCGCTGGCGGCCTTCATCGCGATGAAGGGCACGCTCGATCTCGAGGTGACCCGGGTTCTCGAGGCCGGCGATCTGGCCCTCGTCGCCGGGGTGTGGTCGTTCACGGGAACGGGGCCGGACGGCGAGCCGGTGAAGCTGACGGCACACAACGCGGACGTGCTGCGTCGTCAACCGGACGGCTCCTGGCGATTCGTCATCGACAACCCCTGGGGAACGGACTGACAGATCGGGCCGGCGGCCCGATTGACCGCGTCGCGGGCCCGGTAGTACCGTCACGGCGGGAGACGAACCATCATCGACTGCAGTGACGGCGATCTCGCGCGCGCGGTCGCGGCCCGCGAGCCCGGGTCGGCCGAGGCAGCCGAGAGCGAATTGTATCGACGCCTGGCCCCGCGCGTGCGGCTGTACGGCCTGCGTCATCTGCGCGACGAGGACGCGGCGCGCGATCTCGCCCAGCAGGTGATGCTCCTGACGATTGAGAAGCTCCGGAGCGGAGCGATTCGCGAGGCCGATCAGATCGCGTCGTTCGTCCTTGGCTGCAGCCGAACGATGGCGAGAGACCTGAAACGGCGCGAGTGGCGGCGCGAGAAGAGGCGCGAAGCCTTCATGGTCATGGACACGTTCGAATCTCCGGCCGAAGACAGCGCGCTCGACGCCGTCCACCTCGAGCGATGCCTCGCCCGGCTCGCCGACCGGGAACGCATGGTCGTCCTCCTGACCTTCTACGGCGAGAAGACGGCCACCGAGGTCGGCCAGGAGCTCGGTGTCAAGGAAGGCAACGTGCGGGTGATTCGACATCGCGCGATCGAGCGCCTGAGGACGTGCATGACTTCCCGGGACGCGGCGCAATGATGGCGCCGTGCACGGCTCCGATTTCCGAGGAAACGCTGATCGACTACTGGACGCGTGACCTCGCGGACGGCGCCGAGTCCGACCGTGTCGAGGAGCATTTGTTTGCGTGCGGCGACTGCTCGGCCCGCCTGCAGCATCTGGCCGCGCTCGGGGCCGGGCTGGCGGCGCTCGTGCGGCAGGGGCGGTTCGCGGGCATCGTGTCGCGTGCCATCCTCAACCGCCTGCAGCGGGACGGCGTCCACGTGCGGATGTTCTGGCTCGCGCCCGGCGAAACGGTGCCGTGCGCCGTCTATCCAGGCGACGACCTCATCGTCACCGCTCTGAAAGCTGATTTCTCAGGCGTAGACGCCGTGACGCTTTCGGTGTCGGGCCCCGGGGAGTCGTCGTTCGGCAAGTATGACGAGGTGCCCGTGGCCGGACTGGGCGGCGAGCTGCTCTGGGCCACTCCCGCGGCAGTCGTTCAGCAGATGCCGTCGATGCGTTTGCAGCTCACGCTGACATCCGCCGCCGCTGCCCATGCGGAGCTCGGCCGGTACGTGCTCGAACACACCGCGTAGGAGGCGATGAAAACTCAGGCGAGTGGCGAAACGCCCCGGCGAGTAACCCCACTGGAGCCCATCTCATGACGGCGAAATCGACAGCGGCGGCCGACCACGGGTGGTTCGGCACCGAGACGGTGAAGACCCGTCTCGGTAATTTCGACTTCAAGAACAGCTATCCGGCCGGCGCCGCCGCGACACAACTGCGCGACGCGCTGGTCTTCAATCGCGCGGTCGAAGCCTACCTGGCGCAGATGCACGGCGTGTCGTGGTATCGGGTCTGGAGAGGCATCGCGGATGCCGGAGCGAAGACGCCGAACCAGGTCGTGCTGTGGGAAAACCTGATGGACGGCGCGACGCTGCTGCTCACAGGCAACACCGAGACGGTCTACGGGCTCTGCGCGATCGACCTGAAACGCGACGGCCCGGTCGTCATCGAGGCGCCGGCGAACCTGCTCGGCGGCGTGTCCGATTTCTGGCAGCGCGAGATCATGGGCATCGGGCCGACGGGCCGCGACAAGGGCCAGGGCGGCAAGTTCCTGCTGCTGCCGCCGGATCACGACGGCGCCGTACCCGACGGCTACATGGCCGCCACATCGCAGACATACGGCGTGGTGTTTGGCGTACGCGGGTTTCAATCGGCCGGCGGGACCACGCAAGCGGTCTCCCTCATGAAAACGACGAAGATCTATCCGCTGTCCCAGGTGGCCAACCCGCCGGCGAATGTCTTCGTCAACGGATCCGGCCGGGAGATCGACACGATCTTCTCAGACTCCGGGCAGTACTTCGACGACCTGGCCTGGTTGATCGAGCGCGAGCCGCACGACACGATTCCGTCACACGAGCGCTTCCAGCTCGCGGCCATCGGCATCGAGAAAGGCAGGCCGTTCGCGCCCGATGCCGCGCGCAAGGCACTCTTCGCCGACGCCGCCCGGTTTGCGTCGGCGATTGCGCGCACGAACAGCTTCGACTCGGACGACCCCGCCCGTCTCGTGTACCCCGATCGCGCCTGGGAGTGGGCGTTCATCGGGGGGTCGGCCAGCTGGGACTCGCAGGGCTACGTGAACACCGACCGCCGTTCGAGCTTCGCGTACATCGCCATCGGCATGTCGCCGGCGATGGTCGAGAAGCACGTGGGCGCCGGCTCGCAGTATCTCTGGACGCCGCGCGACGGCAGCGGCGCGTTTCTCGACGGCGGCAAGCGCTACCGGCTGCACATCCCCGCGAACATCCCGGTAAAGAACTTCTGGTCGATCGTTCTCTATGACGCCGACAGCCGTTCGATTCTGCGCAGCGGCCAGCCGTTCCCGTCGGTGAGCACGTACACAGGCCCCGCCGCGAATGCCGACGGCTCCATCGACATCGACTTCGGGCCCGAAGCGGCCGCCGGTTCCGGAAGCCACGCGAAGAACTGGATCCAGACGATGCCCGGCAGGGGCTGGTTCACGCTCTTCCGCTTCTATGGTCCGCTCGAGCCGTTCTTCGACAAGACCTGGAAGCCCGACGACATCGTCGAGATCCGCTAGCGTGCTCTAGGCAAGAGCCGGCGGACTCAAGTAGTGTTACAAGCTGCGCCGAGGCTCGACGCCGGGACGTGGCGTCCTCCCTGCGACAACAATCAGGAATCGGAAACGAGGAGCGGGCATGAGTGCTGACGACAAGGTTCAGCGGGCGATTCTTCCAATCCCCGATATTCAGCATCCGGGTTTGATCACGTACGACGCCAAGGATCCGGACACGAAGTTCCCGCCGATCAGGGACGTGCGGCCGCCGAAGGGCGCGCCCAACGTGCTGGTGATCCTCATCGACGACGTCGGGTACGGCGCGACCAGCGCGTTCGGCGGTCCGTGCCAGACGCCGAATTTCGAGAAGCTCGCGTCGGGCGGGTTGAGGTTCACCCGCTTCCACACAACCGCCCTGTGCTCGCCGACGCGGCAGGCGCTGCTCACGGGGCGCAACCACCACTCGGTCGGCATGGGCGGCATCACCGAAATCGCGACCGCCGCGCCCGGCTACAGTTCCGTGCTGCCCAACACCAAGGCGCCGCTCGCGCTGACGCTCAAGCTCAACGGCTACTCGACGGCGCAGTTTGGAAAGTGCCACGAGGTCCCGGTGTGGCAAACGAGCCCGGCCGGACCATTCAACGCCTGGCCAACCGGTGGCGGTGGCTTCGAATACTTCTACGGCTTCATCGGCGGCGAGAACAACCAGTGGGACCCGGCCCTGTACGAAGGCACGACGCCGATCGAGCCGCCCAGGACGCCCGCCGAGGGCTATCACCTGACCGAAGACCTCACGGACAAGGCCATCGCCTGGACACGCCAGCAGAAGGCGCTGCTGCCCGACAAGCCGTTTTTCATGTACTTCGCGCCGGGCGCCACGCACGCGCCGCATCACGTCCCGAAGGAGTGGATCGACAAGTACAAAGGCAAGTTCGCCCACGGCTGGGACAAGCAGCGCGAGATCACGTTCAAGAGACAGAAAGAGTTGGGCGTGATTGGCGCCGACTCAGTGCTCACAGCGCGGCACGCCGAGATTCCCGCCTGGGATGCCATGGACCCGAAGCTCAAGCCGGTGCTCGAGCGCGAGATGGAAGTCTATGCGGCGTTCATGGAGCACACCGACCACCATGTGGGGCGGCTGATCAACGCGCTCGAGGATCTCGAGGTGCTCGACGACACCCTCATCTATCTCATCGTCGGCGACAACGGCGCGTCGGCCGAGGGCACGCTTCAAGGCGCGTTCAACGAGATGGCGAACTTCAACGGCATGGCCGCCATCGAGACGCCCGAGTTCATGATGTCGAAGCTCGACGAATTCGGCGGGGAGGGATCCTACGGCCACTTCGCCGTCGGCTGGGCCTGGGCGATGGATGCCCCCTACCAGTGGACGAAGCAGGTCGCGTCGCACTGGGGCGGTACGCGCAACGGCACCATCGTCCACTGGCCCAATGGGATCAAGGAAAAGGGCGGCACGCGCCACCATTTCAGCCACGTCATCGATGTTGCCCCGACAGTGCTCGAAGCGGCGGGCCTTCCCGAGCCGACGATGGTCAACGGCGTGCAGCAGAGCGCGTACGAAGGCACGAGCATGCTCTACAGCTTCAACGAGGCGACAGCGCCCGAGCGGCACGAGACGCAGTATTTCGAGATGTTCTGCAACCGGGGTATCTACCACAAGGGCTGGAGCGCTGTAACCAAGCACCGCACGCCGTGGGCGATGGGCGGCACGAAGATGCCTGCGTTCGATGACGATGTGTGGGAGCTGTACGACGGCGGCAAGGACTGGACGCAGGCCAACGACCTGTCGAAGAAGATGCCGGAGAAGCTGCACGAGCTGCAGCGTCTGTGGCTGATCGAAGCCGTCAAGTTCAACGTGCTGCCGCTCGACGACCGTCAGATCGAGCGCTTCGTGCCCGAGATGGCCGGCCGCCCGACGCTCATCAAAGGTAACCGGCAGCTGCTGTTTGCCGGCATGGGACGCCTGTCCGAGAACAGCGTCGTGAACATCAAGAACAAGTCGTTCGCCGTCACCGCCGACCTCGACGTGCCGTCGAAGGGCGCTGAAGGCGTGATGATCGCGCAGGGCGGCCGATTCGGCGGCTGGAGCCTCTACGCCAGGGGCGGCAAGGCCAAGTTCGTCTACAACGTGCTCGGCATCAAGTCGTACGAGGTCGAGTCCAGCAGCCCGATTCCTGTGGGCAAAACGCAGGTGCGCGTGGAGTTCGCGTACGACGGCGGCGGTCCGGGCAAGGGCGGCAACGTCACGCTCTACTGCGGCGGCAAGCCGGTCGGGAAGGGCCGGGTTGATCAGACGCAGGGGTTCGTCTTCTCGGCGGATGAAACGACCGACATCGGGTACGAGTCGGGCACCAGTGTCAGCCCCGACTACACCGCGCACACCAGCCGGTTCAACGGGAAGATCCACTGGGTGCAGATCGACCTGGACAAGGACGCACAGGACGCCGATCACTACATCTCACACGAAGAGCGGCTGCGCATCGCGATGGCGCGGCAATAGAGCGGTGATGAAGACAGGAATTTGGCTGATGCCGCTCGCTGCGTAGTCGCTCATCAGTTATCTGAGACGTCTGCAGCTCAACGGTTTTCACAACAAACGCGGAGCCGGGCTGGATTCGGATTGCTTACTTGCGGCTGTCTTCCTAGCATGGAAACTTCCCTTTCCGCATGGAGGCAGCAACATGAGCACGAAGGTCGACATCATGGTGAGCAAGGCCGGTCCTGCAGGGCGGCCGATCGCCACAGTCTTCATCGATCCCGCAGCGTCGCTCGGTGCCGTCGGCGCGACGCTTCAGAAGAATGTGACCCGTAACGTCGATCTTCTCCGAAAGCTCGGGCTGAAAGCATGCCCCGGGTGCATCTCCGGTTTCGATTTCGACATCCGGCATCGCTTCGAAGAAGTCATGCAGGTCGAGATTGAGAAGGTCGGTGGCTAGCAGCGTGGCCGAGTGCGGGGTTGGAGTCCTCTTCAACCCCGCCCTCGCAGACTTCGTCGCCGACCATACGCAGCACCTGGACTACCTGTCGGTCATCCCGGATCGCTTCTGGCGTGACCACGGCCTGGGCGCGGACCCGCGTTTCGAGGACACCTCCGCGGGCGAGGCGGCCCTGGCGCGCGCGGCACAGCGCCTTCCCATCGTGCTGCATGGCATCGGCCTGTCCATCTGCAGCGCCGATGTCTTCGATCGCGAGTACCTGAGTCAGCTGGAGCGCTGGCGCGCGCGCTACGACTGTCAGTGGGTCAGCGAGCACCTGTCGTTCAGCCGCATCGGCGCGGGGCACGAGACCAACGCCGGCATCGCGCTGCCCGTGCCGTTCGATCGCAGCATCATCGACATGCTCCGCCCCCGGATCGAGGCCGCCCGGAGCATCCTGGGCTGTCCGTTTCTCCTGGAAAACAACGTCTCGTATTTCACCTTCCCCGGCGAGGATCTGACCGAACCGCAGTTCCTCAACGAGCTGGCCCGGTCGGCGGGCTGCTCGCTGCTCCTCGACCTGCACAACGTCTACACGAACTCGCGCAACCACGGCTTCGATGCAAAGGCGTTCCTGTCCGAACTGGATCTTGCAAGAGTTGGTGAAATCCACGTGGCGGGCGGCAGCGAGATGATGGGGTTCTACACCGATTCGCACACGGGCGCGGTCCACGAAGCCGTCTGGGAGCTCCTGTCATTCGTGGCGCCGCGCTGCGCGAACCTTCGAGGCGTCACGTTCGAATTTCACGAATCCACCTGGCCCATGCTGCGGGCGGAGGGAGTCCTCGCACAGCTGGAGCGCGCCCGCTCGGCGCTGGCGGCGGCTCGCGTGGCCTGACGTGGCGGTCGCGGACTTTCAACGCGCACTCTGCGACATGACGCTCAATCCGGTGCTGGCAGCCTCGGTCCTGCGGCGGGGGGCGGACGCGCTGGCCGGTTACACCCTGACGGCCATGGAGCAGGAACGGCTCGTCGCCGTGGTGCACCAGCGGGGCATGTCGGTCAATTGCACGCTGGCCCGGGCGAATCGTTTCGCGCCGATCGCGGACGCCTTTCCGCTCACCTGCTCACTGCTGAAGCCGTGGCTGCGGCCGCTGCTCGATGAGCTCTGGAGCGTCCATCGGCCGGACAACTATCAATTCGCAGGCGAAGCGCCGGCGTTCTCGTGGTTTCTGCAACAGAAGCTGTCGCAGGGCGAGGTGAAACACCCCTACGCCGAAGAGATCTTCAGGTACGAATGCGCCGCCTGGGCGCTCATCCAGACGCTGCTATCGTCGGCGGCACACCCCGCGCCGGACCGCGAGCTGGACAAGTCCCTGACGGTCCGCTTCACGCACGATCCGCACGTGCTGGTGCCCGCGCTCGAGCGCGACGAAACTCCCCCGCCGGATCTGCCTGCCGGCGACTATCTCGTCCGGCTCACCCTTCGCGACGACGTGCTGGACGTGGAGACGGTCGAAGTCCGGGGGTGAACAGGCCGCAAATAGGCCGACCTCGAGCATTCGACTACACTACGTCGAATGTCCCCCCGGTCAGAACCGCCACTCGCGACCCGAGAGCTCGTCGAACGATCGTATCTGCCTCTAAGTCGAGGCGGATCAATCAGTTGGTGGCGCCTGGCCTCCTCCGCCCTGCTGGTTGTGAGCGTGCTCTACGCCGCGGCGACGATCGGTCGGATGTACACGCGCAAATACTACGTATTTCTCGCGGACTACATTCGCTGGTCACCCCCCGTTTCACCACAAACACCCATTCATGTGTTCTTCCTGTTCGTCGATCATTTTGAACCGTCTCACGATCAGGCGCGCGTCCGGCGGTGGAGCAGCCGCTACCGCGCTCTGGCCGCGCGGCATCGCGACCGCGACGGCCGGCCGCCCCAACATACGTGGTTTTACCCGGGTGAACAGAGCGACCCCGGCATCATGACCGTCCTGGGCGATTTCACCCGGGACGGGCTCGGAGAAGTCGAGTTGCACCACCATCACCGCTTCGAGTCCGAGCAGACGCTGCGCGTCAAACTCGAAACGGCGATCGCCGAATTCCAGCGCATGGGCTTCCTGAAAACCGTCGATGGGCAGACCCACTTCGGGTTCGTGCATGGGAACTCGGGGCTCGACAACAGCAACGGACCGGCGCTGTGCGGGGTGCCGACGGAACTGGGTCTCCTGCGTTCGCTGGGAGCATTTGGAGATTTCACGTTTCCGAGCGTCTATCTCGATTCCCAGCCGCCGTTTGTCAATGCGATCTACGCCGCGAAAGATGACGACCAGCCCAAGTCGTACGCCCTGCGGCTGCCGCTATCGACACTGTCGGACGGCTCGGCCGATTTGATGATGTTCCAGGGCCCGCTGGTGTTTGCGCTGACGTGGAACCCCGCGCACCTGTTTTTCGACCTCGACGATGGGAACGTGCATCCGAGCGTCCCCGCTTCGCCCGCGCGTGTGGATCGCTGGGTGCGGGCAGGCGTCCACGTGCCGCAGCGTCCCGACTGGGTATTCGTCAAGATCTTTACGCACGGCGTCAGCAGTGACGAGGACGAGGACGTCACGGTCGGCGCGAGCTTCGACGCGGCGTTATCTCACCTGGAGCGGCGCTACAACGACGGACGGTACGTGCTGCACTACGTCACAGCGCGCGAGGCGTACAATCTCGCCCGTTCGGCAGCGGAAGGGGCCACCGGCGACCCCGGGCCATACTTTGATCGTCCCATTCCGCGCTACCAGGCGGACGGCCCCCGTCTTTCCCCCTCTCTCGGAACGAACTGAGAGGACGACATGGTTGTGATCCTCGTTCGCCACGCCGAACGGCAATCGACCGGAACGGATCCCGCCCTGACGGCTGCCGGCAAACGCCGGGCCTCGCTGCTCGCGACGATGTTCGCGGGCTCGGGAGTGACGGCCATCTTCACCAGCGACGCCGGACGCACCAGGCAGACCGCCGCGCCGCTTGCCGCGAAGGTGGGGGTGACCGCGCGACAGATCGACGACAACATCGACACGGCGAAGGCCCAGATCCTGGCGGGTGGCGCGTGCGTCGTGGTCGTCGGCCACAGCAACACGGTCCCTGCGTTCATCGAAGCGCTCGGCGGGCCCGCCGACGTCGTGATCGACGACCACGAGTTCGACCGCATGTTCGTGCTGACCGCGAAGCCGCCGGCGGCCGCGTCGCTGGTTCAGTTCCGCTACGTCAGCGCCTGAAGCGAGTTTATTCCAGTGTAGTGCAGGCCTTCAGGCCTGCCTCGGTGAGCGCCTGAGTGTTCAGTACGAGCAGGCCTGAACGCCTGCACTACGCCGATACGAAAATGCTCTAAATCAGCACGGACGTGCAGGCGGCACAGCGGCGCGCCGCGATCGGCACATCGGTCAGGCACTCCGGGCACTTCTTCGTCGTCGGATCGGGCGGCGCCTCGCCCCGGCTCATCCGCGCCATGAACGCGTTCACCGGCACGACAACGAAGAAATAGACGGCCGCGCCGATCAGCAGGAACGACACGACGGCGTTGATGAAGTCGCCGATGGGAAACTGGCTGCCGTTGATCGTGAACGTGATCGCCGAGAAGTCGGGCTTGCCGATGACGGCCGCGATGAGCGGCGTGATCAGATCCTTGACGAGCGCGGTCACGACGGCGCCGAACGCGCCGCCGAGCACGACCGCCACCGCCAGATCGATGACGTTGCCGCGCAGAAGAAACTGACGGAAGCCTTTCAGCATGAGATCTCCCTTCGCGTCTTGATGTGGCGCCGGCAGGCCTGAAGGCCTGCACGACGCCTGCAAAGCGCCCTAACTATGGCACGTCAGGAACAGCCGCGCCCGAAAAAGACGGCCAATGATGGGAAGCCGGCCGAGCCAGTGGAAGAGCGAGGCGATGTACAGGTAGTGCGCGAGATACGTGACGCGGACGTCCGTGAAGCCGCACTCGCGGAACAGCGCCTCGTGGCGCGCGGCATCGCGCACACCCACGTGCCCTTCGACCTGCGTCATGACGCCGCTCGCCTTCAGCCGCTCCATGAAGTACTCGGCGTTCGGCGTGTGCACGTAGAGCGGCGCGCCCGGCTTGAGGGCTCCGTGAATGGCGCGGAAGATGCGCAGGAACTGGTCGTCGTAGACGTGCTCGGAGAAATCGAGCGCGAACGCGGCGTCGAACCGGTGCGGGTTCGCTTCACAGAACGCGACGAGGTCGCCGCAGTGGAACGTCCCGTTGCGGATGCCTGCCGCATCGCGGCGCCGCCCGGCGGCGCGCACGAACTCCTCCGAGAAGTCCACGCCGACATACTCGCGGACCATCGGCGCAACGAGTTCGAGCAGCACACCGTTGCCGCACCCGAAGTCGGCCACCACGGCATCGGGAGAGAGGTCGAAGAGCGGCAGCATCCGGCGCATCCGCTGGACCGCGTGCGGGTCGTACTGGTCCACGTAGCTCTGGCCGTAGATGGCTCGGAGCTCGTCGTCGGACTGACGGACGGGTTCACGGTTCACGGTTCACGGTTCACGGTTCACGGTTCACGGTTCGTCGGGCCAGCAGTCTTCGCAGACCCTGGAAGGCCGCGAGCATCTCAGCATACGAGAAGTTGGCGTTACGGCCGCTGGGGTTGGGGAGCACGAAGACGCGTGCGCCCTCGAGGCGCTCACGCTGGAGCCCGAGGCGGACGGGGAACCGGCCGGCCCTCCCGAACAGGCTCCGGAAAAGGGTCACGCCGATCAGCACAACGACGGGCGGCGCGAAGCGGCGGATCTTGCGCCGCAGGACGAGGGCCCCGGCCGCGAACTCCGCCGGTTTCAGCGTGTCCATCCCCGGCGTGGCCCGCGCCACCAGGTTCGTGATACCGAAGCCCCACTCGGGCAGCCGGTCGTCGTCTTCCGCGCGGATGGGCTCCGGCACCAGCCGCGACTCGTACAGCAGCTTCCAGAAGCGGTTGGAGTAGCCCGCGAAGTGATGATTGATCGCTTCGGACCGCATGCCGGGGTTGATCCCGACGAAGAGGGCCCTGACGCCGGGCTCGATCCGATCGCGCAGCATTTACGGGTTATCGTCTCGCACTACAATCGACAATCATGAACTGGCTGTTCAAGGAAGAACCCGCCAACTACAGCTTCGACGCCTTCGTGAAGGACGGGAAGACCGTCTGGAGCGGCGTGAAGAACCCGCTCGCCCAGAAGCATCTCCGCTCCGTGAAGAAGGGCGACACCATCTTCTACTATCACACCGGCGACGAGAAGTCCGTCGTCGGCATCGCGCGGGCGACGGGCGACGCCTACAGCGACCCGGACGACAAGACCGGCAAGGCCGCGGTCGTGGACATCGCGCCCGTGAAGAAGCTGGCCCGCCCGGTGACGCTGAAGGAAATCAAGGCCGATCCCGCGTTCAAGGACTTCGCGCTCGTGCGAATCTCGCGGCTGTCCGTGATGCCCGTCAGCGCCGCCGAGTGGCGCCGCATCGAGAAGCTGTCTACTTCGACTCCTTGAAGCCGGCCGGCACCGCGACGTCCGCGGCCGCCACGTCGGTCGCGACCTTCAGGACTTCGTGCGTGCTGGTGAAGATCGTCGAGCGTGCCTGCGGCCCGCCTTCCGGCTTCTTCTTCATCGCTTTTTTCGCGAACCCGCCCAGCGCGCCTGAGAGGCCGCCGGCCGGGCTGGCGGCCGTGTTGTCGTCCTGGCCCTTCGCCTCTTCGGCGAGCTGCGCGGCCGACTTCACGCTCTCGGTCGTCGTCGTGGTCAGGATGGCCGTGCCGTCGATCTTCCCGCCCTCGACGTTCATCTTCGCGATGGCGTCCTTCATCGCCGGATACATCGCCAGCGCCATGCCGATCTGCTCGGGCGAGACGCCGGCGAGCATCGACCCGTACAGCGCCTTCGCGTAACGCGCGTCGAACTCCGCCACTTCCTTCATCGCGGCAATCTTCGGCGCCAGCCACATGTCCGAGGTGAGGACCATGCCGCCGCTCTCCTCGAGCTTCTTCCCCTTCTCGCGCACGGTCACGGTCATCACCACCTGGTGCGTGTCGAACCCGTTGATCGCCTTTTTCTCGCCCGTGTTCCTGACGTTGAAGTCGATCTCCATCTGCTTCTGGTTCTTGTCGGGCTCCGGCTGCTTGTCCTGTTCCTTCGCCGCGTTTTCGGCCGTCTTCTTCCGCGCCTCTTCCATCCGCTTCCGGAGCTCGGCAAACGTGGTCACGCGGTAGTTCTTCTTCTTGATGTCGAGGTCGTAGACCTTCTCCTCCATCAGGTCGACGATCTGGCCGCTCGCCTCGCTCAGCGTGGCCTTCCGGTCGCCTTTCACGGCCACGGTCGACGTCAGGCCTTCGCGGGCGGATTTTCCGCCGAGCATCCCGGCCATGCGGCCCATCATCCCGCTGAACTCCACGTGGGTCTTCTCGTCGGAGCGGACGTCGGCCACGAGCGCGGGGGATGCGAGCGTCAGGGCACACGCGGCCAGCAGTGCCGCGAGACTTGCGCGTTTCATACGATCTCCTTCAGGGGCGAGCCTTTCGATTGTACCTTCCCCAGCAGCAGCGTGGCGGCGATCGCCGCCGCCGACCACGCGATGAGCAAAACTGGGAAGCCCGCGCGATCGAATGCGAACCCGCCCAGCGCCGGCCCGATGAGCAGGCCAATCGCCCACGCGGTGTTGTAGACGCCGTAGCCGACGCCATACGCATCCGCACCGTCGCCCGACGTGACTTCGGCCATGTACGCGAGCGACGGCGTGATGGCGAGCGGCAGCACCATCCACTCCACCACCATCAGCGCCAGCGCCGACCTGGCGCCAACGGCCAGGGCCAGCATCGGCAGCCACGCGGCCATCAGGAACAGGCCGAGCCGGACCAGGCGCCGGTTGCCCCACCTGCCGATCAGCGGGCCGTAGACGATGGGCATGACGATCAGCACGCCGGCCGCTGCGCCAAACAGCAGGCCGACCTGCGGCGGCGACATCCCCAGCCGGCGGCTGAAAAACAGCGGCAGCACGGGCTCGAGCATCGCCAGGGTGGCGCCCATGACGACGACGTAGGCCGCGCATTCGGCGACAGCGGGCGTCCGCACGACGGACCACGCCGAAGGCGCCGCCCGGTTCGGGGCGGCAGGCGCCGTCCGGATCGCGAGGAACCCGATGGCGCAGGCAAACGCCAGCGCGGCCACGAACACGAACGGCAGCTCGATGCCGCCCATCGCGTACAGCCAGCCGCCGATCGACGGTCCCACGAGCAGGGCCACGCTCGTGCCCGACATCACGTAGCCCATGACGCGGCCGCGTTCGTCCGGGCCGTACAGATCCGCGATGAGGGCGAAGCCCACGACCCAGGTGACACCGTCGGCGGCGCCCTGGACGAGGCGCGCAGCGAACAGCAGCGGCAGCGACCGGGCGACGGCAAACAGCGCGCTCGCCAGCGCCAGCGCGATCATCCCGGCCACGAGCGGCAGGCGCCGGCCCACGCGGTCGGAGACCGCGCCCATCGGCACGGCCACGGCCAGCAGCGTCAGGCCGAACGATCCGAACAGCAGGCCGATCATCGTCGGCGTGGCGCCGAGCCGCTGGCTCAGGTCTGGCAACACCGGCACCGCGATCGAGTACGCGACGATGTCGGTGAACGTCGCGCACGTGACGAGGGCAACCGTGAACGAACGTGAATCTCTGAAAGACATGGGCAATTCGAGGTGCCAGCCCGTAGCGGCCGGGCTTCAGCCGGCCGGACGACGTCCGCCTGAAGGCGGACGCTACAGGCGCTTCTTCAAGTACAGCGCGCCCAGAGGAGGGACGCTCAGCAGCACCGAGTGATCGAAGCCGTTGGCGGGGACGGGCTCGCTGGATACGCCGCCGAGGTTGCCGACGTTGCTCCCGCCGTACAGCTCGCTGTCGCTGTTGAGGAGCTCGTCGTAGCGGCCCGGCTCGGGGACGCCGATCCGCCACGCCTCGCGCGGTACGGGCGTGAAGTTGAAGACCATGACGAGGAAATCGCCCGGGGAGTTGCCGAGCCGGACCAGCGAGACCACGCTGTGATCGACGTCGGTGCAGTCGATCCAGCGGAAGCCCTCGGGGACGAAGTCCGACTCGTAGAGCGAGGGCTGCTCCTGGTAGTTCTTGTTCAGATCCTGAACAAAGCGCTTGAGCCCCGCGTGCGTCGGGTCGGTGAGCAGGTGCCAGTCGAGGCTCCGGTCGTGGTTCCATTCGCGCCACTGGCCGATCTCGCTCCCCATGAAGAGCAGCTTCTTGCCGGGATGCCCGTACATGTAGGCCAGCAGCGTGCGCAGCGTCGCGTGCTTCTGCCAGGCGTCGCCCGGCAGCTTGTCGAGCAGCGATCGCTTCCCGTGCACCACCTCGTCGTGCGAGAACGGCAGGATGAAGTTCTCGCTGAAGGCATACAGCATCGAGAACGTGACGTCGTTGTGGTGCCAGCGGCGGTAGATCGGATCCTCGTGGGCGTAATGCAGCATGTCGTGCATCCAGCCGAGGTTCCACTTGTAGGTGAACCCCAGGCCGCCCAGGTGCACCGGCCGGGTCACGCCGGGGAACGACGTGGACTCCTCCGCCGCCGTGATCGTGCCCGGATGATCGCCGTGCGTCAGCACGTTCAGCTCCTGCAGGAAGCTGACCGCGTCGAGGTTTTCGTGGCCGCCGAACTCGTTGGGGATCCACTCGCCTTCGTTGCGCGAGTAGTCGAGGTACAGCATCGAGGCCACCGCGTCCACGCGGAGGCCGTCGGCGTGGTACTCCTCGAGCCAGAACAGCGCGTTCGACAGCAGGAAATTCCGCACCTCGTGCCGGCCGTAGTTGAAAATCAGCGTGCCCCAGTCCTGGTGCTCGCCCTGCCGCGGGTCGGCATGCTCGAAGAGCGCGGTGCCGTCGAACCGCGCCAGCCCGTGGTCGTCCTTGGGGAAATGGCCCGGCACCCAGTCGAGAATCACGCCGAGGCCGGCCTGGTGGCACGCGTCGACGAACAGCTTGAAGTCTTCCGGCGGGCCGAAACGGCTGGTCGGCGCGAAGAAACCGAGCACCTGGTAGCCCCAGGATCCCGAGAACGGGTGCTCCATGACCGGCAGCAGCTCGATGTGCGTGAAGCCCATCTCCTTCACGTACGGCACGAGCCGGTGCGCCAGCTCGACGTAGGTGAGAAACCGGTTGCCTTCCTCGGGCACGCGCGCCCACGAGCCGAGATGCACTTCGTAGATCGCCATCGGCCGATCGAGCCGGCCGCCCTGCTCGCGCCGCGCCGCCATCCACGCCGCGTCCTGCCACTCGTACCCCGAGATGTCGCGCACGATCGCCGCCGACTGCGGCGGCACTTCGAAGGCGACGCCGAACGGATCGGTCTTCTTCAGCAGGTCGCCCGCCCTCGTGCGGATCTCGAACTTGTACCGCTCGCCGTCCGGCAGGTCGGGCACGAAGATCTCCCAGATCCCGGAGGGCATGAGCAGCCGCATCACGTGGACCCGTCCGTCCCAGCCGTTGAAGTCGCCGATCACGCTCACGCGATCGGCATCCGGCGCCCACACCGCGAAGTGCACGCCCGTCGTCGTGCCGACCGTCACGCGGTGGGCGCCGAGCTTCTCGAACGCGCGATGGTGCGTGCCCTCGCCGAGCAGGTGCAGATCGAAGTCGGTCAGCACCTGGCCATACCGGTAGGGATCGTCGACCTCGACGCGATGCTCGGCATCGCCGTTGGCGCGATAGGCGATCCGCAGGCGGTAGTCGGCCGCCTGGTCATTCGACAGGCGCGCCTCGAAGAGGCCGGCCGGGTGGCGCAGGACCATCGGGAGGAGCTCGCCGGTGCGCGCCGCGCGGACCTCGATCGACCGGGCCGCCGGCTGCAACGCCCGCACGACCCACCCGGCCCCCGACGCCTCGGCGTGCGGCCCGAGCAGGGCGAACGCATCCCGGCTCACGCCGTTGACGAGAGCCGTCAATGCCGGATCGACCGACGGCTCGATCTGGGTTCTGGTCATCTAGTCATGACCAAATGACCATCGCGTCACTTGACGACCGTGGCGGTCTTCACGAAATCGAGCTTCGGGAACTGCGCGAGGAGGAACTTGTTGCCCTCCGCCGAAATCCGGCCCTGCGCGTTCTGGGGGGCGCTGCCGTACTCCGCGTTCAGCATGTCGACAACGTCCATGCCTTCGACGACCTGGCCGAAGGGGATGAATCCCTGCGGGTCGAGGAACGAGTTGTCCTTGTAGTTGATGAAGATCTGCGTGCCGCGGCTGTCTGGACGGCCCGTCGTGCCGTAGGTGACGAACCCGCGCTGGTTGCTCTGCTTGGTCGGCGGATCGTCCTTCAGGTCGACCTTGTTCCAGGCGGCCGTCACGGCCGGATTGCCGTTGATGCCGAACTGCGCCATGAAGTTCGGGATCACGCGGAAGAACCGGACGCCGCTGAAGAACCCGTTGGTGACCATGTTGTAGAAGCGATCGGCGCCGAGCGGCGCCCAGTCGCGGTGCACCTCCACGACGAAGATGCCCTTGCTAGTGTCGAACTTCGCCTTGAAGAGCGCGGGCGCCTTGGCGGTGAGCGCCGCCGGCGTCAGCAGCTTCGACGCCTTGGCCGCGGGGGCGGCCTGCCCCGCGGTGAGCGCCGGCGCCAGCGCGAGGAGAGCGGACAACGCGGCAACGGAAGACCACACGGCTGCGAACACGGACGAACGGCGCATAACCATCTCCTTAAGGAATATACAGCGTGCCTTCACCGGCGAGAACCGCCTCTCCGCCGACCTGGACCGATCGGATCTCGCCGTTTTCGACGCCAATCGAGATATGCACGTGGCTCGGGCGGCCCATCTTCACGCCCTGCAGGCTCAGCATCGTGCCCGCCTGCTCCGGGGCCACCACCTTGTGCCGAACAAGATAGCAGCCCAGCGGCCCGCTCGCTATCCCCGTCGCGGGATCCTCGACAATGCCCACGCCCGGCGCGAAGTTCCGGCTGTAGACGGTGGCCTTGTCGGGGCCGGGCTCCGCGGTGAAGAAGAAGATGCCGTTCGCGGCCGCCGGCAGCCGCTTCATCAGCTGGTCGTATGCGGTCGGATTAATCGCCGCGCTGTCGACGGCGCGGCGTGTCTGCACGGGAACGAAGAGGAACGGGACGCCGCACGACACGGCCTGCACCGGCAGGCCGGTCGCGACGACGTCGTCGGCCGCGAGCCCGAGCGCGGCCGCGGCCAGATCGCGATCGGGTACTGGATCGTGAAACGCCGGCAGGGGCTGCGTCATCCACGCGAAGGCCAGGTCGGCCTGACGCCACGTGAGCCTGACCGGCGTCGGGCCCGCCCCGAGGCCGAAGACGAACCGCTCCGAGCCCGCCGCAATCACGCCCGCGCGCGCGAGCGCAAACGTGCTGCCGATCGTGGGATGCCCTGCAATCGGCATCTCGGATCCCGGCGTGAAAATGCGCATGCGCACGTCGGTATCAGGACGCTCCGGCGGCAGGATGAACGTGGTCTCGGAAAAGTTCATTTCCCTGGCGACCGCCTGCATCGTCTCGGACGGCAGCCCGCGGCCGTCGAGGAAGACGGCCAGCTGGTTTCCACCGAAGAGATCGCCGGTGAAGACATCGAGCTGCAAGTACCGGTATGATCGAGGCATCGTCAGCGGCCGACCACGCCGACCACGGAGAGAGCATATCAATGTTGTACGCGCATTTCACGACGAGCGAAGGCCAGTTCACGATTCAGTTGTTCGAGGAGAAAGCGCCGAAAACGGTCGCGAACTTCACGGGGCTGGCCGAAGGCACGAAGGAATGGACGGACCCGCGCACGGGCAAGAAATCGAAATCGCCCTACTACAACGGGACGATCTTTCATCGCGTGATCGACGGCTTCATGATCCAGGGCGGCGATCCGCTCGGCCAGGGCACGGGCGGACCGGGCTACAAGTTCGAGGACGAGTTCCACCCGACGCTGCGGCACTCGAAGCCGGGCATCCTGTCGATGGCGAACAGCGGGCCGGGCACCAACGGCGGGCAGTTCTTCATCACGCTGACCGAAACGGCGTGGCTCGACAACAAGCACAGCGTCTTCGGCGAAGTCGTGAGCGGGATGGACGTCGTGTCGAAGATCGGCAAGACCGCGACGAGCAAGCCCGGCGATCGTCCCGTGAAGCCCATCACGATCGAGTCGGTCACGATCGAAAGAAAGTAGCGGCCATTCCCGGCACCGGCGTCCTGCAATTCACGCACGTGCGCGGCGCCACGGCGCTGACGCGCGTCCGCGCGGCCAGCCCGCTCAAGGTGCTCAATCCCAGGAACGCCGGGCCGTCGGCCTGGGTCTACCTCGCCACGTACGGAGGCGGACTGCTCGGCGGCGACGCGGTGTCGATCGACGTGTCGGTCGGGCCCGGCGCGCACGCGCTCGTCTCGACACAAGCGTCAACAAAAGTGTACCGGTCGGAGCGCGGCGCGTCGCAGCGATTGCACGCGCGCGCGGATGACGGTAGCCTGCTCGTGCTGCTGCCGGATCCGGTCACCTGTTTCGCGGGATCGCGATACACACAGGAGCAACACGTGCGCATGCACGCCGGCGCGAGCCTCGTGCTCGTGGACTGGTTGACGGCGGGGCGCGTGGGCTCGGGCGAGCGCTGGCAGTTCGACGAGTACCGCAGCCAGACGCGCATCTGGCGGGACGATCGGCTGATCCTGCACGACGGCCTTGCGTTGTCGCCGGGTGACGGCGCGCTCGAGGACCGCATGGATCGCTTCAACTGCCTGGCGATGGCCGTCGTGGCAGGCCCGGCGTTCCGCGCGACGGCGGCGCAGCTGGCCGGTTCGCTCGGCTCTGCGGCCGTGCCGCGCCGGGCCGATCTGCTGATCGCCGCGGCGCCCCTCGGAGACGACGGCGTGCTGCTGCGCGTGGCGGGACTGTCGGTCGAACAGGTCGGCGCGGCGCTGCGGCAATACCTCGCGGTCGTGCCGGCGCTGCTCGGGGACGACCCGTGGGGGCATCGATACTAGCCTAAGGCGTACGTAGCGTCCGGCTTCAGCCGGACGGAACTGGTGACTGAATGCATCTAACCCCGCAGGAACTCGACAAGCTCACGCTGCACCAGGCCGGCGTGCTGGCGCAGAAGCGCCTGGCGCGGGGCGTGCGGCTGAATCATCCCGAGGCGGTCGCGCTCATCGCGACGCAGATTCTGGAGTTCATCCGCGACGGCCGCTCGGTCGCCGAGCTGATGGACGTCGGCCGCCAGCTGCTCGGGCGCACCGACGTGATGGAGGGTGTGCCGGAGCTCGTCCACGAAGTCCAGATTGAAGGGACGTTTCCGGACGGGACCAAGCTGGTGACGGTCCACAATCCGATCGTCGCCGAGCACGGGAACCTGGAGCTCGCGCTCTACGGGAGCTTCCTGCCGGTGCCGAACGTCCGGCTGAAGCCGGACGCGACGCTCGTCACCGCGATCAAGCCCGGCGAAATCACGTGCGCGCCTGGGGAAATCGCGGCGAACGAGGGGCGCAGAGCAGCACAGCTCAAGGTCACGAACCGCGGCGATCGGCCGATCCAGGTCGGCAGCCATTACCACTTCGTCGAAACCAACAAGGCGCTCGATTTCGACCGCCGCGCCGCCTACGGCATGCGCCTCGACATCCCGGCCGGCACGGCCGTGCGCTTCGAGCCCGGAGAAACACGAACCGTCTCGCTCGTCGCGATCGCGGGACGAGGCGTCATTCGCGGCGGCAACGACTTCGCGCGCGAGTTCGAGAACCGTGAACCTTGAACCGTGAACCGTGAACCGTGAACCGTGAACC
>Ga0070665_100002492_pt1 | contig 20261 bp, 17 predicted proteins | sample KBSS13metaG_FD_65862 | JGI IMG/M metagenome (GOLD analysis project Ga0070665, IMG submission 65862) | Switchgrass rhizosphere microbial communities from Kellogg Biological Station, Michigan, USA - KBS S1-3 metaG | ecosystem: Host-associated > Plants > Roots > Rhizosphere > Soil ...
CATAGCTGAACCTATCGCATTATTAAGTACTGGTGTCTCACCCTCATGAATGCCAAAACGGATATTGTATTTGTCTTTCAGGGCTTTTATTCCAAAAATATGGTCCAGGTGTCCGTGTGTATTGATAATGGCCTGAGGCTCCAGCTTATTGTCATTAAGATATTGAATAAAGCCATTTATTTCCCGCTCATCATACATGCCGGGGTCTATTATCCAGCATTGCTTTTGTTCATTATAAAGCACGTAAGTATTCTCCTGGAAGGCATTGAAAACAAATGCTTCGATATTTAGCATAGAATTGAGAATTTTCGTTAATTTAGGAATGCAAACTTAAAGTGTATTAGGTAAATAGGCACGTAGAGATATTTACGAAAGGAAAAGTTTTAAATTGTTAAGCTGGTTATGAATTTCATACAAAGGTACAAAGCTTTAATCTTTAGTGCCGCTACTGCATTAATGTGTGTGGGTGGATATACTACCGTGCATGCGCAAACCTACCTTGAAACATTTGGGCAAAACAGGATACAATACAGAAAGTTTGGCTGGAAATATTTTGATACAAAACATTTCAGGATATATCACTATGATGCCGCAGGCAGGCAGTTGGCCCGTTATGTGTCAGAAGAAGCAGAGAAGGATATTACTGCACTGGAGCGGGAGATAGGCGGACAATTCCCCAAGCGTTTCAATATCATTCTTTACAATAACTATGACGAATACAAACAAACCAATATAGGCCAACAATATGATGGACAGATACAGGATGCTGGCCATACAGGTAGTCTTGATCTGGTAGGGGACAAATTGGTAGTGTACTTTACAGGTGAGCATGTGGATCTCCGCAGGCAGATACGCGCTGGCATAGCACAAGTGGTAATGCAGCGTATGGTATTTGGCCAGAGTCTGCGGGAGATGGCTAAGAATTCTGTATCAATGAATTTACCACCCTGGACAACTCAGGGGTACATAGCCTATATAGTAGATGGCTGGGATACTAAAACAAACAGCGACTGGAAAAACCTGCTGGAACATAAGCCGACTACCGGATTTTTTGACTTATCGGAGGATCAGCCTGAACTCGCCGGTAAAGCTTTCTGGCGCTTCATGGATGAACGCTATGGTAAAAGCTGCATAAAGAGATTGCTCTATGCCATGCAGGAAAAAAATAGCCTCAACCAGGGAACAAAAAAAGTACTTAACCTGAAAGTAACCCAGGTATATGACTCCTGTATAGCATTTTACAAAGCCATATACGTTGCAGATGCGCAGAAGGCAGCCCCGCTGGATACCAGTAAGAACCTGCTAACAATTGCTGTTCCCAATGACAATACCAGCGTAAGAAATATAAGAGTATCGCCAAGAGGTGAAGATGTTGCGTACGTAACATGGAAAGACGGCGAATACAAAGTGTTTATACAGCACACGCAGCATGAAAAATCATTGGCGCCCATATTGGAAGGAGGCATGAAGGATTATAATGAAACACCTGATCCCAATTATCCTTTACTTGCATGGTCCAACAACGGATATAAGCTCGCCATACTATACAAAAAAGGAACGCAGACTCGATTACGTATTTACAACTCATTTAAGGCAAGGATTGAAAACTATATTATACCGGCCAATAGGTTTGATCGTGTACTGGGCATGAGCTTTATGGAAGATGACGATAATATCGTATTTTCTGCCATAAAGAAAAGCCAGACTGACCTTTACCAGTTTGCCATTCGTGGGTCGCGTATGACTAACATAACAAATGATCCATGGGATGACATGGACCCTTGGTTTGTGAGCGGCGGTACGAGAAGGGGAATATTGTTTTTATCGAACAGGCCAAAACCTAACCTGAATGTACCGGTAGAAGTAAACGAATTGCCCACAGGCCCAATGAACGTGTTCTTCTACGATACAAAAACCAAACGTTCAGAACTATTGCAATGCTCTAACGTAACAAGTGGTAATGTATCTCAGCCTATACAATACGGCAGCGAAAATTTTGCTTATTTGTATGATGCTAATGGTATAAAGAATGAGTATGTGGTGCTTTTTGGCAGGGACAGGTTAAATCATGATTCTGCTTATGCAATGGCAGTAACAAATTATCCTTCTAATATCATTAGTCATCAGTATAACCCGGCAAGCAACCAGGCTGCCAATGTGATACAGGATGGCAGTAAGTATGTGGTACACTACACACCATTACAAATACCTGATAAAAATTCAACACCAATAAACCTGCAGCCTACCAGCCTGATGAATACAAAGAAGGAAGATTCTAGCCAGGCTGCTGCCAATGAAAGCTTGTTCCCTAAACAACCCCAGCATCGCAGAAAAAGGCGCAGCAGGAGTGATATGAATGCAGATGCAGCAAGTGAGAATAACAATGGCCCTATAGTAAAAGGTGGTAATGCTTTTCAAACTGAGTTTACAGACACAACACAGCATACAGGGATAAATAATAATACCGGAAATGAGACAACTAATACCGCAGTAAAAGAAGCAGAACCTGCAGACAGTACTGTACTTACGGAAATAAATGACAGCAGCTATCTTAAGATGCGTGCTGCCCCATACAGGCTAAGTTTTAAACCGGATTTCTTTACCGTAAGGGTAGATAATAGTATTCTGTTCAATCAATACCAGTCATTCAATAACAATGGAGGGGCCTATACTAATCCATCATTAGGTGGCCTGGTAACACTAAGCCTGAATGACCTGATGGAGAACCATCGCTTTACAGGAGGCTTTCAACTGCCTGTGAACTTTGCAGGTACTACCTACTTTATACAGTATGAAAATTTTGAGCACAGGATAGATTGGAGTTTTCTTTACCTGCGTACAGAAAGTTATTTTAATTACCTGATCACATATGTAGATAATACAGGGCAGCCGGTATTGCAGAAAGATCAGTTAGGAAAAGCAGTGACCAATATGGCGCAGGCCGGCGCAAGCTATCCACTGGACCACAACAGGAGTATAAAATTTCGTACAGCGCTGCGCGAAGATGTGCTTCGACTGAAAGCAGTGGATACACTCAGTCTATTGTACGATGTGCCAAATAACAAACAGTTCTGGTCACTGAGCAGGCTCGAGTATGTATTTGACAATACAAAAAATCCGTTCCTGAATATAAGAAATGGTTTCAGGTATAAGTTCTATGGCGAATATCTGTACGGACTTAATAATGGGAATAGAAACTGTTACAACTTTGGTACAGATATTCGTTATTACCAGAAGATTTATAAGAACTTTATTTGGGCAACAAGGTTAGCTGCAGAGCACTCAGATGGTAATAGCAAAGTGGTGTTTTACCTTGGCGGTGTTGACAACTGGATAGGCGCTAAGTATGATGACTATGTGCCTATAAATGGTGGCCCTTATTCATTCCAGGCCTTGGCAACTAATCTGCGTGGCTACAACCAGAATGCAAGAAATGGTAATACTTATGGCGTAATAAATACGGAGCTACGCTTACCAATATTAACTACGTTCATGAAGAAACCTATAAAGTCAGCTATACTGAAGAACCTTCAGGCAGTTGCTTTTTTAGATGCTGGATCAGCATGGAACGGTCTGCTGCCAACAGATGATAATGGAGCGGGTAACTACGTATATCCTACACCGGGCACACCTAATCCGGGATTAGTGAACCTCAATTTATCTACACCTTATAGTGGCGGCATAGCATGTGGTTATGGTTTAGGCTTACGTACTCTATTGCTGGGCTACTTTTTAAAGGTAGATGCTGCATGGAATGTGGATGGAGCTAAGAAACCAATATGGTATGTATCTATAGGAACAGACTTTTAGGTATTTATCAACAGATAAAATAAATGAAAGGCCGGTAATACCGGCCTTTATTCTTCATTCACATATATGCGTTTCACTCGTTGAGAGATGCCTGTCATTATCTCATAAGGTATAGTATCAGCCCATTTGGCAATCATGCTAACCGGCAACTCCGGGCTAAAGACTATTACGTCATCGCCTTCCTTTACATCGGGTATATCAGTAATGTCCACCATGCACATATCCATAGCTATTATGCCTACGGTTCGTGCATGTTGGCCATGTATCAATACGTATGCATTGCCATTACTTAGCTTGCGGGGATAACCATCGGCATAGCCCACGCAAATGGTAGCTATCCGCATAGTGTTTTCAGCAACAGCTTTGCGTCCATAACCAATAGTTTCTGTTGGTGGAATAACTTTTATTTGGGCAATGGTTGTTTTAAGTGTACTTATTTGTTTTAGCTGTTCTTTCAGCACATCGCTGCTATCTATACCATAGAGGCCTATGCCCAGCCGCACCATATCATATTGCAATGAAGGATGTCGCACAATAGCAGCAGAATTGCATAAATGCCTCAGGGGCTTGTTAGGTAACTGTTCCATAAGCGATGAGCTCATCTGCTCAAAGATATTTCCTTGCTGCCTGGTGAAGTCATCTTTAGTAGGGTCTTCACTTGCGGCAAGGTGGCTGAATATACTTGCTATATGTATGTGCTCATTGTTGAGGAGTCGCTGTTTTAGCTCACCGATCTCATCAGCTATAAAGCCAAGGCGGTGCATGCCTGTATCCAGTTTTATATGGACAGGGTAATTCCTTACGTTCAGTGTTTGGGCAATATGCATGAATGCATCAAGCGAGCGGATATTAAAAATCTCGGGTTCCAGCTTCCACGATATCATCCTGTCAAATGAAGTATCGTCCGGGCTCATCACCATTATAGGCATAGCAATGCCTGCCTTTCTTAGCGCAATACCTTCATCAGTATACGCCACTGTGAGATAGTCAACACCTGAGAATTGCAATGCTTGCGCTATTTCCGCACTGCCGCTGCCATATGCTGATGCTTTGACCATCGCCATCGTCTTTACCCCCGGTGCTAAATGCGAACGAAAAACATTCAGGTTATGGGTAAGTGACGAAAGATTTATTGATAATACTGTCTGGTGAATTTTCTGCTCCAGCAGTGTGCCTATTTTTTCAAAGGTGAAAAGACGTGCCCCCTTTAGTAGTATAGCCTCGTTATCAAATGTAAGAAGGTGAAAGTTCTTAAGAAATTCCTCTGTTGATTTAAAGAATATGCTGCGTAGCTTTTTATGTTTTCTAAAGGCTGCTTTATTCCTGTACAGTGCAGGGCCTATTCCTATAAAGCGCTGTATATTACGACGGCTTACAGAGCTGGCAACTTCTTCATACAAGTCAGTATCTGCTTTACCAATCTGCAGTAAGTCTGAGAGAATAACCGAGTGATGATTGTGTTGCTTTTGCTGGTCCAGGTAGTCAAGTGCTATCTGTAGCGAGGTAAGGTCTGAATTATAAGTATCATTGATAACGGTACAGTCATTTATGCCCTGCTTCAGCTCCAGGCGCATGGAAACAGGCTGCAGTTGCAGCATTTGTTCTTTTATATATTGCTCATCTTTTTCTAAGAGCAACATTAAGCTCCAGCAGTGAATCGCATTTTCAACAGATGCAGGGTCGGAGAAAGGAATAGCAATGCCAATAGTTTTGTTTTTATATAGCGCCGTAATAGCTGTTTTACTATTTTCTTTCTCGAGCTTTGTTATCCTTAGGTCTGCTTCGTGTTTCTGCGACCATGTAAATAATTTTATCGGTTCCTCTGTTGCATGGTTCTTTATGTGGTTGATGTATTGTACAATACACTCATACAGCACCGGGTAATCGCGGCAATAAATAAGTTGTTCGGCATGACGGAAGAGTACCAGTTTTTCATTTGTTTTCTGGCGCATATTCAGGAAGCCCTCGCTGTGCGCTTCCCCTATGTTTGTAAATATGCCTATGGTAGGGCTTATTATGCGCTCCAGCTTTTCCATCTCTCCTGGCTGCGATATGCCGGCTTCGAAAATGGCAAGCTCTGCCTGGGCGCTAAGCAGCCATACGGATAAAGGCACACCCACTTGCGAGTTGTAGCTTTTAGGGCTGCGTACAATATTGTATTCGTTACTAAGCAGTTGATATAGCCATTCTTTTACAATAGTCTTTCCATTACTGCCTGTAATACCTATCACAGGGATATTGTATTGTTTCCTTACAGCCGCTGCTATTTGTTGCAGACTTTCAAGGGTGTCTTTTACTTGTATAAAATTTGCGGCTACATAAGGGGCGGTGTCAATAGCTTGCGAAACAAGGAAATTACGAATGCCTTTCTCGTAAGCATCTTTTATAAAAGTATGCCCATCACGTAGCTGCGTCTTTAAGGCAATAAATATGGAACGTTCTGGTTCATTTACTTTCCTGCTGTCAATAGCTATTTCTTCTATAGGCATGTCATGAGAAAAACTAAGCCATTGCCCATGACTCCATACGCGTAGTTGTTCTGCTGTAAAAGGTTGTTGTATAGTTGTTGTAGCCACGTATCAGTTTCCTTATTATTTAGCAAATTAAGGCACAAACAATTAACTATCAGCAATGCTTTATAGATAAAAAAAATAGTCCTGTTATGGCAGGACTATTTAGTTTTTATCATTGGGCCGGGAATCTGCTGTGGTCGCGTCATCGGGTGCTTGCCTTCAGGTTCAGGCCCGGTATTGTCAGGCTGGTAGAACTCATAGGCATTGCGGAATATTTTTTCAAATGTATAGTTCTGAATAAGGGCAGTATCTCTGCCATTATTAATAATAGCATAAAAATGGTCGGGATCTAAAGTGTCAGCAGTATTCCTGTCACTGGTTAAGAGGTTTTTACTTCTACGGTTTGCATGCATCCAATAAATATCTGCACGTTGCACCACTCCTTTTTTATCGGTTACCTCTATTATGCATTTTTCTGGAACGGTTTTCAGGGAGCTGTCGAGCTGCCAAAGCCCGTTCATATATCCCTCGCTATTTACATTCTGGAAGAATTTCAGGTAAACAATAGCTCTGCGTTCATTGAAGACATTATTACGAATAAGGCTGGAGTCTGCATCTACTGATACCGCATTACCCTGCTGTATTAAGGTGAATGAATTTATTGGTTGCTGCGGGTAGGTAATCTTTATGCTGCGTATCTGGTCGGGCGCTATATCAAATACTGTTCGGTCTCTCCAGTCTTTTAATTCAGGCGAGTAGCGCGGCGTTAGGTAGCCATTATTACCTTCTATTTGTACTACATAAGGTTTTTCTGCGCCGTCAATAAGCATATATGTGCCAGTGAATTTAGGCGCTTCGGAGCCTACATAGAAAACCCTCATTTTGTCTCCCTTCCTATTATACAGTTCCACCTTAATGCTGTTGCCTGCCATCGCTTTAATGATGTAGTTATGGGCATTTTCCGGGGCGGGATACAATGCCTTTTGAGCTGCTAATGTTTGCAGTAATGCATTGAGGGGTGAGGCTAATGCTTTGTATTGTTTGTTTACACGCCAGCCTGAGTCTGTACGGTCCAGCGTCACCGATTTGCCGTCATTGGAAGAAAGAAATATTCTGCCTACTGATGCAGTATCTATAGTAAAGCCGGCTTCACTCGCACTAAAAGAATTGTCTTTCTTGCCAATCATAAAGTAATACACGCCAAAGCCAAGCACGACAAGTATGACGAAGTATAATAGTGTTTTGTTCATTTTTCAAAACTCCTTATAAGAATTGTTTTACGCCTTTTTTTCATAACGGCGTTTTCTAAAGAAAATATAAGCGGAAGCGAATATAAGAACGATCAATACCGGTATGCCAATGTTCACAAACTGCCATGTTTGTCTTTCCTTCTCTACACGGCCTGAATCTAAAAGGCGCAGGCGCAAGTCTTTTGACCTTGCTTCAAGTATGCTGTTAGGATCAGTGAGGTAATCCAGGCAGTTAAGGAGAAATGCTTTATTTGCAAAGTGATCATGTGTGTACTGCCAATAACCTGTTTCAAGCGGGCCGCTGCTATTATAGTCGTTTACCATAATGTCACCATCAGATACCACTATCATGCTATTGTTACTGTCGCAGGCTGCTTTAAAAGGATGTTTTAAAGAATCGCGAAGCAAATGCAAAAATGAAACAGGTAAGCGATTTTGAAAAACAGAAGAGAACTTACTTTGTAATAATACTGCTATTGGGTGATAAGGACTTTTAAACATATCCTCACGCGGTGCAAACTGAAGCATGCTTAAGCTAACACGGATAGGTGCTGGTGAAACGCGACTATACTGCGAAGAGCCTAATAGCACTGTTTTCTTTATAGAGGCATCCTTCACCGTATCTATGCTACTGGCAAACCTGCTGAACACACCATCCATATTGTTTACAATAGGATGTTTGGAATCAGGGTACAGTATAGGAAAATATATCCACGGGCGCAGGTCCATCTGTGGCTGACCGCTATTATCACTTGCCTTACCCACTACTACAGCCAGTGGCGCACAGGACATATCCTCTACAAGGTCAGGATTAATGCGCACACCGTAGCGGAAGAGCATATCGTCCAGGTTCAGGTCATAGTTCATAGCCAGCACAAATCCCTGTTTCTGCAGGCTGTCCATTGGCACATTTACTGCATCTACCATCCATAGTACATGTCCGCCATACATTACATATTGATCCAGCTTAAATTTTTGTTTATCATCAAATGGCAGGCTGGGCTTATTTACTATGATAGCGCTGTATGCATCAGGTATTGCAGCACCGTTATTTATATCTATAGTATCTACATGATATAGGCGTGATAATGTGCTCAACGCATCATAAGTAGTGATGCCCAATGGCTCACCATTACCCATCACATAGGCTATACGTGGCTTGTCCGGCATACTCAGCTTATGGATGGCATTGCCCAGCTTATATTCCAGTTGCGATTCTGAAAGGTTCAACTGTTCCATTGGGGTCATACCGAGGTGCGTTTCCAGTAGCTTTACAGGCATTTCATTACCATTATAATGTACTAATGCGTAAGGAATAATAAGTTGAGTAGTGCTTTTTTCCCCGTGCGTTTCAAGGCTCACCGGTTCCATGCCCTTAGGCAAAAACTCGTCGTATATCTCCTGGTTTGTCTTGCCTGAGGTAGCGTTCACAAAGTGAAAAACAACGTGAGAGCCTGCATATTCTTTAAATGACTTTAAGCGCTCTCTGGTAGCTTCCTGCAGGCGTTTAAAGCCGGCAGGAAAATCATCTCCCTCAAGGTATACATCTACTACTGCTACGTCCTTAAGGTTGCGCAGCATATGGGTAGTGGCCGGTGATAATGTAAAACGTTTTTCTTTGGTAAGGTCAAAATTAATATTGAAATAGCCGGCCAGTATATTCACCAGTATAATGATGCCAACCATCATTACAAGGCGCAATGCTGCCTGTCGCTGTTGTTGTTTTCGTTTTCTGATTACTTTTTCTGCCATAATAAAAACGCTCTATTTAGCTTGCTGTGTCCCAGGTGCGGCTGTTAAGAGAGAAACGTGTAAGAGATATAAATAAAATAATAACCGACAAGAAGTAAATGATATCACGTGTATCAACAACCCCACGGCTAATAGAATTGTAATGGAAAGACATACCCACCATACTCAGGTAATAATCTATGCCCGACTGGAAAGCGGGAATACTGCTTATCAATTGAATACCTGTATGCAAAAAGAAACACAGGAATAATGAAACAAGAAAACCTACTATCTGGTTGCTGGTAAGTGACGAGCAGAAGATACCCACAGCCGCAAAAGACGCTGCAAGAAAAAACAATCCTATATAAGAACCTATTATACCACCGGTATCCAGGTTGCTGTTCACCGGCGATAAGTTCCCTATAGTATATACATACAGCAGTGTAGGTAGCATGGCAAATACTATAAGTGCCAAAGCCGCAAAATATTTACCTAATATAATATCAAGATCAGTAAGCGGTTTGGTAGAAAGCCATTCTATAGTACCACCCTTAAACTCGTCTGCCATTGAGCGCATGGTAATGGCTGGTATTAATAATAATAGCAGCATCGGTGCAATGTCAAAGAATTTTTCCATGGAGGCATAGCCGTAATCGAGTATGCTGTAAGCCGGAATTATCCATAAGAATAAGCCGCATACTACCAGGAAAACCAGTATAGCCACATAGCCTACTATGGAACTGAAAAAAGAATTGATTTCTTTAATGAAAATGCTGTACATGTAAATAGCTGTCGCTTTTCGGAGTTGGCAAATATAATAAAACGGATGCGTTTTAAGTGAGGCCTATTGTTAAAGGTCCTATTACAATTCCCTGCCATACAACAAAATATGCGCCAAAGAATTAAATTTACGCCCTTAAGAGGAGCGTATTGAGGAAGGTCAAGAAATATTTTTACAATTCTGATACACATAAGTTCGAGAAACTCGTCATTTCATGGCGTACAAAGTTGCTGCGTGCTTTAGGTTTCATTTCAGCTTCCATGGTTACCTCGCTCATCATAGTAGCTATCGCCTTTCGTTTTATAGATTCGCCAAAAGAGAAGCGCATGAAAGGGGACGTGAACAACCTGCGCGATCAATACGAACAGATACAGGGACAGATAGACGACCTGAGCAAGGCCCTCAGCGAACTGGAAAACAGGGATAATAATATATATAGAGGCATCTTTGAAGCGGCACCGCTTCCGGATAGCATACGCTATGGCAAAAAATATAGCAGGATAGATTTGCGGCAATTTGCATATGTACGGCCTGAGGATATGATGCAGCAAATAACTGATGGCCTGGAAATGCTGAAAAGACGATTAAGCATACAGCGAACATCCTATGACACACTGGACAGATTAGTGAAGTCAAAAGAGAAGATGCTCATGTCCATACCTGCCATACAACCCGTATCTGATAAAAATCTCGACCACGTGGCATCCGGCTTTGGCTACAGGATCGACCCCATCTACAAAACGCCTAAGATGCATACGGGATTGGATTTCGCAGCATCTATCGGCACACCTATTTATGCCACAGGCAACGGGGTGGTATCTGAAGCAAGCTACGACCCCGGCGGCTATGGCAACCACGTGATAATAGACCACGGCTACGGCTACGAAACACTCTACGGGCACATGGTGAAAATGAAAGTGAGAAATGGTGAGCACGTAATGCGCGGCGAAGTAATAGGCTGGATAGGCAGTACAGGCAAAAGCACAGGCCCGCATTGCCATTACGAGGTGATAAAGAATGGCCAAAAGATTGACCCGGTACACTTCTTCTTCAATGACCTTACTGCTGCCGAATACGACCGTATGGTACACATTGCCGCAGCTGGCAACCAGTCATTCGATTAATCATAAAACAGTTTTCCCTGCTCTGGCCTTGCTGGTTTAGTGTAGGGGTGCTCCGTAGCCTTATGCTCATCCATTATATGCATCACCTTCCAGCCATTCACCTTTAGATAGTCAGATACCAGCGAACGATGACATCGCCACCATAATACTTCTGCGCACATATACACAAGCCGTTCTTTCATAGCCATTGCTTCAAGCGAAGTTACCGCCTGCTTAAATTCATTCGTTTCCATATAGTCTGCATATCCCATAAAGGCTTTATTACGCCATGCTGTATTTTCAGAATCAGGTTTAGGCCTTCTCCTGCCGCCCAGTGCAGGCATATGTATATAGCGAATACCTGCCTTCTGCAAAGAGTTACTCAATGCATCCTGGTTAAACTGCGGGTATTTATTAGAACCTGGCAGACTGCGTATATCCGCCAGCACCTTAACGTCAAAGGACTGCAGCATGGCAATAAATTTTTCTATAGGGTGGGTAGAATGTCCTATAGTCCAGACAATCTTATGCTTATTGGGTTCATCCATTATTTCTTCTTTGCAAATACCTGCAGATTTATAGTAGGTTCCTGCGAAATAGCCTTGGGGTCACCCGATACGCCAAAGTTCATACGGTTAAGCTTAAAAGAACCCTTAAACATATAGCCGCCCTTCGTTTGTGCAGTAGTAAAAGGTATTTCTATCGATTTGCTTGTGCCTTTTATCGTTAGCGTTCCATATACCACATATTTGCCGCCACCGCCTGTCACTTTTGTAGAGCGAAAATGCATAGTGCCATACTTATCGGCATCGAAGAATTTTTCCTTTTTCAGGTCTTTATCCCGCATGCCAATGCCTGTGTGTATAGAGTTTACATTCACACTCACATCAAAGGAAGATGAGGCCGCTTTATTGGGGTCAAAAATTATTTTACCCTGCAGTCCCGTAAAAGTACCCGTAACGGTACTGCTCCCCATCATATGGTTCTCAATTTTAAACTCCACTCGGGAGTTCTCATCCGTAGGCACATATTCCTGTGCTAATGCCTTGATATTGAATGTAAGAGCTATTGAAGTAGCTACTGCCGCTGCAAAAATGTTGCGCATTTTCATAAAAATAGTTTGTTGGTTAAACGATTAAATTTTTTTAAGGGCAGGACAAATGCTACAACACCAAAGTTATGCCATCAATTAAGGCTCTTTTTATATAGCAATGGTAATTTGCTAACATATTGATAAAGTAAAAATAGCCATAGGCCATATAAAAGGCTTAATGACCATATCTCTATATTTCTGAACGGATGTCTTATATCATATACTATATCAGCAAATAGCGATAGAGGCTGTGCTACAACATCCCAGCTATTCCAGCGCAAGTATCTGCCAAGGTAAATTCCGTATCCGCATAGCAGGAATATTGAAAAAATAATAGTGACAATATATTTTGGCTGCACCTTTAGTTTTAGCCATTTTTCAATGTTATATAGCGAAACAAAGCCCATTGTAACACCATTCATAGCAGCAGAGAAAAGAATAAGCAGATCATACCACAGCGGAGCTAACCTTCTTTCTCTTAGATGAAACAGATCTGTAACGATATACATAGCATTAGGAAAGAATAGAAGCCAGAGCACTATACATAAGTACATCACTTTGTTATTAGTTGCCTTCACAGCATTATAGCTAAAATACAGAGGTAATACGGCAAGAAAAATATTCCAGGGTATGAATATAAATACAAGAGTATGCGTACTAATAATTCTTATGATTATCAGCAGCAATGTAAATGCTATGGATGGTATCATCCATTGATAAGACTTTATAAAACGCATGTTATTTAATTTGAGAAAAAGAAAATAAATACCCCGATTGCGGCACTGGTAAAAGCCGCTATCAGCACTGCGCCAGCCGATATGTCCTTAATTATTTTCACCGTCGGGTGAAACTCCTTATTGCAATACATATCGCAGAGCATTTCTACGCAGGTATTCAGTGCCTCTACTATCCACACCAGGCCTATAGCTATCGAAATAGCTACCCATTGCATGGTATGTAATCCTTTATAAATGCCGCCTGCTATTACAAAGACTGTTATCAATGCATGCAGGCGGGCATTAGGTTCTTGTCTGAATAATTGGACTATGCCTTTGAATGCGTAAATAAAACTATTCTTTCTCGACTCAAAGGTCATTGGCTTCTTATCCATGATTATAGTTTAGCGGTTGAATACAGCACTAAAATTATTGAACAATATTTACATAGTTGTCGTCGCTGTCTTGCTCTTTTGGCTTATTCACGTGTTTCGTGCCGTACCAGTCTATTTTCCCGGAATAGTACATCATAAGGGCAATGATTACAAACAAGCCAATACTGCCGAATAACAATGCATAGTCCTGCAACTGTATTAATATGAAAATATACCCGTACAGTGCAGCCAGCACACAGGTAAATCCTATTGCTGTTTTAGTTTCTTTGAAAATACTTCTTACATATAGTCCAATAAGGGATATTGTAGCAGTTGTGGCAATAAGGTAGGCGGCATTAAAGCCCGTATATTCCGAAATGGACAAAAGCAATGTATAAAATATAATAAGCGCGAAGCCCACTAATAGATATTGCAGCGGATGAATATGCTTTTTCTTAAGTATCTCAAGGAAGAAAAATATGGTGAAGGTCAATGCAATAAATAGTATGGCATATTTTACAGACCGCTCTGTTTTTGCATAGCCATCCACAGGCTGTATCAGCTTTACGCCAAATGCTGCATCAGTCAGTGTAACACCTTTATCTTTCCATGCTTGCGGATATGCATGTGATACAGGTAAAATTTTCCATTTGGCTGTAAAGCCCTTATCATTCACATTTGGTGTTTCGGTTGGCAGGTATTCACCATCAAAGGCCGGGTCTTTCCATGTTGCGCTTATGGTGGCCTCAGTTGTTTTACCAAGGGGTGTAAAGTACAATTGTTCAGAGCCTCGCAAGTCTATATGCATGGAAAAGCTCGCTGTGGTTTGCGCATCCATTTTCACAGGCATGCTAAGTCCTTCGGTTAAAACAGCATTGGGTATCATTCCCGGCTCCATATTTTGTTTCGTACCGTTCCAGTCCACTTGCACTTCATTTTCCAACCCCCGCACATCATTTATCCCCGTTGCTATGCTTGCCTCTTCCCATATCATATTCTCAGCCGGTATTTTCAGCCCGCCTATCGGCAGTGGGTTAAAGCGACCGCTTATATCTATACCTGAGCGGTAAAGCATTACGTCAAATAAGCTGCGATGCCTTTTCTCCGGCTGCATGTTGCTATTAATGTTTAGCACATCAGGCAGAAAGTAGGCCAGCTTCTTATATATCACAGGCTTGCCATTCGCATCCATTCCGGGTTCTTTGTATGGTATCATTAGTACGGGGCCGGTAATAGTTTGCTTGTTGGCCCATTTACTACTTACCTCTTTCACCACTTCCTGCTGTCGCGATTTGCGCTCGTTTACGAGATTGGAGATAAATACGCCCGGTATCAGCATAATGAGAATAAGAAAGCCTACCAGGAAGCCTTTAATAAGTGTTCTGTTTCGTTCCCAGAATGAGGTGATAATTGATTCGTTGTACATAGATATAGTTGTTTTAAAAGTGCTTTTAATTTCAAAGTGAACTGAGCAAAAAAATATCAATTCAGTTTTTTTATAATTTTTTCAAGTGCGTCCAGGTGAGCACGAAATGCTTTCTCTCCTGCTTTGGTAATCGTATAAGTAGTATTAGTCTTTCGTCCTATGAATCCCTTCTGCACCTTAATAAAATTGTTTTCTTCCAGGGTCTTCAGGTGCGTAGCCAGGTTCCCGTCCGTTACATCTATCAGCGCTTTCAGGTCATTGAAATTCAGGCTTTCATTAACAATCAGCGCGCTCATAATACCTATGCGTATGCGGCTGTCGAAAATCTTATTTAATTGTTCTATCGGATTGTCCATCGTCTTGCGCTTATGCAGTGTGCCGGTCGTATTTATTCCACATTATTACCCCGTACAAAATATGCAATATACCAAAACCCATTGCCCAAAAATAAAGCCCGTACTTCGCAAAAAATAAATTTATACATCCCAATAGCACTTCCAGATAACCAAGGTAGCGGATGTCTGATAAGGTATATTTACTGCCATTTATCAGCGCAAGACCATAAAATACCAGGCACGCAGGGGCTATATATTGGTCATTTGCATTGCTGATAAATGCAAGCACAAATACACCACCTGTAGCCAGAGGCACTATTATCTGAAATAATAATTGTCGGGATGCATTATTCCATAATGTATGTCCTTGCTGGCGCACTTTCTGGGCCGTAAAGAAAAAGCCACCCATTAGCGCCGCTATGAAAATGACAATGCCCAGGAATATAAATTTTATTCTTGTTTCATCCAGCCTGAATGATTGGTGTATCCGGAACTGCAATAGCCAGTAATGCGCAATTACAGCACCCACAAGTGCCACACAGCCTGCCCATATTCCACTCCAGCCGCTAAGCGATAAGAAGCGGGCAGACCGTTCCATAATGGTCCGTATCTCTTGCAGTGTTTCCAGTGATGTGTCTTTGGTATCTACTGACATAAAAGCGCTTTGAAATACAAAGTAAATAGTATTTTTACATGATAGCAAGTATTGGTAGCTTTTCTTAACTCTTTTACAACATTTCACTTCTCACCGCTTACCTTTGCAGCAATTTCAGAAAACAAGGTTATTTACTATGCGCAGTCGTCTTATATTGTTTTGTTTATCAGTTGTTTTATTGTCTTCATGTGCCAAAACACGCATAAAAGAGCACAAGGAATGGGGTAAGTATTTCGAGGCGGAAGGTATAAAGAATGCTTGCTTTATGCTGCGCGACCAGACACATGAAACTATTCATTATTACAATAAAGAGCGCTGTACGCAACGTTTCCTGCCAGCATCTACTTTCAAGATCTTTAATTCTTTGGTAGCACTGGAAACAGCCGTAGCCCCGGACGATGAGATGGTGATAAAGTGGGATGGCATAGTACGCTGGAATCCCGAATGGAATAAGGACATGAGCATGCATGAAGCATTCAAATTGAGTAATGTTGGTTACTATCAGGAGATAGCCCGTCGCATAGGCGCTCCAAGAATGCAGCATTATCTCGACACTGTTAAGTATGGTAACATGAAGATGGGCAGTAAAATAGACGAATTCTGGCTGGACACTTCATTGCAGATATCTGCCGATGAGCAGGTTGGCTTTTTGAAGAAACTATATTTTAATGAACTGCCATTCTCTGAGCGTAGTCAGCGCATTGTGCGCAGCATGATGCTGCAGGAAGATTCTACAGATTATAAGCTGTATTATAAAACAGGCACTGGCCATCAGGGCGATAAAATGATCTACTGGGTAGTTGGTTTTATAGAAAGGATACAAAGTGTGCACGAGGACAAAAACGCGATGAATAAAAGCAACGTGCGCATGTATCCGTATTTCTTTGCACAGAACTTTGAAATGCCGCTTAACGACACTGCAAAAAACTGGATGAGCACCCGCATAAAAATATTGCACCAGGTCCTCACAGACTATGGTGCAATACCCACTGCCGCAAGTGCAGTTCATTAATTAGTTTAGAAAAGTTCTTTCAGCACATTATATACTATCTGTGGCTTGCCCAGCGTATAGAAGTGTAGTACAGGCACATCGTTTTTCAGCAAGTCGCGGCACTGAGCCAGCAACCATTCTGTACCTACCTTGTCACTGTCAGCTTCATTTTTTGTTTTCATCATTTCATTGTACAGGTCAAATGGCACCTCTACGTTAAAGATGCTCGGTATCATGTTCAGCTGCCGCTTGTTGGTCAGCGGCTTCAGCCCTGGTAGTATCGGCACGTTTACATTGTGCTCTTTGCAGCGCCTTACATAGTTATAGTAATGTTCATTGTTAAAGAACATCTGGGTCGTCACATAGTCTGCGCCAATATCTATTTTACGCTTCAGGTAGTAGATATCGGTATCCAGGTTAGGCGCTTCGAAATGTTTTTCCGGGTATCCTGCTACGCCTATACAAAAGTCAGTTTTCACACCGTCCATTATATCTTCCTCCATGTAGCGGCCATTGTTCAGGTCTATTATCTGCTTCACCAGGTCTTCTGCATACCTGTGCCCATTAGGGTGGGGCGTAAAGAATTTTTCATTGGCAGCAGCATCACCACGTAGTGCAAGTACATTTTCCAGTCCCAGGAAGTGCAGGTCTATCAGTGCGTTTTCGGTTTCTTCTTTGCTAAAGCCGCCGCATATCAGGTGGGGTATAGCCTCCACTTTATACTTGTTCATTATAGCAGCGCATATCCCTACAGTGCCGGGGCGTTTTCGTATTTCCACGCGCTCAAAATTTCCATCTGCGCGTTTCTTATACATCTGCTCTGCACGATGGTAGGTAACATTTACAAAACTGGGATTAAACTCCATTAATGGATTAAGGTGATGATAGATAGACTCTATGCTCTTTCCTTTGGTAGGAGGCAAAATTTCCAGCGAAATAACTGTTTTCTTTGCGTTGGCTAAATGTTGTGTGACTTTCATAATTATTGTCGCAAAAATAGATATTCGATTCATTATATCTGAGAAAAGAAACAGAGAATGCAGGTATTAATGCGAAATATTATATATCTGCATCTGAAATAGGTTTGTTATTTTTGCGCCAATGTCGATGAACTTAAAGATACAGGCGAGGGGATTGATAAAACGCTATGGTACACGCACTGTTGTGAACAATGTATCATTTGAGTTGCAGCAGGGTGAAATTGTGGGCCTTCTTGGGCCAAACGGAGCGGGCAAGACTACGTCCTTCTACATGGTAGTAGGCCTGGTGAAGCCGGACGAGGGTGATGTGTTCCTGAATGATCTGAACATTACTAAGCTGCCCATGTACAAAAGGGCAAAGATGGGTATAGGTTATTTACCCCAGGAAGCTTCAGTGTTCAGAAAAATGTCGGTTGAAGATAATATCAGTGCTATACTGGAGATGTCTAACCTTACAAAAGGAGAGCAAAAGAATAAGCTGGAATCGCTGCTGGACGAGTTCCACCTGCAGCATGTGCGCAAGAGTCCCGGTGATGTATTAAGTGGCGGTGAAAGGAGGCGTACGGAAATAGCCAGGGCCCTATCTGTAGATCCTAAATTTATATTGCTCGATGAGCCTTTTGCAGGCATCGACCCAATAGCGGTAGAGGACATACAAACGATAGTATCCCAGCTGAAGTTTAAAAACATAGGTATTCTCATCACAGACCATAATGTACAGGAAACATTGTCTATTACAGACCGTGCCTACCTGCTCTTTGAAGGTAAAATTCTTAAATCAGGCTCTGCAGAGGAGCTGGCTGCCGACGAGCAGGTAAGAAAAGTGTATCTTGGGCGCAATTTTGAGCTCAAAAGAAAGGACTATACCCCTAGTCAATATAAAAAGTAAATTGTAGTTTAGTAGAAACGGGAATTGACTATACCCCCTGAATTTAATAGCCAAAACCTGAAGTAGATAAGATGAGTATAATTAGTCCTGCGTTTAAAGGTTATATAAAGCTGCGCCAAAGTGCTATAGATAATTATGTGCTTAATCCGATAGATACCCAAAAGCAAGTTTTTAATAATCTTATAGGTTCTGCTCAGTTCACCGAGTATGGCAAGAAGTACAGTTTTGATAAAATTGATAATGTTATTGATTTTAAGAAAAACGTCCCCATTAACGATTACGATACATTAAAGCCATATATACAGCGTATAAGAGAAGGCAATCAGAATATCCTGTGGCCATCTCCCATCACATGGTTTGCTAAGTCAAGTGGTACTACCAGCGACAAAAGCAAGTTTATACCGGTAAGTAAAGAGTCCCTGGATGATAATCATTATAAAGCGGGTAAAGACGTACTTACACTATATCTGCGCAGCTTCCCGCAGTCAAGCGTATTATCGGGCAAATGCCTCATAATAGGTGGCAGCCACCAGATTAATCAGCTAAACGCCGACTCCTTTTTTGGAGATTTGTCTGCCGTTATGCTGCAGAATATGCCTTGGTTCGGCCAAATGGGCCGCACACCCGATCTGGCTACGGCATTAATGGACGAGTGGGAGGCTAAGATTGAAAAAATAGCCCATAGCACTATAGAAGAAAATGTTACTTACATAGCCGGCGTTCCTACCTGGACTATTGTGCTCATAAAAAGAATATTTGAAATAGCAGGTACAAATAATCTGCTGGACGTTTGGCCTAACCTGGAACTGTACATACATGGTGGTGTAAGCTTTAAGCCTTACCGTCATCAGTTTGAACAGTATATTCCTTCACGCCACATGCACTATCTGGAGACCTACAATGCATCAGAAGGCTTTTTTGCAGCCCAGGATGAAATAGGCAAAGAAGGCATGTTGTTGTTCCTCAATCATGGCATATACTACGAGTTTATGCCTATGGAGGAATATGGCAAAGAGCATCCCCAAACCTTAACACTCAAAGAGGTAGAGCTCAATAAGAATTATGCCTTAGTTATAAATACGAATGGTGGCCTCTGGCGCTATCTTGTTGGTGATACCATACAGTTTACTTCATTAGCTCCTTACCGCATAAAAGTTACAGGCCGGCTCAAGCATTTTATTAATGCATTTGGCGAGGAAGTAATAGTAGATAATTCAGACCACGCTATAGAAAAAGCTTGCGCAGAAACAGGTGCTATAGTAAATGACTACACTGCAGCGCCGGTATATATGACTGGCCAGAGCAATGGCGCGCATGAATGGATTATAGAGTTCGAAAAGCTCCCTTGCCCGCTGGAGGTTTTTGTTGAAAAAATGGATAAAGCCCTGCAGCTGGTCAATTCCGATTACGAGGCAAAGCGCCATAAGGATATAGCATTAAGAATGCCTATAGTGCATATAATGCCTAAAGACGGCTTCAACAGGTGGCTCAAAGACAAAGGGAAACTTGGTGGCCAGCACAAAGTTCCCCGGTTAAGTAATGAGCGCAAATACCTGGAAGAAATGCTTCCTTATACGCAGCAATAAATTTATTTCTTGTTTTTCTTTGGCGCCT
>Ga0070665_100002493_pt1 | contig 20260 bp, 19 predicted proteins | sample KBSS13metaG_FD_65862 | JGI IMG/M metagenome (GOLD analysis project Ga0070665, IMG submission 65862) | Switchgrass rhizosphere microbial communities from Kellogg Biological Station, Michigan, USA - KBS S1-3 metaG | ecosystem: Host-associated > Plants > Roots > Rhizosphere > Soil ...
TGGATCTGCACGATGAATCGTGGGCCGCGCGAGCGGCACCGATCAGCGCCGATGCCTCGCAGCTGTTCCTGTTCCAACAGCGGGAGAAGTGGATGCCCGGTGGCCGGCCCCCGCCAGCAGCTTAGCTCGAGCGCCTCTTGAGGCTCACTGTCGCTCGAGGCGCCCGGCGACCTGCAGCATGAGGTTGCGCAACCAGATGGAGCCCGGATCGTCGTTGAAGCAGGTGTGCCACTGGATACTCTCACTCAAGCTCGGAAGCGCGAAGCGGGGCGTCACGAGGCGGATAGGGTGGCGCTCGGCGTAGTAGGAGGCCAGTCGCCGGTGCACGATGGAAATCCGATCCGTCCCGACGACATATTGGATCAGGGAGTTGAAGTTCATGGCAAGTACTTCGATCCGCAGAGCGTCACCAAACTTGGCGTGCAGGAAGTCATCGACCATCGGGGCGTGCTCCCGGCCGAACTGCACGGTGATGTGGCCGAGCTCGAGATACTGCTCCGCCGAGATCTCCGCGCCCACGCGCGGGTTGTCGGCCCACACCACGCACACGTAGTCATCGACAAACAGTGGCGCGCTCGGATGGCTCTTGTGCAGGAAAAAATCCGGCATGATCACGAAGTCGATATCCGCCCGCTCCAGGATCTCCATGGGGTGGCTGAAATCATTCGACAGGACCTCGAATCGCACCGACGGCGCGAGCGACTGCGCCTCGCGTAACACTGCCGGCATCAGAGTCGTGGAGACGTAGTCGGACATCATCAACGAGAACATCCGGTTGGAGGTGGCCGTATCAAAGGTGGGCGCCAGGTTGATCGTTTCCTTGATCTTCAACAGGATCTCGCGCACCGGTGCCGTAAGGCGCTCGCCGAGGGCCGTCCGGACCATCTTCCGACCCACCAGCGTCAGCAGCTCGTCGCCGAAGAATTCCCTGAGGCGGCCCAGGGCGCTGCTCATGGCCGATTGGGTGAGATGGATGCGGCGTCCGGCGCCGGTGATGCTGCATTCCGTGAGCAGCGCATCCAGGGCGACCAGCAGATTCAGATCGAGATGGTTCAGCTGCAAGCGTTCTGGCATGACCCCGCTCCCCCTTCCACGAGCGGATTATAGACCGTCCTGCGCCACGCGCCGCAGCGGCGCAACGTGCAGCATCGATGGGGTCGATTCCATACATGGCGCATAAGCGATGGTGGACCTGGCCCTCTCTCGTCGATGATCGAACCGCAGCAGGGGCGAACAGCGGCGAGGTGCGAACTTACGATGATCGAGAGTCTGTGCAACTGGTTGGCGGCGACGCCGCTGAGTGGCGCCTTCCAGCGTTGGAGCTGGTTTGTGCCGACCGTTCAGGTGATCCATATCGTGTGCGTTGGTGTCGTTTTCACGGCCACGTTGCGGATCGCCGTCCGGTTGCTTGCGCAACGTGAGAGCCTCAGAGGCGCCACGGAACTGTGGAGAAGGTTGCGGCCCGCGGTATGGACTGCCTTATCCGTCCTTGCGCTGACCGGCGTTCTGTTGACCATCACCGAGCCGGCCCGTGAGCTGCTCAACTGGGTGTTCAGGACCAAGATGCTCCTGGTGATCCTGCTCGCGGCGCTCCTGGGTACGTTATCGCGCCTGGAGGTCCGGCCAGCCGGAGCGGCTGGGCTGGGCGTGTTGTTGCTCACCTTGTGCCTTGCGCTCATCACTGCCGGTCGCTGGATTGCCTATGTTTGAGCGATTGCACGCTCTTTGCCAGGGCATCGAGCGATTGCCCTTCGCGCAGCAGATCCGGGAGTCGGGCTGGATGTTTCCCACACTCGAGACGCTGCACGTCATCGCGTTGGCTGTCGTCGTTGGCTCGATACTGTCGGTGGACGTCAGGTTGCTCGGCCGCGGCTCGCACACTGCGGCCTTCACGGTGCTTGCCCGGGAACTGTTGCCCTGGGCGTGGGGCGGATTTGTGCTGGCGAGTCTCGCGGGCTTGCTGATGTTCGCTTCCAAGGCTGTCACCTATGCTGAAAACGGGCCTTTCCAGGCGAAGTTACTGTTGCTGCTGCTGGCCGGCTGCAACATGGCCCTGTTCCATGGCCTGGGCATGCGCAATCTACAGCAATGGGACACGCGGCAACCGCCGCTGGCGGCCAAGCTCGCGGGTGCCTTTTCGATCCTGCTATGGGTCGGGGTGGTTGCCGCCGGCCGTTGGATCGGCTTTACAACTTAGGCGGGAGTGTCATGAGCCTGGACGACAGGTCGAGACGAGAGGGATTGCAGCGCCGCACCTCGAGCCCGGGCAGGGTGTCGATCGGCCCCGTGCGTCGCATTGTCACGGGTTTTGATGCAATGGGCCGCGCCACTATCGAGTCGGACGGCGTGCCGACGCAGGTCCACACCATCGCGCGCAACGGGCCGACGATTTACGAGATCTGCCATCCCTCACCCGTCCGGGGCGCCAGCTCCAACAGGGTCCGCGTTCTGGATTTTCTGCCGGAGGGACCGGATCGCACCTCGTCCGAGCAGGTGTCCGTCCGAACGCAGCTCGCCTGGATGGGCCTCGCCGAGTATTGCATCGTGCTCGTGGGTGAGATGACGTTGATTCTGGAGGAGGTGCAAACGGTGGTACGTGCCGGAGACATCGTCGTGCAACGCGATACCCGGCACGCCTGGGTGAACAGATCCGGGCGCCTCGCCCGCGTGATTTGCGTGCTCGCGGACGCCGGGTTGGATCCGCAGTGGGGTGGCCAACCGGGCTGATCCATCGTTGGCGTACATTCCAAGAATGTCGCGTTTCCATTGGTCAGGCCTCGGGCCGGGGTGCTAGAACGTCGCCGGTTGGATCCGCAGGCAAGAACGTATCCAAGGGAAAACCTGCATTCCTTTTTTTGGGGGGGACGATATGACTCACAGGCTCTCGCCGGGTTCGTGTATCTCGCTTCTCGTGGGCATGATGGCGTTCACGGCGGTCAATGCCGCGGAAACCACCAGTGAACCCAGCACCGAAGCCACGGAGGGAACGCTTCAGGAGATCGTCGTCACCGCTCAGAAGCGCAGCGAAACCGTCCAGGAAGTGCCGGTCTCCGTGACCGTCCTGTCAAACGAACAGCTGAGCCGCCAAGGAGTGCAGACCATTGCAGACCTGTCCCGAATGAGCTCCTCGCTGGAGTTCACCGCGGCCTCCGCGGCGCCAGGCGGTGGTGCGTTCATCCGCGGTATCGGCACCGAGTCGGTAGGCGGCGATACGGCGACTGCGTCGGTCAGCGTTGTGTTGGACGGTATCGTTCTAGGCAACACCAATATCACGGATATCTTCGATATCCAGCGCGTCGAAATATTGAAGGGTCCGCAAGGCACCCTGTTCGGAAGCTCGGTTTCCGCGGGCGTGATCAGTATCACGACGGCCGCCCCCAATCCGAGCAAGATGTCTGCCGACCTGTCGGCGGAGTATGGCTCCGGCGATATGGGTTCCCAGTATTCGCGACGGTCGTTACGCGGCGTGGCGAACCTGCCCCTCACGGCCGACTCTGCGCTGCGCGTCTCCTTTCACGCGGATGACAATCAGGACCTGGTGCACGATGTCTACACGGGCGCCAACAGCAATGCTCCGGATGTCGGCGCGCGAGTGCGTTACCTCTGGAACGTCAATGACAACCTGCAGATCAATCTGATCGGCGACTACAACAAAGCCCGATCGGACGGTGTCCCGGTCCTTTTGTACCGGTCGGCGCCTCCCGGCTCGGCGCTGGCGAATTCACTGGCGAGCTGCGGTGTCACACCGTCGACGACGAACACGGAGACGTGCTCCGAGAATACGCTGTCCGTCTCACAGACCGACCGCGGCCTTTCGGCCCAGGCAGACTGGTCGCTCGGTGGAGCGACCCTGACGTCAATCACGTCATACCGGATCGGGGACACGTCCAACCTGAATGACATCGAGGCCATTCCGCTCAGCATTACGTCCGCCAACTTCGCGCTCGGCTCCCATTGCCTCTTCTTCAACTGCGTGCCGATTTTCGCGATCATCAACGGTGCGCCGAATGCGCCTCAGATCCAGCATCGCAACCAGGTGACCCAGGAACTGCGGATCGCCTCGCCGAAGAGTAATCACCTCGAGTGGGTGGCGGGCCTCTACTACCAGCACTACAAGCTTCGCGACGACGAGCCCGGCTCGTTGACCGCAAACTTTGGCGGTGGACAGTTCACCGAAGACACGCATTTCTGGGCCGACGTGCACACCCAGGATTACGCGGGATTCGGCAATCTCACCTATCACCTCACCGATGCTCTGCGCGTCATTGCAGGGGCTCGCTACACCCACAGCGATGTGGCCGAGAGCAAGTTCGACCCGGCCAACAGCGGCACGAATCAGACATACAGCCTGTCGACCTCGGCCGGCAAGACCTCCTATCGCGCCGGGCTGCAAGCGGACCTGTCGTCCGACACGATGGTCTATGCAACGGTGTCGACCGGCTACAAGGCTCCCGAGATCTCCGACCTGCTCACCAATGGCAGACAGCTTTATGCCGTCGCCCCGGAGTTGCCCACGAGCTATGAGCTCGGCATCAAGCAGTCGGTGCTCGACAACCGTCTGGCCATCGATGCCGATGTCTTCTACGAGCGGGTGAAGGACTACCAGGGACAGAATTGCGTCGCCAACAACCAGGGCACCATCTCGTGCGCCCCCACCAATGTGCCGATCGTCAACAGCAAGGGAGTGGAGATCGACATCTTCGGCAAGCCCTTCCGGGGCACTTCGGTGAACGTTTCGGGAATTTACAACCCGGCGACCTACCCGGCCGGCTACAAGGGTTCGGACGGCTCGGATCTCGGCGGGCAGCAGCTCAATTACGCCTCGAAGCAGAAGCTGACCGTCTCACTGGAGCAGCTGTTGCCCCTGGGCGCCAACTATGACCTGGTGATCGGCGGCGATGCGGCTTATCGATCCCGTCAGTCGATGTACCTCGCCGCCGATCCTCATTTCATAGCTCCGGCGGGTACGATCTTCAATGCACGCCTGGGCATCCGCGCGGCGCAAAACTGGTCGGCCTACGTGTTTGCCCGCAACATCGGCGCGGTCGCCTTCCCACGCCAGCTCTATCCCACGCCGTTCCAACCAGGCGGCTACTGGCAGGTGCTGGATGCGAACAGCCGGCGCCTGGTCGGCTTCCAGTTGGAAGCTCACTTCTGAAGGAAGCTTCGTGGCCGTGGCCTGGGGCGCGCGGAGCGCCTCAGGCCACGTGTCCGCCGAGCGTCTCGGCAAACCAGTCCGCGATATAGTCCCGGCCGAATGACATGTTGTCCGCCCCGACGTGCTCCACACCACCCTCGCGTTCAGTGAAGATTTTCAGCTCCCGGCGCGGACTGTTCACGAGTTGCTCGAACGTCTGCTCGGCATACTTCAGAGCGATCTGCCGGTCCTTCGCCCCGTGAGTCACCAGGAAGGGCACCCGGATCCGCTCCAGGATGCCATTGAGATGCATGTCGCGGGCCTTCAGCAGAAACTCGTCCATATCACGCGCGCCGAATACCCAGCGAACATGATTCCAATAATGGGGCACCGGGTTCTCACCTTCGCGGCGCAACCGGTTCTGTTGTACCTCGGCCCAGTTGTGATTGGCTCCCCACACCGCCCCGCTGGCGAAGCGACTTTCGAACGCCAGGGCTCGCGGTGCGAAATGCCCCCCGAGGGAGATGCCGACGATGCCAACACGCGCCGGGTCCATGTCCGCTCTGCCGGCGATCCATTCATAACAGGGCGTCGCCCACTGCTCGCTGTGCGCCGTGGCGACGAGCCCATTGGTTCTGAGCGCCTCTCCGGTACCGGGCTGATCGACGCAAAGTGTCGCTATGCCGCGTCGTGCGAGGGCCTGCGGCAAACCCGACCAGTAGAGCAGCTCTTTGCAGCTGTCCAGCCCGTTCACGTACAGCACGCAAGGGAAGGGCGTCCCGGTGTCCGCAGGACGCGTGAGCAATGCCGGAATAAAGGAGCTCCCGTAAGGGATTTCCCACCGGCTGCAGTTGAGTTGGCCGAGGTGGACCGCTTCCCTGAAACAGCGTTGCGCCCGCTCAAAAGTGGCCGACCGGTCAGGGTGAGCATGCCCTTGCATCCGCTCCGCCGTAATGAGGTAAAGCGCGGCCCGCTGCAGCTTGTTGCTCGCGGAGAAGCTGCGCCCGCGTTCTTCGTCTTCACGTGCGAGGCCGATGAGTTTGTCGGCGCTCTTGACCCACTCCGCGAGGAATGCCGCTGTGCCGGCGTCGGCGCCGTTTTTGGCCGCTTCCTGCAGGGGCCGGCACATATCCAGCAGCTCGCCGAGCTCCGCTCCGCTGGCGAGCGCTATCGCGACCGAGAGATTCCAGACGTAGTTATTGGGAAAGTACTCGAACAGCGCCATGGTGAAAGCCTGGATTTAGAACGAAGATACTAATATTCTCTCTATCGGTGTCGCGTGCGCAAGGGGCATACATGATCGCTGCCAGCCAGATCAAACCCGGAGTCAGCCTCTACAGCTACCAGGAAGAGTATTTCCTGCGGAAGATGTCACTCGAGGACTGCATTGCCGCCGCGGCCCGCTGCGGCGCGTACGGCATCGAATCGATCGCCGAGCAGATGATGCCGGGCTTTCCGAACCTGCCGGATTCGTTTTACGACCGTTGGCACGAGTGGATGGCGAAGTACGGTACGGTACCGACCTGTCACGATGCCATGTTGGACACGAAGAAGTACAAGGGCCGTCTCCTCACGGACGAGGAGTGCATGGTGGAGTTCGAGCGCGATCTACGGCACGCGGCGAAGCTCGGGTGCAAGGTCGTGCGGGTGCTGTGCATGGTATCCCCGGAAATCGTGGCGCAGGCGGTACCCATTGCCGAGAAATACGATGTCAAAATGGGCATCGAGGTTCATGCTCCCTATCACTTCGACCATCCCTGGATCATGCGGCACCTCGAGACGGCCCAACGGCTGGGTACCCGGCACTACGGGTTGGTACCCGACATGGGAATCTTTACCAAGCGGTTGCCGCGTGTCGCACGGGATCGGATGGAACGTCTCGGAGCGACCCCTCGCATCCTCGATTATGTTTGCGAGGCTTATGAAGCGGGAGTGCTCTCGGAATACGTGATCTTCGAGACGAAGAAGATGGGCGGCAACGCCCTGGACGTGGCCTGGGCCGAACAGTGCCGGCACAGCGTGTACAGCCCGCCTAAACGACTGACCGAGTACATGCCCTTCATCTTTCACATCCACGCGAAGTTTTACGAGATGTTGGAGGATGGCACCGAGTACAGCATTCCCTATGACAAAATCATTCCCGCGCTCGAGGCCGGCCGCTACGACGGCTATCTGTCGAGTGAGTACGAAGGCAATCGACATATCCAGGACGCCCATGCTGTCGACAGTGTCGAGCAGGTCCGGCGCCAGCACGCGATGTTCCGCCGCCTTGGGTGCGGCGTGAGAGGGCAGTAGGATGTTTGACCGTTACATGATCTGCGAGAACACGGTCCGCAATGTCCCCCGCGAGGGAAAGGTGGTCGGCTTCGAGTTTGGAGCGCGGATCGCCTACTACCGGGGCCTCGGACTGTCCATGGTCGAGGACCTCGCCGTAACCGTGGATGGCGAGAAGATTCCGCGCGACCGCGTCCGTTTCAGTGTCGGTGGCCGGAGTTTCACGCTCGAGGAGATGGAGACGCAGTACGAGGACCGCTGGGAATTTGGCGAGGTCGCCACGATCACCGTGTTGAAGGAGAAGGGCCTGCCCCCGGGGGAGCACACCCTCGAGCTGGTGGAGCAGTTGCGCGTCTCATACATGCCCTTTCCGATCCAGGGACGCGACACCAAGAAGGTCGTCGCGGGCCCTTGACTTGCCGGCCTTCCTGCGCTGCGGTCCCACGGCTCGCGTCGCAGCCACCGCCTGGTCGATGTCAATCATCATGAAGGCGAGAGACATTGCACCGAGATCCTGCACGAGCTGCTGCCAGTTGCCTTCCTCGGGTCCTCGCTGACCGGGTGCCGATGGCCGCGAATCCAACCCGAGGTGACGCGCCAGGGAGGCGTAGGCTACAGAAAAGCAGGTGGCGGTCGCGTGCTCCGGATCCGGGTGACGAAACTCCTCTTTGCGCTCCAGCAGGACGAGTTGGAAGTCGAGCACACTCTGTTGGTACGCCTTGCGTCCCACCTCTTCGACCACCGAATCGCGATCGGCCTGCTGCATGAAGGCTGTGAGCAGGGGAGCGTAGCGGCGCAAGTGATGGGCGAGCTCCCAGACCATGACGGGTACGAGCTCGCGCAGCGGCAGCATTCGCCGGCGTACACGGTTCACGAGAACCGCGAACTCCTTCTCCATGCGTTGCAGGACGACAGCCTGAACCTCCCGGACCAGGGCCTCCTTGCTGTCGACGCGGTTATAGATCGAGCCGATGGAAACGCGGGAGCGACTGCTCACCGTGGCGAGGGTCAGCCCGCTGAGGCCGCGTTCCTCGATCACCTCGATCGCCGCCTTGATCATGCGATCGTAGGATTCCTGGCTGCGCCTTTGTTTTGGGGCGCGTGCGTGCGGGGTATCCAGAGCCGGCTCCGTTGAGGGTTGATCTCTCATTTTGAGGTAGCGCGACGGCGAACAAAAGCGCCCCGCCGCGTACGCTCAGGTCACCGCAACCGCGGGCCGATCGCGCCGCGTCGTCAGCACCCAGGTGACACTGGCCAGCACGCCGCAGCCCAGCCCGATGAGAGTGATGGCGCCCAGGAAGTCGGCGCGCGCCCGAACCAGGACTGCCAGGAGCACCGGGCTCAGGAACTGCCCGCAGAAAAAGGCCGTGGTCCACAGGCCCATGCCCCGCCCCCGATAGCGGAATTGCAGCGTCTGAAGCGACCAGCCGACGAGTGTCGGCACGGTGAGGCCGTTACCAAACTGGGCTACGATGGCGAAAGGCAAGGCGTAAACGTACTGGTGCGAGAGCCCCAGGCCGGTCAGGCCTATGGCGTAGGCGCTCAGAATCCAGGCCAGGTTCATCGCAGGCCGCGAGCGGCGTTGCCTGCGGTAGACCCAGCCGCCAACGATGACCCCAACGCTGGCGACCGTGGTGCACAGGCTGATGGTGACGGATGACCCGGCACCCAGGTGTGAAAAGATGACTCCGAGCTCCACGGCCTGGACGAAGTAAAGAACCGCGATAGGGACGGTCACCGCCAGGACCCGCGTTAAGGATGCCCACGGAAACTGCCCGTCGCGGTCGGGCGTAGTCCCTGTGCCCTGCGGGTCGGTGGCTTGCGGCTCCCAGATGGCCGCGAGCAGCCAGAGAAAGACCACCCCGCCCAGGCCATTCATCGCAAAGGGAGCGTGCCAGCTGATGGTTCCCAGGGCGCCACCGGCCAACACGACGGCGGTCGCGAGAATGGCACCGAGGATGCCCTGGACACCGAGCCAGCGCTGGCGCGCTTCACCGGCGAAGTAGTCGCCAAGGAGCGTGTTGCCCGCCGGCATGATGAGCGCCTCACCAATGCCCGCACCGACCTGGGCCGCCAGAATGGCCGGCAGTCGTTCGAGAAACAACGGCAGGAGCCCGCAGACGGAAAACAAGGCGACGGCCACGAGCAGCGTCCGCCGCCGTCCGTACCGGTCCACCAGCGCTCCGGCCACCGGGGCAAGTACTGCGATGCAGATGGATGGCGCGGTCAGTATCATCGGGACCCACAGGTCCACCGCAGGCACCTGTGCGAAGTGACGAAACAACTGCGGCAGATTGGGCCCCAGCGCCAGCAATGGGGTGAGCGGTAGGTTCAAGGTGAGGATGAGACCGAGCGCCTGCGCTCGGCCCGCGATCCGCGCCGGGTTGGCTTGATGGATGATGACGAGTCCCCCTTTGGTCGGCCGCACCCTCATCGGGTGATGCAGCGACGCCGCGATAGTATTAGAATAGAAATTCTAAATCCACAACCGGCGCTCCGGAAGTGGGTAAGGTCTGAACCTGCGCGAGGGGGTGCTCGAGTGGATGACATAGATCGGCGCACGGCCATGGGCGGGGCCGTAGCCGCCTTGGTGGGTCTGATGGTGGCGCGCCTGCCTGCCGTGCGAGCCGCACAGCCGCCAGGCCGCGATCCGCGGTATGCGTTGGTTGAAAGACTCTGCGATCTGGTGATCCCGCAGACCGACACACCCGGTGGCGCCGGTACCGATGCCGCGCAGTTCGTGTTGTTGGCCATTGACCACGGCATGAATGGTCTCGATGCGAGCTCGCTCGAGCTCGTAAGCCACGCGCTGCAGGCCGCCGCCGGTGGCGACTTCCTCAACCTCCCGCCCATGCAGCAAAGCCGGCTGCTGGAGGCCCTCGATGCGCGCGCTTTCGCCCGTGCGCCGACGGCGGTACCCGGGAGCCCGGAAATGGCCTGGCGGTCTCTCAAACCGGCCCTCGTCGCCGGCTACTACACGAGTGAGATCGGGGCGAGTCGGGAGTTGGTTTACGAGCCCGTGCCCGGTCCCGAGCGAGGCAACTTCGTCCTCACTCCGGACTATCGCAGTCGCTCCAATGAAGATTTCGGCGGGACACTGTAATGAGCGAATACGATGCCATCGTCGCGGGCTCCGGGATCACCGGCGGTTGGGCCGCCAAGGAGCTCACTGAGCGGGGTCTGCGCGTATTGTTGCTCGAGCGCGGCCCCTGGATCGAGCACCGCAAGGACTACACAACCGAGTTCAAGGCACCGTGGGAACTGCCCTTTCGCGGCTTCTGCGACCCCAAAGTGCTCGCCACCACCAAGCGCGTGCAACGCTTTGCGCGGACCGATGAGTGGACGGAAGGCATGTTCGTCGATGACGAGGTGGATATTTACGAAACGCCCGCCGAAAGTCAGTTTCACTGGATCCGTGGGTACCACCTCGGCGGACGCTCTCTCATGTGGGGCCGTCACAGCTATCGGATGTCGCCCCTGCATTTCAAGGAAAATGCGCGCGACGGTCACGGCGTCGCGTGGCCATTCGGCTATGAGGAGCTTGCTCCCTGGTACGACTATGTGGAGCGCTACATCGGCGTGAACGGCACGGTAGCGGGTAATCTCCCGGGACTGCCGGACGGCCAGTACCAGCCGACCATGGGCTTCAGTGCCGCCGAGCAAGCCCTGGCGGACGCCATTGCGAAGCATTACCCGGATCGCCGGCTGCTCCCCGGGCGCACGGCCAACCTGACACAACCCATCGGGGAGCGCTCCGCCTGTAACAACCGCAACCAATGCGCACGCGGCTGCTCCTTCGGGGCGTATTTCAGCACCCAGAGCTCGACGCTTCCGGCAGCGCGGGCGACCGGGCGACTGACCGTTCACACCGACAGCATCGTCGAGTCACTCGAATATGATGCGGCGCGCAAACGCGTTGTTGGCGTGCGCGTGCTGGACGCTCGTAGCGGCACTCCCTCAGTCGCACGTGCGCGACTCGTGTTTCTGTGCACAGGCTCAATCAACTCCATCGGCGTGCTGTTGCGCTCCGGCTCGCCAGCGGCGCCTGGCGGCCTGGGAAACTCGAGCGGCCTGCTCGGCTGCTACGTCATGGACCATGCTTTCGGCGGCATCATGCTGACCACCGTTCCGGGACTCGAGGACCGGATGTATCGGGGTCGCAAGCCCAACGGCATCGTTCTCCCCCGTTTCGTCAATATCAAGTCCCAGGAGACCGACTTCCTGCGCGGGTACTCCTTTCAGGGCGCAAGCGGCCGCGACAGCTGGAAACGGGGCGGGCATGGTCCGGGGATCGGTGCGGCACTCAAACAAAGCCTGAGGCAACCCGGTGATTGGATCGTGGGCTTCGGCATCTTCGCCGAGTGTTTGCCGCGCCGCGAGAACCAGGTGCGAGTCAACTTCGCACGCAAGGACAAGTATGCCCTGCCCCTGATGCAGATCGACGTGCGTTGGAGCGACAACGAGCGCAAGGCGGCGGCGCATGCGCGCAGCGAGGCCCGAGCGATGCTCGGATTGCTCGGCGGAACGCTACTGCCGAGCCCGGATGAGCTTGCGCCGCCCGGAACCGCAATCCACGAGATGGGCGGTGCGTGCATGGGCGATGATCCCCGTCACACGGTCCTCAATCGCCATAACCAGTTACATGACGCACCCAACGTCTTCGTCACTGACGGAGCCTGTATGAATTCCTGCGGAGATCGCAACCCCTCGCTGACCTACATGGCCCTGACGGCCCGGGCGGCCGCTCACGCGGCGGAGCTTTACAAGACGGGAGCTTTCGCATGAGCACCCGCGGCCTGAAATTCGAGCCCCACTGCATGCGGTTGAGTATTCTGACGGCGGCCCTGCAGGAGCTGACCCCGCGCGAACGCCGCGACGCCGACCCGGATCTCGCGATCGAGGAGTGGCTGGCCTTCGCCAACGAGATCGGCAGTCCGTACATACAACTTTCCGCGGCACTGCATCCGACGCGCGCCGACATCCCGCCGGAGGCGATGCTCGATCCAGTAGCGAACACCCTGGATTTGCGGGAGCCTTTTGACAAGGGCCGGGCGCATCGTGTGCGCGAGGCGATGCGCTCGACGGAAGTGGGTTTATCCGACCTCGCGTACTTCGACAACATGCTCGTGGCGGATGCCGGGGCCCGCCGTGCCAAGCACGACTTCATGCTGCGGGTGTTCGATGCCGCCGTCCTGCTCGGCGTCGATGCCGTGTGCGGCTTCGTCGGCCGCAACATGCAGCTCGAGATGGATGCGAACCTCGTCATGTTTGAAGAGGAATTCATTCCGCTGCTGCGCGAGGCCAAGGCGCGGGGTCTCATTTACCGCGTAGAGCAGTGTCCGATGCCCGGCTGGACGACACTCGATCGCTGGCATAACAACATCGCGTATGCGCCCGGACCCTGGATCGCGCTGCATCGGATCTGCGAGAAGCACGGCGTGGGGGATCAGTTCCGGATCCATTACGATCCCTCGCACGCGATCCTCATGGGACAGGATAGCCGCTCGCTGTTTCAATATCTCAAGGACGAAGGTTACGCATTTCTGATCAGCGGCTTTCACGTCAAGGGGCAGGTAATTGACGCTCGGGGGATATCCGCGTGGGGCTACGGAGGACAGACTCTGCAGCGCGGCGACTGGAGCGGCACGCAACCCAGTGCCAGTCCTTCCGACCAGGTGAACGCCTGGAAGAAGCAGACCGTGCTGTGCGAGCATGAGCTGCCCGGTACCGCACGACACGACCCGCTCGCGTACCTGCAGAATCGCAGCGTCGACTGGCTCGATCATCAACTGGCCGCACGCGAGGTTCTGGGCCTGGATGCCGCCAGAACATACCTGGTGGTCGAGCACGAGTATCCACGGGCGCGAATTCAGGATAAAGAGCGCCTCGCTCCTATCCTCGCGGGCTCCCTGGCATTTACACGCGCCATCGACGAGGCGGCGGCCGCGATGTATGCGCTCCAACATGAAGTGCTCGCCGCCCGGCAGATCCCGGTTCAAGGGATCGGTCGCGAGGCGTTCCGATCATGAGCGCCGCACAAGGACGACGGCGTTTGCGAGTGGGCATCGTCGGCGGCGGACGAGGTGCATTCATCGGCGCCGTGCATCGCATGGCCGCCGAGCTCGATGGTGAGGCCGAGGTGATCGCCGGCGCTCTATCCTCGAACCCGCAGACTGCCGCCTCGAGTGCCGAGGCCTGGTACCTGCGCCGTTCCTATGACGACTATCGCGTCATGGCAGCGCAGGAGAGTGCGCTCGCCGATGGCATCGATTTCGTTATCGTCGCAACGCCCAATCATCTGCATTTCCCTGTGGCCAATGCCTTCCTCGAAGCGAGCATCCACGTCATCTGCGACAAGCCGCTCGCGTATTCGTGCGAGGAGGCAGAAGCACTCGCCAGGCGCGTCTTAAGAGGGCCCGAGCTATTCGCGCTAACGCATACCTACACTGGCTATCCGTTGGTCAAGGAGGCTCGCGAGCGGATACGGGCGGGCGAGCTTGGCGACATCCGCAAGGTGCTGGTGGAGTACAACCAGGACTGGTTGATGACACCCCTCGAGCGCGAAGGTAACCGTCAGGCGCAATGGCGCACCGATCCGGCGCGAGCCGGGCTGAGCTGTTGCGTGGGCGACATCGGAACTCACGCGGCTCATCTCGTGGAGTTCATTACCGGCAGCCGCATCGAAGCGGTCGCCGCCGATCTCACTACGTTTGTACCCGGACGGGCGCTGGACGACGACGCTAACATGCTGCTGCGCCTCGAGCACGGAGCGCGTGGCACGCTCGTGTGCTCGCAGGTCGCGTGCGGAGAGGAGAATAATCTCAACATCCGCGTGTATGGGTCCAAGGCCGCGCTGGAATGGCACCAACAGGAGCCCAACACCCTGATTCTGAAGCGGGCTGGCGCTCCGTGGAGTCTGCTACGCAGTGCGCACGCCTATCTCGGTGACGACGCGCGTCTTGCGGCGCGCACGCCGGCGGGACATCCGGAAGGGTACGTCGAAGCCTTTGCCAGCCTGTACCGAAGTTTTACTGCCGATGTGCGCCGAGTGGCCGCAGGAGATGCTCCACTGCTGGACTATCCTACGGTGGAGGATGGCGTACGCGGGCTGCGTTTCATCGAGGCCGCGGTACGCAGCTCAGCCGGCGGCGCTCGGTGGGAGAACGTGTGATTGCACGCCGGCCGAGGGGCCGCGCAATACAAAAAATACTCCCGCACTGGCAAGCGCGGCGCCCACCAGGTACGGCGCACCAGGAAAAACCCAGCCCGCGACGCCATTGGAAAACGCGCTGAACAACGGCGGCATGGCTAGAGGCGTGACCACCGCAGCCAACCCATTCAGGCTCGCGAGGACTCCCTGCAGAACACCCTGCTCATCGGGCCTGACTTGCTGCGAAAGCATTCCCGCCAACGCAGGTCCCGCTGCGAATCCCATGGCCGTGAGGGGAATGGCAACCGCTGCCACCCAAGCCCCGGTGATGGAGGCGAATCCGACATAGCCGACCGCCAGGGACACTAGTCCGAGCCATGCCGTGCGCCGCGCGCCCAGGTGAGCGTCCAGCCAACGCAGTAAAGTGACTTGTACAAGTACCGTAACAGTGCCGTATGCGGCCAGGGAGTAGCCAACATCGCGCTCCGTCCAGGCATACTGTTGCATGGTGAAGTAGGGCCAGATGGCGGGTAGTGTCGATGTTGAGAAGCGCTGAAAGAACGCCGCCGCGAGCAGCGTCCCAACACGCGCGTTCGATCCATGCAGAGCGGTGACGGCACCCAGTGGATTGGACTTTTTCCAGGAGAACGCGCGCCGATGCTCGGGACGAAGCGATTCCGGCAGAACGAGTGCGCCGTACCCCGCAGTGGCCAGGCTCAGCCCGGCGGCAATGAGAAAAGGGGCCCTCAGATGCACGGCAGCCAGCATCCCGCCAGCAGCCGGTCCTAGAACGAGCCCGGTGCCAAACGCCGCCGCCATCAGTCCGAAGTTGCGCGTGCGCTCTGCAGGAGGGCTGATATCCGCGATGAAGGCCCCTGCGGTGGCCGGCGTCGCGCCGAAAATGCCGGTCAGCAACTGCGCGAGGAAGAGCCACGCCAGCGAGGGAGCGACGGCCATCACCCCATAACTCAACCCGAAGGCGGCGAGCGAGGCCAACAGAACCGGTCGGCGACCCAGGCGATCGCTGAGCGACCCCAACGCGGGGCCCGCGAAAAACTGGGCAGCGGCAAAGGTTGCCGTCAGCCATCCCCCGTAAACGGCGGCCGCCGCAAAGCCCTGTCCCGTGAGGTGCTGGATCAGCTTGGGTATCACGGGAATCAGCAGCCCGATGCCCATGGCATCGAGGGTGACCGTGAGGAGGATGAAGAACAGGCCGCGCTGACGCCCGACTGGCGGCGTCGAGGAGGATTGATCGGCCACGGCAGTCAACCTGCGGTAATCGGGGGCATCAGCAGGGGCTGCAACTCGTGTTGCAGATACCAACTGTTGAGCATGACGCTGCTGGCGACCGGCTGGGGCCCTTTATCACTTTCAATGATGACCCAGCCACGGTAGTCGAGCTCCCGCAGAGCCCTCACCAGGGCCTTGAAGTCCACCAGCCCCGTGCCCAGCTCGCCGAACCAACGGGGTATTTCGCGCTGGCCACCTGCGAGCAGCATCGCCCGGTCCGCATGCGGCAACTGGTATTCCGACAAGGTATCGGTCGCCAGGGCGTCCTTGAAGTGAAGATGACCGACGCGCTCGTGATAGCGACGATAGAACGCCACGACGTCGTGGCCGGCTATGGTCAGTTCAGCTGTATCGAGCGCCAGGCCGACGTGCGGGGCAGGGCAGAGCTCGAGGAGCTCATCGAGTTGCGCGGTGGTTCGCAAAGCCGACAGGGCGTCCAGATGCAGGTAGGTCTTCAACCCCAGCGCCGCGTTCGCCGCGCCCACCGCATTGATGAGCTCCGCTGCCGCCCGCAGGGCATCAGGTGTGAGGGCACCCTCCTGCCAGTAAGGCGGCAGCGGTTGCAATACCAGGTAGTCCCCTGCGATCTCGCTCAGAAACCGGGCGAAGACGGCGGCTTGCTGCGCGATGACCGCATGATCCGCGCGGCGGGTGGTGCGCAGTCCGAAGTGGCCCTCCTCGAAGCTCAACTGGGTGGGATCGAGCAAGATTCCCGTGAACCGATCGATGCCCCAGTCGGCGAGCCCGGCGGCGAATTTGCGCACCGAGCCGAAGTTCAGGGCAATGTTTTCCGGACGCCCGAGCGGGTCCCAGGGACCCGTACCCGCCGTCAGCTCCACGTTGCGGAATCCGCATGCGGAAGTGACCTTCAGCGCGCGTACGTTGTCGTCAACCCGCGCGAAGCCCTGCCAACCCACCTTCCACTGGTTGAAGGCGTAGCCCCACTTGATGGGGCCCGCGGCGCTGATGTTCTGCTCTCTCATGTTGGTGTGCCTCGCGGCCGCCTCAGGCGTAGATCTTCTGCAGCACGTTGCGGATGTACCAGGCCGCGATGGCCGTGCTGGCGGGGTAGTTGCCGCCGCCGATGTCGGCCTTGTCGTGCTCCACACCGACCCACCCCTCGTACTGATACTCCTTCATCGCGGCGAACAGCGCGGGGAAGTTCACCAAGCCCTCCGGGGTGCCCATTTCCCAGAACCAGCGGGGCGTGGTCTTTGCGGTCACTTCCGATTCGGGCCGCTGCCGGTAGTCTCCGACACGGTCCACGTGGTGTGTGTCTTTCAGGTGAAATCCCGCGCAGCGCTCATGGAGTTGCATATAGAGGTCTACCGCATCCACCCCGGCAATGGTGTGTTGAGCGGTGTCGCAATACCAGAATACGTAGCGCGGATCGCTCCATTCGTAGAACTTGCGAAGCTCGTGCGCGTGATGAATGCCACAATAGAACTCGTGGTGACAACACAGCCGGATACCGTAGTCGAGAGTCATTTTCCCGATCCGGCTCCATAGATCGGCGCAGGCGCGGAGGCGCTCATCGGTGACCGGCTCGACGTCGTGATACTGACCCGCGGGCATCACTACGAGGTTGAGGACGCCCAGTCCAGCGCAGGATTTCACGACCCGGTGCGCGTTGTTGAACAGGAAATCATGGGTCGCGCGCTCGTGCGGCTGGCTCATCCCGTTCTTGAAGATCACGGCGTGGAACAGGCTGACGATGCGATCGATGCCCCGCTCCTGCAGGAACTGGCGGGCGTTGGGAAGAGAGCCGAACAGGTCCGTGAGCACATCCAGGTGGAAATCGAACGTCTCCAGCCCCTCGAAGCCGAGCGCCGCGATCTGCTTGACGAAGCCGTCGAGCAGCTTCACGGAGGTATAAGGGGACACGTATCCCTGCGGGCCGTCGATGCGCCAGTGGTCCATGTAAGCGAAGCGGAGCTTGCGGGGAGAGGGGGTCATGAGGATCGCTCGGGGGCCCTTGGAATTAGAATGCATCTTCTAAAATATTCACACTTTGCGCAAGGGGACGAGCTGCGGATTTCAGAGCCCGAGAACGCGGCGCGTTTGCGCGATCGAGTCTGCGGACGGCAACGTCGGTAGATACTCGAGGCCGACCTCTCCGGCGTAGCCACGCTCACGCAAGACCGAAATGACATCGGACCAGTCCTGGGTGCCCGTTCCTGGCTCGTGGCGGGTCGGGGTATCCGCCACCTGCACGTGGCCGACCCAACTCATGCGGCTACCCAGCGCCTCACGGAGATTTTCCGCTGACATCGCAGAGTGATAGACATCCGCGAGCAAGCGCAGTCCCGGACTGTTGACCTGCTCGACGATGTCCAAGCCACGTGCGATGCCGTGAACGAACATCATTTGCCCCTGGACCGTCATGTGAACCGGCTCGAGCAGAAGTTGGGTGCCGCTGTCCGCGGCGAGGCGGGCTGCCTCGCGCAACACCTTTACCGCTGCCGCTTCCTGCTCTGCGTCCGATATCCCCGGCCGGCTGAATCCCGATGCCAGGATCATGCGAGCCCCTCCCAGGCGTTGCGCGACTGGGATCGCATCTCGCGTGGCCGCGAGCACAGTGGCGTGCTCGGCCGGGTCGACGAGGCTCGCACGGGGGTCAACGCAGAAGCTATTGACCCTGACACCGGTTTGCGCCAGCGTCTGCACCAGGGGGTCGAGGGGCTTGTCGCGCCAGAGGTGAAACTCCACCGCCTCCAGCCCCGCTGCCCGCGCCGCCGCGACACGTTGGAGGAAGTCCGGGTTTTCGGCCTTGAACAGCCACTCGATGCAAGGGATGAGCTTCCACATGACGGTATGCCTCAGGGTATGGGAATGGACGGGCGGCCCGTCGAAGCGCGATACGCCCCCACCCACAACAACAGTGACGCGACCAGGCAGAACCAACCGACGACCGCCACACTCCCGAGGAAGTTGGTGGCCGACGTGCCGAGTAGGGTGAGGATGGGAGGGCTCAGGAACTGTCCGAGGAAAAAGCAGCCGCCCCACAGCCCCATGCCTCGCCCGCGCTGCTCGAATGAATACTGATTGAGTCCCCAGCAGATCAGCGCCGGCAACAACAGGCCACCACCGACCTGGCCGAGCGCATCGAGCGGCAGTCCCACCTTGAAGTTGGGAGCCCAGGCCACCCCGACGTAGGCGGCCCCATAACAGGCGAGGGCGATCGATAGCCTTTGGCTCGTCGTGAGGCGTGCGAAACGCTTGAACAGGTACCCGCCCACGACCGTGCCCATGCTGGCGAGCGTGACCAGTACACTGATGCGTTCGGGCGAGCCGGCGCCGAGGTCGCCAAAAATACGGCCGTGTTGCACGGCCTGGACGAAATAGACGACCGACAAGATGAGCGTCGTGCCGCACAACAGGACGGTGGCCGGCCACGGGAATGGCGTCACCCTCGTGGCAGAGGTGTTCTCCGCGGTCCTCCGTGCAGGCTCCCGGCAGTAACGCACGACGAGACCCAACACCGCAAACCCCAGGAGATAGAGCAGGAACGGCGCGCGCCAGCTCTGCCCAGCCAACAGGCCCCCGGCCAGCAGGACCGCGGCCCCCATGAACGGACCGAGCATGTTCTGATAACCGAGCCACCTCTGGCGCGCCGCGCCCTCGAAGTAGTCGCCCGTCAGTGCGTTGCCGGTCGTGAGAATAGCCGCCTCCGCGAGCCCCACGACAAAGCGGCTGCCGATGATCATCGGCAGACTGTCGAATGCCAGCGGCATCAGCCCGACAGTCGCGAACGCGAATAACGCGACGATGAGCAGGTTACGTCGTCCCCAGAAGTCGGCGATCGCACCGGCCACGCCCGAGAAGAGTGCCACGCAGAGCGATGGCACGGTGATGATCATCGGCACGAAGAGCGCGCGATGGGGATCCGAGGCGAAGACGCGGAAGAGTTGCGGCAGATCGGCCACGAGTCCGGACAGCGCCAGCACGGGCATGGTCAGGACAGCCATCAACGTGATGCCCTGGGGTACCCCGGCTGAAGGCAACGAGACACTGCCGACTGCGCCCACAAAACCTCCACGTTGGTTCGCCTTTAGAAGCCGGCCTGCAGTTGCAGCCCGACCAGTCGTTTGCTGTTGGCATCGAAAGTCTGCCACAGACCTCCGGTCTGGAACGGGGTCGGGTAGATCTGCGTGGTGACGTGCTCGTTGCCGCGAGTGCCGCTCGCACGCCCATCAGAATCGCCGAGCCAATGACCCCGGCCAGTGGCCGATCGAATGGCCTCATGCTACCCCACTCTATCCCCGATCTGCGGGTTTTAAAACTAGAATATATATTTTAGTATGGAGTGACAAGGGAGGCCGATGAACTTCGGTGCTTAATCAGCTACAGGCGATACATCGCGGGGAGAATAGAACGTGGAATTTAGTTATCGCCGCTGCGAAAGCTGG
>Ga0070665_100002495_pt1 | contig 20246 bp, 16 predicted proteins | sample KBSS13metaG_FD_65862 | JGI IMG/M metagenome (GOLD analysis project Ga0070665, IMG submission 65862) | Switchgrass rhizosphere microbial communities from Kellogg Biological Station, Michigan, USA - KBS S1-3 metaG | ecosystem: Host-associated > Plants > Roots > Rhizosphere > Soil ...
GGAGACGGTCCACAACGGAACGCGCGACTCGTTGGCGATCTTGACGATCTCCTGCACCTGCTCGGTCGACGCCGGGGCGATGGCGGCATGGGCCTTGTAGCGCTCGGCGTCATTGGGGATCGTATAAGGGTCGTAGTAGCTCCCGACCTTCTCTCCCGCGAAAACCCAGTCGCCACCGACGACCTTGCGGAAGCGCTCCAGGGCGTCGGCCATCTGTGCCGCGTTGACACCGGGGGGTAATGGCTCAGCCATGGGCGTGATCCGTAGTCAGAATTTTCGGGGTAGTGCGCATGATCCAGGAGAACAGGTTGGGGTCGAGCCGCGACACCTGCACGTCCAGGTGGGCGTGCTCTGCGAGCAGGACTCGCAGGCAGAACTGGAAGGAATCCGTCGTCACGCCGCGCAGGTGCAGCGGGTCCTTGCGCGCCAGGCCATCCAATCCGCTGAGCCAGAAGGGAGTGATATCGCCCCGAACGCCAATGGGCCGGTTCGAGGCGGGCCAGGAGGCGGCGACCCGATGCGCGGGTTCAAAGCGCTCATCGAAAAACACGTAATCCGATTTGCGCCCGATGCCGGCGAATACAGCGGGACCTCGAGTCAGGACGGAGGGAAGCAACACGGACGCGGTGGCCGCGTGAATGAAGTGCCTTCTTTTCATCTTGCGTTTGATGCTCTCTCAGACGACATTCCAGGTCTACGTGAGCGCGATAGGGGGGCGTATGGCTCGGATCGAGGTGGTCTCGACGGATGGGCTCAGCGGTCGGAAGAAGGTCGAGTACTGGAACGATCTCGCGGCGAGCGCCATGACGGCGATGACTGCCAACCCGGCCGACATTGCAACCTTCTGCGGACGCATGAGACGGATGGAAGTGGGCGAGATGCGCGCCGTCGAGGTCTTCTCGCATGGTGCGCGCGTGGAGCGCACGCCCGCTCAAGTCTCCCGATCCGGTGAGACCCCGTTCCTGCTTGAGCTGCAGCTCGACGGAATAAGCGCCACACGCCAGGGTGGGCGCGAGGCGCGCCTCGAACGTGGAGATTTCACGCTGCTCGACAGCGCCCGGCCATTCGAGGTGCGTTGCACCGATCCGATGAGGCTGCTGGTGCTCAAAGTGCCCCGAGCGCTCCTCAGCAAATATCTCGGCTGCCCCGAGGCCATGTCGGCGATACCGATGTGCGCCGCGCACGCCTCGAACGAGCTCACCTCGCGGTTTTTGCGCGATCTCTGGGCCCAGTCGAATGCAGCGCTCGATCCCCGTCGCGCCGACCACGCCACCCGAGCAGCCCTTGAGCTCATGGCATACGCCTATTGCGCCCTGCCGCCGGCGCGCGGGGATGCGGCGAGCGCAACTGCTGCCCATCGAATACGGGTCCTCGACTACGTCGAATCGCACTTGAGCGATCCCTGTTTGGCTCCCGCATCGATCGCCGCGGCGCTGCGGATGTCCCGTCGGTACTTGCACCGCGTGTGGAAGGTAGAAGATGGGGAATCTCTCTCTCGCTACATGTTGCGGCGGCGGCTGGAAGAGTGCGCGCGGACACTGCGTGATCCCCTGCATGTCCAACGCAGCATCACCGCGATCGCGTTCGACTGGGGGTTTGTCGGCATGCCTCATTTTTGCAGCGCCTTCCGGCAACACTACGGCAACTCCCCGCGGGAGTATCGAGCCTCAGCGGCCGGCCGGTAACACATGAGCCGGCACCCAGTTACCGTGCACGCCATTGCGAAGGCGAAGGGGAAGCTTCACGGTCGCGATGGGCCCTGATGCGATGTTCCGGGTATCGAAGATCAGAAGATCGTTCAGCATCGTCTCGAACCGGTTTACGAGGACGAGGAGGTAGCCGTCTCCTTCGGGCGCGTCGCCATGGCGCGGGACGAACACGGGCTCCTGCGCCGTGGATTTGGAATCCAGGGCAAACGTGGTCGCCCGCCCGCTCTCGAAGTCATAGCACGCGACCGTGTTGAACGCCGGACCGAAGATTCCGCCTCCCGAGAAATCTAGCGTGGGATCGTGGGCAATCACGAAGCCCTGACGATGCTTCAGCATCGCGAAGCGAGCGTCGACCCGGGGGAACTCACAGTAGTTGGGCCAAAGCGTTCGTTCAGCGAAGGCACTGCCGCCGCGGGTCAGATCGAATTCCCAACGCGTGATGCGGGGGACGGCCTTGCTGGGATCGAAAGGCTGGCCGAGCGTGTCGGGATACATGAAGGGGAAGGTCTGCGCCTCCGACACGCAGGCATCGGCGATGACCCGTGTTCCCTCCGTATATGCGTTGAAGAAATGAAAGAGCCAGCGCGGCGGTCCTTCGAACCAGCGGATTTCCCGCGCGCCGGCCGCGCGCGGAAAGATGCCAACTTTGGAGTTACGCGTGGGGTCCCAGAGCCAGTGCGGTCCGCCCGCCTTCAGGCGTTCGAGACTCGTCGTCGTCGGCAGGACAGCGAAGATCACGTGCTCCCGAGTCACGGCGAAGTCGTGAATTTCCCCGGCATAGGGGGCCTCGAGCCATTCCTTGCGCACGACCCGCCCGTGAGCGTCGATCACGTAGTAGGCGATGTCTCGCGTGGTCTCGCCCTTCGCCGCGTACCCGAAGCCAACGAGCTCACCCGTGACGGGGTCGACCTTCGGATGGGCCGTGAAAGTGCGACTGGTCAGCGCGCCATCGAAGTCGCAAGTTCCCCGCGTCTCGAGCGTGTTAGGGTCGACCTCGACCGGTGGGCTGTCTTCCTTGAGCGCGAGAAGCTTGCCTCCGTGCCACATGACGTTAGTGTTGGCGGTTCCGCGACCCAAACCGCGGACGCTCACATCATCTGTGTACGGATTGCGGTAGGCGCCGAAGAGTGCTCGGCGCGCCGAACGCTCGAGGGTGAGCTTCTCCGTGCGGACGTAGCGGCTCCTGAAGTCAACGTGCCCACCGGCGAAGCGAAACAGCCCGATCATCCCGTCGCCATTGATGACGATGTCGTTGCCCAGGAGCGGCGGAAATTGCGGCTCGGGCGCCACGCGATAAAACGTGCCTTCGAGATCGATGGGCAGCGCTCCTTCGACTTCGAGCTCGAAGACGTCCGCTTCGATCCGGCCCGGCCTGTCGAAGCCGCTGTAGATCGGCAGGTCGGGGAAACGGGTCCCGGGCCGACGTGCGTCGCTGCCGGTGCGCGGGATTGCGTCGGAGGGTAGGGGCATGACCGGGAAGATTACGCCCGGTGGCTCGACGCGAATTACGGGAGAGGGAACGACTCGTTAGTCCGGAGTGATCTCGGGACTAGGAGCCTTCTACGACCAGGCGGCGCGCCGTCTGCATCGCCTGGGTACGATTCGCCACCCCGAGGATTCGAAACAGCGAGGACACGTGCATCTTGACCGTGATTTCGGCCACTCCCAGCCGCAGACCGATCTCTTTGTTCGATAAGTGCAGCAGCCGGAGTATTTCCGATTGTCGCGGCGTCAGCCGCGGGCTCGTGTCGGGCTCGAGCATGTCGTTGGAAGTGGGTGTTATCCACCGGGGACCGTTGCCGTCGCCCGCCAGTACGCGTTGAATGGCCTGTGTCATCACTTCAGTGCTCACGGCCTTGGAGATGAACAGCTTGGCGCCGGCTCGCAGCGCCGCGCTGGCATCGATCCGCTCTTCGGACGCGGACACCGCGATGAGATCCGCGGCCGGGAACCGGTGCGTCAGGGCCGCGACCGCTTCGGTACCACTCATTCCCGGGAGACTGAAATCCAGGACGATGAGTCGCACACCCTCCAGGCGGGCTTCCATGCGGAGGGCTTCTTCGGCACAACTCGCGGCGTGCACCGTCCCTTGGCCCAACATCACCCGCAAAAGCTCCGCCAGCGCGTGCCGATAGAGTGGATGATCCTCGACGATGAGCGCGTTACCGGGCATCCCCTGACTTCCACATTTTTCGCAAAAAGGACCGAGACTGTAGTATAGCGGAAGCGCTTCGTCGGTTGGATTGAGTCTGTTCACAGGACTGGCACGGTGAATATCAGCAGCACGCGCTTCGAGGACCCGGTCGGCCGGGAACAGATCCGCACGATTTTTCATAACAGTGCACCGGGACTGACCACAACACTCGTTACCGTGTTCATACTGACCCTCGGGTTGATCCGTATCGACGCGACGAACCTGTCACGAGGGGCGGTGTTCATGGCGATCATGCTCGCCCAATCGTCCACGCGCCTGTTGATGTATCGAGCCTATCGGCGCGTCGAAGACGGCCCACACGACTGGCGCCGTTGGGCTCTGGCATTCACGGTGGGGGCTTTCGTTGGCGGTGCCACAATCGGCTCCGGCGCCATCTGGATGGTGTCGTCCCAGCACACCGAGTTGCAGCTCATCGCCCTGCTGGTGATTTTCGCCGTGACCGGCGGTGCCGTGGGGGCTTTTGGCGCCTACCTGCCTGCGATCATTGTCTTTTTCATCGGCGTAGCGGTCCCCGCCATCCTCTGGCTGTTCATGCAGGGCGACGGGCTGCACCTCACCATTGGTGGCATCTTCGTCCTGTGGTTTATGGCGGTCTCCGAGCAGGCGCGGCGGGCGAACCGCCAATTCGTGGAATCGATTCGACTGCGCCAGGAAAACGTGGCGCTCGTCCAGGACCTGCGCCGTGAGAAGGCGGTGGCGGAGGAAGCCAACGTGGCGAAGTCGCGCTTCCTGGCCTCCGCCAGTCACGACTTGCGCCAGCCGGTCCATGCCCTGAGCGTGCTCGTAGGTGCGCTCCGCTCTCACCAGATGGACCCGCCGGCGCGGGGCCTGCTCGATCACCTCGATGGCTCGGTTCGTGCTTTGAGCGGGTTGTTCGGAGGGCTGCTCGACATCTCACGTTTGGATGCCGGTGTCGTGGAGGCTCACCGCGAGTCTTTCGCCCTCCAGCCGATCATCGACCGGGTCTGCCGCGACTATGAGTCACTCGCGCGGGAAAAAGGGGTGGCGCTGAAGTGCCTTGCAACTCGGGCCATCGTCCACAGCGACACGTTCCTGTGTGAGCGCATCTTGCGGAACATAGTAGCCAACGCCGTCACCTACACGGATCAAGGCCGGATCCTCGTCGGCTGTCGCCGTGGCTCGCGTCTACGCCTGCAGGTTTGGGACACGGGACGCGGGATTGCTCCAAGCGAGCAACAGCTCGTGTTCCAGGAGTTTTACCAGGTCGGCAATCCGGAGCGCGACCGAACTCGCGGTGTCGGACTCGGGTTGGCGATCGTCAAACGCCTCACGACACTGCTCGATCATCCGCTGCAGTTACAATCGTGGCCCGGCAAAGGAACTTGCTTCACGCTGGAAATTCCGTACGCGACCGCTGCCGCCCAGGCGACCCTCGAATCGAAACTCTGCACCACCGTGCCGGAATCCCGCGGCTCGGGGCTGATCCTGGTGATTGACGACGAGGGCGCCATTCAAATCGCCATGCAGAGCCTGCTGCAAAGTTGGGGATATACCGTGTTGGCGGCCGGCGGTTACGAGGAAATGATGCTGCGGATCGGTGCGAGCACCGAGGTGCCGCGCCTCATCATCTGCGACTACCGTTTGCGGGATAACGAGATCGGCAGCACCGTCATCGAGCGGTTACGAAACGAATACAACCACCCGATCCCCGGCATGCTCATCACCGGCGACACCGCGCCGGACCGCATCAGGGAGACCCAGGCCAGCGGTTACCTGCTGCTACACAAGCCCGTCCCCAACACCGCACTACGCGCCGCCATCGTCCGTCTCATGGACCCTTCGGGGCATTGAGCAGCTTCATGTGCACGGACGAGCCTTAACCCGGCGCTCAACCTTCCCAAGAATTCTTCAGCGGAAAGCGGTTGCCGAAATCGTCGGCGACCCGTTCTGTTGTTTCCAAGCGTCAACTATCCGCCAGGTTCGGCCCGCCACTGCGTTTGAAATCAAACTGACACATCAACGTCACGAAATAGATACAAGAAACCAAATAATCGTGACGCCAATAACTTTCCGGACGACGACGCCCGCAACGCTTTAATCATTATGGAAATACAGTTGAACATAAGAAAGCACGTAAGGAACCTGCTGGCCCTCTGTACGCCGCTCGTAGCGCTTGCGGCATACGCGGACGAGCCAACGACGCTGGCCGCCAGCGACTCGACCGAGGCCGCTGCGCCGGCCGCCACAACTGCCGGCACACTGCCGAATCCATCGAGCACGTCGAACACAACCACGCTCAACGCGACCCAGCGCGGCCAGGAGCAACTGAGCGAAGTCCTGGTGCAGGCCAACCGGCTCAGCCTTGGCGGCGGCCTCATGTCGATCCAGGACGCGCCGAAGGCGGTATCGACGATCACACGCAACTCGATTCTGCAGGCCGCACCTGGCGCGAACTACGCGCAGATGATCGAGAGCATTCCCGGCGTCCTGGCGATCACCGACGATGTGACCGGACTCAACGACGCCAACTATTCGATTCGCGGCTTCACCAACGACGAAATCGGCGTCACGGTCAATGGCGCGCCGATCAACGACAGCGGCAACTACCGCGTGTACCCGACCGAGTACGGCGATACCGAGAATATGGGCGACATCACCGTGCTGCAGGGCTATCCCGACGTGGATCAGCCGGTCGCCGGTGCGGCTGGCGGCACCGTCTCGTGGGTCACGATCGATCCTTCCCACACGGCGCAGGTCGACCTGGGCCTGTCCGCTGGCAGTCATGATTACCAGCGCGCTTTCATCCGCCTGCAAACCGGCGACCTCGGGCCGGTTCGGTCGTGGGTATCGTACTCACACAATGAAGTCGATCTCTGGCGCGGCGGCGGCAACGCCAACGTGCAAAAGGTCGACGGCAAGTCCGTTTGGACGATCGACGACCACAACTCCATCTCGGCCTCCGTACAGTACAACCACGAGCTGAAGTACCAGTACGCGACCTTGTCCAAGGTACAGGCCAATACGAACTACTTTCAGGGTTACGACCTCACGCTGCTGAATCCGACGGACTCGAACTACTGGCGGCTGCACACCAATCCTTTCGACAGCCTGTTGGTCAGTATGGATGGCGAGTTCCGTCTCACCGATTCGACTCGAGTGTCGGTCGTGCCGTACTTCCAGTACGGTGGCGGCGGCTCAGGCGGCGGCTACACCTTCACCGAGAGCACTGCGACCAGCAATTACGGCAGGTTCGCCTATAGCAACCAGGACATTGACAACAACGGCACAGTTAGTACTACCGCCGCTGGTGGGAAGGCCCTGGCCTACGAGCTGTCCAAGTCGTACACCTGGCGTCCGGGCGTCATCGCCAAACTGATCCAACAGCTCGGCCGCGACGACAGCCTGGAAGTCGGCTTCTGGCTCGACCAACCGCGCCAGGAACAGAGCGAGCCCTTCACGCCCACGGTTCAGGGCGCGCCGGTCGACATCTGGCAGAGCAATAGCGCGAACCTGGTCAAGTATTCGCCCCACGGCGGTCCGCAGTACCTCTACAACGAATACACCCAGACTTCACTGCGCCGGGGCTTCCTCGAAAACACCTGGACGCCGACGAATCAATGGACCGTGACGACGGGTATCGCCTACACGTCGGTGTTGCGTAAGGGCTGGGATTACGAGTACTACGGCGCGTTCGCGGGCCCCGCTTACCAGCAGCAGTATGGCGGCTATGCCCGGGCGACCTACAACAAGGCCACCCCGACCGCGGGGATCAAGTATCAACTCAACGACCAGAATCAGTTCTTCGCGGGCTACGGTCGCACGTTCCGTGCACCGATCAATGGCTCGGTTCTGCAGAACGCGGCCGTGTTGCTGTTTTACCAGGCCAATCCCGGGGAACTCGGTTTCAGCAAGATTACGCCGGCGCAGCTCGCAGCCATCGCGAACAACAAGCCCGAAATCGCGGACACGGTCGATGTGGGTTGGCGTTACTATGGCAGCCGCATTTCCGCCGCCGTCGACGCCTACGGCTCGAATCTGAAGAACAAACAGCTCTCGGGCTACGACAGCGCTTCCAGTGCGACGGTTTACCTCTCGGTCCCGGAGTTGCACCAGCGCGGCGTGAACGCGGAGGCCAGCTTCAAGCTCTACGACGATCTGACGCTATATGGGTCATACGCCTATACGAAGTCCACTTTCGCAGCGGACATGGACTCGATTGGTGACGGCTACTATCCCGTCAATGGCAAGTCGTTCCTCGATACGCCAAAGAACACCGCGTACCTGCGCCTGGCCTATGACCACGGACCGCTCTGGGCGAGCCTCGACATGAAATATCGCAGCTCGTTCTGGGGTGATTGGATGAATACGGAGAAGGCGGGCGGCTTTACCACGCTCGACTTCAATGCCGGCTGGCGTTTTCCGGACTTCGCCTCATGGCTCACCAAGCCGGAGATCAAGCTCAACGTATTCAACCTGACGGACAAGCACGCCCTGATCTACGACAGTGTCACGACATTGCTGGCCACCAAGGGGCCCCTGGACCCGATCAGCGGGAAGGCCCTGTATGCCGGCGGTGCGTACTACAACCTGCTCGAGCCGCGGACCTTCATGATCACCATCAAGGCTTCGCTCTTCTGATAGCGACGGAAGCGAGAACGGCGTCCTTCGGGACGCCGTTTTCTCGGCCGCGGACCTATGATCCCAAGGCGCGGTTGAGCACTGCGGCCAGCCGGACACCGGCTTTTTCGAGTTGGAGGGTGGCGACCTCGCGAGCTGCCTCGTCATAGCCGGGCGGCAAGCTAACGGGTGCCTGGTCCGGAGCGCACCCGGGCTTCGACCCGACGGTGTAGACCGAAGTCTTGGCGAGATCGAACCCCTCCATTGCCCATTGCGCCGCATCGCCTCTTTCCCATGCGGCCTTGTTCTGCGGCGTGATGCGGCGGGCGAGCATCTCTGCGGCGACTCGGGGGTCGTCACCGAGACCCTGAACCACCACGGTATCCCAATAACTGTGCAAGTTGACTTGGCGCGGCCCGCCGAGGTTCAGGAGCACGCAGTTACCGCCTTTATCCTGGTTGTCAGAATCGTGCAGCGGCTGATGGATATCGCCGAGAAAGTGCAGCAGGAATTTCAAGGCCAGGAGGCGTTCTGCCGCCGGGACCGCGGGATTCGCGAGCTCCTGGCTGAATTCCACTACCTTGTTCACGATGCAATCGTGCGCGGGCCCCTGGGATGCGACGGGGTCGGCGGCGGGAAAACCGAAACAGGCCGCCTTCAGGTCCGGGTGATCGAGCTCGATGTCCACGAAGTGCCATTCGCCCGTTTCCTTGTGCGCGCTGCGATAGCTGTCAGCCCAAACGGACTCCTCCAGCATATCGTGCGCCGTCAACGTGTCCTGGTCGGCCGCCAACATCTGGTCGACCTTCCCGAGCACTTGGGCCGTCAGGTAGCCCCGAGCCACCGCGGCAACGATCTTGTGGCCTGCGGAACCCCAGGCAAAGACCCCGGCCGGGTAGCTCAGTGCCCCCAGTGCGGCAAGCAGCGCCAGGCCTCGTTTCATGGTGAACAACTGCAACGCGCTCCTGTAGCGGCAACCTCCGGCCGCGTACTTCGGTTCGAGAGCTTATGAATATCGTATGACACTTTCGAGGACGCGCTCATCATTGGGCTCCCATAGTCAGTGCACATGCCAAAAGGATTGCCTGGCTACCTGGGCCGCGCAGCAGGTCACCCGCGCGCCCGCAGAGCGGATAATCACCCGTTCGCAGCATCCACGCGCGGGCGCCACCGTCTTGGCGTAGAGTGATACCCAGACCCGAGATCTGGCCCGGCGCAATCTGACACTCCTGCTGAGCCGTGATCCCGACATTGCGTCCGTCGTCGAATGCGAGTCCGGCCTGGAGGCTGTTGCGGAAATCAGAAAATCCAAGCCCGACCTGGTGTTTCTCGACGTTTCTTCCAGGCCGCATATTCGTGCGGCAAACACACGGCGCAGGGTCTGTAACCGGCGGCGACGGCCGTGATTTCATCGACGAAAAACACACGATGCTGCACATAACCGCCGCGGGCGATAGCCTGACGGGCGGCGCGACAGTCGAGACGTCCGTAGATCCTGCTGCGCCGATGGCCGCCAAGTGCGCCTGGTTTGGCACTCTGATACGGCTTACCGTCCGGCCCGATCAGTGTGAAGACTTTACGGGAGGTCATGGTCGTCGCCCCCAGCGGCCGCGATATAACTTCAGAACCCCGGCAACCTCGCGACTTGCGGGGCTGCGCGCTCAGGCGGAATCGCCTTCTCGTGCTCGAGCAACCAACGCTTGCGGTGCAAACCCCACGCGTAACCCTTGAGCTCGCCGTTACTGGCGATCACGCGATGGCAAGGTACGATGATGGCGATGGGATTGGCACCGTTGGCCGCGCCAACCTCGACTGCCGCTCGTGGGTCATCGAAACCCAACTCCCTGGCGAGCTTGCCGTAGGTCGTAGTGGTACCGGCCGGAATACGCCGCAGCGCGTCCCAGACCCTACATTGCAAGTCGGAGCCCCCAGTGGCCGTTGGCAGAGAATCGATCGCACTCAACTGGCCCGAAAAATATCCGGCGATGGCTAGCGCGACCTCCGTCGGCACCGAGGCCTCGGTCAATACGGCGCCGCTGCCGTAATGCTCCCGCAAGCCACGACGCAGGTGTGCCTCGTGAGTGCCGAAATCGAGCGCACGGATATTGCGTTCAGCGTCGGTGACGAGCAGGAGATCACCCAACGGCGACCCCAAACGGCTCAGTAGCAGTTGCACGATGCCATCCCTCTCGGGTGAGGTCCGCACCTGTGCAGACCTCACCGTTTTCAACCAGATGCCTTCACACATTGCCCATGCCAACTGCGGCCTTGATCAGTCCGAGTTGCGTCAAAGCAGTCACTCCGTCATCGAGCCCGATCTCTTCCACGATCTTGCCGTCGAGAACCTTCAGCACCGTGGTACCGGTGAAGTGCATCTTACGACCTGTCGCAGCCGGAAGCCCGCCCACCAGGAAATCATCGAAGGCACGACCCGTGTGGGTCCCACCACCTTCCCACTGCCCCACGACGTAGTCACCCTCGGCGATGAGCTCGGCCGTGCCCCAGAAACTCAGGTCCGGAAACGCGGCGCGAAAGTCCGTCATGAACGCCTTGATATCGTTACGACCCCGGCGGGGCTCGTGCAGCGAGTACTTGAGGAGCATGTTGGGCGCCGCAATCTCATCCACAACGGCAAGATTGACCGCCTTCCCCCAGAACTCCGTGAACCAGCGGCCGACAACCGCCTTGTTGAGCGTCTCTTTACTCATGTGAACAAGCCCTCACCGTTTCAGGATGATCATCGAACCGCTCGATGACCTTCCGGTACAAGACTAGGCCCCCGTCCCTGAAGCCAAAACCCGATTCTTGCTGTGAAATAAAACTGGACAAGCCCCGTCGCCGCCTGCTGCTATGAGCGACTCGCCAAACTGCTGACGACGATCGTTCCAAAGTACTTCCCGAGCTCTGTGGGGCAATCAAGGTAATGGCTACTCCCCTGACCGATGCAACGGCTCAACGCATCGCCAGAATGTTCCCCTCGTCGGCACAGGAGCTCGTCTCCAGCGTCCTGATCGAGGAATGCGGCGACAACTTAACTACCCACTCCGCACTCATCGAGCGCATTCGAATCGCGGTCTTGAAACTCAGCGGCGGAGACCTGAATGCTTTGCAGCGCGCTATCGACCTGGCGAAGACGGATTGGCGCGATGCGCTGATGGCTGCGGGCTTCGGCACCAACGTTGCGGCTCATCTCTCATGGTGGCCTGATCCACCCAAGCGTTGAGCCAGATCCATAGCCGAAGGATCTAGTACTGATCTAGTACCTATCCACATTGCGGAATCGTGCCGCGCGGCGGACGAGCTGAAGATCGTGCCCGCGAGCTCCAACCCTCCTTCAGAGCCCACCCTGTTCCCGGGAACACCCGCCGCACGCGGGAACGTCTCTGTCGCGTCTGGATGTCACCCGTCAGTAATGTCAGGGTGTAATGTTTGATCTACGGCGGTCCGAGCTCGACCGTCCGAATAACACCTACATTCACTCGGAACCGGCGTCCAATCGAACAGCCACTCATACGATGGAGGGAGCTATGTATCGTGCAATGATGTTGGGAACCCTGATCGCCACAATGGCGCTCACTTCGGCGGCGGTCGCGCACGAGCCGACGGAATTCCATGCCACGCTGTCGGGATTCGAAGAGGTCGGCGCGCTCAACAACCAAAGCGGAGCGATCCTGTCCGAGGGCCGGGGAACGCTCGAGCTGAAGCTGGATCGACAGACGCAAACGATCTCATTCACACTGCGCTTCGCCAACCTGACCTCCGCGGTCACTCAGTCACACATTCATTTCGGGAAAGTGCACATGGCCGGTGGTGTCATGGTGTTCTTTTGCTCGAACCTGCCCAAGCCCCCGCCGGGAACCCAGCCATGTCCCGCGAACGGCGGCACTGTGACGGGTACGATCTCCGCTGCCAACATCCTCGGAATCGCCGGACAGAACGTGAATGCGGAGGATTTTGACGCTCTCGAAGATGCCCTGGAAAGCAACACGGCGTACGCCAATGTGCATACGGCCAACTTTCCCGCGGGCGAGATCCGCGGCCAGATCCGACACGACTCCGGCCACGAAGACTGAGTGCCGGTGTAGCGCACAACGAGGGGCCGGCGATCCAAAACGGCCCCTCCCATCGCAGCCGGCGTGCGTGAGGTGGCGCGCATCCGCCGGGTCGACCGCTACACGCTTCGCGTTCGTGTGAGACTGACGACGATGTCGTCCGCCAGGTGAAATTCGAGCTTCCCGCCCCGCAATGAATTGCTTCCCGGGTCGACGTTACCGAAGTCCAGCGGTACGTTGAGATACCGTGGGTGACTCGGATTATGGCAGTGCACGATGAGCCGCAGGCGCTTCTGCTCCTTCGAATACTTGCTCTTTTCCAGGGTGCAGCTCTCGCCCTCGTTCGCGTCCGTCTTGTAAGTGAGACTGCCGGTGATGTCGCCGTTCGCAATCTGTCGGATCTCGAGATTGACGACGCTGAGTTGGGTATTTCCCTTGGCATCCGCATAGACGCCCGTCCAAACACCACTCAGGTCTCGCTTTGTGGAGGCAACGCGGGAATCCGCAGCGACGGTTCGGTGAGACGCACCGCCGGGGGTTGCCGGTTGAGTGGGTTTCGTTTCGGAGGAGGAGGCTCCGGTTTGCGCGGGTTCCGCCTGTTGGGTGCCCGCCACGACGGGCGGGACGGAAGTTTGCGACGGTAGAGCCTCTTTCGCCCCGGCGTCAGCCCCGGCCGCAGACGTCCCTTTTACGCTGGTGTCTGATCCTCCTGCAGGCGTCCCTTTTGCGCTGCTGTCCGCGCCAGCCGCGGAGGCCCCTTTCGCGCTGCTGTCCATTCCACTCGCCGGAGCCGCTGTCCCCCCAGGCTCCAACCCAGCCACCGTCGCCCCGCTTGCCTTGGTTTCCCCTCCAACCGCCCCAGGACCCTCTTGCGCCCTGACGTCAGACCCCGTTGCAACAGGCGTCGTTCGACCCATAAACCGCCACGACACCCCCGCCGCCAACACCACAACCCCAACCGCCCCCGCAATGACGGCGGCCCTCGGCACCGATGACCTGCCCGGCCTCGCTGTCGTCGCCGGAGCCCCCGGGACCCCCGCATCCTGCGAAGTCCCCGGAGCCACCGCCGCAGTCGCCGAGGTCCCCGCCGTCACAGGCGCCACCGGCCGTCCACTTGAACTCTGAGTCCTCAGCAGTGTTGCCTCATCGAGGCCAGTGGCATCCATCCGCGGGACCGGCACCTGCATGCGAGCAACAATAGTCTCATCGGCGCTGAACGGAACCCCATGCAAATCCGGCAACGCCTGGATGAACTCCTCGGCCGTTGCAAATCGCTCGTTGGGATCCTTGGCCAGCGCACGCATGACGGCGTGCACGGCCTCCCCCGGAATTTGCGGGTTGTAAGTGATAGGCGGCAGCGGCATATCCCGCACGTGCGCCGATTCGATCTCGAACGCCGTCTTGGCCTGGAAGGGCGGGCGGCCGCACAAAATTTCATACAGCGTGACACCCATCGCGTAGATGTCGGTGCGCACATCGACCGGGCGTCCCAGGATCTGTTCCGGGGACATGTAGGAGGAGCTTCCAACTCGCGTACTGACTTGAGTGTGTCCCGTCGAGCTCTGCATCTTGGCGATGCCGAAGTCCGTGATCTTGATGACGCCCTCGTCCGTGAGCATGAGATTGGCCGGCTTCAGGTCACGGTGAATGATGCCCCGCCGATGGCCGGCTGCCACACCGCGAAGCGCTTGGACAAAGATCGGCAGAGCGATGTGGGCCGGAATCGGCCCGCCGCGCTGGAGTTTGCTTTGCAGCGTCTCTCCCTCGATGAATTCCATCACGGCCACGGGCGAGCTGTTCCAGACGAAGAAGTCGAACAGCATGGCGATGTTGGGATGATTCAGGGCCGCCTGGACGCGCGCCTCATGGCGAAACCGCTCGACGAACTCCGGATCATCGCGCAGCTCGGTGCTGATGACCTTCAGCGCCACGGTGCGATCGAGATTGACGTCGAGCGCCTTGTACACGATTCCCATGCCGCCGCGGCCGACGATCTCCAGGACCCGGTAGTGCTCGATGGTTTCGCCGATCAAATTGAGTCCTCGAATGGATTACCTTCGGTAGGCGAGCACGCTGGAGCGGCTCTTGCCGAGGTAGATGCGGTCTCCAGTGCGCAGCGTCGCCTTGTCTACTCGCGCCGAGTCAGTGGAATTCACATAGGTGCCATTGGCCGAGCCGCGATCGATGACCACCACCTCGCCGTCCAACGGCACGACCCAGGCGTGCTCCTTCGAGATGGAGTCGGTGGGTAGGACGACGCTGCACCGTGTTGAATCGCGTCCAATCAGCAGCCCACCCTGGGAAATGGGGAAGCGTTGTCCGGTAAGTGGTCCGCTGATGACTTCCAGTGTACCGAAATGATCGACGCGCGTCGGGTCGACGGTCCCGGCCGCCGAGCTTTGCTTCGGGTCAACTAGACTGCGCGCATTCGCTCGCCGCCCGTATTTCTCGACTGCGGCCCCGCCCCCCGCGCCGGCCTGGCCTCTCGCGCCGGCCCGGCCCTCCACGCCCACGCCCGCCCCGGGCTCGGCCCCGCGCCCACCGGAAGCCACCGTTGACAGCCCCTTGCGGCGTAGTTTGCCCGCTGGGGCAGGAGGCGCCGCCCTACCGGTCCTGCTGATCCTCGCCACCAGCCAGGCTGCAGGTCCGATGGCCACAATCCCAAGCGCGGTCGCGGTCACTCCCGCGGCGCCGAAGGAATCGATGAGCCATCCCCAGAGTCCTTCCGTCTTTTCGTTCGCCGCGGCCGCCTGCTCGAGCCGCTCCGCCTCGGGCTGGCGCGGCATCATTTCGAGCACGTGTTGGAGCAACTCGTGCGCGCGCCGCCAACGACCGTCGGCGTAAGCCGTCAGAGCCCTTTGCCACAGGTCGTCGAAGGCCCCACGCTGCGGCTCGATACCCGCCTGGCGCACGAAATCCATGGCGACGTTGATGGGTACGAGATAGTTGTATGCGCCACCGCTTTTGAATGTCGCAATACCGATGACGCGTCCCTGCGCGTCAAAAGCCGGGCCGCCGCTGTTACCCGGGTTGATGATGGCGGTCGTCTGCAGCACCGGAATGTCAGGTCGATCCAGCCGCTTGACCGCGGAGATCGTTCCGTCGGTGCTGGTCGCAATGAGCGCCGAGATCGCGCTCACTCGCGCATCGCCGGGATAGCCGATGACGTACACCGGGTCGTTCACGTTGAGGGGATCCGAGTTTCCGAGCGGCACAGTCGGCAAGTCGTGGCCGTCGACTTTGATGACAGCGACATCCTTTCCCGGGTGGGGCGAGTCGATGAATGGCTCGCTGTAGGCTTTGATAGCGCCGTCGAAGCACCGTCTATTGTCCAGACACACTCGCGCCGTGACGGCCCCCTTCGAAATAGCAACCTTGCCGTCGCGAAGATACTGGTTGACGAGCGAGTTGAGTTTCGCCCGCTCGGCGGCAGTCATGGCAGGCTGGCCCCGCTGCCGTCGCTGTGCCGCGAATTGCTCCTGCAGGGCGAATGTCAGACATGCCGAGATCGCGGTTTCGCGCGCTTGCCGGGCATCGGGGTCCGTCACGTTGGCCAGCTGTGCCACGTGTCCATTGGTGATCAGGTATCCATCTGGCCTGATCAGAAACCCGCTGCCGCGGACGCCGGCGCCCTCAGGACAGCTCACTCCGAGCTCCGGAATGCTCGCCTGTAAAGGAATGGAAATCAGGACGACGCCTGGACGCAACTCGAGATCCCGCCTGGCGTCGGGACTCAGTGGTGCCGCACCGGCAAAGCCTCCGACGCCCAAGCCGGCGGCAAGGAGCGTGAGAGATCGAATAGTCGCGTATGCCATCTTTCGACGCGAACGTCGCTCGCCCACGCCGAATCCTACACGTTGCTGTTGCGGTAGGAGGCCACTACAGTTGATTCAATGTGCTCGGCGCGCTCGAGTCCGGTCGTGTCTGGCCAGCGGCAACCAACAGGGGTGTCGAGGCGGGCGCCTTGGGCAGCCCCTTGGGGCCCATGTTCTTCGACGCCACCAGCATGGCCTGAGTCAGTTGGTCCTGCTGCTCACTCTCCATCGCCTCGAGATCGTTTTCCGACACCCGGGTCACCAGGCCCGTACCGCAGTCGGAAATCGCACTCAGCTTGACCTCCACCGGCACGGTCCCGTTGTTGTCCATATCGCCCGTGCGCTCGATGTAGTCGTTGGGCGTGAGCGAGCAAACAGCGCCGGGCGTATCCGAAGGGACATCGAGCGGCGCGTTGACCCGGAACAACTTGTGACCGGGCTTCAGGGCGCTGGGGCCGCTGTCGGAGACTTCGGTGGTCTGCCGCTGGCGCTCGCGCAGCTGGAGTTTGATCTGCGCATCCAGCTCCTCTTTGATTTCCGGGGTAATGGGCGGAGGGGCGGCCTCGGGAGGTGGGGTCTGGGCCGAGTCCGACGAGGACGAGTCGCCGGACTGATCATCAGTTGCCGAGGAGGAGGGCGGCGGTGCCGCAGCGTCCGCTGGCGACGCGGCTCCGTCCGATGCCGCATCCGTGTCAGGATAAGTTTCCGCGTGCCAGTCCTGATAGGCGGCGCGCATGTTTTGTGAGATCAGGTAGTCCGTCAGCCACAGGTCGAGGCTGGTGTAGCTCGGGTAAGGCGTGAAGTAGTCTCCATAGGCCGTGTACCAGGCCTCCCTCCTCCATCCCCACCTGTAGCCCACCGCGGTTGGCCAAGGTTGGACAGCCCAAGCGTAGTACGCGGGCGCGAAGGTAACTGCCGGAACAACGCTCTGGTAGGTGAAGGTACGCCCATAGCGCGTGAACGAGTGTTGGCTATATACCCTGGCGTAGAGCACATGGCCGCCGCGTACATACGTACGGCTGGTATAGCCGGGTCTCAGCGGGTGCTCGACAACGCCGGTGACGCTAGTTCCGTAGCGGACAGCGTGAACTGTGCCGCCAAAGCCGCCGCCGCCGCCGCCGCTGACGCTGCCGCGGCCGGCCCAGGGACGCGTCGCTTCCACCATCCGGCGCCCGCCGGCGAAGTGCTGCTCCGTTCTCATCCCGTTAGGAGTGTGGGTAACGAAGCTGCTGTGTTGTCCCGGACCGAATCCGCCTCCAGGTCCATGGCCGTGCGACGGATCCATTCCGCCTCGGCCGAAGCCGCCATAGCCATGCTGCTCCGCAGTGTTGCCGGACGGATGGTAGCCGCCACCGGCGGGACCCGACGACGAGGGTCGATATCCGCCAGCTTGTGAAGAGGGGTGATACCCGCCCCGTTGCGGAGGGGCTGCGGCGCCCGGCCGGGTCGAAGGATTCGTCGGCCCCGCGCTGTGCTGGGTTGATGCCGGGCTGGTGGGCGCCTGGGTACGTGTTGGGCCGGAGTGGCTCCCCGGCCCCTGTTGATGCGGCTCCCACTCCTTGGCCCTCTGATTCTGGGCGGCGGCGAGCGCCGTCAATGTTCCCAGGGCCAGAAATCCCAACGCTTTGTAGTGGTTGATGGTGCGCATGCTTCGTTTCCCGAAAGAGGAGCCTCATGCAACGCGCTTGGGCGTGTTGCCCCCTGTGTCGGTCAGGCCGTACGGCGTCTTTGGGCTCGAAGTCCACTGTTGTTGCGCCATTGTGCCCGCCTGACCACTCCAATATACACGGCACAATGACCAGCCACTCACCGGAACTGGCCCAATTCGGGTGGTTCTCCGCAATAAGTAACTGACCTGTCTAGCCTTTCCCGCGGGCCCCCGGAGGGCTAAGACGGTAGTCCCGGGTGGTTACCCAGGTCTAGTGATTTTGGTCATAAGCCGGCATCCCCGACGCCGCTCCGTCATCCCTCGGCCGCGTCGCCACACAATAACGGGCTTCAACGATTTCGCGCGCGCGGAGTCGGTGCGGGCAGGGCATTCAGGCTCTTGAACATCGAGAACACCCACGGCCGCACCGCCAGCAGTGCCGCCATCGGACGTTTGTCCTTGGGTGGCACCGTGCGATCGAGCTCCGCCAGATCCCGGAACTCCCCCGCCATACGTTCCAACTTCCGGAGCAGAATCTTACAGGAGGCGTCTGAAAGCTCTGCGGAGAGGAAGTGCAGAGCCTCCCCGGAGCGAGCAAACGCGGCCTGCAAAAACTCCTGGCGAATCTGGCTCTCGTACGTACGCCGCAGCGGCCCGTCGGGTCGCCACGCAAGCACCGATGCCGCGCGCGTTCGCGCCCGCAGCTTCGATCTCAGTTCGATCAAACGGAGCGCATCCAGCCGGACCATCAAGCGGCGGACCGCCCGCTCATCCACGGCGAGTTGGGTACTCACATCCCGCCCCGTCCGCCCGTTCGCAAGCAGATAAAAACACGCCAGGAGCTTCGGATCGGCCGCCAGGGCGGTTTCCTGTTCCAGTGTCAAGAGCTCCGCAGTGTCGGCCGACTGGTCCCCCGCCAAGCGCACCACTTCGCTCATGCTGACCTCGAGCGCCTGGCAGATCTCATCCAGGCGTGCCAGCGTCAACGTCCCGCGCGAGAAGATCCGTTTCACGGAAGCTTCACTCAAGCGGATCTGCTGCGCGAGATCGCGATAAGTAATCTGCCGGGATTTCATGATGGCCTTGAGGCTCGTCATGATGCGCGCCGGCGTCGGATTGGCGCTCGTCATCGTAATACCTGTTTCCTGCGACCCTGGGTATCGAAATACGATACTCCACGGAGTGGTATTGATCCATCGTCAATCGCCCGTCAATCATCCCTCCAGCAATTTTCATCTCACGATCAGGACGAGGGTGACTATGAAGCGTTATGTTTACTCCATGGGTGCGGTCATGTTGTTGGGCTGCTGCGTGCCGGCGCTGGCGCAGGGCAACTTCAGCGAGCCCGATTACTCCCAGGCAAACTGGTATTTCGCCGGCGGCTACACCGTCGCCACCGGGGCAGCCGCAGATTTCGTGAACAACGGCTGGAACATCGGTGGCGGCGTGCAGTGGCGGCCCCATCCGGGGCCGGTCTCACTGCGGTGGAACTACGAGTACAGCCGCAACATTGCGACCCATCAGTTGTTGAACGAGGGCGCGGCGATCAACCAGACAGAAATCGATCACGGCTGGAGCGACCTCTTCAGCACCGACCTCGACGCGGTGCTCGACATTCCGCTCGCACGCGGTGTCAGGGCGTATGTCCTGGGTGGCGGCGGCGGCGCCATTCGCCGCATCAGCCTGACCCAGACAATCGGCACGAACGGCAGCACCTGCAGCGACTGGGCGGGTTTCTGCAGTGTCACGGTCTATCCGGGCGAAGTGGTGGTACAGAGCAAGACCACGGGCCGCTGGGAATGGAACGCTGGCGCGGGGCTCAACGTCTCCCTCGGCGGCGGACAATCCTTCTTCGTCGAGGCGCGTTACATGGAGGTCGAGACGCCGGTACGGACGGGGTTCGTCCCCATCCGCGTTGGCTTCATGCTGTAACGACGGCTGCTCCCCGGGTAGAGTAACCACTCTACCCGGGAGACCCAACTTAAGCCCCTAAAGCTTGTAGATGTCCGGCACCGTCCGTTCCATGTATCGATCGATGTGGGTCGGGGAGACGAATCCAAACTGCCGGTACAACCCGTGAGCATCCTTCGTAACGAGGTTCCACCGGCGCAGTCCTTGCAGCCTCGGATGTTGCGTGGCCATCGCCATCATGGCTTTCGAGAGCCCGCGCCCACGGTGCTCTTCGAGCACATAGACATCGCATACGTAGCAGAAGGTGGCGTAATCGGA
>Ga0070665_100002496_pt1 | contig 20242 bp, 12 predicted proteins | sample KBSS13metaG_FD_65862 | JGI IMG/M metagenome (GOLD analysis project Ga0070665, IMG submission 65862) | Switchgrass rhizosphere microbial communities from Kellogg Biological Station, Michigan, USA - KBS S1-3 metaG | ecosystem: Host-associated > Plants > Roots > Rhizosphere > Soil ...
CACCGAGGTCCTGGCTGACCGCCGTGTCCGTCGTGATCGCATTGTTGGCCAGCTTCGGTCCGTTGACCTGACCCGGGATGGTCAACACGGTGATCTTTCCGTACGTCGACGGATCCGAGCTCGCGCTGATGTAGGCGGCCAGGAAGTCACGCTGGAACCGGTTCATCGCACTGGTCAGCTGGAAGGACGCCGAACTGTCGTTGGATGCAAGGTCTTTGGCGACGATGTAGTACGGCGGCTGGAAGCTGCTCGCGGTCGGGTTGGGATCCAGCGGCACGTCCCAGAAGTCCGAGTTGGAGAAGAACGTCACCGGATCGTTGACGTGATACTTGGCCAGCAGCGCGCGCTGCACCTTGAACAGGTCCTCGGGATAGCGCAGGTGCGCCTGCAGTTCCGGTGAGATGTCGCTCTTGGGCTTCACCGTGCCGGGGAAGACCTTCATCCACGCCTGCAGCACGGGATCTCGCTCGTCCTGCTCATACAGCGTGACGGTGCCGTCGTAGGCATCGACGGTGGCTTTCACCGAGTTTCGGATGTAGGACACCATCTTGTCGGGCGCCAACCGGTTGATCGCCACCTCGTTGGAGTCGGCGGTCGCCGTCGACAACGACATCTGCTGCGAATACGGATAGTTGTCCAACGTCGTGTAGCCGTCGACGATCCACACCATCCGCTTGTTCACGATGGCCGGGTACACGCTGGTATCGGTGGTCAGCCACGGTGCCACCGCCTTCACCCGCGCCGACGGGTCACGGTTGAACAGCACCCTGCTGTCCGGCCCGATCGGGTTGGACAGCACCAGCTTTCGCTCGGAGAACTTCACGGCGAATACGGCACGGGCCAGCCAGTTGCCGATCGGCACACCGCCCTTGCCGGCGTAGGTGTAGTTCTTGGTCTCGGTGTTGGTCTCGTAGTCGTACTCGCGGTCATTGCCGTTCTTGCCGACGATCGCATAGTCATCACCCGTGCTCGCGATCACCGGACCGAAGTACACCCGCGGCTGGTCGAGCGGGGCCGGACCCGGTGCGACGACGCTGCCGTTGGCGCCGACGACACTGGCGAGAAACTCCGGATAGCCGCCGTTCTGGTTGGGATCGTTGGCGACCCCGCGCACCGTGTTGGCGGGCGAGGCGATGAAACCGTTGCCGTGGGTGTACACGAAGTGCCGGTTGAGCCAGTCACGCTGATTGTCGATCAGCCTGTCGGGGTTGAGTTCTCGCGCGGCGACCACGTAGTCGCGCAGGTTGCCGTCGGGCCCGTTGTAGCGGTCGATGGACAGTTGGTCGGGGAAATAGTAGAAGTTCTTGCCCTGCTGGAACTGGGTGAACGCGGGGCTGACGATGGTCGGGTCGAGCAACCGGATGTTGGACGTCGTCGCCCGGTCGGAGGCGACCTGCTGCGCGGTCGTCTGTGTGTTGCCGCTGTAGTCGCGGTAGGTGACGGTATCGGCCGTCAGCCCGTACGCCTGTCTGGTTGCCGTGATACTTCGACTGATGTAGTCGCTTTCCTTTTGCGCCGCATTGGGTTTCACGCTGATCTGTTCGACGACCAACGGCCAGCCCCAACCTACGACCAACGAACTCAACAGCAGCAGCACCACCCCGATGGCCGGAATGCGCAAGTCTCGCAACACAATTGCAGAGAACACTGCCGCTGCGCAGATCACCGCGATGGCCATCAGGATCAGCTTGGCCGGCAGTACCGCGTTGATGTCGGTGTAGCCCGCACCGGTGAACGGCTTGCCGGTCCGGGTATTGCTCAGCAGCGAGTAGCGATCAAGCCAGTAGGCCGCGGCCTTGAGCAGCATCAGCAGGCCAACCAACGAGATCAGTTGGATACGCGCCGAGCGGCTCAGCGCCCCCGTGCGGCCCGACAGCCGAATGCCACCGAAAAGGTAGTGCGTCACCAGGCTGGCGATGAACGCGATGAACGTCGCACCGAACAGGTACCCGAGCACCAGCCGGTAGAACGGCAGATCGAACGCGTAGAACCCGAGGTCCTTGCCGAACTGCGGGTCGGCGATCCCGAAGCTGCCGCCGTGCAGGAACAGCTGCACCCGGTCCCAGTACGTCTGCACGAGGAAGCCGGTGATGACCCCGACGATCACCGGGACACCGATGCCGATCAACCGCAGCCGGGTCATCACCGCGGTGCGGTAGCGCGCCACCGGATCGTTGGGACCGGTTGTCGGGACGAACACCGGCCGGGTGCGGTAGGCGATGGCGAGCGCGGCGAACACAATGGCGCCCATCAGCACGCCCGCCACCAGGCCGACGACGATCCGAGTGAGGATCTGGGTGGTGAACACCGAGCGATAGCCCAGTTCCCCGAACCACAGCCAGTCCACGTACGCGTCGATCATGCGCGGGCCGAACAGCAATAGCACCAGGACGGCCAGCGCGACCCCGATCAGAATCCGGGAACGTCGTGTCAGTTTCGGCATTCGTGCCGCGGGCCGCATACCCACTCGTCAACTCCAGTCTTGGGTTCTCAAACGTCTACCGACGACGTGGCCCCAACTCTACGCATTCGGTGCACGGCGACTTCTCAGCAACGAGGAGGTTCGCCCCCAGCAGAAATCGCATGCAACGCGTCGACAGCCTGGGTCAGGCTGTCGACCTTGACCAGCTCAAGGCCATCTTCGTGCGCCGATTTGGCCTCGTCACAGTTGTCGGCGGGCACCAGGAACACGGTGGCGCCCGCCTCGCGCGCGGCCATCATCTTGTGCGTGATGCCGCCGATGGAGCCGACCTTGCCGTCGCTGTCGATGGTTCCGGTGCCCGCGACGAACTTGCCGTCGTTGAGGTCTCCGGTGGTGAGTTTGTCGACGACCGCGAGCGAGAACATCAGCCCGGCCGATGGCCCGCCGATGTTGGCGAGGTTGAAATCGATCGAGAACGGCGCCCACGGCGCATCGAGCACGCCGACCCCGAGGTATCCGTAGTCGCGGTCGGGGTTGGAGCCAAGGGTGATGGTGGCGACGCCGGCAGGCGCGTTCTTGCGGCGGTAGTCCAGCACGATCGTCTCGCCGGGCTTCGTGGCCTTCAGCAACGCCGTGAACTGCTCGAGGTTGGCCACCGGCTTGTTGTTGAACCCGTCGATGGCATCGCCGTGTTGCAGCTTTCCAACCGAAGGACCGGGGTCGCTGACATTGGCCACCGTCACCGCCGACGGGTACTTGAGGTAGCTCAGCGCCGCGTACTCGGCGCTGTCCTCGGACCGCTTGAAGTCGGTGTTGTTGGCCTGGTCGATCTCGTCCTTCGACTTGTCCGGCGGGTAGACCAGATCGCGCGGCACCAGCTGTTCGCGGCCCGACATCCAAAACGTCAGCGCCTCCCCCAGGGTCAGGTCATCGCGCTGGCTCACCGTGGTCATGTTCAGATGCCCGGACGTCTTGTGCACGTCGGTGCCCTCGATGTCGACGACCTGTTTGCCGTCGATCTCGCCGAGGGTGTCGAACGTCGGCCCCGGTCCCAGCGAGACGAAGGGCACCGTCACCACCCACGCCAGCACGCCGAACACCAGCATCGGCACCAAGGCGACCAGCAGCGTCGAAATCCGCCTGTTCACGGCGACCAATCTACGGTTCGCTCTCGGCGTGACCTGCCGACCCACGCGATCGACACCCGGTGAGTACCGTTGAGGGCATGGCTGACCTGCCTTTCGGCTTCTCACCCGGGGACGACCCCGACCCCGACAAGCGCAAGAAGGACCCCGATTCGGGTGGGGATCCCTTCGGGGTGGGCGGGTCAGAGTTCGACATGTCCCAGTTGGGGCAGATCTTCAGCAAGCTCGGCGAGATGTTCAGCGGCGCCGGCAACGTGATGACCGGTGGCAAGCAGTCCGGCCCGGTCAACTACGACCTGGCCCGGCAGCTGGCGTCGAGCGCGATCGGTTTCGTGGCACCGGTGCCCGAGAAGACCAGCGCCGCGATCGCGGACGCGGTGCACCTGGCCGAGACGTGGCTTGACGGCGCCACTGCGCTGCCCGCGGGCACCACGAAGGCGGTCGCCTGGACCCCCAACGACTGGATCGACAACACGCTGGACACGTGGAAGCGACTGTGCGATCCGGTCGCCGAACAGATTTCGACGGTGTGGGCCTCGGCTCTGCCCGAGGAAGCCAAGAGCATGGCCGGTCCGCTGCTGGCGATGATGTCGCAAATGGGCGGCATGGCATTCGGTTCGCAGCTCGGCCAGGCGCTGGGCAAGCTGTCGCGAGAAGTGTTGACCTCCACCGATATTGGGCTACCGCTGGGCCCCAAGGGGGTGGCTGCACTGATGCCGGAGGCCGTCGAGTCGCTGGCCGAGGGACTCGAACAGCCGCGCAGCGAGATCCTCACCTTCCTGGCCGCGCGCGAGGCCGCGCACCACCGCCTGTTCAGCCATGTGCCGTGGCTGGCCAGCCAACTGCTCAACGCCGTCGAGGCCTTCGCCAAGGGCATGAAGATCGACATGAGCGGGATCGAAGACTTCGCGCAAGGCTTCAACCCCGCGTCGCTGACCGATCCGTCGCAGATGGAGGAGCTGCTCAATCAAGGCATCTTCGAACCGAAGGCGACGCCGGAGCAGACCGCGGCGCTGGAGCGGCTGGAGACGATGCTGGCGCTGATCGAGGGCTGGGTGCAGACCGTCGTCGCCGATGCGCTCGGTGACCGGATCCCCGGCACGTCGGCGCTTTCCGAAACCCTGCGCCGCAGGCGCGCCACCGGCGGACCCGCCGAGCAGACGTTCGCGACGTTGGTCGGGCTGGAACTGCGGCCGCGCAAGCTGCGCGAGGCGGCGGTGCTGTGGGAGCGCCTGACGCAGGCCGTCGGCTCCGACGCCCGCGACGGTGTCTGGCAGCATCCCGACCTGTTGCCCAGCGCCGAGGATCTCGACGAGCCCGCGCGCTTCATCGACCGGATGATCGGCGGTGACACCAGCGGCATCGACGACGCCATCGATCAGGCGATCGCCGATCTGCAAAAGGATTCCGACAAGGGCGACGACACCAAGGAGTAGCGCCGCGCCTGTGGATAACCGACGGGGCAGGCGCAGAGTCCGTGGCAGAGTCGGCGCATGGGGCGCTACACCCTCGATCCCGCGATGCCAGTGCTGCTGCGCCCCGACGGCGCAGTGCAGGTCGGGTGGGATCCCCGCCGCGCGGTGCTGGTGCAGCCGCCGGCCGGGCTGACACCAGGTGCCCTGGCCGACCTGTTGCGCACGCTTCAGGCCGGCGCCACGCTGGCCGAACTTCAGGCGCGCTTCGACGTCGACGCGGGTGAGCTCGTCGAGGCGCTGATGAACGCCGGGGTGGTGACCGTTGCCGTGCGCAGGCGGACGCGCTGCGCGTCGATCCGTATCCATGGCCGCGGCCCGCTTTCGGACGTGTTGGCGAGCGCGCTGCGGTGCTCGGGCGCTCGGGTGACGCGGTCGACCGTCACGCAGGCTCCGCCGCCGTCGACGACGGATCTTGTTGTGCTGTCGGACTTTCTGGTCACCGAACCGCGGGTCGTTCGCGATCTACATGCCGCCGGGATCGCGCATCTGCCGGTGCGGCTGCGCGACGGCGCCGGCTTGGTGGGCCCGCTCGTCATTCCGGGGCTGACCAGCTGCCTGGATTGCGCGGATCTACATCGCAGCGACCGCGACGCGGCGTGGCCAGCGGTCGCCTCGCAGTTGCGCAACGCGGTCGGCAACGCCGACCGGGCCACCGTGTTGGCGACGGCCGCGCTGGCGCTCAACCAGATCGACCGCGTTATCAGGGCGGTGCGGTCGGACCCAGATGTCGGGACATCGACGGAGCCACCGCCGACCCTGGACACCACGTTGGAGTTCGACGTCAACGCCGGCGCGATCATGGCGCGCCGGTGGTCGCGGCACCCGCGCTGCTGGTGCTGAAAACGTTTGTTGCCAACTCGTTGCAGGCCACTCAGAAACGTCAGGGATGATGGTTTGGTGACTGACATCAAACGGGGTCGGGCCGCGCGCAACGCCAAGCTGGCGAGCTTGCCCGTTGGCATGGCAGGCCGGGCCGCGTTGGGCTTCGGCAAACGGCTGACCGGATCGTCGAAAGACGAGGTCAACGCCGAATTGATGGACAAGGCCGCCCAGCAGTTGTTCACCGTGCTCGGTGAGCTCAAGGGCGGAGCGATGAAGGTCGGCCAGGCGCTGTCGGTGATGGAGGCCGCGATCCCCGAGCAGTACGGCAAGCCGTACCGCGAGGCGCTGACCAAGCTGCAGCGTGAGGCGCCACCACTGGCCGCAGCCAAAGTGCACCGCGTGCTCGACTCGCAGTTGGGCACCAAGTGGCGGGAACGGTTCACCTCGTTCGACGACACCCCGGTCGCATCGGCCAGCATCGGCCAGGTGCACAAGGCGGTGTGGTCGGACGGCCGCGAGGTGGCGGTCAAGATTCAGTACCCCGGCGCCGACGAGGCGTTGCGCGCCGACCTGAAGACCATGAAGCGGATGGTCAGCGTGTTCAAGCAGCTCTCCCCCGGCGCCGACGTGCAGGGCGTGGTCGACGAGCTGATCGAGCGCACCGAGATGGAGCTCGACTACCGGCTGGAGGCCGACAACCAGCGGGCGTTCGCGAAAGCCTATGAGGGACACCCGCATTTCGTCGTGCCTCACATCGTGGCCAGCGCACCGAAGGTCGTGATCCAGGAGTGGATCGAAGGCATCCCGTTGTCGGTGATCATCCGCGAGGGCACCACCGAGCAGCGAGACCTGATGGGCACCAGGCTTTTTGAGCTGACCTACGACGCGCCGCGCCGCCTGGAGATGATGCATGGCGACGCGCATCCCGGAAACTTCATGCTGCTACCCGGCGACAAGATGGGCGTGATCGACTTCGGCGCCGTCGCTCCACTGCCCGGCGGCATTCCGGTCGAGATCGGGCTGACGACTCGCTATGCGCTCAACGACGACTACGAGAACCTGCTGACGACCATGCAGAAGATCGGTTTCGTCCAGAAGGGCGAACAGGTCTCCAAGCGCGAGATGGACGAAATGATGCGGCAGTACGTGGAACCGCTCGAGGTCGAGGTGTTCCACTACACGCGAAAGTGGCTGCAGAAGATCACCGCCATGAACATGAAGCCGGACCGTGCCGCAGGCCAGATCAAGGCCGCCCGGCAGATGGACCTTCCCGCGAAGTTGGCGATTCCGCTGCGGGTGATCGCTTCCAACGTCGCGATCGCTTGTCAGCTCGACGCGCACATACCGGTCAGAAGGCTGGCGACCGAACTGATCCCGGGTTTCGCCGAAGAAGCGGCCTGACACGAGGACTTCGAGCGACATTGTCGCTCAAGTTAATTGACGCCTGAGACGGGAAAACCCGGCAACGCTTACGCGGCTGCCGGGTTTTCCTCGGTGTTCTTGCGTGGACGTCCACGCGGGCGCTTACGCGCGATGATCGTGCCACGCTCGAGGATCTCGCCACCCCAAACGCCCCACGGTTCCTGGCGTGCCAGCGCCGCATCGAGGCACTCGCGGCGGATCGGGCAATCCGCACACAGCGCCTTGGCGCGCTCGAGGTCGAGCGGGTTCTCGGCGAACCACAGATCGGGATCCTCGACATGACACGGCACCGACAGCATCGGTCTTTCACGGCATGTCTCTGATTCGAAGCTCTTCGCGCGAGCGCTCATCGCCGTCGACATGACTGCACCTTCTGCTTCCTGGTCGTTGGTTTCGTCGGCCATCTGTCTTCTGATGGATCCTTGACCAGGTCTTTCGGTGTCCGAATGACTAAAGGCCACGGATCCTTGACTTTGGGTCCGTGGCCTTTCGGCTTTGTTCGAGGCTCTACCTAGGTGGTGCCTCGATCCACGGACTGTCCAGTCGCGGTAGCGTTGCGACGCTTGCGCTGCGGCGCAATGGCGGCCGCCCTTCCCGCGCCTGGGTACGCCCAAAAAGCGGGATGCGCCGGGGCGACAGCCTCGGCGACGTGAAGGGTGCGCGACATGCCGGCAGCCATAACGTCAACGCCTACGCCGGGTAACGCTTTAAAGCTCAACATGATCCGGGCACCCTCCTTTCGACTCGCGGTGTGATCTTGAGGCTAACGGTATCAGCTTTCGATGACAATCAATTTTTGACCAGCGGTTTTGGCACGATTTTTACGACGATTGGCCGTCTGTCATGTCGCCGGCCTAGCGGCTCCGGCCTTTGACCAATGCCAGCACGTCGGGCCCGTACTGTTCGAGCTTGCGCGCGCCGATGCCGGGAATCGCGACCAGTGCGGCATCGTCTGCCGGAAGCGTCTCGGCGATCGCGATCAGCGTGTTGTCGGTGAACACGACATAGGCGGGCACACTCATCTCCTTCGACATGCGCAGCCGCCAATCCTTCAGCTGCGCCAGCAGCTCCTCATCGAGGTCCGACGGGCAGGATTCGCAGCGCCGCAGCATGATCGCGGGCGGGGTGGTCAGTGTGCCGTTGCAGACGCGGCAGCGCGGTGTGGCACCGCGTGGGCGGCGCGGCCGGTTCGGGGTGGCGTCACCGGGTGATTGCGGCGCGATGCCGTTGAGGAAGCGCGACGGCCGTCGACTCTGTCGGCCTCCCGGCGCTCGGGCCAACGCCCAGCTGAGCGCCAAATGCACTCTGGCTCTTGTGATTCCGACGTACAGCAACCGGCGTTCCTCTTCGACCGGTTCGCTGTCGGGACCGTGGGCAAGCGCGTGGGAGATGGGCAGCGTGTTGTCGGCCAGCCCGACCAGAAATACCGCGTCCCATTCCAGGCCCTTGGCGGCGTGCAGCGAAGCCAGCGTGACGCCCTGCACTGTGGGTGGGTGACGCGCGTCGGCGCGCTGCCGAAGCTCGGCGAGCAGCGAAGCCAGGTCGAGCGACGGGCGCAGCGCCACCTCCTCGTCGACGAGTTCGGCTAGCCCGGCGAGTGCCTCCCACCGCTCACGGGCGCGGGTACCGGCCGGCGGTTCGGCGGTCAGGCCGAGCGGTTCGAGAACGGCGCGGACGATGTCGGGCAGTTCGCCTTCGACGTCCCGTTCGGCGGCACGCTGCAGCGCAAGCAGAGCCTGGCGGATCTCCTGGCGGCTGAAGAAGCCTTCGCCGCCGCGCACCTGGAAGGGGACCCCGGCCGCGGTCAGCGCCTCTTCGTACACCTCGGATTGCGCGTTGATGCGATACAGCACAGCGATCTCCGAAGCCGCGGTGCCCGACTCGATCAGGTTCTTGATCTTCTTGGCCACCGCGGCGGCCTCGGCGACTTCGTCGGGATGCTCGTTGAACGTCGGGTTGGGTCCGGGGTCGCGCTGGCCGACGAGGTGCAGCTTGCTGCCGGCCATCCGACCGCGCGCGGCGGCGATGACCCGGTTGGCCAGCGACACCACCTGCGGGGTTGATCGGTAGTCGCGTTCCAGCCGCACCACCGCGGCGTCGGGAAAGCGCCGCGAGAAGTCGAGCAGATAGCGCGGTGTGGCGCCGGTGAATGAGTAGATGGTCTGGTTGGCGTCGCCGACGACGGTCAGGTCGTCGCGGTTGCCGAGCCACGCGTCGAGCACCCGCTGCTGCAGCGGGGTGACGTCCTGGTACTCGTCGACGACGAAGCATCGGTAGCGATCGCGGAACTCCTGAGCGACGGCGTAGTCGTTTTCGATCGCGGCGGCGGTGTGCAGCAGCAGATCATCGAAATCTAGGAGCGCCATGCCGTCGTGGCGGGCCTTGAGCTTTTCGTATCCGGCGTAGACGGCCGCGATCTTCGCGGCGTCGAACGGGATGTCGCGGCCGGCCTGCGCGACTGCGGCGCCGTAGCCCTCGGGACTTATCAAAGACGCCTTGGCCCACTCGATTTCGCCCGCAAGGTCGCGGACGTCGTCGGTGCTGGTCGACATCCCGGCGCGGTTGGCGGCCTGCGCGACGACCGAGAACTTCGTGTCGAGCAATTGCCATCCGGTGTCGCCGACGACACGCGGCCAGAAGTAGGAGAGCTGCCTGCGGGCCGCGGCGTGGAACGTCATCGCCTGCACCGAACCGGTGCCGGCACCCTGATCGAGCGCCCGTAACCGGCCGCGCATCTCCCCCGCGGCGCGCGACGTGAACGTCACCGCAAGCACCTGCTGGGGCGCGACGTGTCCCGCCGTCACGAGGTGGGCGATGCGGCGGGTGATGGTGCGAGTCTTTCCGGTGCCCGCGCCTGCCAGCACGCAGACCGGCCCGCGCGGCGCGAGGACGGCTTCGCGCTGTTCGTCGTCGAGGTCGGCGAGGAGTTCGTCACGCGAAATGGGCGCCTCGACCGACATGCGGTCCATCTTGGCAGGGGGCTGTGACATATGCCGGGTGCGGCGCGGGCATGTTGCGGGTATCCGTTACGTTGGACGGCTTATGAGCGCTTTGACCATGTACAGCACCTCGTGGTGTGGCTACTGCTTCCGGCTTAAGAAGATTTTGAAGTCGGAGGGGATTTCGTTCGCCGAGGTCGACATCGAAACCGATCCGGCCGCGGCGGACTTCGTGGCCTCGGTCAACGGCGGAAATCAGACGGTGCCGACGCTGAAATTCGCGGACGGTTCGACGCTGACCAACCCGAGCGGCGCAGAGGTCAAGGCCAAGCTGGCGAAGCTAGCCAGCTAGTCTCCCCGCCGAGATCGACGAAATGGCGCGAATTACTCGCACTTTTGCGCCCATTTGTCCGGTTGGGCGAGTGCATTAATCCGGAGCTGCCCAGGATTCGATGATCTCCCTGGCGATCGAAATCGATCCGGGCAGCAGCAGCCGCGACGGTGAATCGCTGCTCCAGTCGCCGTGTTCGAGCGCCTCGCGGATTTCGGCGCGGGTGAACCATGCCGCCTCCGCGATTTCGCCGTCGTTGAACGCGAACTCCTCGTCCGGGTCGCCGAGCGCGTGGAATCCAACCATCAACGACCGCGGAAACGGCCACGGCTGGCTGCCCAGATAACGAACGTCGGTCACGGTCAGGCCGATCTCCTCGCGGATCTCACGGACCACGCATGCCTCGAAGGACTCGCCGGCCTCGACGAAGCCGGCGAGCAGTGAGAACAACCGCTCGGGCCAGACGGTCTGGCGGGCCAGCACCGCTCGGTCGTGGCCGTCGTGCACCAGGCAGATCACGGCGGGGTCGATGCGGGGAAACTCCTCGTGGCCGTTGGTGGCGTTGACGCGCGACCAGCCGCCCTTGATCGACTTGGTCGGCGCGCCGTCGACCGCGCTGAAGCGTGCGTTGTCGTGCCAATTCAGCAGGGCCGTTGCGGTCGAGACCAGTTGAGCGCTGACGTCGTCGAAGATCTGACCCGCGCGGCGCAGGTCGAGCACTTCGGTCTCCGCGTGCGGGTCCTCTGGACCTTCGAGCGCAGCGCGAATCGCCCACACGTGTCGACCATCGGCGAGACGGCCGAGAAACACGGCGTTCTCCGGCGGCTTGTCCCCCAGCCCGGCGGCCTTGCCGAGCACCACCTGGCCACCGGAAATCAGCACCTGGTTGCGCCGGTCGACCCGCAACAGCAGAGCGTCGGGCCACCCGGCGATCGCCGCGTCGACGTCGGTGCGCAGCGCATCGGCACGGTCGGCGCCGACGCGGGACAACAGCGGGACGTTGCGAAGCTGAAACCCGCCGGATGTCATCGGTCGGCTTCCGCGCTGCGGATGTACAGCAGCCGGTCACCGAGCTCCAAGGCGTCGACCTCGGGGGCGTCGACCCGCACGAGTTCGCCGTTTCGAACGACGCCGAGCACGATGTCGGTCAGGTGCCGCGGCGAGCCGCCGGCTTCCTTCGCCTCGACCTCGCGCTCGGCCAGTGCGAAGCCCGCGTCGGGAGTCAGCAGGTCTTCCATCATCTCGACAACGCTCGGAGTCTGCGTCGCGATACCAAGCAGCCGGCCCGCAGTCTCCGACGACACCACCGTCGAGTCTGCGCCGGATTGCCTTAGCAGGTGCTGGTTTTCGGCTTCCCGGGCAGCGGCGATGATCTTCGCGTTCGGCGCGAGTTCGCGGGCGGTCAGGGTGACCAGCACGGCGCTGGCGTCGTCGTCGGTCGCGACGATGATCGACTTGGCATGCTGCGCGCTGGCCAGCCGCAGCACCTCGGATTTGGTCGCGTCGCCGTGCACAGTGACCAGCCCGGCGCTCCTCGCGCGTTCGAGGGCGGTGACGTTCTCGTCGACGACGACGATGTCGGCCGGTGCCACCTCGTCACCGACCATCGCGGCCACGGCCGTCCTGCCCTTGGTGCCGTATCCGATGACGACGGTGTGGTTGCGCACTCTGCTCCTCCATCGCTGGATCTTCAATGCCTGGCGCGACTGGGTGGTCAGCGTCTCCACGGTGGTACCGATGAGGACGATCAGGAATGCGATCCGCAGTGGCGTGATCACCAGGACGTTGACCAGCCTCGCGGACGACGTGATCGGGGTGATGTCGCCGTATCCGGTCGTCGACAGCGAGACGGTCGCGTAGTAGAAGCAGTCGAGGAACGACAGCTCCCTGTTGCCTGGTGAGTCCCCTATCTCATTGCGAACATCGCGGTATCCGTGGCGGTCCAGGTACACGATGACCACCGCCGCGAACAGCGCGAGCAGCGCGTACACGATCCGGCGGAAGATGCGCTGGCCAGGGCTGACGAATGGCTCGGGAATGCGAAGGACGTCGACCAGCGCCGCATCCGGTCGCGATGTCAGATTCTCCTCGACGGCCGCCAGCCGACTTCGCAGTTTGCCTTTAGCCACAAGAACCCGTCATCGATCCGAGTTGGCGCACGCCACAATGTAACCATGACCTCACCCCCGCCTGAACTGCAGCAGCTTGCCAACCCGGCACCCGCCCTCCGGATGGGTGCGATGTTGTTGGGCATGGGCACCCTGCACTTCGTCGCGCCCAAACCGTTCGACGACATCGTCCCGGCCGAACTGCCGGGCAGCACGCGGTTCTACACCTACGCCTCGGGGGTGGCGGAGCTGACCACCGGCGCACTGCTTCTGTCGCAACGCACCCGCAAGCTCGGCGCACTGTCCGCGGTCGCCCTGTTTCTCGCGGTCTTCCCGGCGAACATCAACATGGTGCGGCTGTGGTTCAAAGACCCTGCCAAACCGCTGCTGATGCGGCTGGGTGCAATTGCGCGCCTGCCGCTGCAGATTCCGATGATCACCTCAGCGCTGAAGATCTATCGCAACTCCTAGGCCGCCTCGATCAGCGCGACGAGGTCGTCGGCGTCGGGCAACGAGTCGGGGGTGACCGTTCGCCCAGACCGCACGTAGTGGAATGCTGCGCGGACTTCTTCGACGGGGCAGTCGTGTAGTTGCGCCCACGCGAGCCGGTACACCGCCAGCTGAATTGCCGCATGCTGCTTGGCTTCTGGGGTGTCCGGAGGATCGCCGGTCTTCCAGTCGACGACGGTGGTGCCGCCGTCGTCGTCGGCGAAGATCGCATCGATGCGGCCGCGCACCACCCGCCCGCCGATGACCATGTCGAATGGGACCTCCACATCGACCGGCGTGCGCGCCGCCCACGGCGACACCGCGAACGCGGCCTGCAACTCGGCGAGTTCGTCGGCGGCGCCGGCATCGCGGTCGACGGCTCCTGGCAGATCGTCCAGGTCGAACAGCCGCTCGGCGTGGAAGAACCGCTGCACCCAATCGTGAAAAGCGGTGCCCAGTAACGCGTGTGGGTCGGGGCGAGTCGGCAGCCGACGGCGCAGTCGTTGCGCGACGGCATCAGGGTCACGACTGAGCTCGACGAGTGTGCTCACCGACAGCTGCGTGGGCAGCGGCGTAATGGGCGCGTCGGTCGCGCGGTCGCGTTCGGCCAGCAGGGCGTCGACGTCGGCCACCCAGCCGTGGACATCGTCGGCGTTGGGGTCGAGATCCCCCGACATCGCTTTGGTCACCATCACCGCGCCGTTGTCGAGGTGTGTTCGTTGCGGGCCTGCCGGATCGGTAGGCCAGATGGCCTCGATAGCCCTGTCGCGCAACGGGTTCGGCGTACCGTCTGCCGGGGTCGGCGCCCAATGTTCGATGACGCCACACGGATCGCCTGCGGCCTCCGACGTCTCGATGATGTCCTTGAGCTCGCTCAGAAACTCGGACGGGCCACGCGGTTTGGCCTCGGAAACACCCCAGTGGTGACCCGACAGCAGCAGGGTGTCCTCGGCGCGGGTCAGCGCCACATACAGCAGCCGGCGCTCTTCGTCGATGCGACGCTGCTCGAGGCTGCGCTTGTGGTCGGAAATCTTGTCGGACAACCGCTTTCGATCGTTGACGTCCGACGTGTCGAGCACCGGGACGCCGAGTCCGGAGGCCGTGGCCCGGTCACCGCGCAGCAGCGGCGGCAGGTCGCCCGCATCGGTGAGCCACGTTCTTTGCGACGCCGTCGACGGAAACACCCGGCCACTCAGGTGCGGCACCGCCACGACTTGCCACTCCAGTCCCTTCGCGGCGTGCACGGTGAGGATCTGGACCCGGTCGGTCGCGACCGACGCCTCGGCCGGCGCCAGGCCGTTCTCCACCTGTTCGGCAGCGTCCAGATAGGCCAGCAGGCCCGGCACTGTGGCCCCTGACCGACCGCCGACGTCGGCCACCACGTCGGCGAACGCGTCCAAATGTTCGGTGCCAGACCATCCTGCGGCCAGCGGCCTGGCCGCACGTACTTCGGCGTCGAGCCCGAGCACCCGACGGACCTCGGCGACGAGATCGGGCAGCGGGTGCGTCAGATGGGCGCGCAGGGCACTCAGCTCACGGCCGAGGGCGACGATCCGCGCATACCCCGCAGGCGAATACGCATCCGCCGGCCCGGGGTCACAGATCGCGTCGGCCAAGCATGCGGCATCCGCATCCGCGGCGGCCTGCGCCACGATCTGTTCGGTGGTGACGTCGCGCGTGGGCCGGTCATCGAGTTCGACGGCACGCCGCCACAGCGCGGCGATGTCGCGGCCGCCAAAGCGCCACCGCGGTCCGGTGAGCACCCGCATCGCGGCCGCCCCCGCGGTGGGGTCGGCGACCAGTCGCAGCATCGCGACCAGGTCGGCGACCTCGGGCACTGCCAGCAATCCGGCAAGACCGACGACCTCGACGGGGACGCCACGCGCGGTCAGCGCATCGGCCATCGGTGCCGCGTCGGCGTTGCGACGCACCAGCACGGCTGCCGTTGGTGCAGCGCCGTCAGCGCCGTGATAGATCGCGGCCAGGTGATCTGCGACCCAATCACGTTCGGTAACAACGTTATTCAGCAACGCACAGCGGATGACGCCGGGCTGGGCATCGGGCCGGGGCCGAAGGGCGCGCACCGCGACGGAACGCCGGCGCGCCTCCGCGGACACCGCATTGGCCAGGTGCAACGCCCGCGGCGGATTGCGCCAACTGGTTCGCAGTTCCAGCGCGGGCGCTGGGGTGCCGTCGGCGTGCGGGAAGTCGGTGGTGAACCGCGGCAGGTTGGTTGCCGAGGCACCCCGCCAACCGTAGATCGACTGGATCGGGTCCCCGACCGCCGTCAGCGCGAGGCCGTCGTCGACGCCGCGGCCGAACAACGACGACAACGCGACGCGCTGCGCGTGCCCGGTGTCTTGGTATTCGTCGAGCAGCACCACCCGGTACCTCTCGCGCAGCTGTTGGCCGACCTGCGGGAAGGTAGACGCCAGCCGGGCGGCCGAGGCCATCTGCATGCCGAAGTCCATGACCTTCTCGGCCAGCATGCGCGCGTGCAGGGCGTCGATCAGCGGAACCAGTTGAGTGCGTTCGGTTTGGGTGGCCAGCATGCGCAGCAGCCACTGGCTGGGCCCGCGGTCGCGTTGATACGGACCCGCAGGAAGGGTGTGTACCAGCCGCTCCAGTTCGACGTGGGTGTCGCGCAGTTGTTCGGTATCCACGAGGTGTTCGGCCAGCTGGCCAGCCAGACGCAGCACCATCGCGGTGACCGCGGCCGGGGTCTTGTCCGTGTCGAGGTGCTCTGGATGCTCGCACACGACACGAAAAGCCAACTGCCACAACTCCGTTTCGCTGAGCAGGCGAGTGTCCGGCTCGACGGGCAACAGCAGTCCGTGTTCGCGCAGCAGGTTCCCCGCGAACGCGTGATAAGTGCTGACGGTCGCGGCGTCGTCGGCCGCGTCGCCACCGCCGGGAACAAGACCGGCGCCGGCCAGCCGGGCCAGCCGCGTTCGGACACGGCGCAGCAGCTGACCCGCGGCCTTGCGCGTGAACGTCAGGCCGAGCACCTCGCCGGGGCGGGCGTAGCCATTGGCCACCAACCACACCACCCTGGCCGCCATGGTTTCCGTCTTGCCGGCACCCGCGCCCGCGATGACCACCAGCGGCCCGGGCGGGGCGGCGATCACCGCCGCCTGCTCGTCGGTCGGCGCGAAAAGGCCAAGGGCAGAGGCTAGTTCGACCGGGCTGTAGCGCGGGGTCATGACCGCCCACCGGCGACGGCCTGGGCCGGGCACATGGCGCGCACCGGGCAGTGCGCGCATCCGTCGTTGACCCGCGCGACGAACTCGGGCCCTTGAGTGGCGGCCGCCGCCTGCTGCACCAACGCGAGCCAATCGGCGCGAGCGTCGGCTGATTGCGGGTCCTGCTCGCGTTCAGTGGCGCCACTCGATCCGGTCTTGCCGAGATAAACCAGCCGACCGCCGCCCGGTGTATCACCTTGTGATAGCAGCCCTTCCGCGACGGCGAGCTGGTACATCGCCAACTGGGCATGGCGTTGCGCGTCGTCCTTGCTGACCGGCGTCTTGCCGGTCTTGATGTCGACGACCACCAACCGGCCCTCCGCGTCGCGCTCGAGCCGATCAAGGCGCCCACGGACCCGCACCCCTGGGCCGACTGTGCCGTCGATGTCGACCTCGGTGCCCACCTCGGTCAGCTCGCCGCGGGTTTGCGTACGCCACTGCGCGAACGTCGACAGCATCGCGCGGTGGCGCGCCAGCTCGTTATCGGAAAACCACTGCGACTCGAACGGCAGCTGGGCCCAGAGCTTTTCGAGTTCGTTGAGCATCTGGTTCTCGGTCTTGCCCGGCTCGGCGACGAGAGCGTGCAACAGCGAACCGATCGCTGAGCGGACATCGCGTCCGTCGGACCCACCGTGGCGTTCGAGGAGCCAGCGCAGCGGGCAGTCGGCCAGCATCTGCAGCGTCGACGGTGACAGCGTCACGACGTGATCGTCACCGTCCCACAGCGGTTCGTCACTGGACAACTGCGTCATGCCGTACCACTGAGCCGGGTCGGCACCGGCGACACCGGCCTCCGCCAGCCGCGCGAGTTGTGCTGCTGCACAGACCCGTTCGGTGCCGTCGACGTCTTCGGGCGCCGCGCATACCACCGCGCGCAGCCGACCGACCAGCGCCGGCGGGGCCAGCACGCGCGGGGCATGGATCGGCTGTGGCGGATCGGGGTCCGGGTCGGTCGCGAGGGCCGCGAGTTCGTAGCAGAACGGCGACGGCAGCATCGATTCGTCGCCGCAGTCGCTGTCCACCGCGGTCACCATCAGGCGGGTGCGGGCGCGGCCCATCGCCGCAATCAACAGCCGGCGTTCCTCGGCCAGCAGCGGCGCCCGACTCGACAAGCCCCGATCGACGTCCGTCTCGACGCCGTCCATCACGTCGACGAGCTGCTGGGTGCCCAGCACGCCACCACGCGGAGTCGTGTTGGGCCACAGCCCTTCCTGCACTCCCGCGATGACGACGAAATCCCACTCCCTGCCGAGCGCCGCGTGGGCGGACAGGACGGCGACCGCGTCGGGGTCGGGCCGTTGCTCGCGAGGTGTCGGGGGCAGGCCCATCGCCTCGACATGGTCGACGAGGCCGCGCAGCGACGCGCCCGCCGTGCGACTCACGTATTGCTCGGCGATATCGAACAAAGCGGTGACCGCGTCGAGGTCGCGGTCGGCCTGCGCACCCGCAAGGCCGCCGCGTTCACTGGCCCCCAGCCAGCGCCGCTGCAGGCCGGACCGATGCCAGGCCTGCCACAGCGTGTAGCAGGGATCTTGGCCTTGTGTTGCGCTGCTGCGGGCGGCGGTGAGCACTGTCCGTACGCGGCGTAGCGGCCTGCCGAGTTCGGCGGACAGTCGGTCGGCGTCGTTGTTGAGCGCCTCGACAAGCAGATCGGTGAACTCGCGGGGCGGTTGGCGACCGTCGGCTCTGCGCAGCGCCCGTCGCAGCTGGCGCAGCGACACTGGATCGACGCGGCCGATCGGCCCGGTCAGCAGCGACAGCGCCCGCTCGCCGTCCAGCCCGCGCTCGGTGGCGTCGAGGACAGTCAGAAGCGCGCGCACCGCGGGCTGGTCGGCCAGCGGTGTGCTCGGCAGCGGGGCGTCCACCGGCACACCGGCCGAGACGAGAACGCGGGCCAGCGGCGCGCCCAGCCGAGGCACCGACCGGACGATCACGGCCATCCGCGACCACGGCACACCGTCGACCAGGTGGGCGCGGCGCAGGGCGTCGGCGATCAACGCCGACTCCGCGTGTGGCGTCGCAGCGATCTGCACCTTCAGCACGCCCGGTCGATCCTCGGCGCCGGTCATCTGCCGCGCCGCGTCGGCACCCGGCAACCGGCGCGCAACAGCAGTAATTGCGTCGGCGATGACCGGTGCGCAGCGAAACGATCGGGTCAACGTGATGGCCGGCTCATCACCACGCAGCAGCGACGGGTCAGCGCCGCGATATCCGAACACCGACTGGCTCGCGTCTCCGGCGATGACGGTCAGCTGCGCACCTGCCGACAGCACGCGAACCAGCCGGGCCGCCTGCGGATCGAGATGCTGGGCATCGTCGACGAGCAGCAGCTTGATTCTGGCGCGTTCGGCCGCCAGCAGGTCCGCGTCGGTCGCGAACGCTTCGAGCGCGGCGCCGACGAGTTCCGCGGCGCCCAGCGCGGGCACGGTGGCCTGCGGCGCCGCCATGCCGACGGCAGAACGCAGCAGCATGATCTGCTCGTAGGCCTGCGCGAACTTGCCCGCGGCCAGCCATTCGGGACGGCCGCTGGTACGCCCGATGCGTTGCAGCTCAACGGGATCCACGCCGCGCTCGGTACAGCGGGCCAATAGGTCGCGCAGCTCGTTGGCAAACCCGACGGTGCTCAGCGCCGGACGAAGTTGGCGGGGCCAGCCCACCGATGACGCGTCGCCGTCTTCCAGGTCGCCTGCGAGCAGTTCGCGGATGATGCCGTCCTGCTCGGCGCTGGTGATCAGTCGCGGGGGCGGATCGCCGTTGCGCTGTGCCGCCAACCGCAGTACGGCGAACGCGTACGAGTGCAGGGTGCGAACCAACGGTTCGCGGACGACAGCGCGGCTGCCCGCTGACAACAAAGCCGACGTGATGGCTGCCCGTGCCTGGCTGCCGAGCCGCGCCGAACCCGTCAGCAGCAGAACCGATTCGGGGTCACTGCCCGCGGCGATGTGAGCCGTCGCGGCCTGAATCAGCAAGCTGCTCTTGCCCGTACCGGCGCCGCCGAGCACGCGCACCACACCGCGCATGCCTGGTTCGGTGAGGGCGGTGGGAGTCAGTTCGGTCTGCGGTGCGGACATGAACGCATGACACCACGGGGGTCCGACAAGCGACTGTCACCGCCTGCTGGCAGCATCAATGCGGTGACCGACTTGCTGCACACGTACCGCTACGGGCCGACCCGCCCGCCGCAGATCCTGGCTGTCCACGGGCTGACCGGGCACGGCCTGCGCTGGCAGACCCTGGCGGCCAAGCATCTGCCCGAATTAGCGATCGTCGCACCGGACCTGATCGGGCACGGCCGGTCGTCGTGGGCGGCGCCATGGAGCATCGACGCGAACGTCGACGCGCTGGCCGCGCTGCTCGACGCCGAGGCCGACGGGCCGGTCGTGGTGGTCGGGCATTCGTTCGGCGGGGCGATCGCACTGAATCTGGCTGCGGCACGCCCTGATCTGGTGTCGGCGTTGGTGCTGCTCGATCCCGCGGTCGGACTCGACGGCGGCTGGATGCGCGACATCGCCGACGACATGTTCGCCTCACCGGACTACACCGACCGCGCAGAAGCCCGCGCGGAGAAGGTGAACGGATCGTGGGGTGAGGTCGACTCCGACGAGCTGGACCGCGAACTCGACGAGCACCTGATCGACCAGCCCAACGGACGGGTGGGCTGGCGGCTCAGCATTCCGGCGATGTTGTCGTACTGGGGTGAGTTGGCGCGATCAATTGTGTTACCACGCAATGGCATACCGATCACGCTCGTGCTTGCCACCAAGACGGACCCGCCGTACGTCAGTGATGAACTTCTCGCCGGATTGCGCGAACGCCCCGACTTCACGCTGCTGGAGTTCGACTGCGA
>Ga0070665_100002497_pt1 | contig 20241 bp, 15 predicted proteins | sample KBSS13metaG_FD_65862 | JGI IMG/M metagenome (GOLD analysis project Ga0070665, IMG submission 65862) | Switchgrass rhizosphere microbial communities from Kellogg Biological Station, Michigan, USA - KBS S1-3 metaG | ecosystem: Host-associated > Plants > Roots > Rhizosphere > Soil ...
GCGGTTTCGTCTTCAGATTGGGTTGTGATCGTTCGAGCGGTCATCTGCTGAGAGCGTTTGCCGCTCAGGCCGACCCGTCTTTGCTGACGACCTTGCGGCGCGCCGTGAGCTCCAGCATCGCGTCGCCGAGATGGCCGGCGACGTCCGCAGCGGTCATCGCCACCTCGCCTTCGTCCGCCTCGGCGAGGTCGCCGGCGAGGCCGTGCAGGTAGACCGCGAGGCGGCAGGCGGCCTCGGCGTCGAGCAGCTGCCCGAGCCACGCCGCGATCATGCCGGTGAGGATGTCGCCGGTGCCCCCGGTCGCCATGCCGGGATTGCCGGTCGGGTTGATGAACACCTTGTCGTCCGGCGTCGCAATCAAGGTGCGGTGCCCCTTCAAGACGACGAACACGTGATGCGCGACCGCGAAGTTGCGCGCGATCTCCAGCCGGCTTGCCTGGACTTCGTCGGTGGACATCCCGACCAGCCGCGCCATCTCGCCCGGATGCGGCGTGATGATGACGTCGCGGCCCTCGCGGCCCGCCAGGTGATCCGGGTCGTCGATGAACGCGTTCAACCCGTCGGCGTCGATCACCAGCGGCATCGACGCCCGATCGACGAGCTGCCGCACGAACTCGCGCGTGCCGGCGGCGCCGCCCAGTCCCGGCCCGATCGCGAGGACGTCGCGCGCCATTTCGATGACGTGATCCACGCCGTCGGGATGAAGCCCGTCCGCCGTTTCGTGGAGGGCCTCGGTCATGTATTCCGGTCCCATCGCCGAGAGAATCGGCTGGCAGCCGGCCGGCGTCGCAATCGTCACCAGGCCGGCGCCCGATCGCAGTGCGCCGGTCGCGCAGAGATGCGCCGCGCCGGTCTTCCCGATCGAGCCGGCGACGATCAGCACGCGTCCGTAGTCGCCCTTGTGGCTGTCTGGCTGGCGCGGTGTGACCAGCTCACGCATCGCGGCGCGCGTCAGCAGGTCCAGGTACGGGCCGTCGAGCCCCTCGAGGACCTCGCCGGGGATGCCGATGTCGGCGATGACGATGTCGCCGGCGCGGGTCTCGGCCGGGGGCAGCACGAGCGGAATCTTGGGCGCCGCCAGCGTCACGGTGAGGCCCGCTTCAATCGACGGCCCAATCGGATCCGGCGAGTCGGCCGACAGCCCCGACGGCAGATCGATGGCGACGACCGGAATACCCGAGGCGTTCACGTCGGTCACCACCGACTCGATGTAGCCGGTAATCGGCGCGTTGAGGCCGGTGCCGAAGATCGCGTCCACGATCAGCGAACAGTCCCCCACTTCTGAAAAGTGGAGCTCCCACGCCTGGCTGTCGGCGATTTCGACCACGGTGAGGCCGAGCCGGCCGAGGATCTCGAGGTTGATGCGGGCGTCGCCGCGCACGTCCGCGACCCGTCCGATCAGGAAGACCGCGACGTCGACGCCGCGCTGCGCCAGCGTCCGCGCCACGACGAAGCCGTCGCCGCCGTTGTTGCCGCGGCCGCACAGCACCGCCACCTGCTGCTCGAGCAGATCGCCGTGGATCGCTTCGATCGCGGCGACCGCCTGGCGGCCGGCGTTTTCCATGAGCACGAGCGACGGGATGCCGATGTCTTCGATCGTGCGCCGATCGGCCTCGCGCATTTGGGCGGTGTTCAGTACTCGCATCGGGATGTTTCGGTAGGCCGCGTCAACACAGAGGACACCAAGGGCACGAAGGATATTACCCTACGGTTTTACCTTTGTGTCCATCGTGTCCTTTGTGTTGGATCAGCGCAGAGCCTTGAGGTACGCTTCTTCTCTATGGCAGCAACGGTGAACGTCAACGGCCGCGTGTCCGACCAGGAGCACGCCGTCATCTCGATCTTCGATCACGGCTTTCTCTACGGCGAGGGCGTGTACGAAACGCTGCGGACCTACAACGGCCAGCCGTTCCTGTTCGAGCGCCACATGCGCCGGCTCCGCAAGTCTGCCGGGATGCTTGCGCTCTCCGTGCCGCTGACCGATACCGAGATGGACGCCCGCTTCCGCGAGACGATGCGCGCGGCCGGACTGGGCGACGCGCCCGATCGCGAGGCCTACATCCGAATCCTGCTCACCCGCGGCATCGGCGAGCTGACCTACGACCCCGCCGCGACCCCGACCCCTTCCGTCGTGGTGATCGTCAAGCCGAACGTCCACCCCCCGCGTGAGGTCTTCGAACGCGGCGTCAAGGTCTCGATCGTGGGCGTGGTGCGCAACCATCCCGGAACCGTGAACCCGTTGATCAAGTCGAACAGCCTGCTGAACAACGCGCTCGCGATGCAGGAGGCGCTGCGCCACGGCGGCTATGAGGGGGTGATGCGCAACTACAAGGGCGAGCTCGCCGAGTGCACGCAGTCGAACCTGTTCATCGTGAAGGACGGCGCCGCGCTGACCCCGCCGCTCGACGCCGGCCTGCTGCCCGGCATCACCCGCGAGTTCCTCTTCGAGATCGGCGCCACCGCCGGCATCCCGGTGCGCGAGGCGGTGCTGAAGGACGGCGACCTCCTGGGAGCCGACGAAGCGTTTCTCACCAGCACCACGCGTGAGCTCGTCCCGATCGTGCAGGTCGACGATCGCACGATCGGCAAAGGAACACCGGGACCGGTCACGCAGGCGCTGCTCGAGGCCTACCGCCTCGGCGCGGACGCGCTGAGCATCAGGCCGGCTTCCACTCAGGTGTAGCGCCCTAATCGGACCGATGAGGTCCGCCTAAAAGGCGGACACTACCGAAAACAAAGAGCTCGAGCTCCGCGGTTTCTTCTTCGTCGTAGGTTACCGTTGCGGCAGCGCGAACGCGGTCAGCGCGCTTCCGGACGGCACCAGCAGATACTGCCGGCCGTCGAGCATGTAGGTCGTCCCGGCGGTCGAGCGCATCGGAAATCCCAGCTGGTAGTGCCAGAGGTTTTTCCCGGTGCGCGAGTCGAATGCCATGACATTGCCGTCGCCGTCTCCGGCGAAGACCAGGCCCGACGCGGTCGTCAACACCCCGGCCGCCGACGTCGTCGGGTAACGAAATTCCCACTTCATCGTCGCGGTGACCGGATCGATCGCGCGGAGCGCGCCGAAGTTCTTCTGATCGCGCGGCCGCATGGTCGCGCCGCCGGTGTACTGCTCACCCGGCTTGAACTTCTGATCGAACCCGTAGTAGGTCGCGCAGGTTTCCCGCGCGGTGACGAAGAACAGGCGCGTGGTCGGATCGTAGGACGGCGACATGAAGTTCGTGCCGCCTCCCAGATCGGGGCAGGTCTTCTCGCCGTCTTCATCCGGCAGGTGGCCCGGCAGCAGCACCGGCCGCCCGTCGGGTCCGATCTCCTTCGCCCAGGTTGTCTCCACGAACGGCTTGGCGACGATCACCTTCCCGGTCACGCGATCGATGGTGTAGAAGAACCCGTTGCGGTTGGCGAACATGACGACCTTCCGCGGCTGGCCGTTGATCGTCAGGTCGGCGAGCACCGGCACCTGCGTCGAGTCCCAGTCGTGGACATCGTGCGGCGTGAACTGATAGTGCCAGCGGCGCTCGCCGGTGTCGGCATCGATCGCGACCAGCGACGTCGTATACAGGTTGTCGCCCTCACGCGCGCTGCTGTAGTAGTCGGGCCCCGGATTGCCGGTGCCGAAGAAGATCAGGTTCTGCTGCGGATCGTAGGTGCCGGTCACCCAAATCGAGCCGCCGCCGCGCAGGTAGGCGTCGCCTTGCGGCCACGTCCGGGCGCCGGGGTCGCCCGGTCCGGCGACGGTGTAGAAGCGCCACGCGCGTTTGCCGGTCTGCGAGTCGTAGGCGTCGATGAACCCGCGGATGCCGTACTCGGCGCCGGCAATACCGAGAATGACCTTGTCCTTCACGATCAGCGGCGCGACCGTGGCGGAGTACCCGAGCTTGTAGTCCGCGAGCTCGACGTCGAACAGCACGCCGCCGGTGCGCATGTCGAGCGCCACGAGGTGCGCGTCGATGGTCGCCATGAACAGCCGATCGCCGAGCACGCCGAAACCGCGGTTGACCGCGCCGCAGCAGCCGCGCCAGTCCTCTGGCAGATCGCGGCGATAGCGCCAGATCGTGCGTCCGGAGCGCGCGTCGATCGCCCACGCGTTGTTGTTGAACCCGGTGACGTACAGCACGCCGTCGCTCACGATCGGCGTGGTCTGGAAGCTGCCGAGCGTGCCGGTCTGGAACGTCCACTGCGCCGCGAGTTGATTGACGTTCTCGGGCGTGATCTGCGTGAGCGGGCTGTGCCGGTGGCCGTTGTAGTCGCCGCCGTTGGTCAGCCATCGAGTGGGGTCCTTGAGGCCGTCCAGCTGATCCTGTGACGTGACTTGCGGCCCGGCCGTCTGGGCCGCCAGCGTGACCGACGCGATGACGACGATCAGGAACGCTCGCATACGCATCTCCTCGGGTTAACGACTCGACTGCTCGGCGCCGCGAAGGGTGGTCAGGTACCCGATCAGATCGTTGAGATCACCGTCGTTCAACCGGCCCGGACCGAAGGCCGGCATCAGCGAACTCTTCTCGTAGATGACTTCCTGGAGGGACGACTTCAGGTATCCCTGGATGCGTTCGCGCATGTCCATGACCTGGATCGAAAAGACATCCTCGTTCTTTTTGACGCCGCGGATGCGTTGGCCGTCCTTCGTCACGACCGTGACCATTTCGAACGCCGGCGGAATCCACTCGGAGGGCGTCCGGATCTCGCGGCTGAGCGCGGCCCGCGATCGGGCGACGCCGATTCGCGTCAGATCGGGACCGAGCCGGCCGCCGATGCCGGCCACGCGATGACAGCTGACGCACTGCGCCTTGAACAATGTCGCACCGTGCTCGACGTTCCCGACCGGGGTCTCAGTGGGCGCGACCGTTCCGATCTTCCGGAGGTAGGCGATGAGCATCAGCAGATCGTTGTCGGAGGTGTCGATTTCCCTGGCGGCCGGCATTTCCGTTCCCGGCACGCCTTTGCGAATCGTCTGGAACAACCGCTCGTCGGTGACGCCGCCGGCGAGCAGCGCGACCAGATCCGGTCCACGATAGCCGCCGGCATCCAGCCCGTGGCAGTCCGCGCAGCTGATGCGGTACAACGCCATGCCGCTGCGGATCGACTGCGGGTTGCCGAGATGCGGATTGTTCGCGGCTGGATTCGGGGGAGGCGGTTGCTGCGCCAGCAACAGGCCGGTGGCGGCGAGAACCACGAGCGGCAGCAGGGCCATCGTCCGGGTCATTCAACCTCCTGGGAAGATGCCGACATCTTACATGGGGCGGGCTCACCTGCTGACCGCAAATACCCAGACCGCCCCGCCTTCCGGCACGTCGGGAAAGTCGCCGGGCGCGATGCGGTTCAGGCGCCCCTGCATCGTCTTGGCGTCGATGCCCCAGCCGGACTGGACGGCGATGTACTGGCGCCCGTCCACCATGAACGACGACGGCTGGCCGACGATGCCGGAGTTGGTCGGGAACTCCCAGAGCAGCTTTCCCGTGGATGCGTCGAACGCGCGGAACAGTCGATCCTGCGTGCCGCCGCTGAAGACAAGGCCGCCGCCGGTTGCCAGCATCGGACCCCAGTTGGTGGACGAGGGGAACGTGTGCGTCCACACCCGCTTGCCGGTGTCCACGTTCCAGGCCTGCACCTCGCCGATGTGGTCGGCGCCTGGCGCGATCAGCAGCACGCTGGCTGCGCCGGTGAAGCCGCGGCCCGCGGTGTAGGTGACCGGCCGTCCCACGATGCGCCCGCAGAGATTCTCGTTGGCCGGGATGTAGATCATCCGTGTCTTCGGGCTGAACGCGATCGGCGGCCAGTTCTTGCCGCCCCAGTGCGAGGGACAGAACTCGGCTTCCCTTCCGGTGCCCGGCTGCCGCGCAGGATCGACGTCCGGCCGGCCGGTCTTCGGGTTCAGGCCGCGGAAGACGTTCTGCTTCACGTATGGCGTGCCGTCGACGAAGGCGATCGGCCCGGCGCTGCGCTCGAGAAACCACAGGTAGCCGTCGCGCGCGACGTCGATCAGCCCCTTCACCGTCTTCCCGCCGCGCGTGAAGTCGACGAGGATCGGCGGCGACACCTCGTCCCAGTCCCATGAATCGTTGGGGTGATACTGGAAGTGCCCTTTGATCGCACCCGTCGTCGCGTCCAGCGCGATTGTCGACGAGGTGTACAGGTTGTCGCCGGGCCGCTGATCGCCCATCCATGGACCGCCGTTGCCGGTGCCCCAGAACGCCAGGTTCGTCGCGGGATCGTAGGCGCCGGTAACCCAGACCGACCCGCCGCCGGTCTTCCACTGCTCGCCCCTGGGCCAGGTCTCGCTGCCCGGTTCTCCCGGCGCGGGCACGGTGAAGGTCTTCCACGCCTGCTTGCCGGTCTCGACGTCGTAGGCGGCGACGAAACCGCGGACTCCCATTTCACCGCCCGATGCCCCGACCATCACCTTGCCGTTGGCGACCAGCGGCGCCACCGACATGTAGTAGCCCTTGCGGTTGTCCTCGACGGTCGCCGTCCACACTTCCTGGCCCGTCGCCGCGTCGAGCGCGACGAGCACCGCTTCAGCCGCGGCGAAGAACACCTTGTTGCCGAACAGCGCGACGCCGCGGCTCGTGCCGTGCAGCACCACCACGTCCTCGGCGAGCGGCCGTTTGTAGCGCCACAACTGCGCGCCGGTTCTGGCGTCGAGCGCGATCACCTGGTTGCCCGGCGTCGCGACGAACATCACGCCGTTGTTGACGATCGGCGGCGCCTCGTGCCCGTTGGTGACGCCGGTGGAAACCACCCACGCCGGCTGCAGCCGCGTGACGTTGGCCGGCGTGATCTGATCCAGCGGGCTGAAGCCCCAGCCGTCCCACGTTCGGCGCACCATCAGCCAGTCGGCGGCGTCGGGATTCTTCAGGCGTTCGTCCGTCACCGGTTTGTAGTTTCTCAGCACGAGCGGCATCGGCGCGGACGGCGGCGGAGGCGGTCCCAGGGCGACCGGAGCCTGCGCGCTTTCGCGCAAGGCGGCCGCGGGCAAGCAGGCCAGCGCCACGAGCAGAAACGCGACCCGGATGTTCATCTCAACCTTTCTCGAACGCGATAGCCGCCGTGAACGGCTGCGCGACGACCAGTTTCCCGTCGGAGATCTTCAGCGGCAGCGCCGGCAGCGGCCGTGGCGCCGGACCGTCCACGACTTTCGCGCCGTCTCTCGGATCGAACTGGGACGAGTGACACTGGCACGCGAGCAGCCGGCCAGCCGGCTCCCAGTCGTCGACGTCGCAGCCGGTGTGCGTGCAGATCGCAGTGTAGGCGACGATGCCGTCGGCGGCGCGGCCGCGGGTTTCCGGGCTCAGGGTTTGCGGATCGAGCCGCAGCAGGACGACTTGATTCAGGCGCGAACCACTGCGGACCGTGCCGTCCGACGGATCCATCGGCCACGCCAGCGTCTGCGGCGCGCCGGCGCGGATGTCGTCAGGCGTCAACGGTGTTTTGGCCGAATCACCCGGCTTGACGAAGACGTCGCCGATTCTGGGCCGGCTCGACGCCGGATCGGTTTGTCCCAGCGCCAAGCCGAGCCCGGCCATCAGCAACGCGCGTCGGTCGAATGTCGTCATCGCAATCTCGTCCCGTCACGTCTGCTTGCGCAGGCTCAACGCGGACATCGCGTAGAACAGCAGCGCGAGCACGCAGAGGTTGTTGAATCCGATCAGCAGCGAGAGATTCTCGCTCAGCCCGCCCAGGATCGCGCCGCCGATGTTCGAGCCGAGCGCGATGTCCGGCGCCGTGGCGTCGCGGAACGCCGTCCCGAAGATCACGCCGGCGAAGAAGACCGGCACGAACACGATCGCGCACGACACCACGACGCGTGCCGCCCCGGGCAGGGTGAGAAAAGTATTCATCGGCACCAGACTCGCCACCATCAACGAGCACGCCAGCAGCACATAGTACGTCCGGAGCTGCGACGGCCGGAATGCGAGCACCCACAGATTGCTGCACAGGATCATCACGAGGATCGCGAAGAAGACGATCGAGTTCACGAGCCACGTCGAACCGAACAGCAGAGCCAGGTGCACGACGCCTTTGGTTTCGAGCAGCATGAACCCGGCGCCCATGAAGAACATATGCCAGTTCGGGCGCACCCGCCGCTGTGGCGCGAACGGCAGGAGGATCGTCAGCGACAGGACGGCGACGACCAACGCGCCGCGCACGTTGATTAACGGCACCGTCCGCTCGCGCAGGTAGAAGAACGGCCAGTCGTCGGTCGCGGCGTGGTCGTGAGCCTGAGGCCGGACCGCGGCCGGCGCGATCCGCTGCCAATCTGCGTCGCCCGACGGCGGCTTCGCGCCAAACCCGTTGATGCCGGCGTTCAGGTCGGGGCGCTCGTTCATCCAGAAGAAGCGGCCGCTGGTGAACTGCTGCTCGAAGCGCCTGAGCGCGCCCTCTTCCCCGCCGACGACGAAGGTGAATGCCGACCCGAGCGCCTGCTCCGGCAACACCTCCGGCTGATACGGCATTGTCATCACGAGCGGTGGGCGGCCGAAGGCGCCGGCCATCATCGCTCGCAGCCGGCCGACGAGCCAGCCCTGGCGATAGAAGTTGTAGGCCACGAACAAGCCACCGGGCTTCAACACGCGACGGATGTCGGCGAAGGCCTCCTGCGTGAAGAGGAAGCTCTCGAGCCGGATGTTGGAGAACCCCGAGTGCAGCACCAGCGAGTCGACCAGCGCGTAGATCACCAGGTCGTACTTCTTGCCGGTCTGCCGTACGAAGCTCCGGCCGTCGTCGATGTGAACGGTCACGCGCGGGTCGGCGTATGGCAGGTTCGGGTGATACCGGCGACCGAGTCCGTTGATTGTCGGATCGATTTCAACCGCATCGATGGAGTTCGCGCCATGGTGGAGCGCCGCCGCGACGTCGTTGCCGGAGCCGGCACCGATGATGAGCACGGAGTCGAAGGCCGGGCCGCCGGCATCGCGGTTGAGCAGGTGCGGCAACGCGTAGGCCGGCGCGCTCTCGTCGACATCGGCCATCGATTGATGGCCGATGTTGTTCGTGGAAATGGTGCGAAGGGCGGGCTGATACGAGATCTTGTAATACGGCGACCAGCTCTCCTGGACGGCGGGCAACGCGTTGGCGGCGAGCGCCAGCAGCACGAACACCGCGATCTGGGCGCAGACCTGCAGCATCGTCCGCCGGGCGAGGAAGTAGAAGCAGAGCCCGAGGCTGACCGCGAACCAGACCGACGGCGGCGCGCGCTCGTAGGAGACGAGCGCAAAGCCGGCAATCCCCGCGAGGCTGCCGGCGATGTTCACGGTGTACGCCACCATCCGGTTCGGCAGCGTCGTGAACGCCCGGCCCATGACCTGCCCCAGCCCGACGAACGTGAGGGCGACGAGGACGAAGAACACGCCGGCGACCGCCTCCAGGGGTACCACGAATCGGGAAAGATCCCGGGCGCGATACTCGGTGCCGAAGAAGATCTGCTGCGGCGATCCCTGGCCGCCGACGTCGATCATGACGTCGCTGTATTTCGTGAACACGTAGAGCACGACGCAGGCGACGGTCATGCCGACGAGCAGGATCGGGATGACGGTATCGATCAGATTCCGCCGGCTGGACGCCGCCAGGCAGCCGACCGAGATGCCGAGAAACGCCGCGAGCAGCACGATGTTGGTGAAGAACGTGAGGAACACCACCATGCTGCCGAACCAGCGAATGCACGCCAGTTCCATGAACAGGATGAGGAAGCTGACCAGGAACAGGTCGGCGGTGCGCCGGGAGGATTCGTCGAACATGGGCGAGGTGCGCGGATTATATCCGCGACCTTCGAGCGCACCGCGGGTAAAGCGAGGTGCGCCTACTTCGTCGAGAGGTTTTCGTAGATCAGGTGTTCGAACCGCTTCATCAGGTCCATGCTGGCGGCGTTGTAGAACGGCAGCACCTGCGTCATCATCACGACCCCGATGCCGTTCTTCGGATCCACCCAGAAATGGGTGTTGTTGATCCCGGCCCAGGTGTAGCTGCCCGAGGCTCGCTCGTGCGCCGCGGCGCCGTCGGTCATCGTGATCTGGAAACCCAGGCCGAACTTGTCCTTGCCCGCCCCGAACGGGAACGTGTCGGACCTGCGCGGCATGACGGCGGGCATGGTCTCGACGAACAGCGACCCGATCTGATTGGCGGTCATGAGCCGGACCGACTCCGGTTTCAGGAGCCTGGTGCCGCGCCGGCTTCCCTCGTTCAACAACATCTGGATGAACGCCGCGTAGTCCGAGGCGGTTGAGAGCAGCCCGCCGTCGCCCCGCACGCTGGGCGCGTAGGTCGCCGGGTTCGGAGTCTCCACCAGACCGGCCGCTTCCCGCTGGTGCACCGTCGCCAGGCGCCGCGCCTTCTCCGGCGGCAGCATGTAGGACGTGTCGATCATCCCGAGCGGGCGGAAGATCCTGGCTTGATCGAAGTCCTCGATCGGCTCACCCGTCAGCTTCTCGACGATCTGGCCGAGTGAGGCGGTGGCGGGCGAATAGGTCCACTTCGTGCCGGGATCGAACAGGAGCGGCAGATCGAGCGGGTCCTTCCCGGTCCGGTCCTGAATCCCGAAGACCGTGGCGCTGGTAAACGGGTACGCCAAGCCCGACGTGTGCGTGAGCAGATGCCGGATGGTGATCGGTCCCACCGCCGGCCGAGTGGTGTAGGCGGCGTCCTTCTCGTTGAACGTCGCGATCACCTCGCGCCCCTGCAGCGAAGGCAGATAGCCGCCCGCCGCATCGTCGAGCCGCAGCTTCCCCTGCTCGTAGAGCATCATCACGCCGACCGACGTGACCGGCTTCGTCATCGAAGCGATCCGGAACACGGTGTCGGTCGACATCGGCACGCCTTTGGCCACGTCCTGCCTGCCGAAGGCCTTGAGATAGACGATCCGATCCCGGTTGGTGACGGCCGCAACGACGCCGGGGATCTCGCGTGCGTCGACGGCGGCCTGCCACAGGCGATCGATCGCGGCCGCGCCGCCGGCGCTGATGGTCGGTAAGGCGACCGTCTGCACGGCGTAGCCGACGGACAGGAGAATTGCCAGCAGCGCGCAGGCGCGATATCGCGTGTCCCTTCGCGGAAACATGCTCACCTCGCCAACGGATCGGGCCGCAGCTGGACGTGCATCGGCTTGCTCGTTGTCTTCATGGCACGCCTCCTGTCGGTTCACCTGTTTGGCGTCAGCGGATTATAGCCGCGAGCCGGTTGGCCGACCGATGACGCATTCAGAAATGAATGGAGGCTCTCATGCAATCCACCGCGGCCGTATTCCTGTTCTTAATGCTGTTTCCGGCCGCCGTACGCGGGCAATCTCCCGTTGAGCCGGTCTCGCGCGGCGACGTGGCCGTCTCCGCCGGCTGGCTGGCGGCCGATCGGTCGACCGAGGGGAGCTGCTGCTCGTCGTGGTCTGCCGGCCTCTTCAAGGGCGTGTCGGCGGGCTACTACTGGACCGACCACCTGAAGACGGAGGCCACGGTCGCAGATCCGGGCACGACCGAGGGATACGAGAATTTCAGCGAACGTCTGCCCAACGGCACGGTCCGGTACACGTCGGAGCGGCACCGCTACGACGGCACGACGTTTTCCATTGCCCAGATCTACCAGTTTGGCCGCAACGCGACGTTCCACCCGTTCGCGGTCGCGGGCGTCGATGTCGAGCGCGAGCGCGACGCGATCGAGCGCTACGTCTCGACGTCATCGATTCCATCGGAGAGTGAGCGCACCGAGACATCGATTCGAACCCGGGCGTTCGCGGGGGCCGGTTTCAAGGCGTACTTTTCCGAGCGCGCGTTCTTCAGGGGCGAGGCGCGGTTCGCCGGCGGAGGACGGTCTGCCCAGATGACGTGGACTGCCGGGGTCGGCGTCGACCTCGGCCGAGGGCGTCCGGCTGCGGCAGCCCAGCCGCGCTCGCCGGGTGCGGCACCGCGCGGTCCGGAAGTTCCGGACGTCTGGCGGACCTACGCGTCGCGGCTGCCGGCAGGTTCGTTGGTGGATGTGACGCCAGCCGGAGGAGACCGCTTCGTCGCGGCCTTCGCGGCGGCCGACGCCGACGGCATCCTGCTCAAGCCGGCGACGCGGATCGCCGAGCCGGTTCGTCACGTGGCCTTCGATCGGCTCGAGCAGCTCGCGCTCCACGACGGTCCGCGTCCGGGCGCCCGGGTCGGCGCGACGCTGGCCGGCATCGGCGCCGGCGCCGGGACGTTCACGCTCGTGCTGCTGATGCTCTTGAGCCACTTTGGTGGTTAGCGGGGAGAACAACCATGACGGACACCATGAAATCGATCGCGGCGGCGACACTGCTTTTCCTGCTCATCGCCGCGCCGCTTCGTGCGCAGACGACGGAGACGCCGGATGCCCGGCTGGCGCGAGCTGAGGTTGAACAGATACCGATCGGCGCGACGGTGACGCTACGGATGCGGGGTGGCGAGCGGCTCAAGGCGGTGCTGTTCTCGGCGGACGAGGCGGGCGTCAGGGTCAAGCCGGCGACACGGATCCCCGAACCGTCGCGACGCATTGCGTACGATCAGATCGAGCGGATCGAGCGCAAGCAGGACCATGTCAGCGTCGGCAAGTATGTCGGCGTCGGCAGCGCGATCGGCGCAGGGGTGCTGCTCCTGCTGCTGGCCGGCGTCTGACAACCCGGTCTCAGAGGTCCCGTCTCTGAGACGCCGTCTCAGAGACGGGCTCAGGCGTAGGCTTCCATCGGGGGGCACGAGCACATCAGGTTCCGGTCGCCGTAGGGATTGTCGATCCGTCCGACGCTCGGCCAGTGCTTGTTGGCGCGGACGAACGGCAGCGGGAACGCCGCCTGCTCGCGCGAGTACGGGTGGGTCCACTCGGCGGCGGTGACGGCGCCGGCCGTATGCGGCGCGTTCTTCAGGACGTTGTCCCTGGGATCCGCCTTGCCGTCGATGACCGCCTGGATCTCCGCGCGGATGGCAATCAGGGCGTCGCAGAACCGGTCGAGCTCGTCCTTCGCCTCGCTCTCGGTCGGCTCCACCATGATCGTTCCCGCCACCGGAAACGAGACGGTCGGCGCGTGGAAGCCGTAGTCCATCAGCCGCTTCGCCACGTCGGATTCGTCGATGCCGCTGGCCTGCTTGAGCGGGCGGAGGTCGAAGATCATCTCGTGCGCGACGCGGCCGTTCGGCCGCGTGTAGAGGACCGGGAAATACGGCTCGAGGCGCGACTTCAGGTAGTTGGCGTTGAGGATCGCATAGCGCGTCGCCTCGGTCATGCCGTCGCGGCCCAGCATCTTCATGTAGGCGTACGAGATCAGGAGGATGCTGGCGCTGCCCCACGGCGCCGCTGACAGCGCGTGGATGGCCTTGGCGCCGCCGGTCCTGACCATCGGGTGGCCGGGCAGATACGGCGCGAGGTGCGCCGCGACGCCGATCGGCCCCATGCCCGGACCGCCGCCGCCGTGCGGGATGCTGAACGTCTTGTGCAGGTTGATGTGGCACACGTCGGCGCCGATCGCCGCGGGGCTCGTGAGCCCGACCTGCGCGTTCATGTTCGCGCCGTCCATGTACACCTGTCCGCCGCGCTCGTGCACGATGGCGCAGATGTCCTGAATGCTTTCTTCGAACACCCCGTGGGTCGACGGATAGGTCACCATCAGCGCCGCCAGGCGATCCTTGTGCGTGTCGGCCTTGGCCTTGAGATCGTCGACGTCGATGTTGCCGTCTTTGGTGCTCGCGACGACGACCACGTGCATGCCGACCATCGCCGCGCTGGCGGGATTGGTGCCGTGGGCGGATGCCGGGATCAACACCACATCGCGGTGCGTCTCGCCGCGGTCGAGGTGATACTGACGGATCACCATCAGCCCGGCATACTCACCCTGCGCGCCCGAATTGGGCTGCAGCGAGACGGCGGCGAAACCGGTGATCTCGCACAGCATCCGCTCGAGCTCGCCGAAGATCTGCTGGTAACCGGCGGCCTGCTCGACCGGCGCGAACGGGTGAAGCTTTCCGAACTCGGGCCAGGTGATCGGCAGCATCTCGGATGCGGCGTTCAGCTTCATCGTGCACGAGCCGAGCGGGATCATCGACGTGTCGAGGCCGATGTCCTTCCGCTCGAGCGCACGGATGTAGCGCATCATCTGCGTTTCCGAGTGATGCGTGTTGAACACCGGATGCGTCAGGTAGGTCGTCGTCCTCGCGAGCGCGGCCGGAAAGCTCGGCTCGAGGCCCTTGGTCGACTTGTCGAGGGCGACCGACTTGGTCGTCGCGCCGGCCGCGAAGACGGTCAGGAGCGCAAGGATATCGTTCTCGTCGACCGTCTCGTCGAGCGCGACGTGGATGGTGTTGTCCATCCGGTAGCCGAGGTTGATGCCCGAGTCCTGCGCGGCCTTGAGGATCTGCCCGACCGCCTGCACGCCACCCGGCACCTCGAAGCGCGGCGTGTCGAAGTAGTGATCGTTCAGCTGGCGGAAGCCCATCCCCTCCAGCGAGCGGGTCAGCAGCTTCGCGTAGGCGTGGACGCGCGTGGCGATCCCTTTGATCCCCTGCGGACCGTGGTACACGGCGTAGAGGCCGGCGATGTTCGCGAGCAGCGCCTGCGCGGTGCAGATGTTCGACGTCGCCTTCTCGCGGCGGATGTGCTGCTCGCGCGTCTGGAGCGCCATGCGGTACGCCGTGTTGCCGTGGACGTCGATCGAGACGCCGATGATTCGTCCCGGCGCCTGCCGCACGTGGGATTGGAGGGTGGCGAAGAACGCCGCATGCGGGCCGCCATAGCCGAGCGGGACGCCGAAGCGCTGCGAGTTGCCATAGACGACGTCGGCGCCCATCTCACCGGGCGGCGTCAGCAGCGCGAGGCTCAGCAGATCCGTGCCGACGGCAACGAGCACGCCGGCCTTCTTCGCGCGCGAGATGAACGGACGCAGATCGCGGACCCGGCCGGCGTTGTCCGGCGACTGGACGAGCGCGCCGAAGACGCGATCGCCGAACTCGGCCTGATCGAGCAGCTCGTTGGGCACCAGCACGATCTCGATCCCCAGCGGTTCCGCGCGCGAACGCAGCACGTCGAGCGTCTGGGGATAGCACGAATCGGACACGAGGAACTGCGGCGCGCCGACGACGCCCTCCACCCGCTTCGCCTGCACCCGCGCGAGCATGGTCATGGCCTCGGCGGCGGCGGTCGCCTCGTCGAGGAGCGACGCGTTGGCGACTTCCATACCGGTCAGGTCGGTCACCATCGTCTGGAAGTTGAGGAGCGATTCGAGACGGCCCTGTGCGATCTCGGCCTGGTACGGGGTGTACGGGGTATACCAGCCGGGATTCTCGAGCACATTGCGGAGGATGACGCTCGGCGTGATCGTGTCGTAGTAGCCGTAGCCGATGAACGAGCGCGCGATCCGGTTGCGCGCGCCGACCGTGCGCAGCTCCTTGAGGAACTGATGCTCGCTATCTCCTACCGGAAGATTCAGCGGGGCCTTGAGCCGGATGCGCGCCGGGATGGCTTCGTCGATCAGCGCGTCCAGCGTGGACGCGCCGACGGCCTTCAGCATGGCCGCCGTCTCCTCTGCGTCAGGTCCGATGTGCCGGGACTGGAACCGTTCGAAATCAAAGAGCATTACTTGACGAGGTCCTGGTATTGAGCGGCGTTGAGCAGGGCGCCGGCCTCGCTGGGGTTGGTCAGCTTGATGACCACCATCCAGCTGTCGTGCGGGTTGGCGTTGACCGTTTCGGGCTTGTCCTTGAGTGCCGCGTTGACCTCGACGATCTCGCCGGTGACCGGGGAGTAGAGCTCGGAGACGGCCTTCACCGACTCGATCGTCCCGAACGACTGCCCCTGCTTCACCTTGGCGCCGATCTCGGGCAGTTCGACGTAGACGACGTCACCCAGCTGCTGTTGGGCGTAGTCGGTGATGCCGACCCGCCCGTTTTCGCCGGTGAGGTCGATCCACTCGTGGTCCTTGGTGTACTTGAAGCCGTCCGGATAAGCCATCGTGTCTCCCGCAAACAACATAGAGGCGCGCGCTATTTCTGCCTCTTATAAAACGGCATCGGCACGACGCGCGCGCGGGTGCGGCGGCCGCGGATGTCGACGTCGAACTCGCTGTCCAGCGTGGTGTGCTCGATCGGCAGGTAGGCCATGCCGATGGACTTTTTCACGTGCGGCGTCTGCGTCCCGCTGGTGACGACACCGACCTTCGCGTCGCCGACGTAGGCGTCGTAGCCGTGGCGGCCGATGCCGCGCTCGAGCATTTCGAAGCCGACGATCTTGCGCTGAACGCCGCTCGCCTTCTGCTCGCGGAGGACCGGCGCGCCGATGAAGTCGTCCTTCTTCCAGCCGACGATCCAATTCAGGTCCGCCTCGACCGCCGTCGTCGTTTCGTCGATGTCGTTGCCGTGGAGGCGCATGCCGGCCTCGAGGCGAAGGGTGTCGCGTGCTCCGAGACCGCAGGGAATGACGTCGGCGGATCGCCCCGACTCGAGCAGCGCCAGCCAGACCTTGTCGGCCTGGGCAGGCGGCACGAAGATCTCGAACCCGTCCTCGCCGGTGTAGCCGGTGCGCGACACGGTGGCGCGGACGTTGGCGACTTCCCCATGGCCGAACCAGTAGTACTTCATGCCCGCCAGATCGACGCCGGTCAGCGGCTGAAGGACGTTCAGCGCCTCCGGACCCTGCAACGCGATCAGCGCATAGCGCGAGCTCGAGTCGACGGCGACCGCATCGCCGACGCCCTGGATGTGCTCGGCCATCCACGCATAGTCCTTCGCGATGTTGCCGGCGTTCACGACGAGGAGGAAATGGGCCGGGCCCAACCGGTACACGAGCAGGTCGTCGACGAAGGTACCCTGCGGCGTCAGGAGGCCGGAGTATTGCGCCTGCCCGACCTGCAGCTTCGAGGCATCGTTGGACGAGATGCGCTGGACCGCGGCAAGCGCATCCTTGCCGGCGATCTCGATTTCGCCCATGTGGCTGACGTCGAAGATGCCCGCGCGCGTCCGCACGGCGGCGTGCTCGTTGGAGAGGCCGCTGTACTCCACCGGCATGTCCCAGCCGCCGAATGGCACCATCCGCGCGCCGGAAGCGCGATGACGAGCGTTGAGCGGCGTCTTCTTTAAAGGTGTGTCGGTCGCCTGATCCATTGGGGGTCGCAAGGCTCTGTGTGGAAACAAGTAACGGTACTATGCGCGTTCACATGCGTCAAGAATCAGCACGCATGGGCACCGTTACCTGTTCCCGGTCACCGACCCTTCACCGCCCCGCGAACTTCCCGCCCAATCCATGCCCCCAGGGTGCTGCTAATCAACAAGAACACCCCTCCCACGGCCAGGACAATGGGGAAAATCGTTCCTGGTCCTCCCTCTTTCAGGAACAAGACGACGGCCATGGCCGCAAACGCACCGAGCGCAAGGGTGACGCCCCTGCCGGGCCGGGCGGAGCCGCTGCGCATCGAGGCAACCCCGCTCGCGACGAACACGCAGCCGAGGGTAAACCCTGCTGCCGACCCGGCGTTCAGGAACCACGGGTCGTGCTCCCCGCCGAACCAGGGGCGCCACATCGCGACTTCAATCGCATGCGCGCCGGCGAAGGTCAGCATCCCGATCGCGAAGTCGACGCAGCGCTCCAGCACGGTACGTGTCACCCTGCACACCCCAGTCGCCGGAGACAGCGATCGTCCGTCGATCCTCTGGCGAAAAAGCACCCGACGACGGCGATGTTACAGCGATCGCAGGTCCAACTCCTCCACCACTGCCACCACGTGCTCGAGTCGCAGCCGCCCTTCTCGTAGCAGCGGTCGTGATCGTCGCAGCAGGCCCGAACGATCGAGCCATCCAGCCAATGGAAATCGTCGCAGCCCACCTCGTTGGCGTTGAGCGTCGGCAGGAAAAACTGGGCCAGTCGGCTGGGCCGCGGCGGCTCGCACGCCCTGGCCACCGTGCCCTGCTTCGCGAGCAGCGTCTTGAAGTGATGCGCCGCGATGAGCTGCAGGTTCAGCCAGGTCGTATCCGGCGTAAACGGCCAGCCGCCATACTTCGCCTTCAGGTGTTCGGGGCCAATCACCACCACACCTGTCATCAGCACTGGCAACGAATAGGCGAACACCTGGTCCTTCTCGAACCAGACGGCCGTTCCGGCGGGAGCCCCGTGCACGGTCAGTTCGCTGACCAGCGCAGGCCCTTCGACAAAGCGCCCGGGAATGACCGCCCGCCGGGAGTAGGTTTGTCTCGTGAGCGTGGCGACGAGCCCGTTCGCCCACACCGTTTCAACGCTATCGATTTCGCTCTCCACGTCGCGGCGTCCGGCACCACGCCGTCGCATGGTGCCCGCATCCCAGACGAGATGGTCCGAACCGTCCTTCGCGAGACCGTATGCCTGGCGCGTCGCCCAGTCGAGCGTCGGCTTGACGAGGTTCGGATCGCTGAAGGCCTGGAATGGTGCGCCGTCGTTCGGTTCGTAGTTCACCATGTCGTGCCCCCCATCGATGCGGTTCAGGCGCATCGTCGCTCGCTCGTTGCCGGAGGAGTCGCGAAGCGTCGTGCGGACATTTCCGACGAGGCCGCGCTCCGTGACCGCCGCGTGTCCGTCGTGAAACCTTGTGGTCAACCGAGTCGTCTGCGCCTCCAGCGCGTAGTAGGTGGCTCCTTTCTCGCCTGGAGAACCTACCTGTTTCTGTCCCGCGGGAACGATCTGGACGGGTCTTTCTCGCTGCTCCGCCTTCACGACGATGCTGGACCGATGCCCCGCCCAGGCCCCGGCCCCAAGGAATACAGCCACGACCGCCACCCAAGTTTTCATCGCCCTCTCCTCACCCTGACGCATGAGGAAAACGCGCGACCTCACGGCGACTCGCCGTCCCTGCCTCGTTTCCCAGGTTCGCCGGAGACACCCGGCCGCGCGCGGCTCCGACGCCGCGCCTCGTCACACCGCCGACTCCACCTCCACCGGACCTGACGGGTCCGCTTCGTCGGGCCATGCCTCGGGCGCTCCAGTCGTCCCGTCCAGGCCGCCGGCCTCGGCGGGACCGAGAACCGGGAACCGCAAGTACGACTGCAGCGTGTGATAGCTGATATCGAGCATCCGGCACGCTTCCCGTTTGTTGCCGTCGCACCTGTCCAGGACGAGTCGCGCGTAACGGCTCGCCCACGCGCGCAGGCTGTCGTTGCGGCGCAGCGACGGCCCAAGGGCCGCGGCATAGTCGCCGCAAACCGTGAGCGGCAGGTCCTCGAGCTCGATGACGTCGGCGTCGGCGAGCGTGACGGCGCGCTCCATCAGCCGTTCCAGCTCCCGTACGTTGCCCGGCCAGTCGTAGGCCATCAGTGCCTGCGACGCGGCTGCCGACACCCGCAACGGCCTGGTCGCCTTGTGCCGCTCGAGAAAATGCGCGGCGAGCTCCGGTATGTCGGTCCGGCGCTGGCGGAGCGTGGGAACACAAATGTCGACGCCGCTCAGCCGGTAGAACAGATCGGACCGGAACAGTCGTTGCTCCACCAGGGATGCAAGACGACGATTGGTTGCCGCGACGATCCGGATATCCACGCGGTGGCTGGCATTGCCGCCGACGCGCTCGACCGCCAGCTCCTGGATCGCGCGAAGCAGCTTCGCCTGCGCGGATGGCGAGAGATCCGATACTTCGTCGAGAAAGAGCGTTCCGCCCTCGGCCAACTCGAATTTGCCCCGCCGGCCTCGCACGCCGGTTGCCGTTCGTTCTTCGATGCCAAACAGTTCTGCTTCCAGCAGGGTCTCGACCAGCGCGGCGCAGTTGATCGCGACGAAGGGTCCGTTTCGGCGCCGGCTCAGCTCGTGAATCTGATGCGCCACCAACTCCTTGCCCACGCCACTCTCGCCCTCGATGAGCACGGTGAAATCGGTCGACGCAACCCGCTCGATCGCCGCTCGCAGCGCGTGCATGACGCCGGTCGATCCGATCAGCGGCGTGACACCGCCGTGGCGGAACCGGTTCGGATGAAGCAGGCCGGCGCGCGCCAGCTGCATGCGCGACCGTTCGATCTCGAGCACGAGCGCACCCAGGTTCGCGGCCGTTCCCAGCATTTGAAAGTCCCAGTCGCCCAGCCGGGAGCCGGGATCGAACGTGACTTCCAGGAGCCCTTGCGACGAGGGATCCGCTCCCGGGACGTCGAGCACCACCGACTCGGCGCCAGGCGTGTCCGCCCGGCCTCCCCACCGGCTTCCGATTTCGCGGAGGTGCACGCTCCGCACCGGCACCACTCTGCCCAATGCCGTCTCGAAGGCGCTCCGCATCAAGGACACGTCGAGACGACGATCGAGGCCGCGAGCGAGCGCGGCGAGCAGGTC
>Ga0070665_100002500_pt1 | contig 20221 bp, 15 predicted proteins | sample KBSS13metaG_FD_65862 | JGI IMG/M metagenome (GOLD analysis project Ga0070665, IMG submission 65862) | Switchgrass rhizosphere microbial communities from Kellogg Biological Station, Michigan, USA - KBS S1-3 metaG | ecosystem: Host-associated > Plants > Roots > Rhizosphere > Soil ...
AGCCCGGCGGACCCATCGGCCAGCGCTTTTGCGAGCGCTATGGTTTGTCGGATACCGGGGCGACCCTCGTACGACCCGACGGATTTGTTGCATGGCGCGCCGAGCAACTCGCCGCCGATCCGCGGGCGGCTTTGAAAGAGGCGCTGGCGCGCAACCTGGCTCGCTCATAGGTTCTTTCTGGCTGGGGTTGGGGCCTCCAGGCAACACATTGACGCGATATGTCAGATCATAACGGCGGTAATTCGCGCGTCTAACCGCCTCTTGCCACCCTTCTGGAGTCTGTCTCCAACGGGCGTCAGTGTCGCTGACGTGCTCATGATGTTTATAGTTGCCTCTCGTACAGTGCCCGGCCGCCGCGCCTCGGTGACTTATGAGTGTGTATCAAGAGGAATTGACGAGCGAAGTCTGGTCGAAGTGGCAGGGGCACGTTGTCAACGACACGTTTCCTTTACGCCGCTACCTCGGGAGCTCCGATCACAGCGGCGTTTTCCTCACCGATTTTGCCGGCGGGGATACGACTGAAGTCGCAATCAAGCTGGTCCGGGTCGTCCCTGCGCTGGTGGATTCATATCGGTTGCAATGGGAAGCGGCCGCGGAGCTCGAACATCCCCACCTGATTCGCCTTTTGGAGACAGGTCGGTGTCAACTCGATGGCCAGCCGTACCTGTACCTGGTGATGGAGTACGCCGACCAGACGCTGGCGCAGTTGTTGGGCCACCGTGCACTGTCGGAGGACGAGGCCCGCGAGCTGTTGCTGCCGATCCTCGATACCCTCGCATTCCTGCACAACCGGAACCTGGTCCAGGGACAGCTGAAGCCGGCGAACGTCCTGGTGGTCGGCGATCAGCTGCGCCTTGCGAGCGACACCATCCGGAATGTGAGCGAGGTGACGGCGAGTATCAACATGGTCTCGGTGTATGACCCGCCGGAGATCCATGACGGGAGTCTCTCGACCGCCAGCGACATGTGGGCGCTGGGGGTCAGCCTTTTCGAGGCACTGACTCGCAGTCCGCCCATCGGCGTGGACGTGCGGCGCGAAGGGGTGGTGTTGCCGCCGGGCTTCTCGCCTATGTTTCGGGACATTGTGCGGGCTTGTCTCAGCCGGCGGTCGTATGACCGGCCTAAGGCGGCTGAGCTGGCTGCCCGGGTGCGAGGGGGTGTTTGGGAGGCGGACGGGGAGGGGGGCGCGGTTGAGGGCGCGACGGCGCCGCCCGTAGGCGCTGCTGGCGAGGCTGCTGCGGCTGAGGGTTTTGCGGCTGAGCGCGTCGCGGAGGGGCGCACTGCGGCCGCTGATGTCGCGTCAGCGCGCTCCGCGTTGGCTGGTAGCACGGCTGGCGATTTTGCGTCGGATGGTGGCATGTCCGCCGATGCAGCGTCCGCTAGCGGCGCGTTCGCGGGTGCCACGTCCACTGGTGCGCGATCTGCTAGCGGGGTGTCCGACGGAGCTGCGTTCGCTGATGCCTCGTCTGCTGGTCGCACCGCTGCGGGTGCCGTGTCTGCTAATGCGGCGCCGGCTCGTGGCGCGTCTGCCGGCGCCGGGTCCGCCGGTGTTGCCGATGCAGCCGATGCTACGCCTGGCGGTGGCGCGTCTTCCAACGTCACGGCTGCCGACTCTGCTTCTGCTGAGGCCGCGCCGGCCGACATATTCGCCGATGCCGTCGCCGCCGACGCGTCGCTATTCGCCGCGGCATTCGCTACCGGTGCCGCCGGGGGTGGCTCGGCTGGCTTGGGTATGGCTGCTACAGCCCGTGCTGAGTCAGTGCTCGGGTCCGACTCGCGAACGAGCTCTCCGGCGTCAGCTGTTCCATCTGAACCAGCCGCTTCAGCTGGTCCAGCCGACGCCGCGCCCAGCGCCGTCTCCGACGCGCCATCGGGTACGACGTCGGACGCGCGGGAGGCTAGGCATTCTGCGCCCACGGCTGCGTCGGGTTCGGCCGCCTCTACGCCTGGAGCGTCAGCCACAGCATCGGGCTCTGCGACTCACAGCGCCGCGCCCCACGCGTCGGGCGCTCCTCTTGCGGCTCGCTCGGGCGTCCATCAGCGGCCGCCGGCCGCCCCCGGAGCGACTCCATCGGTCGCACCGCCTCATGCCGCGTCGAGCTCCGCGTCCGGGAAGTACGCCGCGTTAAGTGGTGCGCCCGGTGCACAAACGGCAAGCCGTCATCCTTCGACCACGCCCGGCGCCACGGTTTCAGGCGCCGCGCCTCACGCCCCACCAAGCAGCCCGTCCCAGGTACAGGCCAGAAATCACCAGGCCCCCACGGCGCCAGGATCTGGCACTTCTACTTCCGGGCGCTACGCCGCACCGGGTGGTGCGCCTGGTGCACGCCCGGAAAACCAACAGGGCTCGACGGCAGCCCCTGGCTCGGGTGCCGCCAGATCTGGACGGTACGCCGTATTGGGCGGTGCGGCCGGAGCACGACCGGAGAATCAACAGGGTTCGGCCCCGGCACCGGGTTCGGGCACCGCTACGACTGGGCGGCACGCCGCGTTGGGTGGCGCCGCCGGTGCACAAACGGGAAAGCAACAAGGGTCGGCGGCAGCGCCGGGGTCGGGTACTGCGACATCCGGAAGGTATACCGCATTGGGCGGTGCCTCCGGTGCACAACCAGATAATCAACAGGGGCCGACGGCAACGCCGGGTTCGGGCACTGGCACGACCGGGAGGTACGCCGCACTTGGCGGTGCTGCCGGGGCGCAAACGGGAAATCAACAGGGTCAGGCTGCGGCACAGGGTTCTGGCACTGGCACGACCGGGCGCTACGCCGCGTTAGGCGGTGCCGCCGGTGCGCAAACGGGAAGTCAACAGCGTCCGGCGGGTGCGCCGGGATCGGGTACTGCGACATCCGGAAGGTATGCCGCATTGGGCGGCGCGGCCGGAGCACGACCGGAGATTCAACAGGGTCCGGCCGCAGCACCCGGTTCGGGCACTGGCACGACCGGGCGCTACGCCGCATTAGGCAGTGCCGCCGGCGCGCAAACCGGAAACCAACAAGGGCCTGCGGCTGCGCCGGGATCGGGCACCGCCACGACCGGGCGGCACGCCGTGTTGGGTGGTGCGGTCGGTGCGCAAGCGGGAAGTCAACAGGGTCCGGCCGCAGCCCCGGGTTCGGGCACTGCCACGACCGGGCGGTACGCCGCGTTAGGTGGCGCCGCCGGTGCGCAGGCAGGAAATCAACAAGGGCCGGCGGCTGCGCCGGGGGCGAGCACTGCCACGACCGGGAGGTACGCCGCGTTGGGCGCGGCGCCGGCCTCGGGCGCGCATGCGCCGGAAGGCCACGGCGCTTCGAGCTCGTCGCATGAGGTGAATGCACTGAATCGCGCGGCCTCGGTCAACCAGGCCGCCTCGGCGGCCCTCTCCGCGGCATCTCGCGCGGCTTCAGCGGCAGCGGCTGGGGCGACGGGATCGTCCGCAAATACCGCCCCAGCGCGGAGTGCGCCGGGAAATGTCAGTGCGCCAACCCCGACGGGCTTTGCGAGCTCCGGTCTGACAAGCGGTCCGCCACCCACCAATGTGTCGGGTTTGGCCGCGGCTGCCGCCGCGCGGACGGCCTCATCCAGTGCGCCCGCAGCCAACACCACGAACCGGCCTGCGGCAGCAGCATCCCTTTCGAATGCGGCCGCGGCTGTTGCTCGAATTTCTTCGGGCTCATCCGACGCAAACTCACATAGCCGGTCAGCGACCGGTGCGCCCGCGTCGGCTGCAAACACCACGGTTGCCCGCGCAGGCGCCGCGGCGACTCCGGCAGCTCCGCTTCGCTCGGCAACGCAACCCACCGCTCACGCAGCTTCCGCACCCATAACCGCAACTCACCCGGTCTCACCTGTGCAGGGTGCCACCGCAACCCAACGTCCGGCACCCAAGCCGATTATTATCGAGCACTTCACACCGGAAACGTTGGCACCGGAGGCGACCGAGCATCAGCCCGCAGTCCAGCAACCGGCCGCTAACACCAGTCACTCCACCACCGGGACGCACCGCGTATTGACCGCGGCTATCAAAGAGGCGGGCCAGGCGCCAGCGAAGGGGGGGCCTTACGACTGGAACGCGTTGACGGAAGGTGCAGCGTCTGACGCAGCATCTGATGCCACATCAGACGCGGTGAAGTGGTCCAACGCGGATGATGTCCTAGGCCACCCCCATACGGAGTCTTTGGTACCTCGATCGCTTTTCCCGCTCGCGGTGGGCGCCGTGGTGCTACTGGCCCTGGCGGTCATTGTTGTGTACTTCCTCAGATCACACACTGACTCCGCGCCTGCGGTTGACACGTACCAAGACCAGGATACGCAACTATCAGCGCCGAGTGACTCGCCCCCCGTTGTTGCCTCCCAGGACGCGGCGCAGTCATCCGACCCTGCCACTTCCAACACGACGCCAGCAAATGCGACCGGACTTGCTGCGTCCACCACATCACCGTCCGACGCCGGCGCCACCGGATCTGCCAACGGGCCGCAAAACGGATCGACCAACGGGTTACCGTCCGACGCCCGCGCATCTTCCGCCGGATTACTACCCGGTACGCTAGCCGCTCCACCTGTAAGGACGTCGCGCTCCAATAAGTATGGGACTGGGTCGCTGGCAGGAGCACGTGGTGCATCCGTTAGCGCGTCGCTGCTAGGCGGGCGTGACGCGTCCGCTGGCGCATCGCTGGCCGGGAGGAGTGGGCCGGCTGCTGGCCAGGCGCAGGTTGGTGCGTCGGGTAGTGCAGCCGGCGGTGCGGCCGGTGTTGGATTACCGGGTGCTATGCGAGTTTCTTCCGCGGGCGCGACGCTTGGTGCGCGTCCGGTTGCGCTTGCCGTGGAGCAGCCGGCCGCCGCGACGTCAGCCGAGGGGTCCGCCGATGCGAGAGCGGGGATTCACGAGGAGATGCCCGACGTCCCAGCGAATGTCCTGAAATCCATTCGCGGTCACGTCAGGGTCTCCGTGCGATTGATCGTCGACAAGGAAGGCAACGTCTTCGCAGCGCTTGTCGATGAGGCTGGCCCCAGCCGTTTCTTCGAGCGACTGGCCCTCGAGGCAGCGAAAAAGTGGACCTTCCCTCCGTCGGACACCACACAGCCCCGCCTGGAGCTCGTGCGGTTCGAGTTCACCCGCCAGGGCATGTCAGGTCGCGCAGTCGAGGTCGAGTAGTCCCGCGATGAGCGTCCGCTCGCGCAAGCCGGCCGCCTGGACGCTACGAGAAATGGTGTGGGGCGCGCCGCGGCGAAGGCGAAAATGATCTGGTTCGCAGGTCCATGCGGCGGCGCGTCGTGAAGCGGCTCTGCGTGAGATAATTACGAATCGCCGGCCTGCCGGCTCCACCGACGGATCGACGATGCGCAATCCCGCGCGGCAGCCGCCGCTCTGGGCTCGATATCTTGCGACCGGCGCATTGGTTTCAACCGGATGGGTGTCGCGCGTCAACAGTTGGCGCAGGCGATGGAGAGCCCGTCGTTTGCGAGCGCATCCAACGAGCTGCGCGGCCGGTTCTATTACGAAGATGCGCTGATCGCGCACTCCGACGGCGACACCGAGCACGAGCGCCGCGCGTTGCGCGAGGTGGTGAAGGACGCGCCGCCGTCGCTCAACATGAGCGAAGTTCGTGAGCAACTCGCCAGGCTCGGCGGTTGAAGTAACGTTGGCCGACCGACGGGCCAAGGCGGCTAACCAAAGTTAGGCTGCCAAGCGACGGCCTGTTGTATTTGACGCTCTGGATCGGACGCGAGTAGCATCCGCCTCCCATGCCGGCGCCCGGCGCGCGGGAACGCGCAGACGTTGGCATAACAACAAAGTCGCAGGGAGAACCGACATGTCATCTCGTATGGCCGGTTGGATGATGGCGGCTACGCTGTTGTTGCCGCTCGCATTGGGTGCCGAGACCCCTGACAATGATTCGCATAACGACCTCAAGTTCTGGTTCAACGAAGCCACGGTTGCCCAGCTCCAGGCAGCGATGGCTCGCGGAAATCTGACGTCGGAGCGGCTCACGCGAGCTTATATTGCGCGGATTTTCGAGCTGGACCAGGGAGGGCCGGGCGTCAACGCGGTCATCGAGCTCAACCCGGACGCCCTCGCCATGGCGCAACAGGCGGATGCACTGCGCAGGAAGGGCAAGGTCTTAGGGCCTTTGCACGGGATCCCCGTTCTTCTCAAGGCCAACATCGACACCGGCGACAAGATGCAGACGACCGCCGGCTCGTTGGCGTTGCAAGGCACGCCCGCCCTGCACGATTCGACAGTCGCAGCGAATCTGCGCGCCGGCGGTGCGGTCATCCTGGGTAAAACAAACCTGTCCGAGTGGGCGAATTTCCGTTCCAGCCTGTCCATCAGCGGTTGGTCCGCGGTAGGCGGCCAGACGCACAATCCTTACGGCATCGACCGCAACCCGTGCGGGTCGAGCTCCGGCTCCGGCGCGGCCGAGTCGGCAAACTTTGCTACAGTTTCGTTCGGAACCGAGACCGATGGCAGCATTGTTTGCCCCGCCAATGCCAACGGAGTGGTTGGAATCAAGCCCACGGTCGGCCTGACCAGTCGAGCCGGCGTGGTGCCGATTTCCCACACGCAGGACACGGTCGGCCCGCACGGTCGAACGGTCGCCGACGCAGCGGCGGCACTGGGCGCCATCCAAAGTCGTACATTCGACGGACGAGATGCAGCGACCGGGTCGGTCCCACTCGGATGGCAGGGACGTAAGCGGCCGACGAACATCCCGACGGACTACACCAGGTTCCTCAATCCCAACGGACTGCAAGGCGCTCGCATCGGCGTCTCACGGCAGGGCGTGGATACGGCCCCTCAGCCGGTCATTGACGCTTTCGACGCGGCGGTCGCCGCTATCAAGGCTGCTGGTGCAACCGTGATCGATCTCGACGGTACCGGCGGCGCCGGGTTTACGTTCCCGTCGCCCGATGGTGAATTGTTGGTTCTGGAATTCGACTTCCGCAGTGACGTCCAAGCGTACTTCGCCACCCGTGTTGGCGTACCCGTGGCAGGCAAGACGCTTGCCGACGCCATTGCGTTCAACAACGCGAACGCGGATGCCGAAATGCCGTTCTTTGGTCAGGACCTCTTCGAGCAGGCTGAAGGTCTCGCCGTCAGCCCGGATGCCCCGCAACCGGACTTCAACAACATGACGTACAACCAGGCCATCGAGATCGACCGGCTGTCCGGCGTGAACGGCGTCGACAAGGCGCTGCAACAGTTCAATCTCGATGCGATCGTGGCGCCGACCGACAACCCGGCGTGGGCCACGGACCTGCTCTACGGCGATCACTTCGTTTTTGGCAGCTCGAGTCTCGCCGCGGCTGAAGGCTACCCGATCGTGCAGGTGCCGGCCGGCGTGGTGTTCGGGGTCCCGCTGGGCATCAGCTTTTTTGGCACGGCCTTCAGTGAGCCTACGCTCATCAAGCTTGCTTCCGGCTTCGAGGCAGTCACCCACGCGCGTGCCAAGAATCTACCCACGTTTGCCCCCACGATCCCCGACGACCACATCGCCGGAACGACGTTGCATTGGCCGCATCATAAGCCCTCTGATGGCACGAATTGGCGGCCGCACCACATGTAAACAAACGGCGGCGGCCCGGCCAACCGCGCCGCCGCCACCCACGATGAACCGCGTCGCGCCCCGGCGCCGCCACCAAGAAAACGAATCGCCTCTCCGTCCGGCGGTCACGCTGCTACGGCGCAGCGCTGGTCGCAATGCCTACGCACCTGTCCATTGACAATCGCTATGATTTCGCGTTGACTGCTGGCGTGCGCTGCAGGCGCCAGCAGGTTCGCGCGAAGGGCTGAGCCCACTGCCCAAATAGATTCTTACTGCACGTCTACCACCGTGCCGCCTGATTGCGAACCGCAGGCTTTAGCACGGAGGTTGTATGACGTCGCAGCAGTTACCCGACCACCCGAATCTCGAACAGCTCAAGAAGCAGGCAAAGTCCCTGCTTCAAAAAGCGCGTGCCAACGAACCGGCGGCGCTCGAACGATTCCGGGTGCTTCCCGCGTTCTCCGCAAAATCCCTCGCTGAGCTCACCATAGGTCTCGCGCTGCATGATGCACAGTCTGTCATCGCGCGTGAATATGGCTTCAAATCCTGGAACGACTTGCGCGACCACGTGCAGGAGCACTCTTTATCCTTCGCGGCCGCAGTTGACGAGTTTGTGCGCAGCGCAACCGGTGGTGCGCCTGCAAGGGCGCTGCGACTGCTTGCCCTACATCCCGCGATCGCACATGCGAACCTCTACACCGAGCTGGTGCTGGGCGACGCCGAGGCTGTTGAATCGCGGCTGCGAAAACAACCCGAAGCCGTGAACCAGGCGGGCGGAGTTCAGGCTTGGGAGCCGTTGCTGTACGTTTGCCATACCTACTTACACCAAAATGCTCCCGAACGAGCTGAAGGGCTGGTCGCGACCGCAAGGACACTTTTGCAGCGAGGAGCGAACCCCAACGGTGAGTATCATTACCAGTGGCACCGTGAGCTTCCGCGGACGGCGCTCTGGGCCGCGCTCTGTGCAGCCAACAACCTGCCCTTGGCGGAGGCTCTCCTCGAGGGTGGCGCAAACCCGACGGACGGCGTTTCTACGCACATTGCAGCAGGCAATGGCAACAACGTCCAGGCGTTGGATCTGTTGTTACGCTTCGGCATGAATGTCAACGGGATTCCCGGCGGAGTCCCGCCGCTGCGCTACGTTATGGCCTGGACCGGTAATAACCTCGAGAGCGCGCCTGGCGTGCGTTGGCTGTTGGAGCATGGGGCTGACGTGAATCTATCCTGGGGAGAGTTGGACGACTCTCCTTTGCATATCGCGGCCCAACGCTGGAATGCCCAGATGGCGGAAGCGCTCGTGCAGCGCGGCGCGGATATCCACCGCCGGCGGAAGGATGGTCGCACTCCTTTTGCAGTGGCCGAGCTGCAAGGTAACCGGGAGGTTGCGGCGTGGCTCCTGGAGCATGGCGCGAAAGACGATCTCTCTGCGCTGGATCGTTTCGTAGCGGCCTGTGCACGAGGCGACCGCCCGACAGCGGAAGCGATGTTACGGCAGAGTCCAGATTTGCGCGGTCAGCTGCAAACCGAGCATCACCTGATGACCCAGGTTCCTGCTGAGCGGGGTGATGCAGTGGTTCTCGAGACGATGCTCGCGTGCGGGTTCGACCCGGATGTCAAAGATGGAGAAGGGATCACGGCGTTGCATCGTGCGGCGATGGGAGGGCGCGCCCAGGCGGTACGTGTACTTCTGAAGCACGGTGCATCGGTGAACGCGCTGGACGGATTTGTCCGCGGCACGCCGTTGGTGTGGGCGGCACACGGATGGACCCAGAACCCGGCCCCGAGCGCTGGCGGAGCCTCCGGTCACGCCAACATGGACTATGTTGATGTCGCCCGCCAGCTCATCGCCGCCGGCTCGCCCCAGGAGTGGGTCGCCCCGGAAAATGCCCCCGACCCCGAAGCAACCCAAGACCAACTGGCGGAGCTGTGTCGGGCGGCGCGTTAGGGCTGGGCGCGCCTCACCAAGCGCGCCACCGCCCCTTACTCGTACAGCGTGCGCCCAACAAGCTCTTCGATCATGGACAAGTCGGGCCCACGATCACCAACATTCCCGACGATGCGGCCGGCGGGCAAGTGAACGATCCGAGGCGTCCCGTCATGCCGCATCACCGTCACCGCCGTTCCGCTGTCGCGCGCGTGATCGACAGCGGGATCGAACTCATGCACGTCACCCGTGCATTCATCGAGGATGAACGAAGGCACGTCGTAGAAATAAACCGAGATCAGGTCCTGCGGCGAGTAGTACTGGGAGAAGTACTCTTTCGACTTGCAAGGATGGGTGTGATACAGCCCGACGAGCGTGTCGCCGGGATTGAGCTGCTTGTCGGCGTCCATCCCAACCGCGTCGACTTTCTTGAGCGTGCGTGGAAACGCGTTGTTCATGAGCTGGCCGTCGTGCAGTACCAGGATACCGCTGTACTCCCAGCGATGACCGTTCGGCGCGTAGAAGGCCCAACGCAACGCGTGGACCGCCGCCGGCGCCAGGCCGTTCGCCAATGTCAGGCCGTTCGCAGGCGCCATGGCGTCCACAGCGCGCGCGGTGAGCGGGGGCCCGGCCCCCAGGGTCAGTGCGACAGCCAACAAGCTCAGCTTCAGATTTCGCATGATGATCACAGCTCCGATCCCGCCGTTCCCTATCGCGCTAACGGGACGTCCCTGTACTTCTTATCGGCTATCGGAGCCGGCACCAGAGCTACACAGATCGCACATTGGCAAGAAGCTTTCGAGGTCCAGATCACGTTTTGCGAGCGATCACCGCCGGGCGTAGCCGGAGGGAATCCTGCAGAAGCGCCGGCGGCGCGACGCGGGACAACGACTGGTCTAGCTCCAATTCGAGGTGCCGTCCAGACTGTACGGCTCCAGACCTGGTCCAATTCTTGTTTCTGTTCCGTTTCAGGGCAACGGTTGACCGGTGGCGATGGCCTGGCCATAGGGTCGTTGGCCACGCCAGAAGACGTAGATCGCGGGAATCCCCAGGAAGACCGCGGCCGCCGCGAGTGACAGGCGGATTCCCGCCTCCCCGAACACGTACTGGCTCAAGGCGCCGACGATCATCGGACCGAAGCCCATGCCAATGACGTTCATGATGAAGAGGAACAGGAATGTCATCTGGCCGCGCAGGCGGTTGGGGGTCACGGTCTGGATAGCCGCATTCTCGGGGGAGGCGGCCATGATCGAGGTTAGATTGGCGAGCAACAGGCAGGCAACGGCGAGCCACGGATCCGGCATCAGCGGGCCGGCGATTCCGAACGGTACCGAGACCAGCGTGCTCACCACGACGACGCGGACATTGCCGTCGTGCACGCCCTTTCTCCAATAGTGCTCGGCGAGCCAGCTCCCCAGGGCGAGCCCGATCGGCATGGCGACGAAGATGCTCAGGCCCGCAACATAACCGACCTGCGAGGGGGACCACCCGAAGGTGCGGCCGAAAAAGGCCGGCTGCCACATCTGCAGCCCGAACATCTGTGCCGTGCGCAAGCCCATGCCGATGAACAGCGGCAGGTACACCAGCTTGTGGTTGAGAATGAAACGGAAGATCGCCGCGACCGGTGTTGGTTCGGCCTGGGCGCCGCCCCGGCGGGGTGGCTCCCGCACGCTCGCCATGATGGCCGCCACCAGCAGTCCGGGAAGGCCAACGAACATCAGCACCATCTGCCAGCCGCGCAGGTGGCCGACGAGCGGCAGGCTCAAGTCGGGGTGGGCCCCGACGAAGTCGATGATCCACGCGCCCAGGATCATCGCCAGCCCGGTGCCCAACACGAAACCCACCTGCATGAACGAGATGGCTCGCGGCAGGCGTTGCGGCGGAAAGTAGTCCGACAGCAGCGAATAGGCTGAAGGCCCACTGGTGGTCTCTCCCACGCCGAGGCCCATCCGCGCAATGAACAGGTGCCAGAAGTTGGTGGCCAGGCCGCAGAACATAGTCATCACGCTCCATATCGTGATGCCCACGGTCATGATGAGCTTGCGGCTCTTGCGGTCGACGAGGCGCGCGACCGGCAGTCCCAGCACCGCATAAAAGAACGTGAAGGCGAACCCCATGATGAAGCTCATCTGCACGTCGGACAGTTGCAGGTCGCGCTTGATGGGCTCGACCAGCAGCGTGAGGATGCCGCGGTCCAGGAAGTTGATCATGACCGCGAGCGCCAGGGCAAAGACGCAATACCAGGCCTGGCGTGCCGGCGGGTAGTCCGCGGCAGCAGCTATTGCCTCCGGCTTGGCCGGACGCGCGGCAATTTGTGCATCTACGACCATAACGTAATCGTTGCGGTATCATCGCGGCGCAACGGCTTCCCGAATCAAATCACACAATGAATTCAAGTCAAAGAGCGGGCGCGCACGCCACGCCTGCCTTCCTCCTGTTGCTGGGGGCCATGTCGGCCTTCCCGCCGGTCACCACCGATATCTACCTGCCCGCGTTGCCGGAGCTCACCCAAGGCCTCCACGGCACCATCACCGAGGGCCAGATCACCTTGGCCGTGTATTTCGTGGGCCTGGGGTTCGGTCAACTCTTCTACGGGCCGTGGTCGGACCGCATCGGTCGGCGACCGACCATGCTGACCGGAGCGGCGATCTATCTCGTCGCCAGTGTCGGGTGTGCCATCGCCACGACCATGAACGAGATGATCGTTCTGCGCTTCTTTCAGGCGATCGGCGCCTGCTCGGGCGTTGTGATCTCAACCGCGGTGGTGCGTGATCGCTTCGACCACCAGGAGTCGGCCAGGATCTTCTCCATGCTGCTCACACTCCGGGGTGTTGGCCCGATCGTAGCTCCTCTGGCCGGTGGAGTGATCGTGACCTGGTTGGGATGGCGCGCCATTTTCTGGGCCGTCACCGTCTTCGGCATTACCCTGGGACTGTCGGTGTTCTTCGGGCTCAAGGAGACTCGTACGGAGGCCGTCGCCACGCGGGCCCGCTCCGAATCCCCCTTCACGGCTTACGCGGTGGCTCTGAGAAATCCGCGCATCATCGGCTACATGCTGACCAGCGGCCTGAACTTCTCGTGCATGTTCGCCTGGATCGCGGCGGCCCCGTACCTCGTCATCGGTCTCTACAAGGTACCGGCGTTGTACTTCGGCTGGATTTTCGGCGCCAACGCCGCCGGCTTCATGATCGCGGCCCAGATCAACCGGCGCCTGCTCAAATCGTACCGCGCGGACGACATCCTTCCCCGCGGGGCGCTCGCCGCGGTCATCGCGGCTGCGATATTGCTGGTAGACGCGCTCACTGGTTTTGGCGGAGCGCTGGGTCTTTTCCTGCCGCTGTTTGTTGTCGTCTCTTCGTTGGGCTTTGTGTCGACGAATGCCATGGCAGGAGGGATGGCCGTGGACCCATCACGCGCCGGCGCGGTCTCGGCGTTGTTTGGAGCGAGTCAATTTTCCGTTGCGGGGCTCACTACAGTGGGCGCGGCCGTGCTGTCACGGCAGCCGGCTATCGCCATGGCAGCGGTGATCATGCTCTGTGCGCTCGGAGCACTCGTATTTCCATTGCGGTTGTTGACCCAACGGCGCGCGAGTGCGTTGAGCTCCGGCTGAACTGCGGCTGACGGCGCTCCCGGACTCGGGAGCGCGGTTTTTGCAAGGAATCTGTTTTAGTGCGTGTGCGGGACGACGCGGTTGCGGCTGGCGAGACTGTCTGGTTTGTTGAGGCCGAGCCATGCCCGGGCGTTGCTGGAGAAGAACCGTTGGTCAAATCCTGCGGAGCCACTGGTCTTTTCGACTCTGCTGATGACTGATTCCATCTGCGCAGAGTACTGCTGCCAGCTCGACTCCAGTCCCAACATAAGCCAGTCGCTGCCGTACATTAGCCGCTGCGCCAGCACGGAGCCTGATGTGCGAAGCAGCGCAGTCAAGCGTGCAATGGCCCACGGCTGGTTCGCTGGTTGCAAGATTTCACTCGAATAAGCTAAATCGGCGTAGAGATTCTGACCCGCCGGGCGCTGCATGAGGTTGTGAAACTCCGTTGGCCAAAGCGCTGATTCGGGTTTGTCGCCGAAGATTCCACCGAAGTGCCCCAGTGCTGCTCGCAATGGCGCCCGTTCCGTGGCAAACACATACTCCAGAGCGTCTGACCAACCTTCGAAGCCAGGTGTCGTGCAGGGACCCGGATAGACACACAGCGACGGTTCGGCATGGGCCATTACGGCTGCGTCGTGCTGGATGCATTCGTGATAGAACCGAGCGAGCGCAGCATCACGTGCGTCCCCGTTTCCATATGCTTTGAAGCCCATCGGTGGGTAGATCTTGCCACCGGCGAATCCGGGTTTCTTCCAAGCTTCGAGAACGTTGACCAGTGATGCGCCGTGGCGGGCGACATCTTTTATTGGGCAGTACGGCGCTAATGCAAACAGTCGGCCCTGTGATAGCTCACAGATCTTTGATACGACCGTCGTCTGGTCGCGGATCCGGGAGGGCGTTTCAGTACCTGGCGCCAAGGGTTCGTCGAAGTCGACCATCAGTGCCACATAGACGTCGACGGTCGGTTTAGTCTGACACGTGAACACTTGGGCGACTTCGCAAAAGTTCACATACCGATAACTGAAGTAGCGCTCCAGATAGTCGAAAATTGGAATGCCCGATCCACGGTCGATGCGACGTGCCAGTGCGCGCGCCGACTTCGCATCCGGCGGCGCTGCGAATGCTCGCGGGAGTTGTGTCGAGGTCAGCGGCTGCATGCGAAGAAGGCGGAGCATTTCACCACGCACATCCTCGCGTTGCATCTGCTGGCGTAGGAACTCGCTATATTGGGCTGCCGTTTCGGCTCGATCGGCCTGGAGGGCGGTGGCAAACGGAGCGGAGGAGAAACTGTGCACTGCGTTGGCAGTCGTCAGTTTGTTCAGTCGATTGAGCTCGTGAGCGGCTTTCGGGGAGTACTTCCACACAAAGGTTTGCAGCGGATCCGCGATCAGTTGCAGCAGTCCGGCAACAGAAGGGTATTCTCCAGCCACGGAAGTTTTGAGAAAACCGGCGATCTGGAGGTCAGTGCCATTGAAGATATGAATATGAGCATCGATGCGCGCGTCGTTCCCGATACTGCCTTTCAAACAAGAGGGTAGCGGTTGCGGTGGCGTTACCCGGCAGGCCGCCAAAGGGGCTAATAGCGCCGTGATTCCCAGTAAGCGTAAAACTTCGCGGCGGTGGTGCTGGATTGGTGTCGAAGGACTACGAGGTGTCCGCCAGGTTTTGTTGCGCATTCGATCTCCCCGTCCGTCGGATTCTCAACTGAAGCGCTTACCGTGACCAAGTGCCGTGGATCCTGACATCCATTCCTTGTGCTGTTGTCTCTATCGCGCTGGAGCTTGCGCGACGGAAGTGTCCGCACCGTGGCGGCAGGCTTCGTGCCGCACAGGGTCGTCTTGGGATCGTAGCGCTTCGATCGATTCAAGTCCTCTCGGCACACGTTGCGGCGCAGCGTAATGGGGAACGCTTTTGGGGTTGGACCGGAGAAAGTCGTTACAGCGCGGTCACGCTGGCAATTCTCAACGTTGTAGCTTCGAAAGTCGCGTTTGGATGATTCAGCTCCAGAGCGGACTCTTCCAATGCCCCAGGGCCTGCAGAAACACCTGCAGCCTCTGGGGCAGGAACTTCCGCCCCGGGTATACCGAGAACACCGGGATCTGCGGCGAGGTTCACTCCGGCAGCAACCTCACCAACTCGCCGCGCGCAATCGGCTAGGCAACAGCCCGACGCCATGCCCACGCAGCACGAAAGTGCTGACCGAGTTGAAATCCCGACTGGAGAGGGGTCCCGTGACGTGTACCCGCGTCCTCTTGCGGCCGCTCACCAGGTCCCAGTCGGCTTCGTTGTTCTTTCCACCGAGCATCACGCAGTCGAGCGATTGCAACTCGGCCGGCTCGCTCGGCGGCTGACGGCCCTTCAGGTATCGCGGCGCGGCCACGAGGTAGCGCACGCTCTTCCCCAGACGGGTGGCGACCACACTCGAGTCCTGGAGGTCCCCGAATCGGATCGCCACATCGACATTCTCGGCCACCAGGTCGAGGAAGGTGTTGGTGATGTACAGATCGACGCGGATCCTGGGGTACTCCTCCAGGAACCGGGACACGAATTCGAGAAAGGGCTGTTGACCCATGACGACCGGGACGGAGACGCGTAGGAGGCCTTCCGGTTTCCGTTGCGCCTGGGTCAGGACACGCTCCGCATCCTGCAGGAGGCTCAAAGGCTCCTGGCACTGGTTGAAGTAGTCCCGCCCCTGCGCCGTCAGGGTGACGCGCCGGGTCGTCCGACGCAGCAGCGACACACCGAGGTCCGCCTCCAGGACCGAGAGGCGCCGGCTCACCGTCGAGATAGGCATTCCCAGTGAGCGGGCCGCGCGGCTGATGCTCTCGAACTGCGCTACCTTCACGAAAATCAGGATGTTGTCGAGGTCGGCCACGCATTCGACTTTGCCATTATTGGAAATTAGATTCCAGAGTTTCCCATCTAATCAAAAGACCAGGTCGCTCCGATAATTCCGCGCAGTCCAGGAAACATTGCAGCGGGAGATAGAGCATGAGCAGCAAGCAGAAAACGATCATTGTCACCGGCGCCTCGCAGGGGATCGGAGCCGCCGTGGCCAACCTCTTCCTCGATCGCGGTTACAACGTGGTCGGTAACTCACGCCACATCAGCGCAAAAAATGAGCTGAAGCGTTCGGACAACCTGGCGCTGGTGGACGGTGACATCGGTCAGCTCGCGACGGCGCAACGTGTCATTGCGACAGCGGTGGAGCGATTCGGCTGGGTGGACGGGCTGGTCAATAACGCGGGTATTTTCTTCGCAAAGCCGTTCGTCGAGTACACCCAGGAAGACTTCGACAGGTTGCGTTCCACGAACCTCGACGGGTTCATTCATGCAACCCAACTCGCGGTGAAACAGATGCTTGCCCAGAAGAGGGGCGGCAGCATCGTGAGCATCACCACCTCCATCGTCGATCATCCGCTCGCGGCGTTCACCGCGTCGCTCCCGATGATTACCAAGGGTGGTATCAATGCGGCCTCCCGGAGCCTGGCCATGGAGTACGCCAAGCAGGGAATCCGGGTGAATGTCGTGGCGCCCGGTGTTGTTGATACGCCGCTCCACAAGGATAACCCGAAGGATTTCCTGCGGACCTTATCGCCCCTGGGTGAAATCTCGGAGGCCCGGGACATCGCCGAGGCGGTGCTCTATCTCACCGAGGCCCGGCATGTGACCGGTGAGGTCCTGCACGTCGATGGAGGTTCCCACATGGGCCGCTGGTAACAGCGTCTGGCTGGAGCTTTGCAGTACGCCCCCGAATTCCGCGCGGAACGGGGGCGACTGGCGTATAAGGCCGCGAGCGGTCACGTGGCGCGCCCCACGGCCGGGCGTAACAACAATGTCAGACAGCAGATGCACGGCGCTCGGTCGAAGCGGGTAGTCAGGGCCGCGGGACCGGCAGCACCTTTGTTTTACGCTTGCCCTTGGAGGGCGAGCGCGAGGCCGGCGCCGTGGCAGCCTGACGGCCATCGGCCTTAATGAAATCGACAAACGTGCGCAGCGGCACCGGTACGCGACGTCGGCCGGAATAGTACAGAAACGGTCCGGAGAAGGTTTGCCACCAGGGCTCCAGGATCGGCTCCAACGCGCCACTGTCGAGAAGCGGGCGCAGCCATTCCTCCCAGAGGTGGACGACCCCAAGGCCGGCCACGGCGGCACTGACGGGCAGGTCAAATGCTCCACCGGGTCGGGATACCAACACGGGAGTCGGATCGACGCGAACCACCTCGCCGTTGCGTTCGAAGTCCCACGTTGGTGTGGCGCCCCCGGCGAACTGCCCCCGCAGGCAGGCGTGCGACAGGAGGTCGCGCGGGTGTTTGGGTCTGCCGCGGGCCGAGAGATAAGCGGGCGAGGCGGCCGTCGCGAATCGTTGTAGGCGCGGCCCGATAGGGACGGCGATCATGTCCTGCTCGAGGCGTTCGTCATAGCGGATACCCGCATCGCAGCCCGCGGCAATGATGTCCACAAACCCGTCCTCGACAATGACCTCGAGCCGGATGTCCGGATAGGCTTTGAGGAAGGACGCCACGATCGGCGGCAACACCACCCTGGCCACGCCCGCCGGTACGTTGAGTTTGAGCGTGCCGGCCGGCCGGTCGCGAAAGGCGTTCAGCACATCGAGCGCGGCTTCCATGTCGGCAAGCACCGGTGTCAGGCGCTCAATCAGTCGTTGGCCCGCTTCAGTCGGAACGACGCTGCGGGTGGTGCGATTGAGCAATCTCAGGCCGAGCTTCGCTTCCAGCCGGTTCACCGCCACGCTGAGTCCCGAAGCGGACACGCCGCCGGTCCGGGCCGCGTCGCGAAAGCCGCCCGCGCGGGCAACCGAGACGAAGGCGGCGAGATCGTTCAGCTCAAGGGCCATTGTTCACCATTTTGGACAGCCTGTCCTCATTTGAGCTATTTATTTTACAGCCGCCGAAGCCCCATAGTGAGCGTCATTCACCGCTCACGGAGATTGATCACATGGCTAACGTTCCGACTCGCAGCACCACTTTCCCGCTCGCCGGCCAGCCGGTGAATCGCCTGGGTTACGGCGCCATGCAGCTCGCCGGGCCGCAGGTTTTCGGGCCGCCGAAGGACCGCAATGCCGCGGTCGCCGTCCTGCGCGAGGCGGTCGCTTCGGGTGTCAACCACATCGATACCAGCGATTTCTACGGTCCCCACGTGACCAACCAGATCATTCGCGAGGCGTTGCATCCGTATCCGGATGAGCTCGTCATCGTCACCAAGGTCGGCGCGGTTCGGGGTACCGCCGGGTCGTGGATTCCGGCATCCGAGCCGGCCGACCTGGCTCGCGGGGTCGAGGACAACTTGCGCAATCTCGGGCTCGATGCCCTGGATGTCGTCAATCTGCGGATCATGGGGGATATCCACAAACCGAGTGAATCCCCGATCGAGCGTGAGTTTACCGCTCTCGCGGAGTTGCAACAGCGGGGCCTGATCCGTCATCTCGGCCTGAGTAACGCGACCCCGGGCCAGGTTGCACAGGCTCAGAAGATTGCCGAGGTCGTTTGCGTCCAGAATCAGTACAACCTGGTGCATCGGGCCGACGATGAGTTCGTCACGGAGCTGGCCGTGAAGGGAATTGCCTATGTGCCGTTCTTTCCGCTCGGCGGCTTCACACCGATCCAGTCAGGTGCCTTGTCGCAGATTGCCGCACGTCTGGGTGCGACGCCGATGCAGGTCGCGCTCGCCTGGCTCCTGCATCGCAGCCCCAACATCCTGTTGATTCCGGGGACGTCCTCGCTCGGGCACCTGCGTGAGAACCTGGCCGCCGCACGCCTGAGCCTGCCCGACCAGGTGCTCGCCGAGCTCGATGCCATCGGCGCGGCGAGCGGCCAGTAGTTACTTAGCGCCCGGCTTTTGCGCCCACACCTTGCACCAGCCTCCCTGGGGCACGGTGTGGCCCGCGAAGATCGTGCAGGCAGCGGTCGCATCACCCGCCTTACCTTGGTACTGCGCGCAGTTGCCGCACTTCTGAGTTGACTTGTAGGTGGGATTCGCGGCGGCGTTGACCTTGCTGGCGTCCGTCACGAAATTCAGGGACTTGGCGAGCGGATCGGACTCACTCAGAGGTGTCAGGTCCGCGGCCCGCGCCTCCTGCACCGTCAAGCCGAGCACCGGGAGGCCGAGTCCGGCGAGCAGGCTGGTTTTGACGATCGCGCGGCGTGAAATGATGTTTTTCATGGAACTCTCCGCAAGGAAACTCGCGACTTCAGTCGCAGGAGGAATTGCGCTACGATGTTAAATGCAGCGCTTAGCCCCATCGACGCGTGGTGGCATACGACCAGATATCGGGGGCTCTCTGGCGCCAGCTGGCCCGTCGTCGAAGAGCGGCAGAGGATGTTGACGTGCCTGGCACGATCCAGAGACCGGTGTAGCCCGACAGGGAAATACGTTGGGCCGAGAGCTGTAGCTCTTGTGTAAGGCTCCGGTATGTTCGGGGAATTCTGCAAGGTCTGCTTGCTCTTTAGAATAAAGCCTCTGACTTCGGTCAGGCTGCTTTACACGGGAGCTCCGCTGCGTGAAGCACCGGTGAACCAATGCTCGCCTCCCCGGCATGTTCCGCGCGGGAGCGCCCAGCTAAGTCATTGAAAACATGACGAGTCATGGTCGTACAGTGTGGGGCGCGCAGTCAAGATGCCCGCCCGGCCATGCCGGCGCAGGCGACCGGGTGTTCCATGGGTAAGACACGCGGGCAGCTATAATTTCCCGTATGACACACTCTATTCTCGACAGTCCGCCGGCCTGGACGGACGCCCTTCGGCCGACGCGCCTGGAGATCGATCTCGCCCGGCTGCGTGAGAACTTTCGAGCCATCGCCACGCATGTTGCACCTGCGAAGGTGATGCCGGTTCTGAAGGCCAATGCCTACGGTCACGGGCTCATTGCCGTGGCGCGCATGCTCGAGCAGGAAAAGCCCTTTGCCGTGGCGGTGGCCTACCTGGAGGAAGCGGTCCGACTCCGCGAGGCGGGCGTCCGTTTGCCGGTGCTCGTCCTCGGTGGCATCGTCGGGGCCCAGATTCCGCGCTTTCTCGAGCAGGACGTGACACTGACCGCTTCATCGGTCGACAAGTTGTTGGCCATCGAGGCGTGCGCCGTCGCGAAGCGCGTCAAAGCCCGCGTACATCTGAAGATAGATACCGGCATGGAGCGTATCGGCACGCACTGGTATAGCGCCGAGCG
>Ga0070665_100002502_pt1 | contig 20209 bp, 21 predicted proteins | sample KBSS13metaG_FD_65862 | JGI IMG/M metagenome (GOLD analysis project Ga0070665, IMG submission 65862) | Switchgrass rhizosphere microbial communities from Kellogg Biological Station, Michigan, USA - KBS S1-3 metaG | ecosystem: Host-associated > Plants > Roots > Rhizosphere > Soil ...
GCCGGGATCGCGGCGTTCAGGGTCACCGTATCCAGCGTGACGGTCTTGAATCCCTGGAGAGACACGGTGACGCTGTAGATGCCGCCGGGCAGCGATGGAATAGAGAACGTGCCGTTCAACGCAGTGACCGCGGTGTTTTCAGCACCGGTTCCGTTATTTTTGACTTTCACATCCGCGCCCGGGATAACGGCGCCGGACGTATCGACGACGGTACCGGAAAGCGATGTGAGGAAACTGCCTTGCGCGTGGGCCGGTGCGCTGACGGCTAACGTCAGGACTGCCGCCAGAACCAGTCGAATAACTCTCATCAGGCGCTCCTTACTGAATTCGAACACCGTTCGAAATGCGCCCGAATGTAAGCGCTTGTCATGTTTCGGTCAATGGCAATTTATGAAAATCGAACAGTGTCCTGATGCAAACAGGGCTCGATCCAGCAAACCGTTCCGCGTGGAGGTCAGCACCCGTCTCCATTCGCGGACGGCCGACATTCCTGTCAGCGTTTTTGTGGGGATTTCGCGGCGCAGCGCGGGCACGCGATTTGATGTGAGTGGTTGCGGTCGCGTCGAATCAACGGGGTGCGTAACATCAGGCAGGCGCTGGCATCGCCGCATCCCGCCGTTCGTCTCACGATTCGGCGCGGCCTTTTCAGAATTAAGAAGTGGGAATTAAGAATTAAGAATTAGCGAAGGTTTTATTTGCCGTTGAGGCGGCCGAGCGTGCCGCCGGCGCCCAGGCGGCTGAAATACTCGTAGGCGACTCGCGAAATTTCCTCGATCGCTCGCTCGCCTTCCGCCTCATCCTTGAGGAACGTCGTCATCACGCACAGCACGTAAGGCCGGTTCTTCGCGAAGACGATGCCCGCATCGACGCGAACCCCTTCGAGCTCGCCGGACTTGTCCGCCGACGCCACACCCTCCGGCAGGCCTTTGCGAAGGCGATTCTCTTTCGGCTTCTTCAACAGATCGATCGCCTCGCCCATCAGGTAATGTCCGGTCCTGGCCGGACCCGTCATCGGGCCGTGCATCGCCTCCAGCAACCGCACGAGCTCGTCGGGAGTCGACACGTTCTCGTCGCCACGACGGGCGGCCGCTGTGTCCATCATGTGGCGGCGGAGTTTCGTCCCGTTCAACCCGAGCCCCTGCATGCGCGCGGCAATCCTGTCCATGCCGAGCCGATCGATCAGCACGTTGGTCGCCGTGTTGTCGCTGAGGGTGACCATCAGCACCGCGTAGTCTCGAATCGAGAGCGTCGGCGTCCCCATCTCGACGAGCACGCCGGTGCCGCCGACCGCCTGGCGGCGATCGAGCGTGACTTTTTCTTCGAGATCGATCCGCTTCTCGTCGGCCTGCTTGAACAGCTCGTACACGATCGCGAGCTTGATCGCCGACGCCGTCGGGAACGACGCGCTCTCGAGATGACCGATGCGCTCGCCGCTCGTCAGATCGACAATCGAGTAGCCGACGACTCCGTCGACGCGTGAGGAGATTTCCTGCACGCGCTTCTCGAACTTCGCCCGCAGTTCGGCGGGCGGCGACATCTGGGCGCTCGCGCTAGCCGTCGCGGCGAGCAACAGGAAAGCGGCCTGAGCCGTCAGCCTTGAGCCCTTCATGCGTGATCCTTATCGCGACGGCCGTCATGTCGTCGTTGGGAGCGGTATCGCCGCGGAAGTCCTGAACGGCAAAGAAGATCGCGTCGACGATTTCGCGCGACGGCCGCAGCCGCATCTCAGTGACGACGTCGAGCAGTCGTTCGGTGCCGAACTCCCGGCCGCGGGAGTCATTGGCGTCGTAGACGCCGTCGGAACAGAACACGTAGACGTCGCCCGGCACGAGGTCGAACGTGACCTCCTCGTAGGTCGAGCCAGGAAACAGGCCGAGCGGCACACCGGCGACTTCCACTTGTGAGACGAGATCGTTGCTGCAGCGGACCGGATATGGCAGCCCGGAATTCGCGATCGTCACGATGCGCCGTTTGACGTCGAATAGGGCGTAGCACAGCGTGCAGTAGTACTCCTCGAGCTGCCGCTCGTAGAGGATCGTGTTCGACGACATGAGCACGCCGGAGGGCGTGAAGCGCTCGGGAGCGTATCTCCGGCGGAACGTGCGCGAGCGCACCAGCTCGCCGGCAAACGCGCTGTAGAGCGCCGCCGGCACGCCTTTCCCGGATACGTCGCCCACGGCGACGACGAGGCTGTTCGGCTCGGGCGCGAGGAAGTCATAGAAATCGCCGCCGAGCCCGCGCGCCGGTTCGAGGCGCGCGGCGACGTCAATCTGCTTCTGCCGTTTCGGCAATTCGACCGGCAGCAGCGCGGCCTGCACGCGCTGGGCGAAGCGGATCTCCTTCTCGAGGCGCACCTCGTTCGACCGGATGCGTTCGTAGAGTCGCGCGTTCTCGATCGCGACGGCCGCCTGGCTCGCCAGCAGCGTCAGGATGTCGATGTGGCTCTTCGAGAACGCGTCCAGCTCGGGGCTCTCGAGATCGAACACGCCGACGCAGCGGTCCTGGAGCATCAGCGGGATCGCCAGCTCGGACTGCGCATCGTCCACCAGCTTGATGTATCGCGGATCGACCGACACGTCCGGCACGTTGACCGCCATCTTGTGCAAGGCAGCGTAGCCGACGATGCCGTATCCGAGCTTCACGCGGGGGACGGCGATCTTGTCGCCGTACCGCACGGCGACCTTCATCTCCAGCTCGCCGGACCGTTCGTTGACGAGAAGGATGCCGAAAGTGCGGTAGTCGATGAGGCGCCGTGTGAGGTTCGCGATCCGCGTGAGCAGCTCGTCGAGATTCAGGATGGCGCCGAACTCGCGGCCGATCTCCGACAGCGTCTCGAGCGTACTGGTGTATTCACGCGTGTGCTCGAAGAGCCGCGCGTTCTCGATCGCCACCGCGACGTGCGCGCCGAACTGGCGCAGCAGCATCTCGTCGATCTCGGTGAACTGGCCTTTCGTTTCGCTGAGCAGGTTCAACGCGCCGATGACGCGGCCCTTCCGCCGCAACGGAACGACGAGCTCGGAGTTGGAACCCGGAACGGCTTCGAGGTAGCGCGGATCGGCGTGAACGTCGTTCACCAGGATCGGCTGCCCTTCGGCGACGGCCGTGCCGACCAGGCCCTGACCGACCTTGACCCGATGCGTCCACACTACCTCGTCCGGGTAGCCCACCGCGTAGGCAATCGACAGCTCCTCGCCGCGCGGATCGAGCAGATACACGGCAAACGCCTGGAACTTCGTGATGCGGGCGATGAGCTGCGGGATTTTGTGGAGCAGTTCGTCGAGATTGAGCACAGCCGTGATCTCGCGACCCAGCTCGAAGAGCGTGATCACCAGTTCCCGGATGTTGGGTGGCGCGGTCGTAGTCGGGGCTGCAGGCTCGGTCAAGTTCGGCGTCTGATGTCAGAAGTATAATCTGAGCGCCACATGGACCTGACGCTGCCGCTCGACAACGCCGCCATCGAGAAGATCCTGCTTCACCGCTATCCGTTTCTGTTCGTCGATCGGATTACGGAGTTCGAGGTCGACAAGCGGATCGTCGGGATCAAGAACGTCTCGCACAACGAGCGGTATCTGTCGCCGTCGGTCGACGGCCGGCGGGCGCTGCCGCCGACGATCCTGACCGAAGTGGTGGCGCAGGTCGGCGCGATCATGATTCTCGCGAAACCGGAGAACCGTCAGCGGCTGATCTTCTTCGCGGGCATCGAGCGTGTCCGCTATCGCCGCCCCGTGCACGCCGGCGACGTGATCGAGATCGAGGCGACGGTCCTCCGCCTTCGCAGCCGGATGGGACGGCTGCAGGGTGTCGCGCGCGTGGATGGCAAGCCGGTGATCGAAGGCACGATGACCTTCGCGCTCGGGCCGCCGCAGGACGAAGCGTAAGGCGAGCCGCCGCGCAATTACTTCTGCTTGACGATCAGCATCACCGATCCCGCCTTCGCCGCCCTCGACGCCCATTTCGCCCATCGCGCTTCCGGCTTGAAATAGCGGATCGCGTCGAACACCGCCGGCGCGAGAATCACGGCGCCGATGGCGCGCTCGTCGACGCCAATCGAGTCGGCCATGCCGCGCGTGTCGCGCTCGTACGGTCCGGCGCGCGCAAACGCGACGAAGGCGTAGCCCACCGAGTTCAGGACGTTGAACGCCAGCAGGCCCTTCGCGACCGGCGCGCTCGTGTCGCGCAAGTCCGGATGCTTCGTCAACAGCCACTCGCTCGTCAGTTCCTGCATCCAGAATCCGGCGGAAGAAATGGCGAACTCGCGTCGAGGTGAGACGTCGCTGCGATGCGTGATCGCGAAAAACGGAAACGGTCCGAAAGAGACTCCCTTGATGCTCGGGTCGGCATCGAACGCGGCATCGAAGATCAGATGACCGCTTTCATGAATGACCAGGCCCAGTGCCCCACCGGCAAGGAACTTCACAGTGTCGAGCGCGCGATGCTCATCCGGCGGAGGCGACTGTAGGGTTTCCGTAGTTGAGCTTGTTTGGCCGCTGACCGGGATTGGCAAAAACACAGAGAAAAACAAGACGAGGCCGACGAACGCGGCACGGCAGAGTACGGCACACCCGTTGCACTTTGCGCCTTTCGAGCGTGGATTCGGAATCTGGAGGGCTGACATGTTAGAGACCATCGCGATCATTCTGATCGTTCTGTGGCTGCTCGGAGTCGTGAGCGGTTACACAATGGGCAACTTCATCTATGTCCTGCTTGTCGTGGCCATCGTGTTGTTCCTGGTGCGCCTGATCAGCGGCCGACGCGTCGTATAGGGACAAGAGATTCAGATTGCGGAATTCAGATTTCAGAGTGCTCCGCTCTTCGATTCAGCCTCTGAAATCTGAGTTCTGACTGCCGCCTTCCCCGTGCTCCTGACGAGCACGATTCCCGCGAACACGACGGCCGCCGCAAGAAGCATCCGCACGTTGAACGGTTCGCTGAGCACCAGCGTTCCCAGGACAACCGCAATGATCGGGTTGATGTACGCGTAGAGCGACACCGTCGCGACGGGCAGATGCTTGAGCGCGTACGCATACGCTGAAAAGCCGCCGATCGCCCCGACGAAAATCAGATAGGCCAGCGCGCTCGCGGTCCGTGGCGTGAACGTCAAGCGCGCGGTTTCGTGCAGCGCGAGAGACGCGATGAGCAGCGCGAACCCGCCGAACAACATCTCGAATGCCGCGGTCGCCAGGACGTTCTCGTCGCTCGCGTGCCCCCGGCCCCGCTTGCGTGCGTACGACGATCCCACCGCCCATCCCACGCACGCGACCTGCGCGGCGATCACGCCGCCAAGGAATCCGGCGCCGCTGCCGTCGAATCGCAGCTCCGGCCACACGAGCATGACGATGCCGGAGAAGCCGACGATGAGGCCGATCACGCGCCGCGGCGTGATTGACTCCCCTTCCGGCATGAAGGCGTCGAAGCCGACCATCCAGAACGGCGACGTCGCGACGAGCACAGCCGTCAGGCCGCTGGGCACCGTCTGCTCCGCCCACACGACGGCGCCATTACCGAACCCGAGCAGGAGGATGCCGAGAATCGCCAGAGACGGCCACTCGCGCCGGGCCGGCAGGCGTTCCCCTCGCATCGCCAGCACCAGAACCAGGAGGCTGCCGGCGACAATCCATCGCATCGCCGCCATCAGGAGCGGCGGAATCGTTTCGAGCGAGATGCGGATTCCCAGATACGTCGTGCCCCAGATCAGGCAGACGGCGATCCAGGCGAGATACGCACGGGAACGAGGCGGTTCTATCCGGTGATTCAGAGAGTCAGTCTAACGCGAGCCCATTGAGAACCACCACCTCGGGTACTGACCCTGGACGCGGGACACGGTAAGATGGCGCCTATGGGGAGAAAATCGAACGCCAAGTCGCACGCGTCGTCGACACCGACCGGAACGCCGCCGTCGGAGCCGAAACGGTCGTCGACCCCGCTCATCGCGGCGGGCATCGTCCTCGTGCTGGCCATCGTGGGCCTGGTCGCTTATACGCGATCGGGACAACCCGAACCGACTGGGCAGGTCGCGCAAGCGGCGACGCCGCCAGCGGTTATCGATCCCCCCGCTGCGGCCAAGCTCGGCCCCCATCCGCAGGCATCGCTTCCCCCGCTGCCGTTTCAGGCCTACCCGCCGCCGAGACCGATGGAAACCGTGCGCGCGGTCTACAAGTTCGCCGCCGAGCATCCGGAGATCCTGAGCTACGTCCCCTGCTTCTGCGGTTGCGAGCGGGGCGGGCACCGCGGCAACGACGATTGCTTCGTGAAGGCGCGCAATGCGGAAGGCGACGTTACCGAATGGGAGCCGCACGGTCTGGACTGCGCGGTCTGCCTCGACGTGGCGAACGAAGCGATGCAGATGACGCGATCCGGCGCGAGCGTCCGCGATATTCGCGCAGCGATCGAGAAGAAGTGGGCGAGTCCATCGGCCGGCCACACGCCGACGCCGATGCCTCACGCCGATCACTAGGGAATAGGGACTTGGGGCTAGGGGCTAGGGGCTAGGTAGTCCCTAGTCCCTAGTCCCCAGTCCCTAAACCCCAGCCACGCAGCCCCCTATAATCGCCGGGTGGACAAGCGCGCTGCGGCGTTTGCGCGGCTCTTCGAAGCCGTGCACGAAGGCGTGTACATCGGGACGATCGGGCCCGAGTCCTCGTCAACCATCGCCGCCAATCCGCATCTCAAACTCATCTTCGGCTACCCGAGCGACGCGGCAGACGACGTAGTCTGCCCGCTCGATCTCGATCGCTTCGTCGATCCGCAGGCGCGCGTGGCGCTACTCGAGCGGCTCACATCGGACGGATCGGTCAACGACTACCTGCTGCGGCTCCGGCGGGCCGACGGGAACCCGGTCTGGGTCGAGTTGACCGGGCGCGCGGATGCGCCCGCCGAGGATGAGACCGTTCGCATCGAGGCGCTCGTCCGCGACGTCAGCGAGCGCAAGAAGCTCGATGACGAGACGCGCGACATCTACCACCAGCTGCTCCAGGCCGAGAAGATGGCCGCTCTCGGTCAGACGGTGTCTGGCGTCGCGCACGAGCTCAACAATCCTCTCGCCACGATTCTCAGCTGGGCGGAGCGGCTCTCGCAGCGCACGACGCTCGAGGATCCGGTCCGCCGCGGCCTTGAAACCATCCTCTCGGAATCCGAGCGAGCCGCGCGCATCGTTCGCAACCTGCTGACGTTCGCTCGCAAGCGTCAGACGACAAGGGCGATGGTCGACGTGAACCTCGTCGTGCGCGAGACGCTGGCGCTCCGGGCGTACGAACAGCGCGTGACGAACATCACCGTCATCGACGCGCTCGCGGCCGGTCTTCCGAATGTGTTCGCGGACGGGCATCAGGTTCAGCAGGTGTTGTTGAACCTCGTGATCAACGCGGAGCAGGCGATGTTGTCGGCTAACGGGCGCGGCGTCCTCGTCGTTCGAACGTGGCACGACGCGGATCAGGAGTCGGTCATCCTGGAGATCAACGACGATGGACCGGGGATTCCGGACGAACTGCAGCCGAAGATCTTCGATCCGTTCTTCACCACGAAGGAAGTCGGCAAAGGCACTGGCCTCGGGTTGACGGTCGCGTACGCGATTGTGCAGGAGCACGGCGGTCGGATCCGTCTCGAGTCGCGCGCCGGGCGCGGCGCTTCGTTCTACGTCGAGCTCCCGGTCACAGGCGTCAAGCTGCCGCCGGTGCCTGTGGCACGACGCGAGGGTCCGACGGAAGCAATCGCCGGCGCGTCCATTCTCGTCGTCGAAGACGAAGCCAAGCTCGCGAGCGCTGTGGTCGACGCGCTACGGGACGCCGGCTACATCGTCGAGCACGCGCCGGACGGCGAGGAGGCGCTCGCCAAGGTGAACGCGCAGGCGTACGACCTGGTGATTTGCGACCTCAAGATGCCGCGCATGGATGGAATGGCGTTTTACAAGATGTTGTCGGCCGCGGCGCCGGGACTCTCGAAGCGCGTGATCTTCGTGACGGGGGACGTCGCGGGCACCGACGCGGAGAAGTTTCTGGAAGAGAGCGGATGCCGCTGGCTGGCGAAGCCGTTTCGTCTGGGAGATCTGCTGCGGGCTGTGAGGGACGGACTGGGTTGAGCTGACTCGGTGGACGCAGGGCTCAAGCCCTGCGCCACACCGAATCCAATGCTTCTTTACCGGGCGACTGCCATCGCCTGACGTTGCTGCCGGGGCATCCGCAGCGACGCTTTCACCGCCGCGGGCTTCTTGCTCGCCGGTTTGAACGCCATGACCACCGCCGGCGGCTGTGCCACCGTTTCCGCGGTGAACGACGGATCGGCCTTCATCGCCACCATCGGCGCCTTGGCCATCGGCTTCTTCGCGAACGCGATCAGCTGGCGGCGCATCTCGGCGACCTTCTGCGGGTTCATCTCGCCGAGCGAATCACGAAGGCGGCGAATCGCCCGCGCGTGCAGCTGCGAGACGCGCGATTCGTTCACGCCGATTTCCGCGCCGATGTGCTTCATCGTCACTTCGCCGTAGTAGTAGAGGCCGATCACCTTGCGCTCGCGCCAGGGCAGCGCCTGGATCGCCGCACGGACGCGATCGCGCGTCTCGCAGCGCTCGTAGGCGACATCGGGCGATTCGGGCTCGGACGGCACGAGGGCGGTCGGCAGCGAGCTCTCGTCCATGTGCTCGCCCGTGTTGAGCGGCGACGTGGCTTCAATGGTGTTGATCCGCACGATGGTGCGGCTGAGACGTTTCTCGTCGGACCCGACGCGGGCGGCGAGGTCGGCCATCGACGGTTCGTGTCCCAGTTCGCGCCGCAGCGATTCGCGCGCGGCATCCAGCTCGCGCCGCTGACGTCGCACGCCGCGCGGCCAGGCGTCCTTGCGGAGCGCGTCGATCATCGCCCCCCGCACCCGCCGCTCGGCGAAGGTTTCGAACTTGATCCCTCGGTCCTCGTCGAACCGGTTCGCGGCATCGATCAGGCCGAGGACACCGTCCTGCACCAGATCACCAATGTCGATGGAATTGGGCATCGTGGAGGCCATCCGTCTGGCCAACGACTCGACAAACGGCAGACCGGCGACGATGCGGCGATTGTTACTGGCGGAGGCGGCGGTTTGAACTCTCATGCCTGCACGCTATCGCAACCCCGGTACCAACAGCCCAGCCTGTGTTCCAGAGCTCGCCACAGAAACGTGCAATGTGCAGCTAACTCGATGATTAATTTGATTTTATTTGTGTGAACAGTTTCGGAACGTTGCGAAACGGAGGAAGGGAAAAAGCGTGAAATTCGTCAAGAACTTGACGAATCGGAATGCCTCGGCGTCATTAATTTGATAGTGCAGTTACAGTTTTGGCTTGCTAGGAGTGTTCGGGGGAGGCTGAAATCCGGCGGATCTCTTTCGCGGTATTCATGGCTTCGAGCGTACTGGACACGACCTGCGCGGCGCGTGAGCGATTCATATCGTCCGACGCCTTCGACTCGAGGAGCTCGGCGTGGGCGAGGATGATCCCCAGCTGGTTATTCAGTTGGTGAAAGAGGAGCCGCAGTTCGGGTGATTCGTCCATCGATCCCTTGGCCAGCAGTTCCTCTACACTCAACGCGCGCGCGATCACGCCTGGTTCCGGCCTTCCGCCTGCCACATGGCCTGGACCGGCGGGCGATCGGCGTTGTTGGCATCGCGCCAGAGCGTGTCGACGAAAATTCGCACGGAGCCACCGGCGGTCCGCACGTACTCGATCTTGCCGCTCGACAGCCAGTTGTAGATGGTTCGGCGGCTGACTCCAACGAGCTCGCACGCCTTCATGATCGAAATCGTTTTGCGTTCCACTTGGCGTTACCCTCCGGTGATTTTTATCGGAGGGTCAGGCTCTGGGGTTTAGTGTCAAGTATTTGACGTCAGGTCGATCGCGGTAGAACCGCCCAAAATGCCCTGGATCGCAGCCCTTCCCATCGCCAGGACGGCCTCGCGAGTCCCGCCGCCGATGTGCGGGGTGCCGATGAAGGCAGGCAGGAGGAGCAATTCGCGGTCGACCGGCGGCTCGATGGCAAAGACGTCGAACGCGGCGCCGCCAAGGCGCTGCTCGACGAGCGCCTGCTTCAGCGCCTGCTCGTCGACGATGCCGCCGCGCGCGGTGTTGATGAGGAACGCGTCCGGTTTCATCTTCGCGATCGCCCGCGCGTCGATCATGTTCCTCGTGGACGCATCGAGCGGGACGTGCAGCGTGACGATGTCGGATCGCTCGAGCAGCATCTCGAGTGTCATCGGGACGACGCCTGATTCGCGATAGAAGTCGTCGTAGCTCCGGATGTCGTGCGCGACCACGGTCGCGCCGAACGATCGGGAGATCCGCGCGACCTGCTGTCCAACCTGACCGCAACCGACGATGCCGACGGTGGCCGATGAAATCTGACGTCCGCCGGCATGGCGCCATCCGCCGCCGGCGAGATCGCGCGCGAGCGGCACGACGCTTCGGCAGAGAGCGATCATGAAACAGATCGTCAGCTCGGCGACGGCCTGCCGGTTGACGCCCGGCGTCCATCGAATGGAGATCCCGTGGCGGCGCGCCGCGTCGAGATCGATCATGTCGAGCCCGACGCCGTACTTGCTGACGACCCGCAGTTCCGGCAGCGCGCTGAATACGCCGGCGTCGAGCACGTCGAGCCCGGTGATCGCGTGGCTGTATCCGCGTAGGAAGTCCACCAGCGCGTCGCCAGTCAAGACGGTCGGCCCCACGTCGTTGAACCGTGACCGTGGAAATCGGTCGAGGAGTTCCTGGCGCAGGGTGGCGTTCCGCGAGAAGGATCGCGAGGCGACGGCGACGGCGTCTGGGAGGGCGGTCACGGATGTCGGAGTTTAAACACCTTTGCGATGGACAGGCCACCGCACGAGAGTCAAAATATTGGCGCGCGCCCCTTAAATGCCTGACTCACTGAAACATCTGCTGCTGGTCGAAGACGAGACGCCCCTGCGGCAGGCGATCGCGGAACAGCTCACGGATCGCGGCTACCGTGTGAAACAGGCTGACTCGGGCGAAGCCGCGCTCGCGTGCCTCGCCGAATTCGCCTTCGACATCATCGTCACCGACCTGCGGCTGCCGGGGATCGACGGCTCGGCCGTGATCGAGCGGGCGGTTGCGCGTTACCCGCACATCATCGCGATTGTCGTCACCGGCTTCGGCACGGTCAAGGATGCGGTGGAGGCGATCAAGCGCGGCGCACGGGATTTCGTCAGCAAGCCCTTTCAGATCGACGAGCTGCTCCACGTGCTGGAGTCGGCCATCGAACAGCGCCAGTTGAAGTCGGAGAACGCGTACCTGCGCTCGCAGCTCGAAGAGCGCTACAAGTTCGAAGGCATCGTCGGGAAGAGCCGCCCGATGGAGCGATTGTTCCAGTTGCTCGAGACGGTGGCGCCGACCAACAGCACGATCCTGATCACAGGCGAGACAGGCACTGGAAAAGAAGTCGTCGCGCGCGCGATTCATCACAACAGTTCGAGGCGCGGGAACCGGTTCGTCGCGCTGAACTGCAGCGCCATTCCCGAGACGCTGCTCGAGGCGGAGTTATTCGGCCACGTTCGAGGGGCATTCACGGGCGCCATCGGCAACCGCCAGGGCCGACTCGAACAGGCGCACAAGGGCACGCTCTTCCTGGACGAAGTGGGCACGATGAGCGTCAGCCTGCAGATGAAGCTCCTTCGCGTGCTGCAGGAGCGCGAGTTCGAACGCGTCGGCGACTCACACACGATCAAAGTAGACGTGCGTGTGATCGCCGCGACCAACAGCGACCTCACCAGGCTCGTCGCCGAAGGACAGTTCCGGGAAGATCTCTTCTACCGCCTGAACGTGATCCCCGTGCAGCTGCCGGCGCTCAGGGAACGGAAGGAAGACATCCCGCTGCTCGTCCAGCACTTCCTCGCGAAATTCGAAGCCGAGCGCGATGCGGCGCCTCCGGCGGGTCACGCGAAGATTGGAATCGATCCGCTGCCGCGGGTGACCGTGTCCCAAGAGGGAATGCGCCGGCTCATGGCGTATCACTGGCCCGGGAACGTGCGTCAGCTCGAGAACGCCATCGAGCGCGCGGTGGCCTTCACGACTGGCCGGTCACAGATCGACGTCGAGGATCTTCCGACAGAGGTGCAGCAGGCGCAGGAAACGGCGGCCGCTTCAACGGTCACGCTTCCCGAGGAAGGTATGGATCTCGATGCGTTCGTCGCCAATATCGAACGCGAGTTGATTCAGCGATCGCTGGAGCGCACGGGCGGAAACAAGGGACAGGCCGCGCGGCTGCTGAACCTCAAGCGCACGACCCTTGTCGAGAAGCTGAAGCGACTGCAGAAATAGCGCGTCGGCGGGTTAAAACCCGTAGCTCAGCCCAAAACCGAACAGCAGCTTGTCGTACTGATGATCGACCATCTGACTGTCGCGGTTGTACTGATCCACGTTGAACGACAGACGCAGGTCCTTGGCGAGGTGATAGCCGACGCCCGCGCCGTAACTGCGGATGTGATCCGAACGATCGGGTGCGGCCACGGCGACGCCGCTCCTGTCGCGATAGTCCAGGGAGGCGATTTCGCCTCTGGCCTCGACGTCCAACGGACCGTACACCTGCTGGGTCACCGAGCCGGCAATGCGCGACTGAATGTAGTACGGCTGACTGTCGTCGTACGAGTACTGCACGCCCCGTCCTCCGGTCACTGCGAAGCGCGTGCTGCCGAGCAGAACGTACGTGAGATCGACGTTGCCGACGAAGCCGCGGTAGTCGGGAAGCGACGAATCGGTCGGTGCGAGGTCGTCATAGCCCAGCGAGAACCCGCCTTTCAACAGCGCTTCCGGCTTGAAGGATACCGCCATCAACGCAGAGTTGGACACGGTGTCGCGATTCGGGGAGTGGTCGAAGTTCGTGATCACGTGAGTCCCGCTGAAGGTGATCGACGTGAGCGGCGTGACGTCATGACGAAAATTCACGCCGTAGGTGGTGTCCACGCGATCGAGCGCGACTTGAAGATCGGTGCCGTTGTATTCGGTGCCCTGGTCGAAGTGGGTCTCGATGCGTGACGCGGTCACGCCAATGAACGACTTCGACATCACGTGGAAATCGAACGCGCCGCTGTAGCCGGCTTCCGTTCGACCCGCGCGCGTATCGATCTCGTAGCCCGGCCTGTCGTGCGCATCCAGGTAGCGGCCGTCGATCCGGAACGACATGCGCGAACCAGGCACGATCCAACCCACCTTGACGCCGGTGTTGGCATTTCGCTCGCTCTCGTACTTCTCATACCAGTTGAGCGTCTCGGTGAGGTTGGCGTCGATCCAGGTCGGACCGAGGCGCAGCCAGAAGTCGCTGACCGGCGTCAGCGTGAACGTGAAGTCCCTCTTGGGATCCTTGTTGGCGGGATCGTTGAACACGTTGTCGTCGACGCCGACGTTCGTGAGCGAGATTCTCGGATTCATCAAGAGCGGGCCCATGCGCACGCGCACGCTCGACGGATCCGGCGCTCCTTCACCCACCTGAGCGAAGGCCGGGACGCCCGGCAGCAGCACGAGCGCAAAGGTGAGGGCCGAAAAGATTTTGGGCAAGCGTTTCCTTGCTCGTTCTTCTCGGCTGAAAGCGGCCATGGGAACAGGCTCCGGAACGGAACCGCCGCCTGACTCAGCCGGCGCGCGCGAAGGCACGGGCTCAGTTGGAACCAGTAGAATGTCCGGATGCCGCCCCGCTTTGCGTACTGGACGATCCTGATCGACGACAAGCCGACGGCGTTCCGCGCGCGCGAGCGCGAGGAGCTGCAGCCCACCTTCATCCAGCTGCAGCGCAAGAGCGCCAACGTGATCATGCGCTGGTTTGCGAGAGGGAAACTGTGGGAGTCCCGCGATGCGGAGCGCGAAGACTTTCAACGGCAGCGGCTGGCGGCCACCGCGCCTCGAGAACGGAAAGGCGACGGCCAGGGAGCGGAAAGACGAGGGAGCGACTGGCGTCCCGGCGGCTCGCACAAGGATCCGCGCGATCGCTTCAAGAAGAAGAATCGTCCCGAGCGCGCGTGGTCCGAGAAAGAGCCGAGCCATCCCAAACCACGCGATCGCAGACCGTGGAACGCGAAGCCCGCGCCCCAGAACGATCGGCCGTGGCAGACGAAACCCACCGGGCCTCGCGCGCAGCGGAAACCGTGGACAGGAAAGCCATCCGGCGGTTCGGGATGGTCTGGAAAACCTTCCGGCGCCTCGCCTCGCCAGGATCGGCCGTGGCACAACAAGCCGGGTGGTGGCGGCGGCCGAAGCGGCGTTCACGGACGCGGCGACAAACCCGCGGGCGGATCGCCGGGTGGTCCGCCATGGCGGAACCGGCCGGCCGGCGGCGGCCGGCGTCCCTGGACAGGCGGCACAACTGGCGACCAGCGCAAGCCGTTCGTGCCTCGCGGCGGCCCGTCGCGTCCGCGATTCGACAAACCGCCTCGCAAGAAGCGGAACGACGATCCGGATCGGGACTAGACGCCTGATGATCAGCCATGTCGTCTTGATGAAGCCGCGGCCCGATCTGTCTCCTGATGAGCGGCAGCAATTCATCGACGCGTTCGAGAAGGCGTTGACCGAGATCCCGGGGGTCCGCGGCGTGCGCGTCGGCGATCGCGTCCTGCATGGCGCCGGCTACGAGCAGTCGGCGCCCGCCATGGATTTCATTGCGGTGATCGACTTCGACGATGTCGACGGACTTCAGGCGTATCTGCGCCATCCCGCGCACGAACAGCTCGCCGCGTGTTTCCGTCAGTCGCTGACGGCGGCGCTTGTTTATGATTTTCAGGTCGGCGGCGTCGAAGAGTTGCGAACCGGCCGGTTTTCCTAGCTAAGACTTCGCGCCGCGCGCGACTTTGAGCGACCGCATCTTCCGATAGAGGTTCGTTCGTTGAATGCCCAGCGCTCTGGCCGCGTCGCCGATCCGGCCATGATGCTGCTCCAGCACGGTCGCGATGTACTCCTTCTCGAATCGTGAGCGGGCCTGTTTCAGCGTGGCACCGGGCGCAAACAGCGCGGCGCCGCCATCCAGCCGTACATGCGCCAGCACATCGTCGAGCGCGATTCCGCGGCCGCCCTGGATGCCGGTGACGATCGAGTCGAGCAGCCGGCGCAATTCGTCGGCATTTCCCCGCCACGGCAGCGCTGAGAGCAGCGAGAGCGCCGATCGAGAGAGGGTCTTCGGCGGGATACGGAGAGACGCGCACTTTTCCCGGAGGAAGGAGTTCGCGAGCGCCGGTATGTCCTCTCGACGGTTGCGCAGCGGCGGCATCTCGATCCGGATGACCGACAGCCGGCGCACCAAATCCTCGCGAACCCGCCCGTCCTCGACGGCCGTATCGAAGCCGGGCGCAACGCCCGCCATCGGCCGGACATCGAACGGAACGGCCTCGCCGGTTTCCGTGACGATCGCCTCGCGATCGCGCAAAAGCCGCGCGAGCCGGGCCTGCACGCGAGCCGGCGCGTCGGCGATGTTCTGCAAATAGAGCGTGCCGTCGCGCGCGTGATAGAGAACACTCTGGCGGCTGACGCGCTCGAGGCCGCTTGCGTGGTCGATGTTATGTCCACGCGGACTCGGACCGAACAGCTGCACGTCCAGCTCGGAGCCGTCACAACCCGCACAGTCCACCGTGATGAACGCGGCATCGGCGGTCCGCTGCATCGCGTGGACCGCGCGCGCCGCGATTTGCCGTCCCGAACCTTCTTCGCCGCGGACGATCACGCCGGCGCGCATACCGGCCGCACGAGAAATGAGCGCCATGACTTCCCGCATCGCCAACGAGTGCACATAGAGATCGTCACCGCTGTCGAGCACGGTTGCCGACGTCGTCTCCTGGGCTTCGTACTTCCGCTCGCGTTCGATCGCGTTCGCGACCCGGCGGCCGCCGAGCGGTCGGGCGAACACGTCCGCCATCCCCGCCAGGACCGCTTCGGTCGTGAGATCGGGACGCCGTGAGTCGACGACGGCAAACATGAGCGTGGATGCGCGCTGCGATCGGATGTCGCGCGCGATCTGCAGCGCCGATGCGCCGTTCGACAAGTCGAGCAGCACCGGCATGTTGCGCACCCGCAGCTCGTTGAGCGCGAAGGTGGCGTTCTCGCCCCAGACCACCGACACGTTCACGGCGTCGAGTTGCTTCTCCGTCGCCGCGCGCTCCGCCGCCGGACAGCCGAGATACAGAACGGATTTCATTTGGGGTTGGCCGGGACGAACTCACCGGTGCCTTTCGGATCGATTTCAAGGCGAGCGGAGCCGTCGGCGCCGTAGATCAACCGGCGATCCGGCGTTCCGCGGTGCTGAGTGTCGAAAGCCACCGACGCCAGGCGATTCCCGTCATAGGTCTCCCACTTGTCCATCCTGCCGTCGCCATCTCCGTCTTCTTCGACCGACACGAGCACCTCTTTCTTGTAGTGCTCGACGCGGGTGATCTTTCCGTCCTGTCTCGTCGACACGTCGATACGCTCGATCGACCCGTCTGCGCCCGGGTACGACCAGGCGTCCACCTTGCCGTTCTGCGCGCGCGAAGTCCCGACTTTCTCGAGCTTCTGACTGGCGTCGTAGTACTCCCAGCGTTCGATGAGTCCGTCTTCGTTCTTGTCGATCTCGACTCGCACCACGCGCGCACCGTCCATGTAACTCCACATGTCGATCTTGCCGTCGCCGTCGGAGTCGTACTTCAAGAGAGTGAGCTTGCCGGTGGTCTTGTCGTACTCCGGGGTCATCCGCCCTTTTGCGTCGCTCCCGTGGCCTGCGCAAGCACTCATGAGGAGCGCGGAAAAGAGAATCTGCCCAACCAGGACTCGACTGAAAGGCATCTACTGGTTGGGCAAATACCAGATGTCGACGATTATTTGGAGCTTATCGCGAGTCAAATTGGTTAATCGCCAGAAGAAGACTGGATTTCGGTGGAATTGGCAGGAGAAATTCTACGCGCACCGCCGCTGGTGTCAACAAGAATACAAACTGAGTTCGAAAGGATACTAGCTGGAGGCTTACGCGGCGGACACGGTCACCGAGAAGAAGTCGGCGATCAACTGCCGGAGGCTCTCGAGTGACGTCGCGCTGTTGATGGCGGTCCGCAGATGCGACCCGTTCTCGAGCCCCTTCGTGTACCAGGAACCCAGCGCGCGCAGCTTGTTGATCACCCATCGCTCGTGGGTGAGCTCGCGCGCCTCGTCGACTCGCTCCACCATCAGCAGGTCGATGTACTCGAGCAGGAACCGGCCGCGATCCTCCATGGTCACGACCCGCGGAGGCTTGCCTGCCGCGATGTCCATGGCCTGAGCCAGGATCCATGGATTGCGAAGAACACCCCGCCCGACGAGTACGCCCTGCACTCCGGATCGAATGCGATCGATGACCTGTTCAGGTTCGATGCAGTCGCCGCTGCCGAACACCGGAATCGTCAACTCGGAAGCGATGCGCGCGACGAGATCCCAGTCGGCCGATCCCGTGTAGCTCTGCGCCGCCGTGCGGCCATGAACCGCGATCGCCGATGCACCGGCGTCCTGGACCATCCGGGCAAGCGTCGGGGCGTTGCGCTCGTCGTCGTTCCAGCCAGCGCGCATCTTCACCGTGACCGGGATCCGCACCGCTTTCGTCATCGCCGCCACGACCGCGGCCGCGTGCGCCGGCTCGCGCATGAGACTGCAGCCCGCATTGTGCTTGGCGATCTTCGGCACCGGGCATCCCATGTTCACGTCGACGATGTCAGCGCCCATGCCTTCGACAATCTGCGCGGCGGCCGCCATCTTGTCGGGCTCACCGCCGAAGATCTGAATGGAAATCGGGCGTTCTTCTTCCGTGTACTCGGCGTACTCCAGGGTCCGATCGATCCCGCGTACCAATCCCTCGGAGCTCACCATCTCGGTGACCACGAGCCCGCAGCCGCCGTGGCGTTTCACCAGGCGGCGAAACGCCGTGTCGGTCATCCCGGCCATCGGTGCGATGGCCAGCGGCGACGGCAGATTGACGGATCCGATCTTCATCCTTCTTAGTACGCCTTCACGTCCGCAGCGTCGACCTCGACGCTGACGGCCTGGCCGATGAGATTCACCGAGAGCACCAGACGCGCTTTCGGCGCGTCCTTGCGAACCAGCCGCCCGACGACGCCGCGCAGAGGGCCATGGACCACTTCGACCATCATGCCCTCGTGAATCATCGGACACGGATCGTATTGCAATTCGCTGCCGACGAGGACGCGAATGCTATCGAGCTCGCTCTCTGGGATCGGGGCCGGCTTGCCGTCGAACGACACGATGTTCACCACGCCGGTGCATTTCAGAATCGGCAGCGCATCGTCGATATCGAACCGCGCGAAACAGTAGCCCGGGAATAGCGGCCAGTCGATCTTCTTCTTCCGGTCCTTCCAGCGGCTCCAGCGGGGAATCGTCGGCAGGAACGCGTCGACTTTCTTTCGTTCGAGCTGTTCGCGGACGACCTGTTCGTGGCGCGACCGCGTCCAGATCGCGAACCAGTGCGCGCCGGTCATGCCGTCAAATCGAAGGCGTTGCCGCCTGCTGTTTCATGCCTTCCTCGAACGCCTTCTTCACGTCTTCGTTCTTCCACTCGATGATGGCTTGCGCGCGCAGCTTCTGGAGGTACTTGAGGTACTCCGCCTTGCGCTTGTCGGTGAAGACACGCTCGCTGATCTGCTCGCGAGCCTTGTCGAGCGGCATGGTGTTGGTGGGCGTGATCGATTCGAGCTTCAACAGCTGGTAACCCCGCGCGGTGCGCAGCGGCTCGCTGACGTCGCCAGCCTTCATCGACTCGACCATCTTGCGCAGGTCGGGCGACAGATCGTTGACGCTGAGCGGTCCGATGAGGCCGGCATTGGCTTTCGAGGGTGAGTCGGACACCTCCGACGCCAGCTTCTCGAAGTTTTCTCCGCCGATCGCGCGCCTGCGGATTTGGAGCACCTTTGCTTGCGCCGCTTCGTCCGCCGCGACGTTCATGGTCTTGGAATCGCCGGCGACTGAAACCAGGATTTCGCGAAGGGTGACGGTCGGCGGGGTCGTGAACTCGTTCAGGTGCGCGTCGTAGTATTTCTTCGCCTCGTCGTCGGTGACGCCGATTTTGGCCAGCACCTCATTCTGCTGCACCCGCTGGGAAATCATCGACCGCTCGAGGTTCCGGCGCAGGTCGGCCATCGACAGGTTCTCGGACTTCAGCGCCGCCTGAAACTGCTCGTCGGTCTCGATCTTGTTTTCCTTGCGGATGTTGTCGACGACGCTCTTGAACTGCTGGTCGCTCAGCGTGTAGCCAAGCTCCTTGCCGCGCTGCACGATGACCATTTCGTCAATCGCGTCGACCATGATCTGCGGCGTGATTTCGTCGAGCGCCTTCCGGAGCTGCGCGTTGTTCGGGTCGCTCTTCAGGTCGATCGCCTGCCCCTTCTGGCGCAGCGCGGCGATCTGGCGCTGTTCGAGATCGCTCTTGGTGAAGATTTCGCCGTTTACCTTGACGAGGATCTGCTCGAGGATCTCCGCGCGAGGGACCGCGATGAGGAGAACGAAGATGGCCGGAAGAAGCGTTCTGAATTTCATAAATACCTTTGTTACAACATCTTACATTTGATCAAGCAGGTCGCTCAATAGCGCGCCGACGCGCTCGAACACCCCGCCCGGGGCCCGCGGATCTTCCTTGGCTGGCTTCAAAATGTTGGCCTTGGTGAACCCGGCCGTCACCTCGCCGGTCTTTGCGCGGGCCACCCACCAGCTGGGCGCGGCGTTCGCGTACTTACCGCTCTTCTTAGGGCTGAGGGCTGAGGGCTGAGGGCTCGAGGACGCTTTCGGGCTCGTTGGCGCGCCGGGAGCCCTGAGCCCTTCGCCCTCAGCCCTACCGAGATTCGATTTCCCGTCAGCCCCGTCGAGATTGAGCTTGAGGGCCGCAGGCGGAACGAGGGTCAGCTCCGGACGCTGCCGCACCAGCGCCACGAGCCGGACCGGATCGATCTTCGCCTGCGGTCTGAACTTTAAGACGACGATGCGGCCTTCGCGGTCGATGGTATCGATGCTCAGCCGATCGGCCATCACACGGATGCGTCCGTAGTCGGCCAGGTTGAGGACCGAGTCGGGCAGCGGGCCGTACCGGTCGACGGCTTCCTCGAGCACACGATCGATCTCATCATCGTGTCGTGCGGCAGCGACCTTGCGGTAGAGCATCAGCCGCTGGTTCATATCAGGGACGTACGAGGCGTCGATCTTCAGATCGACGCGCAGGTTGACCGTCGCCCTGACATCGTCTTCGATTTCTTCGCC
>Ga0070665_100002505_pt1 | contig 20199 bp, 15 predicted proteins | sample KBSS13metaG_FD_65862 | JGI IMG/M metagenome (GOLD analysis project Ga0070665, IMG submission 65862) | Switchgrass rhizosphere microbial communities from Kellogg Biological Station, Michigan, USA - KBS S1-3 metaG | ecosystem: Host-associated > Plants > Roots > Rhizosphere > Soil ...
ATCGGCGGAGTCGACCGCGGCCTCATCAAGGGTGATGTGATCAAGGTGGGCCGGACGGTCGTGCTCGAATGCATGGATACGCCGGGCCACACCATGGCGCACATCTGCCTCCTGGGTCACGACGAGGAGCCGGCCTTGTTCTGCGGCGATACGCTCTTCAACGCCGGCGCGGGTAATTGCCACGGCGGCGGCGATCCGGCGGCGTTGTACGACACGTTCGTCAATCAACTCCTGCGCCTCCCGGACAGTACGCGGGTGTTTCCGGGGCACGAATACCTCGCGCGCAATCTCGAATTCACGCTCGACCGCGAGCCGGACAACGGCAATGCCAAGGAGTTGCTCGCGCAGGTGCGCGACCAGGCGCCGGCCTCCGCCACCGTCACCACCCTGAAGCGGGAGAAGGAGATCAACACCTTCTTCCGCTTGAAGAGCCCGACCGTCATCGCGCGGTTGCGCGAGGCGTTTCCGGATATCGGCGACAATCCCGACGCGCGGACGGTGTTTATCAAGCTCCGCGAGCTCCGCAACAGCTGGTGAGTTGCGCACGGATGCCAGCCATTTCGACACCGCCGCTCGCGCTGTACGTGCACTTCCCGTGGTGTGTGCGGAAGTGCCCTTACTGTGACTTCAACTCCTACACGCTGCACGGCGGGTTGGAGGAGCGGCGGTATGTCGAGGCGCTGGAGAGGGATCTCGAGGCGCAGGCGCAGGAAGCGCGGGGGCGGGAGGTCGTCAGTATTTTTTTCGGCGGCGGGACGCCGAGTCTGTTCTCACCGGACGCGATCGGACGCGTGATCGAAAGCGCGCGGCGACATCTCGCGCTGGCGTCCGATATCGAAGTGACGATGGAGGCAAACCCCGGAGCGATCGAGCACGCCCGGTTTGGCGAATATCGGGCGGCCGGGCTTACGCGGGTGTCGTTGGGCGCGCAGAGCTTCGATCAGCAGCGGCTCGAGACCCTGGGCCGGATCCATTCGCCCGATGAGACGAGGCGCGCGGCGGCAGAGTTGCACGCGGCGGGCCTCGACAACTTCAATCTCGATCTCATGTACTGTCTTCCAGGGCAGGATGTGGAGGCGGCCATGCGCGACGTGGAAGAGGCGCTGGCTCTACATCCGGCGCACATCTCGCATTACCAGCTCACAATCGAGCACGGCACCGTATTCGCCGCGCGGCCCCCCGCGCTACCGGAAGACGACATCGCCGCGGATATGTTGTCTGAATGCGCACAGCGCCTCGCAAACGCCGGCTTCGCGCAGTACGAGGTCTCCGCGTATGCGCGACGCGAGCGGCAGTGCCGTCACAACGTGAACTACTGGACCTTCGGCGACTATCTCGGCGTGGGCGCCGGCGCGCACGGCAAAGTGACCTCGGGGACCCTCATCTGGCGGACCCAACAATTGCGCGAGCCGCGGCGCTACCTGGCCTCTACGCCCGCCGCGCTGACCCGGACCGAGGTCCCCCGTGACGAGCTGCCGTTCGAGTTCATGCTCAACGCCTTGCGCCTGGTCGATGGATTCGACGTCGGGCTGTTTCCCGCGCGGACCGGGCTCGCCTGGGAGGAAATCGCCGCTCCGGTCGACCGCCTGGTGAGCCGTGGCCTCCTGCAGAGACAGGGCTCGAGACTGAAGCCCAGCCCCCGGGGCTTGCAATTTCTCAATGACGTGCTGCTCAGTTTCGTGAGCGATCAGCGTCGCCAAAGCGCGAAAATGACCGGCGCTTTTGGATTGTCAACGGCGTCTTGAGGGGCCGAAACGGGGTGCCCGCGGGCTTTATTCACAGGCCAGAGGGCGCACATTGGAGAATGAGCGGATTACGTGCTAAATCGACCAAGTTATACAATGAGATGCTCGTAACTCATTGAGAAAAAAGGGCAAAAAGGGCTGGTCATTTTTTGACCAAGGTAACAAATATGCAATCTGGCCGGGAAATGGGACCGCGGCGAGGAGCGCCGTCCACAGAGTTATCCACAGCTTCTGTGGATAAGGAAACGCCAAAGGCGGCGCCGCTACAGGCAGCGCGACCTGGGCTGTATGACGGGAGCTGTATGCCTCTTGAGGTGCGCCAGATCTGCCGCTAAACTCGCGCGCCCTTTAAACCGGTAGCCGCTGCCGCAATGATGCGGAGGGACCTACCACCCTCTTAAAGTAAGCGAGAGTAAGCGAGTTACCCATGAAAGCCGCCACCCACCCGGACTACAAAGAGATCACCGTCACCTGCACGTGCGGCAACACGTTCAAGACCGGCTCGACCCTCGGCCAGGATCTCCAGGTCGAGGTCTGCTCGAACTGCCATCCGTTCTACACGGGCAAGCAGAAGATGGTCGACACCGCCGGCCGCGTGGACAAGTTCCGCAAGAAGTACGCCGCGGCTGCCGGCAGCGGCAAAGCCTGATCGGTGAGCCTTCGGGATGCCGCCGCGCTCGATCGCCGGCGGCCTCCGTCCAGCAACCTCACGGTGCTCCCCGCACCACGCTGGACCCAACACAGCGGTACCTGCGCCGCTAGGTAAATAAAGTCCTCGTCATCTTCGCTGAAGTGCGACAGCCCTGCGAACCTACTCGCCGGTAACCGTACTCGAGTGCGCTCGTGCGCCTTGATTCGGCGCACGGACCATGTAACCCTCCTTGGCTCGCGCCTCGCGGCTTGCTGCGCACCGCGTAAGACAAGCCGATCCTTTTGACCTAAACGTTTTTTTACCGCATGAGCGACAAAAAATTCGAGCTCGTCGACCGAGCGAGCGAGCGTAAATCAGCGCTGCCTGTCCGTAACGGCACCATCGGCCCCTCCGTCGTCGACATTGCGACGATCCAGAAGGACCTGGGCGTGTTTACGTACGACCCGGGCTTCGGGATGACGGCCTCGACCGAGAGTCGCATTACTTATATCGACGGCGACGCGGGACAACTGCTGTATCGGGGCTACCCGGTCGAGCAGCTCGCCGAGAAGAGCTCCTTCATGGAGTGCGCCTACCTGCTGCTGTTGGGCGAGCTGCCCAGTCGCAAGCAGCTCGACGAGTTCACCAACAACATCCGCCACCACACGATGTTGAATGAGACGCTGCTGCGTTTCTTCAACGGCTTCCACCACAACGCCCACCCGATGGCGATGGTGTCGGCCGTGGTGGCCTCGATGTCCGCGTTCTATCACGACACGATGGACATCTATAACCCGCGGCATCGCGAGATTTTCGCGCACCGCATGATCGCGAAGATTCCGACGATCGCGGCTGCCGCGCACAAGCACGCCATCGGGCAGCCGTTCGTTTACCCGCGTAACGATCTCGACTACTGCAGCAACCTGCTGCACATGTTGTTCGCGGTGCCGAGCGAGCCGTACCAGGTCGATCCGGTCGCCTCGCAGGCGCTCGACCTGTTGTTCGTCCTGCACGCGGACCACGAACAGAATGCGAGCACCTCCACGGTACGCCTCGCCGGAAGCACCGGAGCGAACCCGTACGCCGCGATCTCCGCCGGGGTGTCGGCGCTATGGGGGCCCGCTCACGGCGGCGCCAACGAGGCTGTGCTCGCGATGCTCGAGCAGATCGGCACGGCGGATAACATTCCGAAGTACCTCGACATGGCCAAGGACAAGTCGAGCCACTTCAGGCTGATGGGCTTCGGCCACCGCGTGTACAAGAATTTCGACCCGCGCGCGAAGATCATCCGCGAGATGTGCCACAAGATTCTGGCGCGCCTCGGCCGCTCCGACAACCCGCTGTTCGAGCTGGCGTTGCGCCTGGAAGAGATCGCGCTCAAGGACGAGTATTTCGTTTCCCGCAAGTTGTACCCGAACGTGGACTTTTACTCGGGAGTCATCTACAGCGCGATCGGCATTCCGCGCTCGATGTTCACGGTGATGTTTGCGATCGCGCGCACGGTGGGTTGGGTAGCTCACTGGCAGGAGATGATCTCCGATCCGCACATGCGAATCGGCCGCCCACGGCAGCTCTATACGGGCGCTACGAAGCGCGACTACACCGAGATCGGCAAGCGCGGCTAGTCGCCCGCGAAGCAGGTCGCTATCGGCGCGCGGCTGACGCGCCGAAGGCGCACCCGGTTGCGCAGTCGGCAAAAACCGCGCCTGAAATTGCCCTTGGGCAATTTCGGCCAGACCAGCAATTGCCGGCGGTCTACGGAGTAATGTCCGCTGAAAGCGCCGTAGGCGACTTTGCTCGGCCCATCCTGGGCCTCGGCCCTTTGGGCCCGCTGAGCGCAGAGCCGCTCAGCGTCCAAAATCGCTCCCGGCGATTTTGTCAGCCAGTCGACAATAGCGCTTCCACCTCGAAGGCGTTCGCACGCTTCATCGGCCTCCCGTCGACGGGACTCACCGGTGCCTGCCGGATGCCGTCGGTGGGGAAGACCGTCGCCTCGATCTCGTAGTCGTCCATCTCGAAGCGCAAGCCGGGGTAGGCCAGAACGCGTTCCGCGTTCATCTTGACCCGCCTTTCCGTCACCTCGTAAGGCACGCGCTGGTCCATCAATTTCAGCGCGACCGATTCGGCGCTATCGGTGAACAGGTGGAGCTGCACGTCGGAGTGCTCGGTCGCCGTGCCGGTCAGCACCGGCCCGACCAGGCGCGGCTCGAATTCGTGCAGGTAGCGCATGGCGCTGAGGGCGGCGCGACGCTGTGCGTAGAGCGACTCGCTGTGCGATTCGCCGCCAAACAGGCGTTGGTATTCGACGAGCGCCGTCTCTATCTCGGTGTTTTTCGGCAGTACCGCGGAGCCGTCCGAGACTCCCAGGCGTTCGGCCGCCTTTTTCTTCGCTACAAAAAAATCACGGATGCCGTGTTCGGCCATGATGCGCGCGGCCTCTTGAGCCAGCGCGCGCCGCAGGTTCTCGCTGCGGCCGGGATGTTTCCTGGTCATCGCACACTCGTCTTGGCTAGGGCTTCGCCCAACTTTCCTGCGGGTCGAGGCGACCCGCTACGTCCGGCGAATGCCGGCTTTGTCACGACAATCGCGGCGCTGCGCGCTTCGGAACCCTCCATCTTTCCAACCTTCTTTAGAAGATGGGCTCACCGCCCGCCTGTCCGGCTGGTCCTCCTTCGGCGCTCTGCGCCATTGAGCCTTGGTTACCGGCCGCCGGAAGGTGGTCGGCCATGAAAATCTCCGCAACGCCGTCCGGGTTCTCGCTGCTCACGAGTGCGCCCGTCTGTGGCGACACGCGCAAGGTCACAATACCATCCGGCATCGGACGTTTCTCCTGCGGTACGCCCTTCAACGCCTCGCGCATGAAATGTATCCAGATGGGGAGCGCCGTCTTGGCGCCTTCCTCGCTCTCACCCAGCGGGCGTTCCTGGTCGAATCCAACCCACACGGTCGCGACCAGGTGGGGGGTGAAGCCGTTGAACCAGGTGTCCTTGGATTGATTGGTGGTGCCGGTCTTGCCCGCGAGGTCGGAGCGGTTCAACTGCAAGGCGCGGCGCCCGGTGCCGTGTTTGATGACGTCGGCCATCATGTCCGTCATGATGAAGTCATTCTGCTGAGAAATCACGCGCGGGGCCAGCTGTTCGGCTGACAAAGGCCCCGGCCCACCGCGGACGCTGTCTTCGGCCTGCAGGACCTGGTCCGGGTTGCCGCTCTGTGGCACCTGGCTCAGGTCCACCGGGTGCTCGCAGGGCTCGCAGGCGATACGGGGTGAGGCCCGGTACACAACTTCACCGACCGCATTTTCGATCCGATCGACGAAGTACGGTTGCACGCGGAAACCACCGTTGGCGAACACGGCGTATCCCGTCGCCACCTCCAACGGCGTGACCTGCAAAGTCCCGAGCGCGAGTGTCAGGTTCTGTGGCATTGCCCGCTTGTCGAAGCCGAACCGAGCCGCGTAGTCCGTCGCATAGGGCGTACCTATCTCGTGCAACAGGCGGATCGTGACGAGGTTGCGTGAGAATGCGAGCGCTTCGCGCAGCCGTGTCGGTCCGCCGAACCGACCCCCATGGTTCTCCGGTCGCCAGGAGCCTTCGATCCCCTGGCCCTCCTGCACGAACGGGGCATCCAGGAGCGTACTGGCCGGGGTGAAGCCGTTTTCCAGGGCCGCCGAATACAGGAAGGGCTTGAATCCCGAGCCGGGCAGCCGCTTCGCCTGGGTCGCGCGGTTGTACTTGTTGGTGAAGTAATCGAAGCCGCCGACCAGTGCGGCAATGCCGCCGTCGTCGGGATCCAGGGCGACCAGGGCGCTCTGCGCTTCGGGGACCTGCGCCAGCTGCGCGTGGCCCGAGGTATCGGCGACGACATATACGACATCGCCGCGGGCGACGATCTCATCGGCGCTCTTGGGGGGCGGTCCTACCGTTTCGTTGCTGCCGGGCTTACGGGCCCAGGACATGCCGTCCCAGTCGATCTGGGAGAAGCCGCGTCCCTTGGCGTACACGCGCACGCTCTTCGGCGCTACCGAGACGACGACGGCGGGCAACAGGTTCCCGACCGACACATATTCATTGACCAACTCGTCCAGTTGGTCGGGTTGGCCGTTCGCGGCGAGTTGCGCGTGTCCCACCGGGCCACGGAACCCGTGCCGGCGGTCGTACTCGATCAATCCAATTCGTAGCGCCCGGTTGGCCGCCGCCTGCAGGCGGCCGTCGATGGTGGTGTATACCTTGTAGCCGGCGGTTTCGGCGTTGGCTCCGAACCGCTGCCGCAACTCGAGGCGCGCCATCTCGGCGACGTACGGGGCCTCAACATCGAACAGCGGGGCATGAAAGTGAGCCTGGATGGTCTCCTTCGCGGCCGCCTGCGCCGTCGCATCATCTATATAGCCCAACACGCGCATGCGACCGAGCACGTACGCCCGGCGACCCATCGCGAGCTGCGGGTTGACGATCGGGTTGTACTTGGAAGGGGCCTTGGGCAGGCCGGCGATGGTGGCCGCCTCGGCCACCGTGAGTTGGTCGAGGCTCTTGCCGAAGAAGGTTTCGGCCGCGGCGGCCACGCCGTAGGCGCGCTGGCCGAAGAAGATGACATTCAGGTAGAGGTTGAAGATCTCCTGCTTGGAGAGCTCGTGCTCCATCTCGTAGGTGACGAAGGTCTCCTGCAGCTTCCTGCGATATGTCTTATCGAGTGTCAGGAAGACATTGCGGGCGGCCTGCATGGTGATCGTGCTGGCGCCCTGGGTCTTGTCACCGGAAATCAGGTCGACCGCGACCGCCCGCAGCACCCCCAGGTAGTCGATGCCATGGTGCGCGAAGAAACGGTCGTCCTCGGCGGCCAGGAAGGCGTGTTTCAACAGGTCGGGGATCTGGTCGTAACTGACCGGAATGCGCCGTTGTTCGCCGATTTGCGCGATCAACGCGCCACTGCGCGTGTAAACACGCAAGGGCACCTGCATCTCGACGTTGCGCATTGCCTGCGCCGAAGGTAGCGACGGCGCCAGGTAGACATAACTGCATATATACGCATACGCACCCAGAAGTGTGACCAACATCACACTGGCGGCAGTGACGCCGGCGATCCGAAACCAATTCCATTTCACAAAATCAACTCTCTTCAGCTTGCGCTCCCCAAAGGGCCTATGCATAGTAGCCGCCGTTTCAAAGGCAAACTCACCGAAAGGTGGGGACGCAAAGCTTCCGGTCTACGGGACGTACGTGCCTATGACAGCGGGGTTGCCGTTCGAACGTTAACTCACCTCCGTCTGCTGCCCAAGCAGCGGGGCGCCGAAGTTCGACCGACTCCACGCATTGCACATATCTCCCGACTCGTAGCCAGCGTCTCCAGGATACTTGGACAAGACGAAGCTCGAATCGTTGAACAGGGATTCCGCGTGCGGCGCACGTCGTGATGCCTTTGGCAATTCCGACGTCCCGCGGGCGCCCTACGACAGGTCGGCGCAGTTCCGTGAGCCCCCTCACGTTCTATTTAACATTGCGCTGTTATATAGTGTTTCCAGAACTTATACGGGGCGGTCATTTTCAGGGCTAACGTCCTGAAAAGGAAATAAAAATGTTCCTCCTGCAGCGAAAATATCGCCCGCTTCTGGGACTTGACATAACCACGTCATCCGTGAAATTGATCGAGCTGGCCATGGCCGGGGGTCAATACCGGGTCGAGGCCTATGCCGCCGAGCCCACGCCCCAGAATGCGATCAACGAGAAGGCTATCGTCGATGCCGAGGCGGTCGGCGAGGCCATCCGGCGGGCCGTGAAGCGTGCCGGCGCCAAGACGAGCGAGGTCGCGGTGGCGATCAGCGGCGATGCCGCGATCACCAAGGTCATCCAGATGCCCCGCTCCCTGCGCACGGCCGACCTCGAAGGCCAGGTCGAGATGCAGGCCGACCAGTACATCCCCTTCCCGATGGACGAAGTGAGCTATGACTTCGAGGTTCTCGGTCCCTCAGAAAAGGATACCGAGACGAATGACGTGCTCCTGGTTGCGACGCGCACCGAGAACGTCGAGCAGCGCCAGGCCGCCGTGAAGGCTGCCGGACTTACCGCGAAGATCGTGGACGTCGAAGCCTTCGCACTCGAGAACGCCTGCAAGCTCATGACGCACCAGATGCCGGACGGTGGCATCGATCGCACTATCGCGGTAGTCGATTTCGGTGCCAGCAGCACCACGTTTAGCGTGCTGCGCAACCTCAAAGTCGTTTACACGCGCGATTTCGCCTTCGGCGGGCAGCAGCTCACCGAGGAGATCATGCGGACCTACGGACTATCGATGGAAGAAGGCGGCCGCGCCAAGAAAGAGGGCGGGTTGCCGGGCAACTATCAGTCCGAGGTGCTCGATCCGTTCATCGATGACATGACTCAACAGGTGAGCCGCTCGCTGCAGTTCTACCTCGCGTCCGGATCCGGGCGCGAGCAGCCGGAGAAAATCCTCGTGTGTGGCGGTTGCGCCAACATCCCGGGGGTTGCGGACGTGATCTCCAGCCGCGTCGGCATTTCCGCCGAGAAGGGCGATCCTCTCGGCCAGATGAAACTATCCTCCCGCGCCAAAGCCCAGGCCGTGCAGCGTGACGCCACGGCGCTGCTGACGGCGTGCGGACTTGCACTGCGGAGTTTCGACTGACATGCCACGCATAAACCTACTTCCATGGCGTGAAGGCCAACGTAAGGAGCGCAAGCTCGCTTTCGCTGTCGCAATGGGGGTGGCCGCGGTGGCCGCCTGCGTGACCGCCTTCGCCGCCTACCTGATGTTCGGCTCGATGATCCAGGCGCAGGTCCGCCGCAACGACCAGTTGCGCGCCGAGATCAAGCAGGTCGACAAGCAGATCGAGGAAATCAACAACCTGGAGAGTGCGAAGCAGAAGTTCATCGCGCGCATGACGATCATCGAGCAGCTGCAGCGCTCGCGTCCGGAGATCGTGCACGTGTTCGATGAGATCGTGCGCACGCTCCCGGATGGCGTCTATCTCACCAGCGTGAAGCAGAACAACTCGAAGCTGAAGTTCGAGGGCGTGGCGCAGTCGAGCACCCGCGTGTCCTCCTTCATGCGCAACATCGACGGCTCGGACTGGCTGAAGAACCCGGAGCTCGAGGTCGTGCAGACGGCCAAGAACAGCGCGCCGGGCTCGAGCTTCACACTCACCGCCGACGAAGTGAACACCGCCGCCCAGGTTGATGCCACGGGCAAGGGTCGCAAGGGTGCCAAGGCCGGCAAAGTCATGGCCAGCAACGGGAGAGCGCAATGAACCTGCTCGAGGAGCTGCAGACGCTCGACCCACGTGACCCGGGTCGCTGGCCATTGCCAGTGCGCGCCGGTGCGGTTGGGCTCGCCTTTCTCGTGCTCACCATTGCCCTCATCTATTTCTTCGTGTGGGACGAGCAGCGCCCCGAGCTGCAACAGCGCGAGAACGAGGAGCTGTCCCTGCGCCAGGAGTTCCACACCAAGCACGCGAAGGCCGTGAACCTCGAGTTGTACAAACAGCAATTGAAGGACATCGAGCGCTCTTTCGGCGCCTTGTTGCGCCAGCTTCCGGGTAAGACCGAAGTGCCCAACCTGCTGGTCGACATCTCGCAAACGGGCCTGTCCTCGGGCCTGGAAGAGAAGCTGTTCCAGCCGCAGCCGGAAGTGAAGAAGGACTTCTACGCCGAGCTGCCCATCAAGATCCGGCTCACCGGAAGCTATCACCAGTTCGGGCAGTTCGTGAGCGGCATCGCCGCTCTGCCACGCATCGTCACCTTGCACGACATCGACATCAAGACCGACAGCAAGGACGCCTACGACCAGCTCAGTCTGGAGTTGACCGCGAAGACCTATCGCTACCTCGACGAGGACGAGATCGCCGCTGGCGAGTCCGAGAAGAAGAAAACCGTTCGTCGCGCTCAATAAGGCATCGGTACAACTCGAGAACCTGACATGCAACCTAAGGACCACTTTGTACGTATCTGCAGCGCTCTGGCTTGCGTTGCCTGGCTTGGCCTGACTGCGTGCTCGAGCGCCGATGACGATCTCGCGCGCTTCATCGAGGACACGAAGAAGGAGCCGGGCGGCCGCGTCGAGCCGCTGCCGGAAGTGAAACCGTACGAGACCTTCGCGTATTCGGCCGCCGAGTTGCGTTCGCCGTTCCTGCCGAGCAGCCCGAGCGCCGGCGCGGGTGGCGGCTTACGCCCCGACCAGAAACGCAACCGCGAATTCCTCGAGCAGTTCTCGCTCGACACTTTGAAGATGGTCGGCACGTTGAAGTTGACCGGCCGCGTTTATGGACTGGTGAGAACGAAGGATGGCCTCGTGCACCGGGTCTCGGTCGGCAACTACCTCGGCCAGGCCGACGGCAAGATTACCGACATCAATCCTTCGAAAATCAGTTTGGTTGAAATCGTTCCCGACGGCCTCGGCGGGTACATGGAGCGGCCCGCGGGGCTCGCTCTGAGTGAGTAGCAGCAGCATCGGTTTCAGGGAGCTCTCAGCAATGCGTCTTCATCGCCCCCTCTTCCGGATCCTGAGCACGTGCGCGTCGCTCGTGGTTCTGGGTGTACTCGGAACAGTTCCGAGCCAGCCGGCGCACGCCGCCGACGCCCCCAAGCTCGAAGCCATCGACGTGGTTCCGCTGCCCGGTCAGCAGATGCAATTGACGATGCGCCTGTCGGGCCCTGCCCCGCAGCCGCTCTCGTTCACCATCGATAACCCGGCGCGCATCTCGTTCGATCTCCCCAACACGGAGCTCGCTCTGCCCCAGCGTCGTATCGACGTGCACAACGGGGGTCTGGATTCGATCCTGGCCGCGGAAGCGAAGGATCGCGCGCGCCTGGTGTTGAACCTGGACAAGCTCGTCGCCTATGACACGCGCGTCGATGGCAATAACATCATCGTGACGTTGGGTTCCTCCAATCCTGCCGGCTCCACTGTCAACGCCAGCAACGCCGCTGCCGGCACGTCGTCCCGCCTGGGCGCCAGCGCGGATAGCAACGGTGCACGCGAGCTGCGTAGCATCGATTTCCGTCGTGGCGCGGACGGTTCCGGCCGCGTGATCGTCAAGCTCTCCGATCCCCACATCCACATCAATCTGCGCCAGGTGGGCAGCCAGATTGTCGTCGACTTTACCGACGCCGCTCTCCCGACTCCGCTGATGCGCCGCTATGACGCTACGGACTTCGGTACGCCGGTCAGCGGGTTCGATGTCTCCCGTGTGGGCAACGGTGCCCGTATCGCCATCAATGCGACGGGCGACTACGAGCAGCTCGCCTACCAGTCGGATGATCAATACGTCGTCGAAGTCCAGCCGAAGCGCAAGGCGCAGGTCGCCCAGGACGAGAAGCCGACGTACACCGGCGAGCGCCTGACCCTCAACTTCCAGGAAATCGAGACCCGCGCGGTTCTGCAGCTCCTGGCGGATGCCAGCGGCCAGAATATCGTCGTCAGTGACTCGGTGAACGGTAACGTTACGCTGCGTCTGCAGAACGTCCCTTGGGACCAGGCGCTCGACATCGTTCTGCGTACCAAGGGCCTCGACAAGCGTCGCCAGGACAACGTGATCATCGTTGCTCCGCAGGAAGAGCTGGCGGCCCGCGAGAAGGCGGACCTCGCCGCGAAGAAAGACCTGCAGGAGCTCGCGCCCCTGCGTTCCGAATACGTGCAGGTGAACTACGCCAAGGCTGCGGAAATGGCGGCGCTCATCAAGACGCAGAATGGCTCGCTTCTGTCCCCGCGCGGCTCGGTTGCTGTGGATGAGCGTACTAACACCCTGTTGCTGCAGGATACGGCCGATCGCCTGAACGACATTCGCCGTCTCGTCGCGACTCTCGACATTCCCGTCCGCCAGGTTCTCATCGAGTCCCGTATCGTTGTCGTGAACGATGACTTCGAGCGCGACCTGGGTGCGCGCGTGGGCCTCACCACCGTGAATGCCAACGGCAATGGCGTAATCACCACTTCGGGTACTGCTGCTTCGACCGATTTGATCACCAGCACGGCAGCCACGAATGCGGCAACCACAGGCAATCCTTTCCCCGTGAGCTACCCGACTGGCACCACGGGCGCCCCCACGCGCTACAACGTCAACCTGCCCGTGGCGAACCCCGCCGGCAGCTTTGCGTTGGGCATTCTCGGCTCCAACTATCTCGTCGACCTGGAGCTCTCGGCCGCACAGGCCGAGACCCGTGCCTCAGTCATCTCGTCTCCCCGTGTCATCACGGCTAACCAGAAGGAAGCGACTGTCGAGCAGGGTGTTGAAATTCCCTACCAACAGGCGGCTTCGAGCGGCGCGACTACCATTTCATTCAAGAAGGCCGTGCTTTCCTTGAAGGTGACGCCGCAGATCACGCCGGACAATCGCATCATTCTCGACCTCGATGTCCACCAGGACAGCATTGGCAAGAATGTCGTCCAATCCGGTGGTGTGAACGTTCCTGCCATCAACACGCAGGAGCTCACCACGCAGGTACTGGTGAACGACGGTCAGACCGTCGTGCTCGGGGGCATTCTCACGACGAAGGCAAGCGACAACAGCAACAAGGTGCCGTTCCTCGGTGACGTACCGATCCTCGGCAATCTTTTCAAGAACACCATCAAGATCGACAACAAGGACGAACTGTTGATTTTTGTGACGCCCAAGATCGTTCGCGAAGGCGTCAACGTGTATTGATGCGACTTAATCAGTCGTAGCAGCACTTCAGCCAGGATATTGAGTACAGGACCATGCGCACACTCGCTTCGTTAATCGCTCTGTTCTTCATCACTCTCGCCCTCAGTGGCTGCGGGGGTGACAGTGGTTGCGGCCGGGTGACCGGCGGCACGACGACAGGTGGTTCCTCCACCTGCAATGGCACGACGGCAGGGACGCCCTCTACCCTGACGGTGGCCACCGACACGACCAGTATTCCGCCGGACGGGTCGGCCGTCGCAACGATTTCGGCGACCGTCGCGGATAACGCGGGTGCGGCCGTCAAGAACACGTCGGTGACGTTCTCTGCGTCGGCCGGCAGTCTCTCGGCCACCAGCGGGACTACCGACGCGACCGGCAAGGTCACTGTGACCCTGAAGGCCGGTTCGGCTGCTCCGGGCACCGCCATCAAGGTGACGGCCACCGCCGGATCCCTGACCGGCAATACGACGGTGACGGTGTCCGCCTCCAAGCAGTCGCTCAGCTTGGCCACCAGCTCCCCGACCATCAGTTCGGACAACTCGGTGCCGGTAACCGTCACCGCCTCCGTGAAGGATGCCAATAACAATTTCGTAAGTGGCGCGACTGTCAGCTTCTCGGCCAGCTCCGGTGGCCTGACGGTGAACGGTGGCGGCCTAACGGGCACTAACGGCTCTGCGACGGCGACTCTCTCAGTCGCCGGGGACCCCTCGACGCGCACGATCACTGTGACTGCCTCTGCCAATGGCGCCACCTCCACGATCGATGTCGGCGTCGTCGGGACTTCGATCACGTTGGGCGGACCGAACAGCCTGGTGCAGGGGACTCCCGGTACATACACAGTAGGTGTCACCGACTCGGGCAATAAAGGAATCGCGGGAACGGCGGTAGCCCTTGCTTCCAGCGCGGGCAATACTCTCAGCGCGAGCTCGGTTACCACTGACTCTACGGGTCATGTCACGTTTACGGTGACAGCCGTCAAAGCGGCGACGGACACGATCACTGCCCAAGCCCTGGGCACGAGCGCTGCCCTGACGTTGCAGGTCAGCTCGCAGCAATTCTCTTTCACTGCCCCCGCGGCGGGGGCGCTCATTCCGATTGCGGCATCGCCCTGTACGCCGAATATACCCGTCACTGTGACCTTCAAAAATGCGGGTGTTCCGATCGCCGACAACACGGTGGTGAGCTTCGTTTCCACACGCGGGACCTTGAGCTCACAGACCGCAATGACAACGGGTGGTGTTGCTACCGTCAATATCTGTGCGACGACCGCCGGCCCGGCGACATTGACGGCTTCGTCGACGCCGGCCTCGCCTGCAACACCGGTGACCGCTACCGAGGTCGTCAACTTCATCTCGACCAATCCGAGCGCGATCAATCTTCAAGCCGCTCCCCAGACGATTGCAATCAACGGCAAGAGTACGTTCACCGCAGTGGTGCGCGATGCCGCGGGTAATCTCGTCCAGGGACAGCAGGTCGACTTCACGTTGACCGATACTACGGGCGGCCAGCTCTCGGTTGCACAGGCAACTACGGACGTTGAAGGCGTTGCTACGACGGTCTATACCGCTGGAACAGTCGCCAGCGCCGCTAACGGCGTCTCGGTCGTCGCAAGTCTGCACACCAACACGGCCATCACCAACACCGCCACGTTGACTGTCAACGGCGCGGCGCTGCATATCTCGTTCGGTACCGGTCAGAAAGTTCGCGAGAACGATACGAAGACCGCTTTCCTGCAGGACTGGTTCGTCACCGTGGTCGACTCTGCCGGCGCGTCGGTGCCGAACAAGCCGGTAACCTTGACGCTTCACTCCGCGTCGCGGCCGCACTTTGCCTATCTCAAGGGCGCATACCAGGCGTGCGGCACTTCGTGGGTCCCCTATGATGGCGTGACGCCCGGCTGCACTGCCAGCGGTGGGGCAACATCGCCACCGACCGCTTGCTTGAACGAAGATATCAACCTGACGGGCGTCTACGATCCGGCCGAGGACATCAATAAGGACCACGCGCTGGAGCCGGGTGATATTGCGATTGTGACCACGGATCCTGTCACCACGGGTTCTGATGGAACCGCGACCTTTACGATCGAGTGGCCTGAGGACCATTCAGTCTGGGTCCAGGTGGATCTGACTGCGAAAGCCACTGTGGCCGGAACGGAAAGCTCTTCGACGACCACCTTCGAGCTGCCGATTCTGGCGGACTATCTGAAGGTGTCCAATGGGTCGCCGCCGGGTGCGGTCAGCCCGTACGGAATCGGAGCTTGCACGGATCCTCCGTAATTCGAGATTGCGCCTGATCCAGCACGTAGAGCGGCCGCCTTCGGGCGGCCGCTCTATTTTGGAGCGCGACGCCGCGACTGCTATGCTGGCGATCCTCCATGCTCGGCAAGACCAATGTATTCCTCGTCGGCCCGATGGGCTCCGGCAAAACGGCCGTGGGGCGCTATCTCGCGCGCCTGCTGGATCTGACTTTTCACGACAGTGATACGGAGATCGAGCGGCGCACGGGGGTCGATATTCCGTTCATCTTCGAGAAAGAAGGCGAGGTCGGGTTCCGGCAGCGCGAGCGGGAGGCCATTGAGTTCCTCACCGCCATGGACCACATCGTGCTCGCTACCGGCGGGGGGGCGGTGCTCCTCCCCGAAAACCGCCAACGTTTGGGCGAGCGGGGTTGCGTTATCTATCTCGAGACTTCCGTGACTCAGCAGGTGGAGCGGGTGAAGCAAGGGCGGACGAGACCGCTCCTCAGCAACGTCGACACGAGCTCGAAGCTCAATCAACTGATGACGGAGCGCACGCCGCTCTACCGGGGAATCGCCGACGTCATCGTGTCTACCGATGGACGTAAGGTGCGGAGCGTCGCGGAGGACATTCTCCGGGAGCTCTATACGGCTCGAGCGGTGCGGTAACCAGCGCAGCGGGGGAAATCCCGAGAAGCGCCCAGCGGCGCGATGCGGGATCACCGAGCGGGTCACTGCCCCGGCCATGCCGGCACGTTCGGCGCCTGAGCACGTATACTCCCGCGCGGATCGCAGTAGATGAACGCGCGTGTGCGGACAGTGAAAACACTCAAGGTCGAATTAGGCAGTCGGGGTTACCCGATTCTCATTGGCGAGGGCTTGCTGGGCGATGCGGATCTGCTGCGTCAGCACGTCTCAGCCCGCGATGTGCTCGTGGTCAGTAACACGACTGTTGCGCCTCTGTACCTCGAGGCCCTTTCTGCCGGGCTTCGGCCTCGACGGATCGTGGAAGCCATTCTTCCGGACGGCGAGTCGCACAAGACGCTGTCCAACGTTTCCCGCATTCTCGATGTGCTCGTGGCGAATCGCTTTAGCCGGGATTGCACCGTTGTGGCCCTCGGTGGCGGGGTTGTGGGGGACATGGCCGGATTCGCGGCTGCCTGTTATCAGCGCGGCGTCTCCTATGTGCAGGTACCCACCACCTTGCTTTCGCAGGTGGACTCATCCGTCGGAGGGAAGACCGGGGTCAACCATCCCGGCGGGAAGAATCTCATCGGAGCCTTCCACCAGCCGATCGTGGTCCTGGCGGATACCCGGACCCTCGGCACCCTGCCTCCGCGCGAGCTGCGCGCGGGGATTGCGGAGGTGATCAAGTACGGACTGATCTGTGATGCCGCGTTCTTCGCATGGCTCGAAGAGCACATGGAGAAATTGCTGGCGGGCGATCCGGCTGCATTGGCCCACGTCATCCATCGCTCTTGCCAGATCAAGGCGGAAATCGTCGGGCGCGACGAGCGCGAGCAGGGCGACCGCGCGCTCCTGAATCTCGGCCACACCTTCGGGCATGCCATTGAGGCCGCGACCGGCTATACCCAGTGGCTGCATGGCGAGGCGATCGGCGCGGGGTTGTTGATGGCCGCCGCGATGTCCCGTGAGTGCGGTCTCATAGGGCCGGACGAGGTCGCTCGGGTCCGGAATCTCGTGAGCCGAGCGGGCCTGCCGACCCATATCGAGGCCGTGTCGCCCACGGCGGCGCTCGAGCACATGCGCATCGACAAGAAGGTCCAGGCCGGGCGCATCCGCCTCATCCTGATGCGCAAGATCGGCGATGCCTTCATCACGGCCGACTATCCGGGGGCCGCGCTGGATAGAACGCTACACGAATATTTCGGACCGCCGGCGTGAATGACGTCGTCTCAGGCAGCGCAGCGCTCGCGCCATACGCCGCCCACGACGAGCAGTCTCGAGGTCGACGCGTTCCTGAGCCCAAACCGGAGTTTCGCAGCGAGTTCCAGCGCGACCGCGATCGCATCATCCACTCGAATGCCTTCCGCCGCCTCGCCTACAAGACCCAGGTTTTCGTCAATCACGAAGGCGACCTCTATCGGACCCGGGTCACGCACTCCATTGAAGTCGCGCAGATCGCGCGCTCCGTCGCGCGTGCGCTGCGTCTGAATGAAACACTTACCGAGGCGATCTGCCTGGCGCACGACCTGGGGCACACTCCGTTCGGTCACGCCGGCCAGGATGCACTCAACGAGTGCATGCGGCCGTATGGGGGGTTCGAGCACAACTTGCAGTCCTTGCGTGTCGTCGATGAGCTCGAGGAACGGTACGCGCAGTTCCGTGGCCTCAACCTGACATTCGAGTGTCGCGAAGGCATCTTGAAACATTGCTCCGTGCGCAACGCGCACGAGCTGGGAGAGTTGGGTGAGCGTTTCATACACCGGCGCCAGCCGGGTCTGGAGGCGCAGATTGCCAATCTTGCCGACGAAATCGCTTATAACAACCACGACCTCGATGACGGTATCCGCGCGCAGCTCATCGAATTGAGCGACTTGCGCGATGTCCGCTTGTTTCGGCGGCAGTATGAGCTCGTCGTGGCCCAGTTCCCTGACCTGGGCGAGCGGCGTCTCGTGCACGAAATCATTCGTCGGATGATCAACTTCATCGTGGTCGATCTCATCCAGACCACGCAGGGTCGTCTCGATGCGGCGGGTTTGAGCTCCATCGACGACGTCCGTGCCCGCTCCAAGCCGCTCGTTGGCCTCAGTGACACGGCGCGCGAGGAGCATGTCGAGCTGATGGAGTTCCTCCGCGACCGCGTCTACAAACACTACAAAGTGCTGCGCATGAATTCGAAGGCGCGGCGAGCTCTCAAGGCGCTGTTCGAGGCCCTGTTCGAGGACATCAGCCTCATGCCCCCCGAGCATCGGGACGTCGCGCTGCGTTCCGAGGCGACCCAGGGACCCGCCGGCCGGGCCCGCGCCGTCGCGGATTACATTGCGGGTATGACCGACCGGTACGCCCTTCTCGAGCACCGGCGGCTCTTCGACGCCACCGAAAGAACGTAATAAAGCCGGCGTAAGCTTAGCCTTATTGGCCGGCTTTCCATATTGCAGCGCCCCAGGGAAGGGCAAAAAAATCGCTTTTATCGCAACTGCACACGTTCCCATCTCGTTGTTTTAGCTGGCTTTGGCGGAGCCTTTGGGGCTTTGGTCGGGGGTGTTGCGGAAAACCGAAATTGACATAAGTTCTTGACGCGCCTAGAGTTATGTCACTAAAAAACGCACCGCAACATGAACAAAACCTCCAAAGAAAAAGAAGCGGTGCTCAACGTGTTCGCCGGATTGGTCAGGCCACTCATGCGTGTCGCATTCGAGTACGGCATCACGGCAGGCGAGATCGCTGGTGTGGTACGGCGTTCCTACATCGAGTCTCTCGAGAGCCGTTTACAGGAACAGAAGAGACCAACAACTGACGCGCGTCTCGCGGCGGTCGCGGGACTGCCAAGGTCGGACGTGAGCGCGCTTCGCGATGCGCTGCGCGCCGGTGCACCGCACAGTATGCGAGCCACCGTCAGCCTCGACCAGATCACGGCCCTGCTGACGGCCTGGCATACCCATTCGAATTTCTCCGGCGCTTACGGTCTCGCCTCCGAGTTGGATCTCGTTCCCGTTCCTGGTTCGCCACGGCGCAGCTTCAAGGAGCTGGTGGCGGTGGCGTGCCCGGGCGTCGACGAAGATGCCCTGTTGGATGAGCTCGTGGCAGCACGGTCCGTGGAAGTCATCGACGGCACGACCGCTCGCTGTTTGTCACGCGCCTACGTTCCGCAAGGGGCCGACGTCACGCGCATCGAGCGCATGGGGCGTTTCCTCGGCGTCGTGTCAGCGAATTTCGTGCACAACCTGTTACGCACCGGCGCGGAGCCGGTTTATTTCGAGCGTACCGTGGTGTCGGACGAGGTGTTGTCCGAGCCGGGGCGCGACAAGTTTTTGGCCCTCGCCGGGGAGCGGGGCCAGGAGCTCTTGGCTGAACTGGATACGTTTCTGACACGCCTCGCGGCCACCGAACGCCAAGACTCGGGCCGCAAGTACGGTGTTGGAATCTATTTCTTCGAAGAGCAAGCCGCCGGGGAGCCGGCGGCACAAGAACAGCAGTCCAGAAAAACTTACGAAACTGACAGCGGTAAAGCGTCCGTGATCCAGGAGATCGACGTTCTCGCAGGATTCGGCCGCAAAGAGTGATCTGCCGCTCGGGGAGGAAGGGTGAAGAGTCTAGTTGCGACGTTCGTAACGGCGCTGGTAGGCGCCGCAGCCACGGTTGGCCATGCTGCTGGCAGTGGTACATCGGGAGCGAGTGAGCTCCTGCTCATTGGTCCTGTGGAAACCGTCAACTCGACGCAGACGCGCGCCGTGGTGCTCGGGCAGAAGATTGCGATTTCGCCTTCGGACGGGGTCGCGGTCGGCGATACCGTAGCTGTCTATGGCACGGAGTCCGCGGACGGCACTATCCAGGCGACGAAGGTGCAGGCGGAGGGGTTGTATGTCGCTGGCGCGACTACGGTGTTCCTCGCCGGCGTGGTGCAGAAGGTTCAGCCCGCTGTTGGGCACGCCGTGGTGAACGGACTCACCGTGGATCTAACGGCGGCCATGGCGCAAGGGGCTGTGTCGCTTACTGTTGGCAGCAAGCTGCAGATCATGGGTACCCAGCCGGTGGGGCGTGGGACCCTGGTAGTCAATGGCATCAGCGGCGGCGGGTTGAGCGCTAATGGGATCAGTGGCGGGGGGCTCAATGCGACTGGCGCTAATGGGATTAGCGGTGGTGGATTGAGCGCCAATGGCATCTCGGGCGGTGGACTCAGCGCGAACGGGATCAGTGGTGGTGGCTTGAGCGCCAATGGCATCTCGGGCGGTGGACTCAGCGCGAACGGGATCAG
>Ga0070665_100002506_pt1 | contig 20195 bp, 20 predicted proteins | sample KBSS13metaG_FD_65862 | JGI IMG/M metagenome (GOLD analysis project Ga0070665, IMG submission 65862) | Switchgrass rhizosphere microbial communities from Kellogg Biological Station, Michigan, USA - KBS S1-3 metaG | ecosystem: Host-associated > Plants > Roots > Rhizosphere > Soil ...
AGCCTCTCCGGCGCACGCAACGACCTGCGCTCCGGCCGTCACGTCCTGCGTCACGACATGAGCTACGGCGCCGCCATCGATGCGCTGAGCGCGAAGCCGAGCGACGCGGAGGCGGCGCCGGTCATCAACGTCACGATCCCCGAAGGCCGGACGCGCCGCGACATCGCCGCGATCGCGCAGAAGGCGGGGCTGCAGGGCAGCTACATGGACGCCACGGCCAAGGCGCCGGCCGACTTCAGCCTGCGCCGCTACGGCGCACCCGCCGACAGCACCCTCGAGGGCTTCCTGTTCCCGGCGACGTACGAGCTGCGCGACGGCGCGAGCTCCGCGACGCTCCGCAACCGCCAGCTCGACGCCTTCCGCACGAACTTCGCCAAGGTGAACATGACGGCCGCGCGGCGCCGCAACCTCGACCCCTACGAGGTCCTCATCATCGCCTCGATGATCGAGCGCGAGGCGCGGGTTGCGAAGGAGCGCCCGATCATCGCCGCGGTCATCCAGAACCGCCTCCGCGAGAACCTCCCGCTGGGCATCGACGCGACGATCCGGTACGCGACGAACAACTGGTCCAAGCCGCTCACGCAGAGCGAGCTGAAGCGCGACTCGCCCTACAACACGCGCCTGAACCGCGGGCTGCCGCCGGGGCCGATCGGCAACCCGGGACTCGCATCGATCCAGGCCGCCGCGAACCCGGCCAAGCGCGACTACCTGTACTACGTCGTCAAGCCCGGCACGTGCGGCCAGCACGCGTTCTCCAGCAGCGACGCGCAGTTCGAGAAGGACGTCGCGGCCTACGACGCCGCGCGCCAGGCGAACGGCGGCAAGTCCCCGACGAAGTGCTGACACGCCTCGGCGTCTTCGGCTGGCCCGTCGCCCACAGCCGCTCGCCGGCCATGCACCGCGCGGCCCTGGCCGCCGCGGGCCTCCAGGACTGGAGCTACCAGCGGCTACCGGTGCCGCCCGAGCTCTTCGCGGAGACGGCCCGCGCGCTCGGCGCCGCCGGCTTCCGCGGGGCGAACGTGACGATCCCGCACAAGGAGGTCGCGCTCGCGATCGCCGACGACGCCTCCGACTCGGCGCGGGCGATCGGGGCGGCGAACACGCTCACCTACGGCGAGGACGGCGCGATCCACGCCGACAACACCGACGCGCCGGGCCTCCTCGACGCGATCGAGGGGCGGCCCCGCGAGACGGCGGTGGTCCTCGGCGCGGGCGGGAGCGCGCGCGCCGTGGTGTGGGCGCTGCGCACATCCGGCACGCACGTGCAGATCTGGAACCGCACGGCCGAGCGCGCCGCCGGGCTCGGCGTCGAGGTCCTCCCCGCCGACGGACCTCTCCCGGCGGCCGATCTGCTCGTCAACTGCACGAGCGTGGGTCTCAGCGATCCGTCCAGGACTTTCAAGCAACTGCCGGTTTCTCCCGATGCGATGGGCACGTACCCGACGGTGGTGGACCTGGTCTACCGGCCCGGCGGAACGGCACTCGAGCTCGCTGCGCGTGAGCGCGGAGTGACGGTCGTCGGCGGGCTGGAGATCCTCGTTCGCCAGGGTGCGCACTCGTTCACCGCGTGGACTGGGAGGTCTCCCGACCTCGCGGTGATGCGCGCTGCAGTGCTCGACCCCCCGTGACCGACTCCACCGCCCACCTGCACCCCGAGTCCGACGGCGCCGCCGTGGCGCCGCCGCTCCAGGACGTCAGCCTCCCGCCCGAGGAGCGCGACGGGTGGGACGGCGTCACGAAGCCCCGCCGCCGCACCGGCGGGCCGCGGTTCCTCACCGACGTCATCGTTGAGCTCGAGCTCTGCGACGCGGACAAGGTCGAGGCGGCGATCGCCACGGCCCGCACCGCCGGCAGCACGCCCGAGCAGGAGCTGCTCGCGTCCGGCGCGCTCAGCCACGACAACCTCGCACGCGCCCTCGCCGAGCGTCACGGCCTGGAGCACATCGACCTCACCGCGTTCCAGATCGACATGGCCGCGGCCGGGTTGATCTCGACGACGGCGGCACGGCGCTACGACGCGGTGCCGGTGGCCTACCGCGGCGAGCGCACGCTGCTCGTCGCGATGGCCGATCCGGCGAACGTGGTCGCGATGGACGACATCGCGATCATGACCGGCATGGAGATCCGCCCGGCGGTCGCCAGCCGGGAGGATCTGCAGGCTCTCGTCGGTCGCCTGGGGCGCATGGAGGACGTCGTCCCCGAGATGGACGGCCCCGAGCACGAGTTCGGCCAGGCCGAGATCGTCGATCTGCGCGAGACGGTCGACGACGCGCCGATCATCAAGCTCGCGAACCAGATCATCGCCCAGGCGGTGGAGCAGGGCGCGTCGGACATCCACCTCGAGCCGGAGATGGACTCGATGCGCGTCCGTCTGCGCATCGACGGCGTGCTGAACGAGGCCCAGATCGTGCCGCGGGCGATGGTCGCCGGCGTCGTGAGCCGCATCAAGGTCATGGCCGAGCTGGACATCGCCGAGCGGCGCGTCCCGCAGGACGGCCGCGTCGGGCTGAGCATCGACGGCCATCACGTCGACCTCCGCGTGGTCACCCTCCCGAGCGTGCACGGCGAGTCGGTCGTCATGCGCATCCTCGACAAGGAGTCGGTGGTCATGGACCTCGACCGCCTGGGGATGGGGGAGGACGATCGCCGCCGCTTCGAGCGAGCGATCCACGAGCCCTACGGCGCGGTCCTCGTCACCGGCCCGACCGGCTCGGGCAAGTCGACCTCGCTCTACGCGGCGCTCGGCGTCCTGAACACGCCGGAGAAGAACATCGTCACGATCGAGGACCCCGTCGAGTACCAGCTCGAGGGCGTCACGCAGGTGCAGGTCAACCCGCGCGCCGGCCTCGGCTTCGCCACAGGCCTGCGGGCGATGATGCGCGCCGATCCCGACATCATCATGGTCGGCGAGATCCGCGACCGCGAGACGGCACAGATCGCCGTCGAGGCGGCGCTCACCGGCCACCTCGTCCTCTCGACGCTGCACACGAACGACGCCGCGACAGCCATCACCCGCCTCGTGGAGATGGGCGTCGAGCCGTTCCTCGTCGCCAGCTCGATCGGCTGCGTCGTCGCCCAGCGCCTCGCCCGCACGCTCTGCCAGCACTGCAAGCAGCGCGCGATCATCCCCGTCGCGACGCTGCGCGCCAACGGCTTCCCGTCGTGGCTCGACGTCGAGGCCTACGAGCCCGTCGGGTGCGCCCGCTGCAACGGGAGCGGCTACAAGGGCCGCCTCGGCCTGTACGAGGTGATGGTGATGACGGAGGAGATCCGCGGCCTGGCCATCGAGCGCGCGCCCGCCGACAAGATCATCGAGGTCGCGGTGCGCGACGGCATGCGCCGGCTTCGCGAGGACGGCCTGCACAAGGTCATGCTCGGCCGCACCTCGCTCGCCGAGGTCGCGCGGGTCACGGGGACGACGTAGTCCGCTCCGGCGTCGCGGCCGCGACGCCGTCGCGGCTGAAGCGGTCGCCGTCGCCGCGTGTCCGCGAAGGGAACGCGCGCGCCGAGAACTCCTCCCACGGCATGCCCTGCGCATCCGGGTTGCCCCGCGCGACCCGCGACCCGAGCCAGCACAGCGCGAACGCGAACGGGATCGTCACGATCGCCGGGATCGACAGCGGCCAGATCGCGTCGCCCTTGCCCATGACGTCCGGACCGAGCACGACGAGGACGAGGCTGAGCGTCAGCCCGCCGACGATGCCCCACGTCGCTCCGATGCGGTTGAACCCCTTCCAGTAGATGGAGAGGACGACGACCGGCATCGTCGTGGCCGCCGCGATCGAGAAGGCGACGTTGGCCAGGAAGGCGACGTTGAGGTCCTTCGCGCCGAGCGCCAGCACGATCGCGACGACCGCGATGCCGACACCCGCCAGGCGGCTCACCTGCAGCTGACGGCGCTCGTCGACCTCGCCGCGCTTGAGGACGTTCGTGTAGAGATCGTGCGCGGCGGCGCCGGAGGCCGCGATCGCCAGCCCCGCCAGCACCGCGAGCACGGTCGCGATGACGACGCCGGCGACGAGCGCGAACAGCACGTCGCCGCCGACTGCCTGCGCCAGCGCGGTCGCCGCCGAGTTGCCGGCCGGGTTCGCGGCGGTGATCGCGTCGCGCCCGACCTCGTTCGCTGCTGCGAAGCCGAAGATCGGCAGCAGCAGGAAGAACACGGCGAAGATCCACATCGCACCCTGTGCCGAGGAGCGCGCGGCGCGCCCGTCGCGGACCGTGAGGAAGCGCACCATGATGTGCGGCATCCCCATCATCCCGAGGACGAGGCCCATGTTCAGGGAGATGAAGTTCCACGACACCGTGCTGTCGGACCGGTCGACGCGCATGACGTCGTCGCCCATCTGCGCCGCTGCCTCCTTCATCGGACCGAGCGGGTTCCACCCGGTCCGGGAGATCACGACGACGAAGAGCGTCAGCACCATGACGAGGAGCAGGCTCGTCTTGAAGATCTGGATGTAGGTCGCGCCGACCATGCCGCCCACGACCGTGTAGAGGGTCATGAGCCCGCCGAGGATGACCACGGCGACCGCGAAGTCGATGTGCAGCAGCGCGCTGGCAACGAGCCCCGACCCGACGAACTGCACGACCATGAACACGGTGCTGATGACGAGCGTCGTCACCGCGATCGCGCCGCGCAGGCCGCGGCCGTCGAAGCGGGTCGCGACGGCGTCCGCGAGCGTGAAGCGCCCGAGGTTGCGCAGCGGCTCGGCGACGAGCAGCACGATGAGCAGGAACGCGGTCGACAGGCCGATGCCGAGCAGGAAGCCCGTCATGCCGGTGAGCGCGACGGCGCCCGTGATACCGAGGAACGACGCGGCGGAGATCTGGTCGCCGGCGAGCGCGAGCCCGTTCTGCCAGGCGGAGAGCCTGCGGCCCGCGACGTAGTGGTCGCCCGTGTCGACGTTGCGGCGCTTCGCGTAGGCGGTGATGCCGATCGTCGTGGCGATGAGCACGCAGACGATGGCGACGGGGAGCGGCTCCATCGTCAGCCCCGCTCGGCGCGGTCGGCCCAGCGGCAGTAGACGACAGCCGCGAGCGTCGCTCCGACGATCTCGACGATGCCGATCAGGTAGACGACGCCGATGCCGCCCGTCACGCCGTCGAGCGCCGGCGTCGCCACCGCGAGCACCGGGAAGACGAAGAACAGCACGATCGTGGCCAGAGCGCCGAACAGCGCCACGCGCTTGCGCGCGCGCACAGAGTGGTCCATGGTCCCCTCCCGCAGGGTTCGTACCCCGGCGGGACTACCCGACGTGTCGAGGAGCTAGACGCCTGCGCCGTAGGGCGGGATGTTGCGTTGCGCGGAGCTGCGCGGGTCGTCGGGCGTCGGTGGCCGCTCGGCCGCCTCCGTCGTCTCGGTGAGCACCCGCGGCGGCGTCACGATCTCGAGCTTGCCGTCGGGGCGCCGCCGCATGACGACCTTCCCCGCGAGCAGCTCGCCGGGGTCGGCGCGGCCGGATGGATCGTGATGGGGCATGGCTACTCCACCGCCGCCGGCGGCGTGCGGTCGAAGCCCGCAGCGCGGTAGGCGTCGTGTTCGTCGAGGGTCTCGCTCTCCAGGAGCGCGTGCGCGAGGTTGTCGAGACGCTCGCGGTTCTCGTTCAGCAGTCGCAGGGCGCGCTCGTAGCACTCCTCCACGATCGTGCGGACCTCGGCGTCGACGATCTGGCGGGTCTCCTCCGACGGGCCGCTGCCGGTCCCCGGGAAGAGGACGGGGTCGTCGCCGGGGCCGGGGAGGACGCTCACGAGGCCGATGCGGTCCGACATGCCCCAGCGCCCGACCATCTGGCGCGCGATGTTCGTGACCTGCTCGAGGTCGGACTCCGCGCCGGTCGTGACGTTGCCGTAGACGATCTCCTCCGCCGCGCGCCCGCCGAGCGCGCCGACGATCCGACCGCGCAGGTAGCGCTCGTCGTAGCCGTAGCGGTCGCTCTCGGGCGACTGGAACGTCACGCCCAGCGCCCGCCCGCGCGGCACGATCGACACCTTGCGGACCGGGTCGGCGCCCGGCTCGAGCATGCCGAGGACGGCGTGGCCGGACTCGTGGAAGGCCGTGCGCTCGCGCTCCTCCATCGAGAGGGTGATCCGCCGCTCGGCGCCGAGGATGATCCGCTCGAGTGCGTCCGTGAGGTCGCCGAGCTGGACCCGGTCGTGCTCGCGCCGGGCGGCCGTCAGGGCCGACTCGTTGATGAGGTTGCGGAGGTCGGCGCCGACCATGCCCGGCGTCGTGGCGGCGATGGCGTCGAGGTCGACGTCGTCGGCCAGCGGCACGGAGCGGGTGTGGACCGCGAGGATCTTGCGACGGCCGTCCTTGTCGGGCGGGTTCACGACGACGCGGCGGTCGAAGCGCCCGGGGCGCAGGAGCGCGGAGTCCAGGACCTCGGGGCGGTTCGTCGCCGCGATGACGATGACGCCCTCCGTGCCGGTGAAGCCGTCCATCTCCGTGAGGATCTGGTTCAGCGTCTGCTCGCGCTCGTCCGAGCCGCCGAATGAGCTCGAGCCGCGCGAGCGGCCGATGGCGTCGAGCTCGTCGATGAAGATGATCGCCGGGGCGGCCTTCTTGGCCTGGTCGAAGAGGTCGCGGACGCGGGAGGCGCCCACGCCGACGACCATCTCGATGAACTCCGACGCGCTGAGCGAGAAGAACGGCACCTCGGCCTCGCCGGCCACGGCGCGCGCCAGCAGCGTCTTGCCGGTGCCGGGGGGTCCGGACAGCAGGACGCCCTTGGGTATCGCCGCGCCGAGGACCCGATAGCGGTCCGGGTTCTTGAGGAAGTCGACGATCTCGACGAGCTCCTCCTCGGCCTCGTCGATGCCCTCGACGTCGTCGAACGAGACGCGCTGGGCGGTCGGCTCGTAGCGCTTGGCGCGCGATCGGCCGAGACCGCTGAGCCCGCCGGCGCCGCCGGCGGTGGCGGCCCTCCGAGCGATCCAGATGAAGAACCCGACGAGCAGCAGCGTCGGCCCGAAGTAGATGAACAGCGTCGCGAGCGTGCCCGGGCCCGCGTCCGGGTTCTCGGCGTCGACCGTCACGTCCTTGGCCTGCAGCTGCGCGAACAGGTCGTCGTCGGAGGCGAAGGTCGGCCGGACGGTCTCGAAGTCCTTGTCGGCCTTCTCGTCCTTGCTCGGGCTGACGGCCTTCTTGAACTGGCCCTTGATCTGCTCGCCGCGCCCGTCGACCTTCAGGACGTTGCCGGCGTCGACCTGGTCGAGGAAGAACGTGTAGGGGACGTCGACCCGCGTGGTCCGCGGCGTGAAGAGCTGCGCGAACAGGATGTTGAACGCGAGGAGGGCGAGGATGAGGTAGATCCAGCGGCGGCCGAACGGCGGCCCGCTCATGCGGCGGCGGTTGCCTCCGTCGCCGCCCGTGGGCTCGCGTTCACCCTCCACCCGCCAGGGTGTCGGGCGCTCGTCCTTCTTCGGGGGCTGGGTCCTCGGGGCGGGGGATGGGGCCATTGGGGGTCCTTCGATCATACGGTCGTCCATCAAGAAGGCCTGAAGAGCACGTCGCCGACCCTCCCGGTCGATCACCGGGACGTGTCCTTCGACTTCGCCGAACTCCTCATGGAGGTCCTGCACCGCCGGGCCTCCGACCTCCACGTGACCGCCGGCCAGCATCCGGTCATCCGGGTCCGCGGTCGCCTCGTGCAGCTGGAGGACTACCCCGTCCTGACGACGGTCGCGACGCGCGAGGTCATCTACTCGATCCTCACGAACGACCAGCGCCAGCGCCTGGAGACGGACTGGCAGCTCGACTTCGCCTACGCCATCCCCGGCGTCGCCCGCTTCCGCGTCAACGCGTACGTCCAGCGCCAGGCGATCTCCGCCGCGTTCCGGCTCATCCCGCAGGAGCTGCCGAGCATCGACGACCTCGGCCTGCCGGCGGTGCTCCATGACTTCGCGCGCCGTCCGCGCGGCATGGTCCTCGTCACCGGCCCGACGGGCTCGGGCAAGTCGACCTCGCTCGCCGGGATCATCGACGAGATCAACCGCACGCGCGAGGAGCACATCCTCACGATCGAGGACCCGATCGAGTTCCTCCACAAGCACAAGAAGTGCATCGTCAACCAGCGCGAGATCGGCTCGGACGCCCAGTCCTTCGCCAGTGCGCTGAAGGGCGCGCTGCGCCAGGACCCCGATGTGATCCTCGTCGGCGAGATGCGCGACCTGGAGACGATCCACACCGCGCTGACCGCGGCGGAGACCGGCCACCTCGTCTTCGCGACCCTGCACACGCAGGACACGCCGCAGACGATCGACCGCATCATCGACGTCTTCCCGCCCGAGCAGCAGCAGCAGGTCCGGGTGCAGCTGTCGGTCGCCCTGCAGGGCATCGTCACGCAGCAGCTGCTGCCGACGCTTGACGGCTCGGGCCGCATCGCCGCCTGCGAGGTCCTCGTGCCGACCCCCGCGATCCGCAACCTGATCCGCGAGGGCAAGACCCACCAGATCTACTCGTCGCTGCAGACCGGCGCGAACATGGGCATGCAGACGATGGACACGGCCCTGGCGCAGCTCGTGCGCTCCGGCCAGATCAGCGCGAAGCTCGCCGAGAGCCGGTCGACCACCCCCGAGGAGCTGCGCCGCCTGCTGGGCATGGCGCTGCACGCCGCGTAACGGTCATGAGCGCCACGTACGTCTTCAAGGCCATCGACCTCGTCGGTGTCCAGAGCAAGGGGGAGCTGGACGCGGACTCCAAGCAGGCCGTCAACGACCAGCTGAAGTCCCGCGGCCTCATCGTCCTCGACATCGCCGAGAAGCGCAGCTCCAAGGAGATCAAGCTCCCTTGGGCCAACCGGGTCAAGTCGGCCGATCTGACGATCATGACCCGCCAGCTCTCGACCATGGTGTCGAGCGGCATGACGATCCTCCGCGCCCTGTACGTGCTGGAGGCGCAGACCGAGAGCGACGCGCTCAAGGAGACCCTCGTCGTCGTCCGCAAGGACGTGGAGGCCGGCCTCCCGCTGAGCGACGCGCTCGAGCGTCACCCGAAGGTGTTCGACCCACTGTTCGTCGCGATGACCCGCGCCGGCGAGACCGGCGGCGTGCTCGACAGCGCGCTCATCCGCGTCGCCGACCAGCTCGAGAAGGCCGATGCGCTTCGCCGCCAGGTCAAGAGCGCCATGACCTACCCCACGGTGATCATCACCTTCGCGATGATCGTCGTCCTCGCGCTCGTGACGTTCCTCGTCCCGGTCTTCGCGGGCATCTTCAAGGAGTTCGGCGGTCAGCTCCCGCTCATCACGCGCGTCACCGTCGCGGCGTCGGACTTCGTCAAGGGCTACTGGTACGTGCTCATCGCGGGCACCGCCGGCGCGATCTTCGGCTTCCGCAAGTTCAAGAAGTCCCCGCGCGGCCGCGAGATCCTCCAGCGCGCGATGCTCAAGGCGCCGATGAAGATCGGCGACATCGTCCAGAAGGTCGCCCTGGCCCGCTGGTCGCGGACCTTCTCGGCGCTCATCACGGCCGGCGTGCCGCTCCTCGCGGCGCTGGACATCGTCGGCAAGACGGCGGGCAACGTCGTCGTCGAGCAGGCGATGGACAAGGTCGTCGAGAGCGTCAAGAGCGGCGGCACGATCGCCGGCCCGCTCAAGGAGAGCTCCGTGTTCCCCTCGATGGTCGGCCACATGGTCGGGGTCGGCGAGGAGACGGGCGCACTGGACGCGATGCTCTCGAAGATCGCGGACTTCTACGAGGACCAGGTCGCGGCGGCCGTCAAGTCGCTCACCGCGATCATCGAGCCGATCATGATCATCGTGGTCGGGGCGATCGTCGGCTTCATCGTCATCGCGATGTACATGCCGATGTTCTCGCTGTACGACCAGATCAAGTAGCTCGCGCCACACTGTCCCCTCGGCAACGAGGTCGGGCAGAGGGTGCGAGATGATCGAAGCGATCGCTGGGATGCCGGACGGCACGATCGGGTTCCGCGTGTGGGGGAAGGTGACCGCCGCGGACTACGACGACGTGCTGATCCCGGCGCTGCGCGAGGCCATGGAGGAGCGGGGCGAGGTGCGCCTCGTCTTCCAGGCCGGCCCGGAGTTCGAGGCCTTCACCCTCGGGATGATGGGTGCCGACGTCACGACCGGGCTCGGTCTCGGCGTCAAGCACTGGTCGGCCTGGAAGCGCATGGCCGTGGTGACCGACGTCGAGTGGCTGCGGCACAGCATGCAGATGCTCGGCTGGATGACGCCGGGCGAGGCGCGGCTGTTCGGGCTCGAGGAGATCGACGACGCCAAGGCATGGGTGGCCGGCTGACGGCAGGAACGGCGCCCGCCAACCCGAACCCCCACTCGTCATGGCCGAGGACACCCGCGTCGAACGACGGCTCGACCGCGCTGTCGCACGTGCGACCACGCCGCGGGGAGCCGCCATGGTCATCGCCACGGTGTCGACCACCATCACGGTCATCGCGGGCGTCCTCATGACGGTCGTCGACCCGAACTTCTCCACGATCGGCCAGGGACTCTGGTGGGCAGCGCAGACCGTCACGACCGTCGGCTACGGCGACGACGTCCCGACGAGCTTCGGTGGGCAGCTCGTCGCCGTGCTCGTCATGCTCCTCGGCGTTGCGTTCCTCACCGTCGTGACCGCCTCCATCACGAGCTCGTTCGTCGAACGTTCCCGCCGTGACCGTGGGCCCACGGAGGCGGAGACGGCGACCGCCGAGCAGCTCCGCCGGCTCGACCAGAGGCTCGAGCGCATCGAAGCCGCTCTGCGACGGTCGTCGTCGGACTGACTGGTGTCGTGATCCGAAGTTCGGTGCAGCCGGTGGATGCCGAATCGCGATAACGGCGCCGCCGGGTGCCCGCGAACTTGACTCACGACACTCGCGGCGCGCTACCAGAGGCCGCGCATCAGGTCGCTCGCCCATCGGGCTCGGCGACGTCCCCGCGCGGCGGGAGGCCGCGCATGCAGGGCTTGAGATCGAGGACCGGGGTGCCGTCGACGGCATCGAGCCCCTCGACGTCGACGTCGAGCCCGCGCACTGCCACGAGGCGACAGACCGACGTCCAGAGGCGGTTGGGGCGGTCCTTCGCGCGCTGGGCGAAGATGCCGACCTCGGGCCGCGCGTTGTTGCCGCGGGGACGCCGCGCGCCCGTGTGGACGCCCGGAGGATCGACGCGGAAGAGGACCTCGACGTGGGAGAACGCGTCGAGGCCGCGCAGCGCGTCGGGCGTGAAGCGCAGCGGATCGAGGCGGATCGTCGCGCGCTCGGCGGCCCGGTCGTCGTCGCGGACGTCCGCGCGCCCGCCGACGATGTGGCCGATCGGCCGGATGCCGTCCGGCGGCTCGGGCGGCGGGAGCAGCTCCACGACGCGGCTGGTGCCCGTCCCGGCCTCGGACTCCCACGCCCACACCTCCTCCATCGCCAGCCGGCCGTCCTGGAGGCCGGTGATGACCGATGTGCATCGACCGGTCGCGGTGGACCCGTCCAGGCGCACCTGCGCGTAGCGGAACCGCAGCTCGTCGCCGTCGCGCGTCCCGACGAGGTTGCCGACGCGGACGGCGCCGCCGGCGTAGCGCGCCTCGATGAGGCCGTCGGGCGCCTCGCGGGGGTGGAACACCGTGGCGGGACCGACGTCGCCGCCCGCGACGTCGCCGTCGGACGCGAACGCGCGGCCGTCGAGGGAGGGGTGGCTGGGCACGCGCGGACGATACGCTTGGCGGGTGGTGAACGACGCCTCGTTGAAGGCGATCGTGGACTGCGTGGCCGAGCCTGTCTGGGTCGTCGACCACCACGGGGTCGTGCTGCTCGCCAACCCGGCGGCGATCGCCACCCTGGGGTACGACGACCCGTCCGAGCTGCAGGGCCGGAACGGGCACGACACGGTCCACTACAGGCACCCGGACGGCACCCCGTTCCCGGCCGCCGAGTGCCGCGTGATCCTGCCCGCCACCACCGGCGAGCCGGAGCACTCCGACGAGGACTGGTTCATCCGCAGGGACGGGACGATGTTCCCCGTCTCGTACACCTCGATCCCCATCGACCTCCCGACGGGGCGCGGGGTGGTGGTCACGTTCGTCGACATGACGGCGCAGCGCGAGGCCGAGCAGGCGCTGCGCGAGCGCGACGCCATCCTCGCGCGCGTCGCCCAGCCCGTCTGGGTCGTCGACCACCGCGGTCGCTTCCGCTACGCCAACCCGGCCGCGCTGGCCGCGCTGGGCTACGAGCACCCGTCCGAGCTCGTCGGCAGGCCGGGGCACGACACCGTCCACTACAAGTACCCCGACGGCAGCCCGTATCCGGAGGAGGACTGCCGGGTCGCACAGGCGCGCCACGCCGGCGAGACGCTGCACGAGCGCCAGGACTGGCTCGTGCGCAAGGACGGGTCGATCGTCCGGATCTCCTACTCGACCGCGCCGTTCGACCTGCCCGACGGCCTCGGCGCGGTGACCGCGTGGACCGACATCGAGGAGCATCTGCGGGCGGACGAGGCCGCGCGCGAGCGCGACGTCGCCGCCGCGCGCGCGGCGGAGCTGAGCGCTGCGCGCCGCCGCATCATCGAGGCGGCCGACGCCGCTCGCGCCCAGGTCACCCGCGACCTCCACGACGGCGCGCAGCAGCAGTTCGTCAGCGCGCTGCTGTCGATGCAGATGGCCGAGGGGCGCTCCGACTCGGACCCGGCTGCCGCCGCCGCCTTCCGCGGAGCCGCGGCGGAGCAGACGCGCGAGGGGCTCGCCGACCTGCGCGACCTCGCCGCGGGCATCCATCCGAGCGTCCTGACCGACCAGGGCCTGCACGCGGCGGTCGACGCGCTCGCGTCGCGGCTGCCGATCCCGGTGACGGTCGTGGCGAACCTCGAGGGCCGGCGCCTGCCGGAGCCCATGGAGGCGAGCCTGTACTTCTTCGTCTCCGAGGCGCTGGCGAACGTCGTCAAGCACGCGGGGGCCACCCACGCGGAGGTCCGGCTGCGCGTCGAGGACGACCTCGTCCTCGAGGTCCACGACGACGGCGTCGGCGGCGCGGCGCCCGCCGGAGGGACCGGCCTGGCCGGGCTCGCCGATCGGATCGCCGCGCTGGACGGCGACCTCGTGGTGGCGAGCGTGCCGGGGGAGGGGACGACCCTGCACGCCACCGTTCCGCTCGTCTGACCCCCATGGTTGACAGGCAGCCGTGCGGCTGCCTAAATAGGCAGCCAGATGGCTGCATCTCCTGATCCCGGGACCGACGACGTGTTCCGCGCGCTCGCCGACCCGACGCGCCGCGCGCTGCTCGACAGCCTCCGGGCCCGCAGGGGACAGACGCTGCGCGAGCTGTGCGCGGGCACCGACATGGCGCGTCAGTCCGTCAGCAAGCACCTCGCGGTGCTCGAGAGCGCGGGTCTCGTCACGAGCGTCCGCAGGGGCCGGGAGAAGCTGCACTACGTGAACGCCGCCCCGATCAACGCGATCGCGGAGCGGTGGATCAGCCGGTACGACCAGGCGCGTGTCGAGGTCCTCGCGGACCTCAAGCGCGCCGTGGAGGACACACCCATGACCAAGCCCGCCTTCGTCTACACGACGTACGTCCACGCGACTCCGGAGCGCCTCTGGCAGGCGCTGACCGACCCGGCGTTCACCCAGCGCTACTGGCGCACGTCGCTGCACACCGACTGGCAGGTCGGCTCGACGATGACCTGGGAGAACCACGGCGTCACGATCGAGGACCCGGAGCAGGTCGTCCTGGAGGCGGACCCGTTCCGCAGGCTGTCGTACTCCTGGCACACCATGACGCCGGAGCTCGCGAAGGTCGTCGGGCTCGACGAGGACACCTTCCGGGCGGTGGCGAGCGAGCCGCGGTCGCAGGTCACGTTCGAGCTCGAGCCGCAGGGGGAGGTGACCCGGCTGACCGTGATCCACGACGGGTTCGACGACGACAGCGTCATGCACGGGCTCATCAGTGGCGGCTGGCCGCACGTCATCTCGGACCTCAAGACCCTCCTGGAGACCGGCGCGACGCTGCCGGCGACCGTCCCCGCGTAGGGGGTCAATGCAGCACCGTGCACCCGCGCGCCTCGAGCGCGCGGGCCGGTGCGGGCAGGTCCGGGAAGAACGGCGTCCAGCGCAGGTCGAGCTTCTCCAGCCGCTCGAGACCGGCCAGCTCGTCCGGGAGCGAGCGCAGCGGGTTCGCGCGGAGGTCCAGGGTGCGAAGTCGCTCCAGCCCACCCAGGTCCGGCGGCAGCCCGGTCAACGCGTTGCCGCGCAGGTCGAGGACGCGCAGGTCGCCCAGGGCGCCGATCGATGCGGGCAGTGCCGTGAAGCGGTTGCCGGGGGTGTGCAGCTCGCGCAGCGCGCTCAGGGCGCCGATCTCGTCGGGCAGCACGGTGAGCGCGTTGCGCTGCAGCCGGAGCTCGACGAGCGATCCGAGCTCACCGATCCACGCGGGCAGTGCGGTGAGGAGGTTGGCGTCGATGCCGAGGTACCGCAGGCGCTGCAGCGACCGGACGCCGCCGGGCAGCTCGGACAGCTGGTTCTCGCCGAGGTAGAGGATCTCCAGCGCCTCCAACCGAGCCAGCTCCTCCGGGACCGCGCGGAGGCGGTTGTGGGCGGCGTCGAGCGTCGTCAGACCCGTGAGCCGGCCGACGTCGGGCGGGAGCTCGGTGAGCTCCATGTCCGCCACGACGAGCCGCAGCAGGTCGTCGCGGTCCCACACGGAGGCGGGAATCGACCGGCGGCCGCGCAGATCGAGGTCTGGAAGGGTTCGCTGCATGATCATCTCCACCATGAACGACCTCCCGGGCTATGACATCCAGGAGGTCCACGGTGAGGTCTTCGGCCTCACCGTGCGCTCGCGGAACGTGGGCTCCCAGATCGGCGCATCGTTCAAGTCGCTGGTCGGGGGCGAGCTGAAGGGCATGACGAAGATGCTGGCCGAGGGCCGCGACCACGCGACGCAGCGCGTCACGGAGGAGGCCGAGGCGAAGGGGGCGAACGCGATCCTCGCGTTCCGCTTCGACACCTCCGAGCTCGGCACGACGTGGACGGAGATCTGCGCGTACGGCACGGCGGTCACGGCGGTCAAGCGGGCGTAGCCTCCCTGGGGTGCAGCTCCAGGGCATCCACCACATCAGCGCCATCACCGGGGACGCGCGGCGCAACGTCGACTTCTACACGCGCGTCCTCGGGATGCGGCTCATCGCGAAGACGGTCAACCAGGACGACCCGAGCGTGTATCACCTGTTCTACGGCGATGAGGAGGCGCACGCCGGGGCGGACCTCACGTTCTTCGAGTACCCCCTCGCGAAGCCCGGCCGTGCGGGCGCCGGGATGATCCATCGGATCGTCCACCGCGTCGGCTCGCCGGAGTCGCTCGCGTACTGGGCCGACCGGCTGCAGGCCGAGGGCACCCCGGTCGAGCGCGACGAGAACGGCGTGCGCTTCGCGGACCCCGAGACGCTCGGCCACGAGCTGGTGGTCGACACGAGCGGCGACCCGGCGCTCACGGCCGCGCACCCGGAGGTCCCCGCGGAGCACGCGCTACGCGGCTTCGAGGGCGTCCGGGCCTACAGCGCCGCGCCCGACCGCTCCGCCGCGCTCCTGGAGCGCGTGCTCGGCGCACAGCGGTCCGCCGACGGTCGCTTCGAGCTGCGCGGCGACCTGCGCGGCGGCTGGATCGCCTTCGATCCGGCCCCCGCCGAGCCCGGACGCCAGAGCGCGGGCATCGTCCACCACGTGGCGTGGGGGACGTACGACGCCGACCTGCCGACCTGGATCGAGCGCATCGACGCGACGCGGCTGCCGAACTCCGGCTTCGTCGACCGCCACTACTTCCACTCGCTCTACGTCCGCGAGCCGGGCGGCGTCCTCTACGAGCTCGCCACGCAGGAGCCGGGCTTCCTCGTCGACGGCCTCTCCGTCGAGGAGCTCGGCGGCAGGATCATCCTGCCGCCGTTCCTCGAGGACAGGCGTGCGGAGGTCGAGGCGCGGCTGACGCCGCTGCCCGACCCGCGCGCGGACTGGGCTACTCCCACTCCCCGGCGATCGCCCCCGGACGCGTGAGCGCCCAGATGACCCACACGCAGAGCGCGATCACGATGATCGCCCACAGCGGGTAGTACGGGATGAAGAAGAAGTTCTCCACCGCGGCGAGGATCGCCAGGAAGATCGCGGCCATCCCGGCCCACGTCTTGCCGCCGATCAGGCCGACGCACGTGCCGATGAGCAGCACGCCGATGATGAGGTGGATCACGCCCCAGGCGGACGTGTCCAGGTTGAACGTGTAGTGGCGGGCGACGACGAAGAAGTCGTCGTTGAAGACGGCCGTGAGCCCGGCGATGATCTGGAAGATCCCGATGAGGCCGAGCATCGATGCGGCGAAGGTGACACCACCCATCGCCCAGCCGGACGGCTGGGGCTGGCGGGGGGGAACAGCGCTCATCTGATCAAGCTCCTTGGGCAGGGGGCGGACACCGGGATGCTCTGCGCCCGCCGGGCCGTCATGCATCGCCCGGTCCGGGTGATTCGAGCGCCTCGCATGCCCAGAAGGGCACACGGTCACGATGACGATCGCGGCGGACAGTGGCGCGGGCTGGAGCGGAACCGCCGCAGGCGCAGCGCGTTGCCGACGACCGACACGCTCGACAGGCCCATGGCGGCGGCGGCGATCACGGGGCTCAGGACCCCGGCCGCCGCCAGCGGTAGGGCCGCGACGTTGTAGGCGAAGGCCCAGGCGAGGTTCTGGCGGATCGTCCGCAGCGTCGCGCGCGAGAGGCGGATCGCGTCCGGGACCGCGCGCAGGTCGCCGGAGACCATCGTGAGGTCGGACGCCTCGATCGCCGCGTCGGCGCCCGAGCCGACCGCCAGCCCGAGGTCCGCCTGGGCGAGCGCCGGCGCGTCGTTGACGCCGTCGCCCGCGACGGCGACGACGTGACCCGCCGCCTGCAGTCGCGACACCGCCGCCGCCTTGTCCGCGGGCAGGACCTCCGCGACCACGTCGTCGATGCCGACGACGGCCGCGACGGCCTCTGCGGTCGCGCGGTTGTCGCCGGTGAGCAGCACCGGCCGCAGGCCGAGCCGGCGGAGCGCGGCGACCGCGTCCGCGGACCCCGGCTTCACCGTGTCGGCGACGACGAGCACGGCGCGGACCTCGTCGTCCCAGGCAGCGAGGACGGCGGTCGCGCCGCGCTCCTCGGCGGCCCGCCGCGCGGTCTCCAACCCCGGTGGCACGGGGATCTCGAGGAAGGCGGCACGACCGGCGGCCACGCGGCGCCCGGAGACCTCGCCCGCCACGCCCGCGCCCGGCGTCGCCGCGAAGTCGTGGACGGCCGGCAGCAGGCCGAACTCGGCCCGCGCCGCCCGCGCGATCGCCTGGCCGACGGGGTGCTCGGAGGCGTCCTCCAGCGCGCCCACGAGCCGCAGCGCCTCGGAGCGGTCCTCGGCGACGACCTCGACGAGGCTCATGCGCCCGGTGGTGACCGTCCCGGTCTTGTCGAGCAGGACGGTGTCGACGTCTCGCGTGGACTCGAGGACCTCGGGGCCCTTGATGAGCAGACCCAGCTGCGCGCCGCGCGCGGTGCCGACCATGAGCGCGGTCGGCGTCGCGAGGCCCAGCGCGCAGGGGCAGGCGATGATGAGGACGGCAATCGCCGCGCTGATGGCGTCGGCCGCGCCCTGCCCGGCGACGAGCCAGCCCACGAGCGTCGCGAGTGCGAGCGCGACGACCGCGGGCACGAAGACGGCGGAGACGCGGTCGGCGAGCCGCTGCACCCTGGCCTTGCCCGACTGGGCCTCGGCGACGAGCCGCGCGATCTGCGCCAGCGCGGTGTCCGCGCCGACCCGGGTCGCGCGCACGACGAGACGCCCGCCGGCGTTCACGGAGCCGCCCGCGACGTCGTCGCCCGGGTGCTTCTCGACCGGGCGCGACTCGCCGGTGAGGATCGAGGCGTCGACGGCGGAGGACCCGTCCTCGACGACGCCGTCGGTCGCGACGCGCTCCCCGGGGCGCACGACGAACCGGTCGCCTGCGCGCAGGTCCTCGACCGGGACGCGGCGCTCGGTGCCGTCGGGCTCGAGCACCGCGACGTCGCGTGCGCCGGTGCGCAGGAGCGCCTCGAGCGCCGAGCTGGCGCGGCCACGGGCCCGCGACTCGAGAAGCCGGCCCGTGAGCACGAGCACCGTCACCACGGAGGCGACCTCGAGGTAGAGGTCCTCGGCGTCCGTCACGACGGCGGCGACCGACCACGTCCAGGCGGCCAGCGTCCCGATGGAGATGAGCGTGTCCATCGTCGCGGTGCGATGGCGCAGCCCGCGCCAGGCCTCGCGGTGGAACGGCCATGCGCCCCAGAGCACCACCGGCGTGGCGAGGAAGAGCGCGACGAGCTCCCAGCCCGCGAACTGCAGCGGGCCGATCATGGAGAGGGCGAGGACCGGAACCGCCAGCACCGTCGAGATCCGCAGGCGGATGCGCAGACCGCGCGCGTCGCCGGCGTCGGGCCGCGGGGCGCCCGGCAGCGTCGCGCCGTAGCCGGCGGACGCGACGGCATCGACGAGCTGCTCCGGGGCGACGGCCCCGTCGTCGAAGTCGACGGTGGCCCGCTCGGTCGCGTAGTTGACCGTGGCGGTGACGCCGTCCAGCCCGTTCAGCGTACGCTCGACCCGCGCGGCGCAGGACGCGCACGTCATCCCGGAGACTGGCAGTTCGAGGTGGGACATGAGGTGGGCCCGCAGGTACGCCGCGGGGGTATCCGAGTCTACCCCCTCAGGGTATTGGCGACCCTGCTCAGGCGAAGGCGGCGAGCAGGCTCCAGATGCCCACCAGCACGAGCACGACCGCGATGATCGTGTGTGTCGCCATCGACTTGATGCCGCGCCCGCGTTCCTGCGCGATCGCGACCAGCGCCTCGCGGCGGACGAGGAGGTACAGGCCGATCGCGATGGCGACGATCCCGAAGATGACGTCGACGACCATGCGCCGCATCCTCGCGCATGTCAGGGCAAGGGCGCTCCCAGGAGGACCGCGGCGGTCCCGGCCGCGCCGGCGGAGATCAACGTCGCGACGACCCCGGCGCGTCCCGACAGCAGCACGACGGCGCCCGCGCCGAGCACGGCGAGCTGCCACGTCTCGGTGAGCGCGAGCGCCAGCGGCACCGCCGAGCCCAGGATGGCTCCGATCGCCGCCGGGCCGGCGCCGTCGAGGAAGGCGCGGGCGTGGGCGTTGTCGCGCAGCGCCGCGAGGCGAGCGCCCCCGACCAGCACGAAGAGGAACGACGGGGCGAAGGCGATGAACGTGGCCAGCAGCGCGCCGCCGAGCCCGTGCGCGGCGTAGCCGACGACCGCGACGGTGTGCACGACGGGGCCGGGCGTGACCTGACCGAGGGCGACGGCGTTGAGGAACTCGGGGTCCGTCATCCAGCCGTGGCGGTCGACCGCATCCGCCTGCATGAGCGGGATGATCACGAAGCCTCCGCCGTAGGAGAGCGCTCCGACCTTCAGCGCCGTCCAGCACAGCGCGAGCACCCCGCCGGTCGCCGATGCCGCCGCCAGCACGACCGGCATCGCGTGCGCCGCGAGCGCCTGCGGCCGGCGGGTCCACGCCAGCTCGATCGTGCCGCATGCGAGCAGGACAAGCACGACCAGGGCGCCGACCAGCGCTGTGGCGATGCCACCCGCGACGACGTAGGCGACCCAACGGATGCGCCGGGCGCCCGCCGTCCGGCGCCAGCTCGCCGGCAGCAGGCCGGCGCCGGCGTGGACCGCCACGGCGGCGACGACGGCACCCGCGCCGGCGCCGGCGGCCGCGATCGACCGCGGCGGCGCGCCGAGGAACAACGCGGCGAGCGCCAGGATGACGACGAGTCCCGGCAGGATGAACGCCAGCCCGCCGATGAGCGCCCCGGCGGCGCCGCGCAGGCGCCAGGCGCAGAAGATGGCCAGCTGCGTCGAGGACGGGCCGGGGAGGAGGTTCGTCGTGGCGATGAGGTGCTCCACCTCCTCGTCGTCGAGCCACGCCCTGCGGTCGACGACGAGCCGCCGCAGCATCGCGATGTGGGCCGGCGGCCCGCCGAACCCGAGACAGCCGATGCGTCCCCACTCGCGGGCGATGAGCCGGAGATCCGGCGGCGTCATGCGCGCAGCGTGACGCCTGGATCGGCGGGGTGCTACGCGGCGACGGGCGTGGGGCCGACCGCGTCGATCTCGTCCTTCAGCCGCCGGACGGTCTCCGGCAGGAGCCGGTCGTTCTCGGCGATGACGTCCAGCTCGGCGTGCGA
>Ga0070665_100002507_pt1 | contig 20188 bp, 18 predicted proteins | sample KBSS13metaG_FD_65862 | JGI IMG/M metagenome (GOLD analysis project Ga0070665, IMG submission 65862) | Switchgrass rhizosphere microbial communities from Kellogg Biological Station, Michigan, USA - KBS S1-3 metaG | ecosystem: Host-associated > Plants > Roots > Rhizosphere > Soil ...
AGCGAGTACGAGCGCCTCGAGCCGCTGGTCGCCGAGTGGGTCCAGGAGCCCACCACGATGCCCTGGGGCAACCGGTCGATCCTGTTCCGGGATCCCGACGGCAACCTCGTCAACCTGTTCACGCCGGTCACCGAGGACGCGATCGCGCGCGTCGGCCGCTGACCGGCGCGCGCCTCACCCATGCCGATGGGTGCCGCCGTCGCGGTGCTCCTCAGCCAGGTGCTCCATGAGCAGGTCGCGGCCGAAGTCGTTCGTCGGATCGCGCCACACGCTGTGGGCGTGGTTGGCGTCGTCCTCGGTGTTGTTGAACTCGATGACCGTGACCGGTCCCTGCAGGCGGTAGTAGTGGCCCTGCGAGTACTCGGTCCCACCCGCCCAGGCGAAGTGCAGGGCGTCCATGCCGGCGCTGGCGATGCGGTCCATCTCCGGGCCGAGCATCGACGGGTGCACGCGCGCGACGTAGGACTCCAGCAGCTCGGTGAACCGCGCCCGCTGCCCCTCGTCGAGCTCGCCGAACGCGACGCCGCGCGGGTGCGCCTTGATGTAGCGCAGCGCCTCGGCGTCCTCGGGGTGCACGATGATGTCGCGGCGCGCGACGCCATGCCGGGCGGGCCGCTCCTCGTCGCCGATCCGGGGAACCGTCTGCGTGACGAAGTCGGCGGGCGAGAGGTGATGGATGACGGTCCGGCCACGCTGCTCGTCCGACAGCGAGCGCAGCAATGCGAAGGCGAGGTCCTCCTCCTCGGCGAGCGGCCGGAAGACGCCGACGCGGGCCGGCTGGGCACCGATCATCATCGGCGTTGCGGAGATGCGCTCCTGGTCGTGGACCGTGAAGTTCAGCGAGATGTGATGGCCGAGCAGCCGCCAGCCCCACAGCGCGTCGGGCTGCGGCTGGTCGAAGAACGTCAGGTAGTAGGCGCCGGGATCGCGGAACTCCCGCGCGACATGACCCATCCGCGGCGCGTTGAGCTCGCGCAGCAGATGCTCGAGGTTCATGGTGGCCAGCACCTTCGCGTAGCCCTCGACGGTCATCCCCTGGCAGATCAGGCGGTGCACCAGGATCTGCTGCTCGTGCGTCAGGTCGCGCAGCGGCACGCCGAGCCGCCCCGACTCGGGCAGCGGGTTCCAGTGCGAGCGCTGCTCCTCGTCGGCGAAGGGGACGACGATCCGCCGTCGATCGCGGTCGTCGAGCAGGTCGTAGAACGACATCGCGGTGAACGTCATGAGGGTCGCGCCGATGAACTGGTCGTTCACCGCCGAGCGACTGGGCTGGGGATCAGATGAGCCCGGGATAGCTGCCTCCATCGAGGTGGACGTTCATGCCGCTCATGTACCCGGCGTGCGCCGAGCAGACGAACGCGCAGGTGGCGCCGAACTCCTCCGGTCGGCCCATGCGCCCGGCGGCGATGGTCTGCGCGATCCGCTGCCGCGCCTCCTCCATGGAGATGCCGTTGCGCTCCATGTCGCGCTCGGCCATGTAGCGCTGGCGGTCGGTGTCGAAGCGCTCGGGCAGCAGGTTGTTCAGGGTCACGTCGTAGCGGGCGACGTCGCGGGCGATGCCCTTGCAGACGGCGGTCAGCCCGGCGCGCGGACCGGCGGAGACGCCCAGGTGGCCTCGCGGAGTCGTGACCATCGCCGAGGTGATGTTCACGATCCGGCCGAACCGGCGCTCGATCATCGCGGGCAGCACCGCGCGGATGAGCATCAGCGCCGCGAGCATGTTGGCCTCCAGCGCCTCGGCCCACGCCTCCTCGGTCGTCTCCAGGAACGGCGCGGGCGTCGGCCCGGCGTTGTTGTTCACAAGGATGTCCGGTTGCGGGCACGCGTCGAGCAGCGCTGCGCGTCCGTCCGCCGTGGTGATGTCGCCCGCCACCGCGTCGATCGCGACGGCGGGGTACGCGTCGCGGAGCTGCTGCGCCGTCCGTGCCAGGTGATCGGCGTCGCGTCCGTTGACCGTGACGTCGACCCCCTCGGCCGCGAGCGCCTCGGCGCACGCCCGGCCGAGACCGCGGCTGGAGGCGCACACGAGTGCGCGCCGGCCGGCGATGCCTAGGTCCATGTCGCGGCCTCCGCGGGCGTCGCCACGTGACGCATGATCGCCTCTGCGAACCCGGCGACGCTCAGGACGTGCCCGTCGGGCCGCACGAGGACCGCCGGGCTGTCCTCGAGACCGACCGCCATCGCCCACGCCCGCACCGCCGGATCGTCGCCGCGAAGCCGCACGGTGGTCACCGGCACGCCGGCCGGCATCTCCGGTACGTCCGCGCGATCGTCGAGCAGGAGCAGGGTGAACGCGTCGGGGTCGAGGAGCTCCAGGACGGAGCGTCGATCGCCGTCGATCGTCAGCCACCCGTGCGGCAGCCGCCGCCCCGCCACGGCGCGCGGCACGAAGCGCGCGACGTCGTCGATCGGATCGTCGGCGGGGTCGTAGGAGAACCCGAGCTGCAGCGCGAGGCTGTCGAAGTGCGGCCGCTGGCGCTCGATCGCCGCCGCGATCTCCTCCGCCCGTCCCGGCTCGGCGAGCCAGGCCTCGAGTCGCTCGGGGTCGGACTCCGGAGGCGCGTCGGCCAGGACCGACAGCGGGGCGAGCTCGGCGAAGTTGGTCAGGCTCTGGCGGGCGTTGCGCGTCGCGACGGCGCTGCGCTCGGCGCCGTAGGTGTCCAGCAGCGCGTCCGTCGCCCACCCGTCGAGCACGGCCGCCAGCTTCCAGGCGAGGTTGTGGGCGTCCTGCATGCCGGTGTTCAGCCCGAGGCCGCCGGTGGGCGGGAAGCGGTGCGCCGCATCGCCCGCGAGGAACGCGTCCCCGCTGCGGAAGGCGTCGGCGACCTGCGCGCGCATCGTCCACGGCATGACGCCGAGCACCTCGATCGGGACGTCGCCCGCGGCGGCCCCGAGCGCCTCGCGGATGAGCGCCAGCGCGTACTCCCCTCGATACTGCGTCATGTCCACGCGACCGGGCGGCAACTTGATGCTCAGCGCCCACAGGCGCCGGGGATCGTGGGCGATGAGGGTTCCCCGCCCGGGCGTGCCGTACAGCCAGTGCAGGACGCCGGGGCGCGTGCGCACGAGCGCGCGCAGATCGGCGGCGAAGGTGATCGAGACCGCCGACGCGACCTCCTCCTCGCCGGACATCGTGATGCCGAGCGCCTCCCGCACGCTGCTGCCGGCGCCGTCCGCGCCGACGAGGTACCGCGATGCCAGCTCGTAGGTCCCGTCCTCGGTGCGGACCGACGACGTCACCCCGCCGTCGCACGGCTCGAGCCCGATCCAGGAGTGGCCGCGCCGCAGGTCCACCAGCGGCTCGGCCGCCACCCGGTCGAGCAGGATGGCCTCGAGGTCCGGCTGGGGGACGTTCAGCAGCGGCGCCGGCGTCACGGCGAGCACGTCGTCGTCCTGGCGCTCGTAGGGCACGGTCCCGAAGCAGTGGCCCGTCAGCGTGGTGACGAAGCGCACCTCGGCCGTGAGCTCCCGGGGAGCGGCGACAGAACGCAGCGCCTCCGCGCTGATCTTCAGCTCGGCGTCGAGGATCTCGATCGTCCGCGGATTCACGGCGTGCGCCCGCGGCAGCCGCTGGGGCTCGAGCGCCTGCTCGAGCACGACGGTCGCCACGCGGCGGCGCGCGAGCAGCAGCGCGAGGGTGATGCCGACGACGCCTCCGCCGGCGATGACCACGGGCGCGCGCTCCCGGTGTCCCATGGCAGGGACGATGACGGAACGGCGCCGGCGGCGATCTGCGACAGTCGCGGCGATGGAGATCGGGTGCCTGTTCCCGCCGGGGTCCGCCCGAGAGCTGACGGCCTGCGCCGCAACGGCCGAACCGCGATGAGCGCCGGGCTCGCCGCGCTCCTCGACGACGTCGCGGTGCTCGCCCGTGCCGCTGCGGCGTCGGTCGACGACGTCGCCGCCGGGGCGAGCCGGGCGAGCGTGAAGGCCGCAGGCGTCATCGTCGACGACGCCGCGGTCACGCCGCGCTACGTCCAGGGCTTCCGGCCCGAGCGCGAGCTGCCGATGATCCGGCGGATCGCGGTCGGATCGCTGCGCAACAAGCTGCTCTTCATCCTGCCCGCGGCGCTCCTGCTGAGCGAGTTCGTGTCGTGGCTGCTCACGCCGATCCTCATGATCGGCGGCGCGTACCTCTGCTACGAGGGGGCCGAGAAGCTGTGGGAGTACGTGAGCCCGCACGCGCCGCACGAGGAGACGACGGTCAGCGAGCAGGGACCCGAGCACGAGGACGCGCTCGTCGGCAGCGCGATCCGCACCGACTTCATCCTCTCGGCCGAGATCATGGTGATCTCCCTCAACGAGGTCGCCGACGAGCCGTTCCTCTCCCGAGCCCTGATCCTCGTGCTCGTGGCGTTGGCGATCACCGCCGTCGTCTACGGCGCCGTCGGGCTCATCGTGAAGATGGACGACGTCGGCCTGCGCCTCGCACAGGCGAGCGGCAGGCCCGCAGCGTCGTTCGGGCGCTGGCTCGTGCGGGCCATGCCGGTGGTCCTGTCGGTGCTCTCGAAGGTCGGCATCGCGGCGATGCTGTGGGTCGGCGGCCACATCCTCCTCGTCGGGCTCGACGATCTCGGCCTCTCCGCACCGTACGACGAGGTCCACCACCTCGAGGAGGACGTCGACGACGCGCTCGGCGCCGCGGGCGGCGTCGGCGCCTGGCTGACCAACACCGGCGCCTCCGCCGTCCTCGGCCTGATCGTCGGCGCGATCATCGTGGCCGTGATGCACCTTCGGGGGCGCGATCACGCCCCGCAGCACTGACCGTCAGTCGCCCACGGCCGCGACGGCGGTGAGGATCGCGTCGATCGTGGCCTGGGGGTGGGACACCATCGAGACGTGCGAGCCGGCGACCTCGGTGATCGTCGCGGCCGCCCGCTCCGCCATCTGGCGCTGCGTGTCCGGCGGGATGACCTTGTCCTCCGTGCCGATCACCGCCCAGCTCGGCAGCGTCTTCCACGCCGCCGGCCCCGAGGGGGCGGTGTTGGCGCCGAGGGTGATCGGGCGCTGCCCCGCCGCGATGAGCCAGCGGTCCGCCTCGGGCAGGTCCTGGGCGAACGACGTGTGCACCGTGTCGGGCTTCAGGAACGCCTCGGCGTCGCCCTCGGGCGCGCCGGGGTAGCCCACGATGTCGAAGACGGTCGTCGGGTCGGGGATGTCGAAGGCCGAGCCGGACCCGCCGAGGATCCCGAAGACCGTCTCGCCCTCGTCGGGGACGAACGCGTCGACGTACACCAGCGCGCGTACGTCACCGCCGCCGGCCCCGGCGTTCGTGATGACGAATCCGCCGTAGGAGTGCCCGACGAGGACGACCGGGCCGCTCGTGCGCTGGGTGAGGAAGGAGGCGATGTACTCGGCGTCGGAGGCCACGCCGTGCAGGAGGTTGGGCGGCGCCAGGACGGTGAAGCCCTGGCCTTGCAGGTCGGTGGCGACGGCGTTCCAGCTGGACGCGTCGGCCCATGCACCATGGACGAGGACGATTGTCGGCTTCGGCATCTCGGCAACGTATAGCGTCACCGCCCGGTGCAGGCGGAACAGGTCACAGGCCCCATCGCGTTCCACGGGGAAGGCCCCGTGTGGTCGGCCCGCTGGGGCGGTCTGCGCTGGGTCGACATGCTCCGCGGCGACGTCCTGCAGCTCGCCGGGGACGGCTCCGTCGTGCGCATGCACGTCGACGACGTCGCGGCGGCACTGCGGCCACGGCGCGGCGGCGGGGCGGTGATCGGCGTCCGGCGCGGCTTCGCGCTCGAGGACCCGGACGGGTCGGTGGCGCACCTGCCCGAGCTCTGGAGCGGGGACGAGATCCGGATGAACGACGGCGGCTGCGATCCGGCGGGGCGGTTCCTCTGCGGCACGATGGCCTACGACCAGCGCCCGGGCGCAGGCGCGCTGTACCGGCTCGACGCGGACCAGTCGGTCACCGTCGTCCTCGAGGGCGTGACGATCTCCAACGGGCTGGAGTGGAGCCCCGACGGCGCGCTGGCCTACTACGTCGACACGCCGACCCGCGAGATCTCCGTGTTCGACAGCGACAGCGACGGCGATCTGCATGACCGCCGGCCGTTCGCCTCGGTCGACGCGATGCCCGACGGCCTCACGGTCGACGCCGACGGCGGAGTGTGGGTCGCGCTGTTCGACGGCCGCGCGGTGCAGGGCTTCGGTCCGGACGGCACGCCGGGCGCACGGGTGGAGGTGCCCGAGGGCCGGGTCACGGCGTGCACGTTCGGCGGCGAGGACCTCGACCGCCTCTTCATCACGACCTCGCGCGAGGGCCTGGCGCCCGCGGAGGAGCCGACCGCCGGGTCACTCTACGCCGCCGACGTCGGCGCCCGCGGCCTGCCGGTGCGCGAGTTCGCCGGGTGATGTCAGACATGGGAAGATCGACCCCATGACCGATGTCCAGCTGACCGGCCGGGAGACGGACGAGGCGGAGCGGGCGATCGCCCTCGTGGACGGGGACGTCCACAGCGTCATGCTGCCATCGTCGATGCACGCGCGGCTGAGCTCGCGGTGGCGGCGCCACCTGGCGGAGTTCGGTCCCCGCATCCCGGGCGCCTACGCGATGTATCCGCGGATGCGCAACGGCGGCTACCGCATCGACGCGCGCCCCGAGGAGGGCTTCGCGGGCTCGGACATCCGGCTCGTCCAGGAGCAGCTGCTCGACGAGTACGACATGGACCACGCGGTCCTCACGCCGATGCAGCCGCAGACCTTCGGCGCCGAGTCGCCGGAGCTGGCCGCCGCGCTGTGCTCCGCGCTGAACGACTGGACGCGCGAGGAGTGGCTCGACCAGGACCCGAGGCTCCTGGGCTCGATCTGCCCGCCGCACGAGCACCCCGACCTGGCCGTGGCGGAGATCGAGCGCCTCGCGGGCGACGACCGCTTCGTGCAGGTCCTGCTGCCCGGCACCCTGGAGCAGGGGCTCGGCAACCGCCGCTACTGGCCGATCCTCCGGGCCGCGGCCGACGCGGGGCTGCCCGTCGCGCTGCACACCGGCGGCCTGGCGCAGCCGAAGGGCGCGGGCTGGCCGGCCTACTACGTCGACATGCACGCGCTGCTGGGCACGACGATGGCGGGGCAGATGCTGTCGATGATCTGCTCGGGCCTCTTCGACGAGCTCCCCGGGCTGCAGGTCGTCGCGGTCGAGACCGGCATCGCCTGGGTGGCGTCGCTCTCCTGGACGATCGACGATGCCTGGCGCGCGTTCGGCGAGCGGGAGACGACCGGGCTGCGCAGACCGCCGTCGGAGTACCTGCGCGAGAACTGGTGGTTCACCACCCAGCCGATCGAGGAGCCCGACGATCCCGAGCATCTGGCGCTCGCGTTCGACGCGATCGGCATGGTCGACCGGATCCTGTTCTCCAGCGACTACCCGCACTGGGACTTCGACTCGCCGGAGCAGACGCTCCCGCGCTCGATCTCCAAGGAGGACAAGGCGAAGATCTTCGCCGGCAACGCCTGCCGGCTCTACCGGCTGCCGCGCCGATGAGCGCGAACGGAGACCGGACGTACGACGTCGTCGTCGTGGGCGCCGGGTTCGCCGGGCTGTACGCCCTGCACCGGCTGCGCGGGCTGGGGCTGCGCGTCGTCGTGCTCGAGGCGGGCGACGGGATCGGCGGCACCTGGTACTGGAACCGCTACCCGGGCGCGCGCTGCGACGTCGAGAGCCTCGAGTACTCCTACTCGTTCTCCGAGGAGCTCCAGCAGGAGTGGTCGTGGAGCGAGCGCTACCCGGCCCAGCCGGAGATCCTGCGCTACCTCGATCACGTCGCCGACCGCTTCGCGCTGCGGCCCGACATCCAGCTCCGCACGCGCGTCGTCGAGGCGGCCTGGGACGACGCGGCCGGCCGCTGGACGATCGGCACCGAGGCGGGGGAGACCCTCTCCGCACAGTGGTGCGTCATGGCGACGGGCTGCCTGTCGGCGTCGCAGGTGCCGGAGATCCCGGGAATGGAGCGCTTCGAGGGCGAGTGGCACCACACCGCCCGCTGGCCGGAGGAGGGTGTGGAGATCGCGGGCAAGCGCGTCGGAGTGATCGGGACCGGCTCGACCGGCATCCAGCTCATCCCCGAGATCGCGCCCGAGGCTGCGCACACCTACGTCTTCCAGCGCACGGCGAACTTCAGCGTGCCGAACGCCAACGCTCCGATGGACCCCGAGGTCGAGCGCTCCTGGAAGGACCGCTACGCGCAGCAGCGCGAGACGCAGCGGCGGTCGATGCTCGGGGTGGCGATCCCGCCGGGCGGCCAGTCGGCGCTTGAGGCGCCGGAGGAGGAGGTGCAGCGCACGTTGCAGGAGCGCTGGGAGCAGGGCGGCGGCATGCCGGTCCTCCTCGCGTTCAACGACTTCCTCGTCGACGAGCGCGCGAACGCGAAGGCGGCCGACTTCGTCCGGGCGAAGATCCGCGAGACCGTCCGCGATCCGGAGGTCGCGGAGATGCTCGTCCCGCGGGACTTCCCCATCGGCGCGAAGCGCCTCTGCCAGGACGAGGGCTACTTCGAGACGTTCAACCGCGACGACGTCACGCTCGTCGACGTGCGCTCGGCGCCGATCGAGGAGATCACGACGACCGGCCTGCGGACCGCCGACGCCGAGTACGAGCTGGACACGATCGTCTTCGCCACCGGCTTCGACGCGCTCACCGGCGCGCTGCTGGCGATGGACGTCCGCGGGCGCGACGGCCTGACGCTGACGGAGGCCTGGGGCAACGGACCGCAGTCCTACCTCGGCCTCATGGTGGCCGGGTTCCCGAACCTGTTCACGATCACCGGGCCGGGCAGCCCGTCGGTGCTGTCCAACGTCGTCGTGTCGATCGAGCAGCACGTCGAGTGGATCGCCGACTGCATCGCGCACCTGCGCGGGTCGGGGCTGGACCGCATCGAGGCGACGGCCGACGCGCAGGAGGCGTGGATGGCCCACGTGGCCGAGGTCGCGGCGTTCACCCTGTTCCCGCGCGCCGCGTCTTGGTACGTCGGCGCGAACGTGCCCGGCAAGCCGCGGGTCTTCATGCCCTACGTCGGCGGCGTCGGCCCGTACCGCGAGCGGTGCGCGCAGATCGCGGCCGACGGCTACGAGGGCTTCACGCTGCCCGAGCAGGCCGCGTTCACGCCGTGATCCCCTGACTCGCGGCGCGGCGCGGGATGGCGCTCCTCGACCCCGGCCTGGCGATCGTTGCCTCGGACATGCCGCCACCGTCGGTGAGGCGCCGGGGACGCGCGGCCCCTCGGTTGCGTGAGGGTGCACACTGGTGGCGTGACCCAGGCCTGGATCTGCGAGACCTGCGCGGTCGAGCACGCCGAGGCGTCCGGCACGTGCGCGATCTGCGCCGACGACCGCCAGTGGGTGCCCGCCGACGGGCAGCGCTGGACGACGCTCGACGACCTCGCCGCCTCGGGGCGGCAGACCCGCGTGCGCGAGCTCGAGGACGACCTCTTCGGCATCACCGTCGAGCCCAAGGTCGGCATCGGCCAGCAGGCGCACCTCGTGCGCACGCCGGTCGGCACCGTGCTCTGGGACCCGACCGGCTACGTCGACGACGAGGCCGCCGCGCAGGTCCGTGCGCTCGGCGACGTCATCGCGATCACGTCGAGCCACCCGCACATGTTCGGCGTGCAGGTGGAGTGGAGCCGCCGGCTCGGCGACGCGCCGATCCTCGTCACCGAGCCGAACACGGAGTGGGTGGCCCGCCCCGACCCGGCGATCCGCTCCTGGCAGGGCTCGCACGAGCTCGCGCCGGGGTTGACGCTCCTGCAGCTCGGCGGGCACTTCGAGGGCAGCGCCGTCATCCACTGGGCCCAGGGCGCCGGCGGCAAGGGCGTGCTGCTGGCGTCGGACACGATCCAGACGAACCCGGACGGGACGACGGTGACGTTCATGCGCAGCTTCCCGAACCGGATCCCGCTCTCACCCGCCGTCGTGCAGCGCCTCGCCGGCGCGGTCGAGGACCTGGCGTTCGACCGCCTCTACGACAACTTCGGCGGCACGATCGACACCGACGCCTCCGGCGCGGTCCGCCGGTCGGCGGACCGCTACGCCGCCTGGGCCGGCGGCGACCACGACGAGCTCACCTAGGCGGTGGCGACGGCCATCAGAGCTCGATCACCAGGCTTCCCAGCTCCCCGAACCGCGCGCTCTGGCCCGGCCGCACGACCACGACGATGTCGGGCAGCTCGACGAGCAGCGCCCCCTCGAGGCGATCGGGGCCGCCGCCCTCCTCCAGGCGCAGGACCGGCGTGTCGACGAAGCCGCCGGTCTCGTACCAGTAGACCTGCCGCGAGGCCCACTCCCTGGGTGTGCAGCTCGAGCGAGGGTTCGATGCTCAACGGCGCGACCGGGATCTGCGAGCCGCGGGTTGCGGATGACGCCATCGGTCATGACGACCGCGCCGGCTTGTCCTCCCTGCATCGCTCTCCTCGTTCAGATGTCTGACATAAGAGCCCAAGCGATCCTCAGGCGCCGGGCCAGACGATCTGGGCGACCTCGACGACGAGCTCGAGCTTGCGCCGCTGGTCGTCGGGCGAGACGGGGTTGCCCTCCTCGACGCTCGCGAATCCGCACTGCGGCGAGACGGCGAGGCGCTCCGCCGGCACGACCTGCGACGCCTCCTCGACGCGGCGCAGCACGTCGGTCTTGCGCTCGAGCTCGGGCGTCTTCGTGCTCACGAGACCGAGGACCGCGGTCGCGCCGGGCGACAGGTGCCGCAGCGGCTCGAAGCCGCCGGCGCGCTCGCTGTCGTACTCGAGGAAGAAGGCGTCGATCTCCAGACCGCCGAAGACCTGCTCGGCGATCGGCTCGTAGCCGCCCTCGCCGAGCCACTTGCCTTGGTTGTTGCCGCGGCACAGGTGCATGCCGATCGTCAGCGAGTCGGGCCGGCCGGTCAGCGCATCGTTCGTGAGCTGCACGTAGCGCGCGACGAGCTCGTCCGGATCGGTGCCGCCGGCCTGTACCTGAGCGCGGTGCTCCGGATCGCACATGAGCGCGAATGCGACGTCGTCGAGCTGCACGTAGGTCGCGCCGAGCGCAGCGAGCTCGGAGAGCTCCTCGCGGTAGATCTCCGCGAGGTCGGCGAACAGCTCCTCGAGGTCGGGGTACGCGACGTCCGACACGCCGGGCTTGAAGCGGAAGTGGTGCTGCGCCCCGGGCGAGGGGAGCGTCGCCTTCGGCGTCCGCGACGTGTGCTCGTGCACGAAGGCGTACTCGTCGGTCGCGATCCCACGCGCGCGGCTGAGCTTCCCGGCGATCACGTCGGTCTCGTAGACCATCGGCCTGCCGGAGTCGTCGTGGAACGTCACCGTGCCCTCCGCGCGGCCGAACCCGTCCACCGCCTGCGCGAAGTGCGTGAAGTACTTCTCGCGGCGGAACTCGCCATCGGTGATCGACTGCAGCCCGACCTCCTCCTGGAACCGGATGGCGTCGAGGATCGCGGCGTCCTCCGCGGCCCGCAGCTCCTCGTCGGTGTGGTCGGCGCTGCGGAGCGCGAGCAGGGAGGGCGGGCGGAGCAGGCTGCCGACGTGCTCGGCGCGGAACGGTGGCTGGGGCATGTGGACTCCTCCATCGTGGGACGATCGATTGCATGGCGAGCGAGCAGAGTCCCAGGCGTCGCGTGCTCGGCGTACCGGGCATCGAGCATCAGAACCCCATCCCGCAGGCTGTCGAGATCGGCGGCCTCGTGTTCTCCTCAGCGATCTTCGGCGAGGACCCCGAGACCGGCGAGATCCCGGACGATCCGGCGCGCCAGGCGGAGCTGGCGTTCGGCCACATGCGAACCATGCTCGCGCAGGCGGGCGCCGGCCCGGAGCACGTCGCGAAGCTGACCGTGTTCCTGAGCGACGACGCGAACCGGGCTCACGTCAACACCGAGTGGCTGAAGATGTTCCCCGACCCGGACGACCGCCCGGCGCGGCACGCGGTCCGCACGGACCTGCGGCGCGGCATGCTCCTCCAGCTCGAGTTCATCGCGGTGGTCCGTTAGCCCGCTTCCTCGGCGGCGTACTCGTCGCGCTTCGGGCTGAAGACGCTGAGCGCGACGACCGGCTCGTCGCCCAGCGTCACGCCGTAGTGCTCGACACCGCCGGGGACGACGAGCAGGCCGCCCGGCTCGAGGATCGTCTCCTCGTCGCCGACGACGAACCGCATCCGCCCCTGCAGCAGGTACTCGATCTGCTCGTGCGGGTGCGAGTGCGGCACGGCCTCGTGCCCGGGGTCCATCGTCGTGAACGCGAGCGTCGCGCCCTCACCCGAGAAGACCCGCCGGACGACGCCCGGTCGGGCGCGCGTCGCGTTGAGCGAGTCGACATGACCTTGCTTCATCTCCGCCCTCTTTCGTGTCAACCGTTGCGGACGTCCATCCCGCGCAGCAGATCCGAGTAGACCTTCGTGCCGCCGTGCGCCCACTCGCCGCCGTCGACGCTGATCTCCGTGCCGTTGACGTAGGTCGACTCGTCGGAGATGAGGTAGACCACGAGCGGCGCGATGTCGTCCGGTGTGCCCTTGCGCCCCATGGGGATCTCCTTGAGCGACGCCTCGACGAACGCCTCCGGCGCGGTGCGGACCATGGGGGTGTCGATGTAGCCGGGGAACAGGCAGTTGCAGCGGATGCCCTTGGGCCCCAGCTCCATGCTGGCGACGCGCGACAGGCCGCGCAGTCCCCACTTGGCGGCGGTGTAGGCGACGGTGAAGTGGCCGGAGAGCCCGGCGCGCGAGGAGATGTTCACGACCGAGCCGCCGTCGGTCATGAGCGGGGTGATCGCCTGGATGCCGAGCATCGCGCTCGTGAGGTTGATGCGCAGGACGCGGTCCCAGTCCTCGAGGTTCACCTCGTCGATGCGCGCGCGCCAGGTGATGCCGGCGTTGTTCACGAGGCCGTGCACGGACCCGACCTCGTCACGCAGCCATGCGGCGGTGCGCTCCCAGTCGCCGGGCTCGCCGACGTCGAGTCGCCGGAACGTGACGCCGGCGGGCGGCGGCTCCAGCGGATCCTGGACGTCGGTGGCGATGACCTGCGCGCCCTCGGTGGCGAGCGCCGCCGCCTCCGCCGCACCCTGCCCGCTCGCAGCGCCGGTGATGAGCACGACCTTGCCGTCGACTCGACCCATGCGGCCTCCCCCTCGCGTTGTCCTGCGGCGCGATGCTAGCCAACAACGTCTGACATAACCGTGCGCGTCAGCGCCCGTTGCGCGTGCGCCAGGTCTTCTCGTAGAAGGGCCGCAGGTAGCCGAGGTGGCGATGCATCTCCTCGGCGGCGGCGTCCTCGTCGCCGGCGGCGATCGCCGCCGCGATCGCGCGGTGGTCGGCGTTGACCTGGTCGTGGAAGCGCTGACCGAGCTGCGACCGGCTGAGGCTCGTCTGCATGACCGAGAAGATGGGCTGCACGGCGATGCTCAGCAGCGTGTTCTCCGAGGCGAGGACGACCTGGGAGTGGAAGTCCTTGTTGTGGATGAACTGCTCCTGGGTGCCCAGGTCCCCGGGGTCGCCCGGGATCGCCGCCTGCAGGCGCTCGAGCGACTCCGGGGTGTGCCGGCGGGCGGCCAGGCGCGCGGCCGGGACCTCGAGGAACTCGCGCAGCTCCAGGAACTCGTCGAGCGAGACGGTCTCCGCCTGCGAGAGCAGCGCGATGTTCGACGACAGGAAGTCGGAGATGTGGTCCGCGGTCGGGAGGATCACGAAGCTGCCGCCGGTCGCGCCCTTGGTGGTGCGGATGAGGTTCTGCGTCGTCAGCACGCGCAGCGCCTCGCGCACCGTCGCGCGGCTGACGCCGAACTGCACGCTCAGCGACGCCTCGTTGGGCAGCCGGTGACCGGGGGTGATCCGACCGGAGAGGATGAGGTCGCGCAACTGGTCGGCGACCTGCTCGTAGGCCTTGCGGACGCGCTCGATCTGGACTCCCCGCTCGGGCGGCTCCGCCATCCGCGCAAGTCTACGCCGGGGGGAGCACCAGGTCCGAAGTCAGACACTTCCGCCGGAGCACCCTCTGCCCGCACCGGCGACACGATCCTCGCCGCGTGCTCCTAGGACTCGACGACGTCCGGAACCGCGCCGGTCGAGGAGGCCTCGATGCGGTCGCGCCCCCGGCTCTTCGCGCTGTAGAGAGCCCGGTCGGCGCTGCGCATGAGCGTCGCGCCGTCGACCGCGTCGTCGGGGAAGCAGGCGATGCCGAAGCTCGCGGTGATGGTCTGCTCGACGCCGCGGACGGTGAGCCCGTGCATCTGCGTGCGGAGCTTCTCGGCGAGGCGGACCGCGCCGGTGCGGTCGGTGTCGGGGAGGAAGATCACGAACTCCTCGCCGCCGTTGCGGCCGGCGAAGTCGCCCGCGCGCAGGACGTCGCGCAGCCGGGTCCCGAAGGCGGCGAGGACCTCGTCGCCGCGATCGTGGCCGTAGGTGTCGTTGATCGTCTTGAAGTGGTCGAGGTCGAGGAGGACCACGGAGAGCGGGTCGAAGCTGCGGCCGGCCTGCGCGAGCATCCGCAGCAGCGTGTCGTCGACGGCGCGGCGGTTCGGCAGCCCGGTCAGCGCATCGGTCGCCGCGCGCGTCTCGGCGATCGCGAGGTTGCGCAGGTTCGCCAGCGCGGGGGAGGCCTGGGCGACCGAGTCGGCGATCCGCACGCGGTCCTCCTGCGACAGGGACGGGGGGTGCTCGACGAGCGCCGAGCCGATGACCTCGCCGCCGACGAGCAGCGGCTGGCAGGTGGTGTCGGACGACGACGCGCCGCACAGATCGCACGACAGGACCTCGTCGCCCGCCTCGCCCTGGCTGAACGAGCGGCTCAGCCGCACCGCCATGCAGGATCGCGGTCGGGCCTCCACGAGGGCCTCGGCGAGCGGCGAGCCCTCGATGAGCGGCGTGCTCGCCTCGAGACGGTCCGCGCTGTTGTTGCGGTTCAGCACGGTGATGGTCGAGTCCGCGATCGTGCGCTCGAGGTGCGTCTTGAGGAGTCTGTGCGCCTCCGCCTGGCTGTCGGACGCCTGGATGGCCTCGCCGAAGCGCCCCTGGAGCTTGCGCCGCGACGTCGCGCGGCGCTCCGCCCCACGTGCGCGGTAGCCGGCCACCATGGCGGCGGCCCCGAACAGGAGGCTGAGCGCGAGGATGAGCGCGGCGGGGATCCACGACGCGCGGCGGTCCTCCGCGTCCGCCATCACGGCCTGACGGGCCTGCAGCCGCTCGTTCGCCGCGACGAAGTCGTCGAGCACTCCGTGGCGCGCCAGCGCGTCATCGCGGAGGTGCGCGCGGCGGCCGGCGGGCGTCGGCGCGGCGAGCGCTGCGTCGACCAGGTCCGACCACCGGGCGAGCAGGCGGCGCTGGTCGGCGACCGCAGCGGCCTCCTGCGGGTCGTCCTCCGCGGCCGTCGCGGCGGTCGCGAGGGCGCGCCGGACGCGGGTCGTGCCGGCGCGGAAGTCCTCGAAGGCCTCGTCGCGCTCGGTGACCGCGTACGCCGACAGCGCGCCGTCGCTGCGATTCATGTTCGACAGCAGCCCGTTGGCGACGGCGGTCTCGCGAGCGTGCAGCTCGGCGGTGACGCGCTGGGCGTGGGACGCGTAGAGCACGCTCGCCGCCATGGCGAGTACCGCGAGGAGGGTGAGGGCGACGCGTTGCATCGTTCCCCTGCAGTCGGCAGGACGGCGGCGCGCTTGAGCGTGCGCCCTGGCCCTGACGGGTCGTCGTCAGCCGTCGTCGAGCCCCGCCGCGATCGCCAGGGCGGCGCGCTCCTGCGCCGCGTAGGTCGCGCGCAGCTCCCCGACGACGTCGGGACCCTCGGCGGTCAGGGGCGGTGGATGCGCGGCGAGCAGCGCACGGACCTGCGCGCCCAGCGCCTCCGCGCCGACCGCGTCGGCGAGGCCGACGAGCGCGTCCGCGCGCACGCGGGCGCCGTCCACGAAGGAGCCGATCACCGTCTCGCGCGCCAGCGGCGCGCGGCCGAAGACGCGGGCGTGCATCACCGCCGGGTTGACCGCGTGCGGCCGGATGAGCGCACGGCGCTCGTTCTCGGTGAGGCCGGCGGCGGCCGCGAGGTGGTCGATCGCCCGCGTGATCCCCTGGGCGTCGACCGGCAGCGACGCCTGCAGCTCGGGCGTCAGCGCCGCCAGCAGCGTCTCGTGCTCGTCGGCTGCGTCGGTGAGGAGCCCCTCGACACGGGCGCGGTGCGTCGTCGCCGCCATGCGAGCACGGTAGGCCGCCGACGTCCGGCACACTCCCGCGCATGCCACGCGTCGAGAGCGAGATGCTGCTCGTCGGGAGCCTCCCCGTCAGCACCACGGAGGAGGCGTTCCGGTCGGGCGCCGAGATGTTCGGGGACATGGTGTTCGCCCTCCCCGACGGAGAGACCGGCCCGCGCACCGCCTGGGTGTCCTACGAGCGCGAGGGTCTCGCGCGGACCAACCCCGGCGTCGCCGTCGTCAAGGAGACCGAGTCGCCGACCGGGCGCCCGCGCCACGCCTACGAGACGCCGATCTTCGCGGTGAAGGAGGGCGTCACCGAGCTGCACTGGGACACCTGGCCGCGGATCGACGACGCCATCGCGTCGTACGCCGAGTTCGCCCGCCTGCGGGACGAGGGCGTCATCCCGCCGGGCGTGCGCTTCCAGGTCGGGCTGCCGTTCCCGTCGAGCGCGCTGAACGCCTTCAAGGACGACTTCGGCCGCGACTACCCGATCGCCGAACGGGGCTTCGTGGAGCTCGCCGGCCGCGAGCTCGCCCGGCTCACCGACGCGATCCCGCACGAGGACCTCGCGATCCAGTGGGACCTCGCCTACGAGGTCCAGGACATCGAGGGCGTCCTGGCCTGGACGTCGGACGGCGCGTGGGAGCGCTACACCGGCCCGGTCTCGCAGCTGACCCCGCAGATCCCCGAGGACGTGCTCGTCGGCTACCACCTCTGCTACGGCACGTTCCCCGAGTGGCCCATGTACGAGGCGCAGGACTACAGCGTCCTCGTGCGCATGGCGAACCACGCCGTCGCCAACTCGGGCCGCCCCGTCGACTGGCTGCACATGGCCGGGCCGCGCTACCTGCGCAGCGAGGACGACCGCTTCTTCCGTCCGCTGACCGACCTCGACGTCGGCGACACCCGCGTGTTCCTCGGGATCGTGCTGCCGCTCGACGGCATCCCCGGCCTGAAGCGCCGGCACGCGACGGCGTCGAAGTACCTCGACGACTTCGGCGTGGCGATGTACTGCGGCTTCGGGCGCCAGCCGGGCGCGGACGGCCTCCAGACGATGCGCGACCACCGCGAGACGATCCGGTCGGTCAGCGGCTGAGCGCGCGCTCGAAGGCCGTCTCGAGGCGGCCATCCTCGTCGGCGACCGCCTCGATCCGCACGCTGGAGCGGTCGCCGTCGAGCGTGAGCGTCCCGATCTGGTTCGCGAACGCCGGGCGCTCGACGACGCGCCAGTCGATCGGGAGCGGCGGGACGCGGGCGGCGCGGGCCAGCCTGCGCGCGATGCGCTCGCCGAGCTTCGAGTGCCCGAACGCGAGGATCCGCAGCTCGTGCGGCGCGAGCTCCTTGCGGAAGGCCGAGCAGACGACCTGCCATACCGGGCTCCCGCCCTCGGCCGACGCTCGGTGGCCGACCTCCGCGACGTAGCAGTGGTGCACGTCGCCCGAGAGCATCACGATCGAGGACGGCGCCGGGCCCTCGCGTCCGCGTGCGACGTCGTCCAGCAGCCCGGCGAGGCGGCGGAACGTGTGGCCGAAGGACGCCCAGTGGTCCATGACGGCGATGCGGCGGAGCCGCTCGCCCGCGACGGCGCCCAGCCGGCCCCACGCACCGTCGGTCAGTGCCTCGTCGAACGCCTCGACGTGGTGGAGCCCGGGCGCGAGGAGGAACGGCACGGAGCTGGCGAGCACCAGGTGCCGGGCCGGGCGCCGCGCCTGCTCGCGGATCCACTCCCACTCGTCGTCGCGGATCAGGCGCCGTCGTCCGGGGGTCACGTCCCTGCCCGCGCGCGAGTCGATGACGATCAGCCGCGAGTCGCCCACGTCGCGCGCGAAGCTCCAGCGGCTGTGGCCGCTCTGGCGACCCTCCGTGTCCATGTGCGCGGCCAGCAGCTCCGCGGCGTCGCCCGCCTCCCGGACCTCGCGGAGCAGATCGGAGTCCTCGAGCTCCGCCGGCGAGAGGTTGCCGAGGTGCTGGAACACCCAGTAGGCCGCGAGTCCGGACCGGATGTGGTGGTCGAACCACGGCTCGGCGTTCATCTCGTCCAGCCAGCCCTGTGAGATCCGCCATTCGGCGTGGATCTCGTGGTCGTCGAACACCATCGTCACCGGGACCGTGGACAACAGCCAGCGGATGGCAGGGTCCGACCACGCCTCCCGGTACGCCATGGCGTACTCGCGGAAGTCGGCCAGCTCGTCGTCCGGCGCGTCGGGCGGCCGGTCGCGCGCTGCGATCTGCTCGCTCAACGCCGGTGAGGGCTCGTCGGCGTAGATCTGGTCGCCGAGCATGAGGAGCATGTCGGGGCACGCCGCGGCGCCGCCGCGATCGGCGAGCCGCAGCGCGTAGGCGCGCAGCGCATCGACGCCCTGTCCGTCCGGGTGCTCGTCCGCGCGCAGGACGTACGGCGGCACGTGCGGACGCGTGATGCGGCAGGACCCGAAGACGACGTCGAGAGCCCGGCGCGGATCGGCGAACCGGATCGTGCTCGGCGGGAATGCGGCGGACTCCGCGGGCCAGACGATCGTCCCGTCGAGGCGGACCTCGTACGGCACGTCGCCGTCATGCAGGCTTCCCTGCACCGCGACGAGCGCGAAGTGCAGGCCGTCGACGCACCAGGTCCGCGCGCGAGCGCCGAGGATCTCGACCTCGCACGCGACATCGGTCTGTACCCAGAAGGTCGCAACGCGTTGGTCGACGTAGCGCAGCATCGGGCCGAGGACGAGCGAAGGCATCGGGGCACCGTAGTGGCGTCGCCGAAGATCAGTACTCGTGTACTGACGACGCGCGCGCCCGCGCACGGGAGGGTGATGCCATGGCCACGACCACCCACACGAACCCAGTCATCTACGACGCCGTGGAGACCGTGTCGCGCGACCAGCTCGCGACCCTCCAGCTCGGTCGGCTGCGGGAGGTCGTGCGGCGCCGCGGCATCGACGCCCGCGTCGACTCGCTCGACGACCTGCGCGACCTCCCGTTCACCACGAAGGAGGATCTGCGCGTCCACTACCCGCTCGGGATGATGCTCGTCTCGCAGGACCGCCTCGTCCGCCTGCACTCCTCGAGCGGCACGAGCGGGAAGCCGACCATCGTCGGGCACACGTTCGGCGACCTCGACGTGTGGGCCGACATCATGGCCCGCAGCCTCGCGGCGGCCGGCGTCGGCCGCGGCACGGTCCTCCACAACGCGTACGGCTACGGCCTGACGACCGGCGGCTTCGGCTTCCAGCAGGGCGCGGAGCTGCTCGGCGCGACCGTCGTGCCGGCGGCGGGCGCGAGCGTCGACCTGCAGATGCAGCTCCTGCAGGACCTGCGTACGCAGGTGCTCTGCTGCACCCCGTCCTTCGCCGTGCAGATCGCCGAGGCGGCTCACGCGGGCCCGATCGAGCTCGCGCTCCAGGTCGGGATCTTCGGCGGCGAGATGTGGACCCCGGCGTTGCGCCACCGCCTCGAGGCGGACCTCGGCATCCCCGCGCTGAACACCTACGGGCTCAGCGAGGTGATCGGCCCGGGCGTCGCTCAGGAGTGCCTCGTCGGCCACGACGGCGCGCACATCAACGAGGACCACTTCCTCGTCGAGGTCGTCGACCCCGGCACGGATCGGCCGGTGGCCCCGGGCGACTTGGGCGAGCTCGTCATCACGACGCTGACCCGCGAGGCGATGCCGCTCGTCCGCTACCGCACGAGCGACATCACCTCGCTCACCGTCGAGCACTGCGTCTGCGGGCGCACGACCGCCCGCATGGCGCCCGTCGTGGGCCGTCGCCGCGACGAGCTGGAGGCCGGCGGGGCGCGCTTCTTCCCGTCGCAGGTGGAGACCGTGCTCGTCGAGGACCCGGCCGTCGCCCTGGACTACCAGCTCGTCGTCGAGGCCGATCGCGTGACGGTCCACTGCGAGCCGCTGGACGCCGCCACGGACCACGCCGACCTCGCCGCCCGGCTGCGCGCCGCCATGCGCGACGCGCTCGGGACGGACGTCGCGATGGTCGTCGAGGCGCCCGGCACGGAGCCCCGTACGCCAGGAAAGGCGGTCCGGGTGTTGGAC
>Ga0070665_100002509_pt1 | contig 20173 bp, 17 predicted proteins | sample KBSS13metaG_FD_65862 | JGI IMG/M metagenome (GOLD analysis project Ga0070665, IMG submission 65862) | Switchgrass rhizosphere microbial communities from Kellogg Biological Station, Michigan, USA - KBS S1-3 metaG | ecosystem: Host-associated > Plants > Roots > Rhizosphere > Soil ...
CTGCCCGCCAGCGCCGTGGGCGTGGTGGGGGACGATCCCAACGTCGAGGTCATCATGGCCCGCAAGGGCGGGGCGACCGCGTTCGGCGTGACGACTGGTGTAATGACAGCGGAAGATTGGGAGCGCGAATCCGGCGCGCGTCGTCCGCATCGCGTGCTGACCCGGCTGGGCGAGCTCCTCGCCTGACTACTCAGTAGCGACGACCGGCGGTTGCCCGGGCAGTTTGCGCGGGCGATTGGGCGCTGCACCTGTCGCTCGACGCGGCGCCGCCGCTGCGAGTTTCTTCGATCGAAGCGAGGGCGGCACAGGCGTTGATCGAGCGAGACGCCGACGAGTCGGTCGCGACCAGCGGCGAGCTCGTGCGGTCGAGCAGATCGAAGATGCGTGCCGAATCGAGCCCCGGATGATGCGCGAGCATCAAGGCCACCGTGCCCGTCACGTGCGCCACCGCGAGCGACGAGCCCGAAGCAAAGTCGTAGTGCCCCTTCGGCAATAGCGTGAGGATCTCGCGTCCCGGCGCGTGCAACCGGTGCTGAGCGGATACGCCCGACTCGGACGCAGAAACAGCGAGCACGCCAGGCACATCCTGCGGGAACCCGGGCCCCGGCCCCGATGCGGCGCCGACAAACACGATGCCCCGCTGAATGCCCAGCTCGACGAGCTGCGACAGCAGCCGATCGCTGGGCCCGCCGAGGCTGAGATTCACGACCTGCGACTTCAGGTCGATGGCCGCACTGATCGCCTTCGCGAGCGTGAAGGAGTTGCAGCGCGCGTTGTCCGTGTTCTCTTCGAGCTGCCAGCAGGCCTTCAGCGCGATGAGCTTCACGCCAGGCGCCACACCGACGATGCCGAGGTGATTGTTCGCGAGCGCGGCGATCACGCCGGTGACTTCGGTGCCATGCCGATCGCGGCGGAACTGTTCGTCGCTGCCGCCGACGAGATCGCGCGTGACGACAACTTTCTTCGCGAGATCGGGATGGCCCACGTCGACGCCCGTGTCGATGACCGCGACCCGCACGCCTTCGCCGCGCGAAAGCCCGTGCGCGTCCGCGACGTCGAGCTGCTTGAAGCCGCTCTGCAGTCCCACGTACGGGTCGTTGTACGTTTCGGAGCGCGTGTCGAACACGCCCATCGGCTCCGCGAGCCGCACCCGCGGCTCGGCCCGCAGCAGCTGAAGCACCATGGCCTGGGTCGAGCCTTTTGGAATCTCGAACACCGCACAGTGCACTTTCAGCAGCGGAATCGGCCACTCCGCAAGCTGCGTCAGCCGGTACTCGCCCGCGAGCGCCTTCATGATGGCGCGCGCCGCGCTGCTCGTTTCGTAGCGCTGAATTCCGTCGTAGCCGCGCGGCGTCGAGCCGACGCGTCCCTGCAGCACGCGAACGTCATCGGCGACGGTGACGACGATGAGTCGATCCTGCTCGACAGACGCCATCGTCTCCACCGGCGTGGCGGCGGAGGCGATCGACAGCGTTCCCAGGATCAGCAGCGCTGCCGAAGCAATGCGCAGGAAGAAGTTCATCTCTCGACGACGCGGGGTCGGGCGATCGGCTCGGCGAAACGCACCGAGGCGTTGCCACGCAGGTGGGCAAGGGCATTATCGACACTCGCGCTCGTGTCTTCGAGCGCAAGCGTATACACACCCGCTTCGGTCGGACCGCCGACGACGCTGAGCTTCGAGCTCAGCAGCAGGGTCTGCAGCTCGGCGAGCTTGAGTTCCGGCGAGAACACCGCGCGGATCTGCCCGCCCGGCAGCGGGGCCTCCTGACTCGACAGCGTGCGGTAGTCCGGAGCGATGGAAAGACTCTGGCTCCAGGTCATCGCACTCAACGTCGCAAGGCCGATGCCCTCGACGATGACCGCGGCGACGAGCCACTTCATCGCGCGGCTGGCTGGCACATGCGGCACGGCGTTCTCCGCCTTTGCCAGATGCGTTTCGGCCACAGCCTCGTCTTCCTGGATGCGATCCCACAGCTGGTCGAACGAGGCCTGCGCGCTTTCCTGTCGCACGTCTTCACGAAGAATCGTGTCACGCACCTGTGTCTGGGTGACGAGCTCGGCGCGGCATTCCGTGCAAGACTCGAGGTGCGCTTCCACATTCGCCTGGGCCTGCCCGCGTAATGTTCCGTTCACGTAGAAAGGCAGCACATGCCAGACATCGTCATGGGTCATGATGCGGTTTCTCCGGACAGGCGGGAAAGCACGCTGCGGAGGCGGGCGCGCGCATGGAACATGCGCGCCTTGATGGTGGATGCACGGCATCCCATGATTTCGCCGATCTCCTCGAGTGAATGGCCGAAGTAGTACACGAGCTCCACAGCAACGCGCTGTTCGGCCGGCAGCTCGTTGAGCCCCTGCAGGATCCAGTCCTCGAGCTCCCGATTGACGTTGGAGCGGTCGTCCGCGTCCGTGCCGCCGGACGCCTCGTCGTCCTCGAGCTGCGCGATGGCGCGCGAGCGATGCAAGGCCTTCAACGCGCGCCGATACGCGATCCCCATGATCCAGGTGGAGACGCGGGACTCGCCGCGGAACCGGCTGGCGTTGCTCCAGACGACATAGAACGTGTCGTTGATGATTTCGCCCGCCAGGTCGGGGCTTACCGACATGCGGAACAGAAAGCGTTCCAGCGGACGGTGGTACAGCTTGTACAACGCCTCGAAATCCGCCCGATCGTGCCGGGCCACGCCGGCTAGCAGCGCGCGCTCCCGCTCATCGGAACGATTCGAGTGACCATTACTGGTGGAAGACCATTGTGCGCGCATCAGCCGTATGTACCTGTGCCAACGCCAAAGGTTGCAAGGTGAGCTGCAATTTAACCTGTGATGTCCTTCAGAAGGTCCACAACAGGGTGCCCACCCAGGCCGGGTCGACGATATTGCGGTAAAAAAGCCCCCGCGCGGTTCGATCTGTCTGAACTCTCAGGACGCTCGCATGCAGCGGGCCCCGGTCATAAGACAGCCCGGCGCTGCCGTACCAGTAGCCGGAGGTGTCGAAAAAGCTGCTGACATCGCGAAAACCCAAGCCTGCGGAGGCCGCAAACGAGCCGCGCACCGGCACCGTGCCCGCGAGCTCATAGGCGAGCGAGCGGCGGTTCTTGATGAAACCGTAGTACGAATACAGGTCGGTGTCCGGGGAGTACGCGGCCGTGAATTTCAGCCGGTCGCGGTAGCTCGCGCCGACGGTCAGCTCGTCGTAGTCGTACTGTTTCAGCAACGCATTCCACGGATGGGCGTAATGCGAGAGGGTGACCGAGCCCGACCAGTCCGGCCCCATCGCGAACTGGCGGCCGAGGAACGCGCCGATCTGGCCCGACGAGGAAGACTGGTTGGCGAGCCGTACGGTGGAGGCCCATAGCCCCGCGTACCAGGCGCCGCGATCGCCCGCAGGTTCCTGGAAGTGCAGCTCCGCCTGCGCCGCCGCTTTGCCTGCCGAGAGAGACAGGCCCTGCAATCGATAGTCCGTTGTCATGCCGACCGAGCCACCGATGCGATCAGCCGCGGTGGCAGTCAGAACAACCGCACAGAGCAGGAACGGTAGTGCGCGCACCCAATCAGAAGTAGCCGTTTATCTGCGCGAATACAAGTCTCCTGTTCTGCGTGTCGTTCTGAGGGATGCCGTCGTAGTTGCGACCGCCAACTCGCAACTGCAGGAACTGGAAGGGCGTGTATTCCCACACGATGCTCCAGCGATCCTGGTAGTCGTGGGACACGTCCCGATCCGGATCGAAATACTCCGTGGTGAACTTCAGGTTATGTCCCTTGGCGATGGCCCAGTTGGCTTCGAGCAGGCCGACGACCTGTTTACGTTTGGGAGTGAAGTTGTCATCGCTGATGTAGTCCGCTTCCGCGAGCCACGAGATCGGCCCGGTGCGCACGCCGGCGAAGATGTTCTGCATCTGCCGGTTCTCGCCGGTGGAATCGTTGAAGTTGACGCTCGCACCCACGCGCCATATCGATTGCACGTGCTCGGCCCGCAGGCTGTACTGCTTTCCGTCCGGCGTGGAGGAGCCACCGGCTGTGCCATTGGTCACGGCGAACTGCGCACTCCAGTTAGTGGATTCGAAACCGACCTGCACGCCACGATCCGGCGTCGCGAAATTCACGCCGCTGACCTGGCGGATGAACGCGGTGTCGTCCTGAAGGCGGATGCCATAAGGCAGATACATCTGCCCGGCCTGCACGTACCACTGGTGGTTGCTCGTCCAGAGCCGTCCATAGGCTTCGGAGTTGATGGCCCCGCCCGGCGCAATCTTTTCATCCACGTAGAGCGAGAGCCGATCCGGGATCGCGCGCACTTCGACGTAGAGGCGCATCTCGTCGAGGTCGAACGAGCTGAGCGATCGCTGGTGAGGCGTGTCCGTGAACGATCCGCTTGCGCGCAGGTTGCCGCCGATCGCGAGGAACTTGTTGATCTCGCCGGTCCAGGGTTCACCCGTGTCGAGGTGTTCCTCGGGCAGCGCGGTCTGGCCCCACACCTGGCCGAACGTGTTGCGCATTCCGCCACCCGCCGGGTTCACGTGGCACTGGCTGCACTTGAATCCTTGCTGAACCGCGAACCACGGCTCGGCTTCGGCGCGGCCGCAAACGAGTATGGAAATGAAGACGGCCAGCAGCGTGACGATCCGGAGCCTTGCAGTCACGGAATATCCTCAATCGTGTACCGGAGAATGAAATCGGGAATCGGCCGGCCCTGGCGGTCGAGCACCGGCACGGGTCCTGTGCCGCGAAGCGTGACGCGGTAGTTACCAGGCACGCGTTCCGACTCCGGCAGCTCGATGGAAAAAACCGTGGGATCGTTCGAGCGCACGGCGAGCGTTGCGCCATGCACCAGCGTGACGCCGCCTGAATCGTCGAACTCTCCCGAGGCGCTCCGTTCGACAGTGAGATTCGCTGTGCTGATGCTGCTCAGCTCGAGCGCACCGCTTGCCGCGATCAGTGGCTCGGGCGCGTCGCGCGTCAGCACCTCGTTCTCAGTGGGTGCAATGGTGGCGAGTCGCGTGAGCATGTCGATGGCTTGCGCGGGGGCGGGCGCACCGTTTTGGATCCAGGTGCGAATGACGTTTATGGTCGCCTGGGGCAGCGGCGCCTGACCGAGCGGCATTTGTCCGCCAACTGCTGCATGGCCTTCGAGCTTTTGAATGAGATAGCTCGAGTCCGGATTACCAGGAGAAACGCGTAGAAGCGCCGGCACTTCCACACTGGGAGCATTGACCAGCATGGCATAGGCGCTGGCGGCATCGAGCCGGAAGCCGAGCGGCGCGGCTGCGCCGGCATGGCACGCCGTGCAGATCGGAGTGAACACGTTCTCCTGGATCGATTGCAGATCCGGTGTGAGTGCTGAGCCACCTCCGCCGCCACCACCCCCTCCGTTGATGGGCCGACCGTTCTGGTCGAGACCTTCGCCGCTTCCGCCGCAACTCGCCAGCAACGGCAGCATCAGGACCGCGCCGATCGTTCGTCGATTCATCATGGGCCGTATGTTCGGCACTCCGTGCACGAGGTTGCGGTCACGACGAAAAATTTGCCGAGCAACCGCCGACGTGAGCGACAGCACTCACTGATCACCAATGCCATCACCGACAGAGGGGCTCATGCGCGTAGTGATCTCGAGAGGTATCGCCGTAATGCTGGGAGTGCTGCTCGCATCGTGCGGCGGCGGGGGTTACAACGGTGGTGGCTCTTCGGCAGCGCCGACGCCGACTCCAACGCCCACACCGACTCCTACTCCGACTCCAACACCCACTCCAACTCCGACGCCGGCCCCGACGCCGAGCGCCTATTCATTGACGAATCTCGTATCCGATGGATCGGTGACGGCGCAGAAGACGGATCCGAATCTGAAGAATCCGTGGGGCATCGTGTTCGCGCCGGGCGCGCCGGTGTGGCTGGTGAACAATGGCACGCAGACGTCCACGCTGTATGACGGCACGGGTCAGATCCGGCCGATCGTGGTGAACCTGCCCGGCGGCATCAACGGCGCCGCCGATCCGACCGGCATCGTGGCGAATGCATCGACGACGGATTTCGTCATCACGAAGGGCACGACATCCGGCGCGGCGCGCTTCATCTTCGACGGCGAGGGCGGAACGATCCTCGGCTGGAATCCGACCGTCGATGCCGCGAACGGCATCATCGCGTACGACGACGGCAACGGTGGCGCGGTCTACAAAGGCCTCGCGATCGCCTCCGACGGCACGAACAACTTCCTGTTCGCGACCGACTTCCACAACAAGAAGGTGGACGTGTTCGACAAGACCTTCACCAAGGTCACGACCACCGGTGGTTTCGCCGATCCGAACGTGCCGAACAACTATGCTCCGTTCGGTATTCAGGCGCTCAGCGTGGCGGGCACGACGCGAATCTTCGTGACGTACGCACAGACGCTCCCCAACTCGGATGACAACGCGAACGGTGCAGGTCTCGGCATCGTGAACATCTTCGACACGCACGGCACGTTGGTGATGCGCCTGGTGTCGCCCAGCGGCAAGTTGAACGCGCCCTGGGGTCTTGCGATGGCCCCGGCGGACTTCGGCACGTTCAGCAACCTGCTGCTGATCGGTAACTTTGGCGACGGCGTCATCAACGCATTCGACCCGACGAACGGCGCGTTCCGCGGGGCGCTGTCCGATTCGAACGGCACGGCCTTCGCGAATCCCGGCCTTTGGGGTATCGGGTTTGGCAATGGCGCGCAGAACCAGCCGACCACGACGCTGTTTTTCGCGGCGGGTATCGCAAATGAGGCCGATGGTCTTTACGGCCGCATCGATGTCGGTGCAACCGCGCCGGACACCGTCGCTCCGACCGTGACACTGACCGCGCCAACCGCGGCGTCGACAGTGCAGGGCACCGTTGCGGTCACGGCGACTGCGAGTGACGACAAGGGTGTGGCGAGCGTGGAGTTCCTTGCGGGCACGACATCGCTTGGCAAAGTCACGACCGCTCCGTACACGGTGAACTGGAACACGACCGGTGTTGCCAACGGCGCTGTGAGCCTGACCGCGGTAGCGCTCGACGCAGCGAATAACAAGACGACTTCGACGGCAGTGAGCGTAACGGTCAACAATCCGCCTGTACCCGCGGCATCGAAGCTGTCGGATCTGCAGACGACGATCTTCACGCCGCGCTGCTCGAGCTGCCATACCGGTGTCGGCGGCGCGCTGCCGGGCTCGATGAATCTGACCTCCGCCGCTTCGACCTTCGCAGCGCTGGTCAACGTCGACAGCCAGGAGCAGCCGACCCTCAAGCGCGTGAAGCCGAGCGACTCGGCCAACAGCTACGTCATTCACAAGCTGGAGGGCACGAACCTCGGTGGCACGTCACGCATGCCGCTCGGTGGGCCGTTCCTCGATCAGGCGACGATCGATACGGTGAAGAGCTGGATCGACGCGGGCGCGCAGAACAATTGAGGCGCAGCGGATCGCCGGGCCGCGGGCCCGGCGATCTTCGCAAGGGTCTCGTGATCCGATTGCCACCTGATGAGCATAGGTTGCGGCTCCCGTGGTGGGGCCGGGGAGGGGACTCCAGAATGCGGCAGGACTAAAAGATCGAGGGGGTCCTGCCGATGCGCCACGTCCTGATTGCTGCCGCGCTCTGCGGTGTCTCACTGCTGGCCGGCTGCGGCCAGAAAGCCGAAAACCACGGCACCGCCGAGGCCTCGACCCCACCGGTCCAGAAATTTGCCGCCGTCGACTCGGCGCGCCTGCTCGCCGCCGACGAGCCCGCGAACGCGGGGCAGTGGATGTCCTACGGCCGCGATTACTCGGAGCAGCGCTTCAGCACCCTGAAGAGCATCAATACCGAGACAGTCAAAAACCTGTCGCTCGCGTGGTACGGGGACTTCGACACCCGCCGCGGCCAGGAGTCCACGCCGATCTACGTCGACGGCGTGATCTACGTGACGACTGCCTGGAGCAAGGTCTACGCGTACGAAGCGAAGACGGGCAAGCAGCTCTGGCAGTACGACCCGAAAGTGCCGGGCGATTGGGCCGTGTACGCGTGCTGCGATGTCGTGAATCGCGGTGTCGCGGTGTACAACGGCAAGGTCTACGTCGGCACGATCGATGGACGGCTCATCGCCCTCGAGGCCGCCACGGGCAAACCCGTTTGGGATATCCCCACTTTCGAGAAGGACGGCAATCCGTTCCCGGGCTACTCCATCACTGGCGCGCCGCGCATCGTGAAGGGGCTGGTGCTGATCGGGCAGGGCGGCTCGGAATACAGCGTACGCGGTTACCTCACTGCGTATGACGCGGAGACGGGCAAGCAGGTCTGGCGCTGGTATGTCGTTCCCAAGAGCCTCAAGGGTCCGTTCGAGAATCCGCAGATGGAAATGGCCGCCAAGACCTGGGGCGGCTATCTGGGCACGAAGACCGCGGGCGGCGGCGCGCCCTGGGACTCCATCGTTTACGACCCGAAGACTGACCTGGTGTACGTCGGCACCGGCAACGGCGGCCCGTGGCCTGCGGAGATTCGCGATCCGGGCGGCAAGGGCGATCATCTGTTCCTGTCATCGATCGTCGCGCTAAAGCCGGAAACCGGCGAGTACGTGTGGCACTACCAGCAAGTGCAGCGTGACTCGTGGGATTACACGGCGGTTCAGCAGATCACCACGGCGGACCTGAAGATCGACGGCAAGGATCGCCACGTTCTCATGCAGGCGCCGAAGAACGGCTACTTCTACGTGCTCGATGCCAAGACCGGTGAGCTGATCTCGGCGAAGCCGATCGTGCCGGTCAACTGGTCCACCGGTATCGATATGAAGACGGGGCGGCCGATCATGAATCCGGCCGCGCGGTACGACGTGACCGGCAAGGGTTTCATCGCGGTCCCGCACTACGGCGGCGCGCACACCTGGACGCCAATGGCGTACAGCCCGCTCACCAACCTCGTGTACATCCCGACGATGGAGATCAGCTATCCCTTCGTCATGACCCACGAGGACGACAACCCGATGGGCCAGAAGCTGTCGATCAGCTTCGCCGGCAGCGCGAAGATGCTGCAGGACCCGAAAGCCCTGCGTAAGAACAAGGCCTACCTGCAGGCCTGGGACCCGGTGAATCAGAAAGAAGTCTGGCGCGTGCCCATCGAAGACAACGGGCCGGGCCGCTCGGGCGGCGCGCTCGCCACGGCGGGTGGCCTCGTGTTCTCGGGCAACTCGAAGGACAACGAGTTTGCCGCCTATCGCGCCGATACGGGTGAGCGACTGTGGGGCTCACCGGCACAGACCGGCGTGCTCGCCGGCCCTTCGACGTTCGAGCTCGATGGCGAGCAGTACGTTGCGGTGGTCGCGGGCTTCCGCACCGGTCCCGGCAGCAACTACTGGGCGCCGAACTATTCGCGCCTGCTCGTCTACAAGCTGGGTGGAACGGCGAAGTTGCCGGAACCCGCGGCCGTGCCGGCCCCGGTGCTGAACCCGCCGCCGGCGTTCGGCACGGCGCAAGTCGTCGCGCACGGCGAAGAGTTGTACGGGCGTTTCTGCAGCACGTGCCACGGCACCGATGGATTGAGCCGCGGCCTGTTCCCGGATCTGCGCTACGCGGGCGCGATCAACAGCCCGGATGCCTTCAAGGCGATCGTCGTCGACGGCGCGCTCAAGGCGAACGGCATGGTGTCGTTCAAGGACGCGTTGCCGGGAGAGGATCCCGAAGCGATTCGCGCCTACATCGTCTCGCGCGCGAACGCGGCGAAGAACGCGCCGCCGCCGGCGGGTCCGCCTGCCGCCGCGCCGCCCCGGCACGGCGAGTGAGCCTCGCGCGGCCCGGGAGCATCGTCTTCCGGGCCGCCGCCCTCGTGCGCGCGCCGTTTGCCATAATGGCTACTCCTATTTATATGGCCTCTTATATGGCTCATCGGGCGTATGAACACGACCGCGACGTTGTATCCCCCCATCTCCCCCCACGATACCGGCGTGTTGTCCGTGTCGGGCGGGCATCGCCTTGTGTACGAGGTGTGCGGGAATCCCAAGGGCTTCCCCGTCATCTTTCTTCATGGCGGACCGGGCGCAGGCTGCGCTCCGTATCACCGGCAGTTCTTCGATCCCAACGTGTATCGGGTCGTGCTGTTCGATCAGCGTGGCTCGGGGCGATCCACTCCTTACGCGAGCATCGAGAACAACACGACGTGGGATCTCGTTCAGGACATCGAGCAGCTGCGCACGCATCTCGGCATCGAGCGCTGGCTCGTGTTCGGCGGATCGTGGGGCTCGACGCTCGCGCTGGCCTATCTTTCGCGCCACGCAGATCGATGTGCCGCCGCCGTCTTGCGCGGCATCTGGCTGTGCCGGCCGATCGACGTGAAGTGGTGGCTCGAAGATATCCGGATGGTCTATCCGGATTACTGGCTCGACTACGCGTCGTACATTCCCGCGGAAGAGCGCCACGATCTGCTCGCGGCGTACTCGCGTCGACTCAACGATCCCAATCCGGAAGTGCACGAGCCCGCCGCAGCGGTGTGGGATCGGTATGAAACGCGCTGCTCGCGACTGCTGCCTTCGGGCGGTGGCGGCGGGAGCTCGCGGCTCGCACTCGCGCGACTCGAGGCCCACTACATGACGCACGGTGCCTTTCTCGAGCCGGACGAGCTCGTGAGGTCCGTGCCGCGCTTCCGACACGTTCCCGGCGTCATCATCCACGGCCGCTACGACATGCTCTGTCCGCTACAGGGCGCGATGGAGCTGGCTTCCGAGTGGCCCGAGGCCGTGCTCGAGATCGCGCCCGATGCGGGCCACTCCGCGCTGGAGCCGGGCATCACGCAACGACTGGTCGCCGCCACGAATCGGTTCCGCGAGCTGGCGCCGGCCTGATGGCGCCCCTCTGATGGCATTGGCCCAACGCTCGGGGCTGCAACGCGCGCTCTTCCAGGTTCATCTCTGGGTCGGCATCGCGATCAGTCTTTATGTGTTGCTCATCAGCCTGACCGGCAGCATCATCGTGTTCCGGCGCGAGCTGGATCGCGCGTTGTGCCCGGGCCCGGGCAACCGGATCGCGTGCGAGCCTCCGATGGTCACCTGGCTCGCGGATCTGCACGACAACCTGCTGCTCGAGCACACCGGTCGGCTCATCAATGGCGTGGGCGCGATCCTCGTCGCGGTGCTGGCGATTGCGGGCATCGTGATCTGGTGGCCCGGTCGTTCGAACTGGTGGCGCCGGATGAGCCTGCGCAGAGGCGTGGGCGGCCGCCGCTTCACGCTCGACCTGCACAACATGCTCGGCTTCTGGATGTTCGTGCTGATCTTCATCTGGGCCTTGGGCGGCATCTACTTCGCGTTCCCCGAGCCCTTCAACTCGCTCGCGGACATGCTGCTGAAAGGTGGGGAGGAGACCGCGGGCTCCCTCTTCGTGCAGGACGCGCTGGCGGTGCTCGCGCGCTTACACTTCGGGCGAGCCTATGGGCTTAGCATCAAGATCCTGTGGGGCGTGCTCGGGCTGATACCCGTTATCCTGCTCGTCACCGGCGTCCTGATGTGGTGGTGGCGCGTGGTGCAGCGGCCGCGCGTAACTCGCTGATCTGATTGGAGTAGGCCACCGCTGGTTATGGCCGGATACTCCGTGGGATGGATTTTCGGTCCGGCTCGACTGGCGTGGCGTGCGCCGTTCACGTTAAACGGTGCCCCGGCCGTAACGGCCGGAAAAATGTAGATTTTGGGGGAGTTCAGCATGGCTCAGAAACGCATTGGCAAGATCGTGGGCGTCGTCGTTCTCGTCGTCCTCGCTATCGCCGCCTGGCTCGTGTTTCGCCCCGGCCCGATGGCGTTTGCGGATGGCAAGCGCGTAGAGCTCGCGGCGTATAGCGCCGGCAAGCCAACCGGTGTGCCGGCTGACTTCAGCGGCTCCGATCCGCTCGCGCGCGGCCAGTACCTCTCCGAAGCCGCGGACTGCGAGGCGTGCCACACGGCCGAGCACGGCGAGCGCTTCGCCGGCGGCCGTCCGTTCGACACCGACTTCGGCACCATCTATTCGCCCAACATCACGCCCGACAAAGAGACCGGCATCGGTGACTGGACCGACGCGGACTTCATCAAGGCCGTGCATGAAGGCATCGCGAAGGACGGCACGCGCCTGTATCCCGCGTTCCCCTACGCCGCGTACACCTACATGCCCGAAGAAGACGTGCTCGCCATCAAGGCGTACCTCTTCGCGCAGCCGGCCGTGAAGAACAAGGCGCCGGAGAACACGCTGCGCTGGCCCTACAACCAGCGTGGGCTGATGGCGATCTGGAGCTCGCTCTACAACCCGAAGGAGCGCTTCCAGCCCGTGGCCGAGAAGTCGCCGAGCTGGAATCGGGGCGCGTACCTGGTCGAAGCGCTCGGTCACTGCGGCGATTGCCACACGCCGCGCACGATGCTGCAGGCCCTGGATAACCGTAAAAAGTTCTCGGGCGGCATGGCCGAAGGCTGGCGCGCCTACAACCTGAGCAGCGACAAGGCGTCGGGCATCGGCACGTGGAGCGCCGATGACATGATCACGTACCTCAAGACCGGTCACTCGCAGAACAAGGGCTCGGCGTTCGGCCCGATGGCGCAGGCGGTGCATCTCAGCTTCCAGAAGCTGACCGACAGCGACATCAAGGCCATCGTGGAGTACGTGCAGAGCGTGCCGCCCGTTTCGACGCCGGATCTGCCGGCGCCGAAGATGGAGCTGGCGTCGGTGCACCCGGGCGAGGGCGACCACGACGACAACAATCCGAAGGGTCACGCCATCTACTCGAGCATGTGCGCGGGCTGCCATTCGTGGACGGGCGTGAACGACTACGTGCCGCACTCCACGCTCACGGGCACGCGCGCCGTGAATGATCCGACGGCGACCAACGTCGCGCTGGCGGTGCTGCGCGGCGCGAGCACGCTCCCGCCGTCCAGCGACATCGCTGTGATGCCGGCGTTCGGGGATGCCTGGTCCGATGACGACATCGCCGCGGTGTCGAACTATGTGATTGCGCGCTTCGGTGCCAAACCGTCGAAGATCACGGCGGAGGAAGTCTCCAAGCTGCGCGCGATGAGATAATCGCGGCAGTTTCCGCTCGCTCGAACACGCCCGACGGCGACCCCGTCGGGCGTCTTCTTTTGCGGATATGTATCATAGCGTGATGCATAAACGAGACTTCTCCATCAACCAGCGGCTCGTGCTGCTGTCCGTGTTCGCGCTGGTGATCGGCGCCATCAGCACCGTCGGGGCGTGGTTCCTGCTCGCGGCGATCCGGTTCTTCACGAATCTGTTTTTCTACCAGACGTTCTCGCTGGCGGATCATTCGCCGGCCGACCACCAGCTCGGCGCGTGGGTCATCGTCGTGCCCGCGATTGGCGGGTTGATCGTGGGACTCATGTGCCGCTACGGCAGCGAGAAAATCCGCGGGCACGGCATTCCCGAGGCGCTCGAAGCCATCCTGTACGGCAAGAGCCGCATGTCGCCGAAGATCGCGGTGCTGAAGCCGTTGTCGTCGGGCATCGTGATCGGCAGCGGCGGGCCGTTCGGCGCGGAAGGGCCGATCATCATGACCGGCGGCGCGTCCGCGTCACTGCTCGCGCAGGCATTTCATCTCACGTCGGCGGAGCGTAAGGCGCTGCTCGTCGCGGGCGCGTGCGCCGGCATGACCGCGGTGTTCGGCACGCCGCTCGCGGCGGTGTTGCTGGCGGTCGAGCTGCTGTTGTTCGAACTGCGCCCGCGCAGCCTGCTGCCGGTGGCGCTGGCCTGTTCCGTGGCGGCGTTTCTGCGGCCGCTTTGGGCGGGGAGTGGTCCGCTCTTTCCGATGGAAACGGATAAGCCTGAGCTCGTAGAGCTCGCGTCGTGCCTGCTTGCGGGCCTCGCCTCGGGCGGGCTGTCGGCATTGATGACCGCCGGTCTGTATCGCATGGAAGACCTGTTCGGGCGTCTCCCGATTCACTGGATGTGGTGGCCGGCGATCGGCGGGCTCGTCGTAGGGATCGGCGGCTTCTTCGAGCCGCGCGCGCTGGGCGTCGGCTACGACGTCATCGGGGATCTGCTCTCCAACCATCTGGCGCTGACGGTCGTCGCTTCGCTGTTGCTGGTGAAGCTGATCATCTGGATGGTGGCGCTTGCGTCAGGGACATCGGGCGGCGTGCTCGCGCCGCTGCTGATGATGGGCGCGGGACTCGGATGCGTGCTCGGGCACTGGATGCCGGGCGGCGATCCGCGGCTGTGGGCGCTGGTCTGCATGGCCGCGACGCTGGGCGGCACGATGCGCGCGCCACTCACGGCCGTGGTGTTTGCGTTTGGGCTCACGCACGACGTGAATGCGTTTCTGCCCTCGCTACTCGCGTGCGCCGTCGCCTACGGGTTCACGGTGATCGTGATGCCGCGTTCGATCCTCACGGAAAAAATCGCGCGTCGTGGACGGCACGTGTATCGCGAATACGGCGTGGATCCGCTCGAGCGGTGTCACGTGGACGAGGTCATGACGCGCACGGTGATTGCGATCGATGGCGAGCTGCCGGCGGAAGAGGTCATCCGGACCTATTTCGGTGCGAGCCAGGCGCATCGCGGCTATCCGGTTCTGTCGGGTGGGGTGCTGGTCGGCGTCGTCGACCGCGAGCTGCTGAGTCGGCTCGAACCGGAAGGGTTGCGCGAAAGCGTTGGCGTGCTCTTCAAGGAGCGTGCGCCGGAGCGCGCCACGCCCGGCGAGACCTGCCGCGCCGTCGCGTCACGCATGGCGGCGTTCGGCCTGGAGAGATTGCCGGTCGTGGAGTCGGCGGGCTCGCCGAAGCTCGTGGGCATCGTCACCCGCAGCGATCTGCTGAAGGTGACAGGTGAGCTTTACGAGGAAGAGTCGAGACGCGAACGCTTTTTCGGGGCGTCCCGTCGCAGCTCCGCATCGACCGCGAACTGATCGCGGTGGGCCAGCAGCTCATCCCGGTGTAGCTCGGCGAGGCGGCTCAGGGCCGTTTCGCCCTTCGAGGTCAGGCGCACGTGCACCGTGCGCCGATCCTCTTCGCTGGGCTGGCGCTTCACCAACCCCGCCCGCTGGCATCGGGTGATGAGCGACACCACCCCGTGGTGCTTCGCCTGAAGCCGTTCGGCGAGCTCACCGACGGTTGCCCAATCGCGCCCGGGGTAGCCTTTCACCTGCAGCAGCAGCTGATACTGCAGCGGCGTCATGCCGTGCTGACGCGTAATCTGCTCGCTATAGCGCAGGAATTGCCGCATCCGATAGCGAAAGTTTGCCAGCGCCTCGTACTGGCTCTTGGTTACGGGCGCACGTTGTCTCGGCACTATTTGGCAGCAACCCTCGGTACAGGCTTGCCGAACACCTCCAGCTGCGCCACGTCGGACCAGCCCCCCGGGCCATGTCCGCTGCTGGGCATGAGGTCGGCAAAGCCGATTTCGTCGACTTTGGAAAGGTCGAGATTGTCGACGAAGTTGCCGACCGTGACTACGCGTCCGATATCGAGACGCAGCCAGCGCACGTCCGCGAACGAGATCTCGCTGACCAGCCAGTCCTTGGTCGAGCCGTCGGCGCGATCGCCCACGTACCAGTTGCCATCCGCCAGCTTCACGATCGGGCGCACCTGATGGAAGCCCGACATCTTGGTGTTCCAGCGGATGCGGCCGAGGCCGGTGAGGTCCGCGAAATTCCCCTTCTCCCGGAGGGCCACCGCGCAGGGCGACGTGCACAGCCCGGTCCACACGTGGGTCGGGTTGTTGTCATCGTTGGCCGCGCCGGTCAGCTCCATGTCGCCCGAAGGCACGTAGAGCTTCAATTCCAGGTTGGAGTTGCTGAGGTTTTCGGGCGTGACCGCGTGCTCGCCGCCCTGGGGCGACGGCTTCCATTCCTCCCGGAAGAACAGGCCGGGGCGCTGAAGCTTGGGCGGGGGAGTAGCCGTGGCGGGCTTGGCGCCAGCGCCGCCGGACGCCTGCGAGAAGGCGGGCATCGCGCCTGCCAGGCCGATCACGACCGCGACCAGAGCCAGAGAACTGAAACGCCAATGCTGCATGTGGAGCTCCCCCCTTGTTATGACGCCTAGAATCCCGCTGCGGCAGGCGCGGACGCAACGACATCAGGGTCAGATGCCCGAGCGATGGCGACATCGGCCCGCAACAGACAGCCGGTAAAACTTCGCTCGCTTTGAAAGCTTCCCGGACTCTCATCCCGCTGGCGCTGTTCGCGCTGGCCTTCGCTGGCGCTCTGTTCGTCCTCAGACGGCCGGGCCCGCCCCCCGTCGCGCCGGTTGGGCCGGCCACCGCGCAGCCCGTGAGAGTCGCGAGCGTGCCCGCTGTGGGTGCCGTCGAGGCCAGCACGGAAGTGACGCCCAGTGAGGCGCCAGCCTCCGATGACTCCTCGACCGAGCAACCCGCCGCTCGTGCAATGCCACCGCCGCCCATCCCGGACACGGTTGCCGCCTCGGATGGGCCACTCGAAGTGAGCCCGGTCGCAGACTCGTCACCCCCCGTCGCCGATGACGTGTCGCAGGCCATCGATACGCTGAGAGAAGGCAGCCCTGCGGATCGCGTCCTCGCGATCCAGTCTCTGGCGGCAACGGGACACAGTGGTCGTGCGCTCTCACGCGTGCGCCAGACGCTGCGCTTCGCGGCGTCCGATCAGGATCCGAACGTCGCCGCGCGTGCGCAGGAAGCGTACGACTCGCTCCTCGAGCGCGACGACCCCTGAAATCTTCGCGGGCATTCGCCTGCGCAATGTGGAAAACCGAGTCTCCGGTTTTATTTCACATATCAACATTCGACCGAACGACGACTCACACAGTGGCATTTTCCGCAGCGAACACGTGAGTTAGCGCACGCGCGTCTTCGATTGCAGACAGGTTGAGCGCATTCCATTGCAGGTCCCGATGCGGAAATTGTGTATTCAGTGCGCGCTTTCGGAGCCGTAAAAAGCGCACTGTCGATTAACGGCAAACCCATCGAAAGGTGGGGACGCAAAGCTTCCGGTCTAAGGGCGCAGGCCTATGACAGCGGGGTCGCCGGGGTCCGAAAGTGGATCTCGTTATTCTGCAGCCGACGCGAATAGTGCGCGTCCGCTGTCGCGACCTTTCTGCATGAGCCCGTTCCCCAAGGGACCACTGAACCGGGGAATTGAAGACATGCAGACGATCATCGGGCGCCGCTTCCTCCATCTCGCGAGCCTTCTCGTGCTCAGCGCAACGCTCGCCGCGTGCGGCGGCGGAGGGGGTAGCGCTTCGAGTGCGAACGCGACCGAGCAGACCTCTGGCTCGTCCACCAGCACCACGCCCGCTTCGAGCTCCTCGACGCAGAACCCGAACGGCAACCGCGCGCCGACCATCACGGGCAATCCCGCCACCAGCATCGCGTCCGGCCAGGCCTACAACTTCGTGCCCGCCGCGGCCGACGCCGACCACGATGCCCTGAAGTTCTCGATCTCCAGCAAGCCGGGCTGGGCGACCTTCGATCCCGCGACGGGCCGCCTCTCCGGTGTGCCCACCAGCGCCAACGCCGGCTCCTACGAAGAGATCGAAATCAGCGTGTCGGATGGCAAGGTCGTCACGGCACTCCCGCAGTTCGCAATCGATGTGAGCGGGTCCACCGCCACCGTGCGCAGCGTGCAGGTGAACTGGCAGCCGCCGCTCACCAATACCGATGGCAGCGCGCTCACCGACCTGAAGGGTTATCGCATCGTTTACGGTACGCAGACCGGCGTCTACACGAACAGCGTTCCGGTGAACACCACGGGCCTCGCGACCTACACGGTCGAGAACCTGCAGAGTGGCAAGAAGTACTACTTCTCGATGGTCTCGGTGAACGCCACCGGTGCCGAGAGCGATTACTCGCCGGAAGTGGTGGTCAATCTTCTCTGATGTTTTGATCGTGCGTGGGAGGCCCGTGTAGCCTTCCGCGCATGACGCCCGAGCGCTGGCAACAGGTCAAATCCGCCCTTCATGAGGCGATGAGTGTCGGCGCGGGGGAGCGTGCGGGGTACCTCGCACGCCTTGGCGCGGCAGATGCCGAGCTCCGCGTCGAAGTGGAATCGCTGCTCGCGGCGGATGACGGCGCCGACGAAGCCTTCCTGAACGTCACGCCGCATGCCTCGCTCGGTCTCGAGGCGCTCCAGAGCACGATGGTCGGCCGCCGCTGCGGTCCGTATCAGCTCATCGAAGCCGTCGGCGTCGGCGGCATGGGCGAGGTCTACCGGGCTCGCCGCGTCGACGACGAATACCAGCAGCAGGTCGCCATCAAGCTGGTGCACGCTGGGCCCGGCTCGTCATTCATCGGCAGCCGATTGCGCGCTGAGCGCCAGATTCTCGCGAGCCTGGAACATCCGAACATCGCGCGGCTGCTCGACGGTGGCACGACGGAGCAGGGCGTTCCTTACCTCGTCATGGAGTTCATCGACGGGCAGCCGATCACCGACTACTGCACCGGGCAAGACCTCGACGTCGCCGGTCGGCTGAAGCTCTTTATCCAGGTGTGCTCGGCGGTTCAGTTCGCGCACCAGCGCATGGTGATCCACCGCGACCTGAAACCCGGGAACGTGCTGGTGACGAAGGAGGGCGTGCCCAAGCTGCTCGACTTCGGCATCTCCAAGATTCTCGAGCCGGGCGCGACGACGGGCGGGCGGCCGGAACTCACCATCGCCACGCTCGGCATCCTCACGCCTCAATATGCGAGCCCCGAGCAGTTGCTCGGTGAAACGGTCACGACGGCGAGCGACGTCTATTCGCTCGGCGTGCTGCTCTATGAGCTGCTGACCGGATCGCGCCCCTACGACGTTCCCGATCACGCCCCGCATGAGCAGCGCGTCGCCATGCTCGGCAACGAGCCGAAGCGGCCAAGCCTCGTCGCGCCGAAGGAGGTTCAGCGCGCGCTCCGCGGCGACCTCGACAAGATCGCGCTGATGGCGCTGCGCCGGGAGCCCGAGCGGCGCTACGGCACCGCCGAGCAGCTCGCGGAAGACGTGCGCCGGCATCTCGAGCATCGGCCGGTCAAGGCACGCACGCCGACGATGGGCTATCTGTTATCGAGCTTCGTCGTGCGCCATCGGCTCGGCGTTTCGCTCACGGCGGTAATCGTCGTGGGCCTGTGCGTCGGCGTCGGCGCGGTGCTGCGCGAGTCCCGGATTGCGGAGTCGCATCGTGCGCAGGCCGAAATGCGCTTCAACGACGTGCGCAAGCTTGCGAACGCGCTGATCTTCGACATCGACAACTCCATCAAGGACGTGCCAGGAACGGGCGCGAGCCGCAAAGTTCTATTCGACACGGCGACCCGATATCTTAGTGCGCTCGCCCGGGACGCCGCCGGCAATCCCGAGCTGCAGCTCGAAACGGCTGCGGCGTACGGGCGCCTCGGCGACATCCAGGGTTCGTTCTTCGCCAGCCAGGACGATTACTCGGGCGCGCTCTCGAGTTATCAGAGCGCACTCGAGTTGCTGCAGCTGGCAGAGAAGTCGCAAGTGACGCGGGCGCGCGCACGCGAAAACCTGCGCACGATGCATCTGCGCCTCAGTGACGTCCTGTGGGTGACCGGCGATGTGCGTGGCTCGCTCGCGTACGATGAGATCGCCTATGCCGACACTCGCGCGCAGCTGACGGAACGGCCGCACGACGCGCAGAGCCGCTTCATGGCGGCCCTGTTCGCGATGGACTACGGCTACAAGCTCTTTCGTATTCGCGGTGACAACGCCACGGCACTCGCGCAGATGCGCGAAGCGATCAAGGATCTCGAATCGCTCACGCGCTCGCGCGCAACAGTACCGGTGCGCAGACTGCTGGGAGTCTCGCTCACCAAGACCAGCGAGCTGCTCATGCACGACAAGCAGTTCGACGAAGCGCTCGACATGAACGTAAAGGCCATGCACATCTTCGAGCCGCTGGTCGCGGCCGAGCCGAACGACTGGGACTATAAAGTGAACCTCGCGGCGGCCCAGCACTATGCCGCCGCGGCGCTCATGAACATGGGGCGGCTCGAAGAAGCGCGCAAGCTGGAGCAGGCGGCGCTCAGCGTCGTGGAAGCCTTGCACGTTGCGGAGCCTTCGGTCTCGGAGTTCGGCGGTTTCATCGGCATGGCGCACACCGCTCTCGCCGAGATCCTGGAGCGCGAAGGGCGCCCGGAAGCGGCGCTCCCTCTGTTACGCAAGGCGATCGAAGAGATGAATGCCTCGCTCACCGCGGGCACGAAGCATCCCTACATCCGCTACTGGAAAGCGAAGGCCGAAGCGCAGATGGGCAGGGCGTTCGAGCTGCAGGGAAAGGCGGC